>Ga0307413_10000415_pt1 | contig 13755 bp, 16 predicted proteins | sample DK1Ometagenome_3_FD_203714 | JGI IMG/M metagenome (GOLD analysis project Ga0307413, IMG submission 203714) | Maize rhizosphere microbial communities from greenhouse at UC Davis, California, United States - DK15-O-2 | ecosystem: Host-associated > Plants > Roots > Rhizosphere > Soil | place: USA... | reverse complement strand
ATCGGAATCGACGAAGTCCTGCAGGCGATCGTCGACAAGATCCCCCCGCCCAAGGGCGACCGCAACGCGCCGCTCAAGGCCATGCTCGTCGACAGCTGGTACGACCCCTATCTCGGTGTCGTCATCCTCGTCCGGGTGATGGACGGGGTCATCAAGAAGGGCCAGCAGGTCAAGTTCATGCAGGCGGGAACGACCCACCTCATCGACCGCGTCGGCTGCTTCACCCCCAAGCGCACCGACCTTCCGGAACTCGCCGCAGGCGAGATCGGCTTCATCACCGCGCAGATCAAGGAAGTCGCGGAAACGCGCGTCGGCGACACGATCACCGATGCGAAGAAGCTTGCCGCCGAGCCGCTCCCCGGCTTCAAGCTGGTCCAGCCAGTCGTCTTCTGCGGCCTGTTCCCGGTCGACGCCGCCGACTTCGAGAAGCTTCGCGACAGCCTCTACAAGCTCCGCCTCAACGACGCCTCGTTCAGCTTCGAGATGGAGACCAGCGCGGCGCTCGGCTTCGGCTTCCGCTGCGGCTTCCTCGGCCTCCTCCACCTCGAGATCATCCAGGAGCGGCTGACCCGCGAGTATGACCTCGACCTCATCACCACCGCCCCGTCCGTGGTTTACGAAGTCCATCTGCGCGACGGGAAGAAGCTGGAAATCCACAACCCCGCCGACTGGCCCGACCCGAGCATCATCGAGCGGGTCGAGGAGCCGTGGATCGACGCCACCATCTACGTCCCCGACAGTTACCTCGGCGCGGTCCTAAAGCTCTGCCAGGACCGCCGCGGGATCCAGAAGGACCTGACCTATGTCGGAAGCGGCAGCCACGCGCGGGCGATGCTCCGCTACGAGCTTCCGCTGAACGAAGTGGTGTTCGACTTCTACGACCGCCTGAAGTCGATCAGCCGCGGCTATGCGAGCTTCGACTATCACCAGATCGGCCACCGCGAGGGCGACCTCGTGAAGATGAGCATCCTGGTCAACGGCGAGCCGGTCGACGCGCTGAGCATGATCGTCCACCGCGCCAACAGCGAAGCCCGCGGCCGCGGCATGTGCGAGCGACTAAAGGACCTGATCCCCAGGCACCTGTTCAAGATCCCCATCCAGGCCGCCATCGGCGGCAAGATCATCGCCCGCTAGACCATCGCGGCCCTGCGCAAGGACGTCACCGCCAAATGCTACGGCGGCGACGCGACCCGAAAGCGCAAGCTTCTGGAGAAGCAGAAAGAGGGCAAGAAGAGGATGCGCGAATACGGCAGCGTCTCGATCCCGCAGGAGGCGTTCATCGCTGCCCTAAGGATGGGGGAGGAATAAGACGCCGAGTGCAGCGAAGCGATTGCGCAGCAATCGTTAGCAGCACGTAGAGACGGCGCATTCCCGGCCGGCGCGCGAGCAAGCGGCCCAAGCCGAGAAGCGAGACGCGTCCGACGTCACGAATTTACTTCGTGACGGCTATTGCCCTAGGCGCGAACGCAAATCGCTGAAGAACGTTTGGCTTCCAGACTTCCTAGCGAGCCCCTCATTGAGGGTAGTCGCCCGCTTAGTGACATAGACGTTTTGACCTCGCTTGGATGCCTCAGCGTATTTGTCGACATCTGCCAGCGTCCGAAGATACGGCCATGATCTAAGAAATTCCGGAACGGCGCCCGTGTAGTTTGCAAACGTCGCGAGCGGGAAGTCCTTCTCGGTCGCCACTCCGATCTCCCAAGGGACCCACTGCGATTCTCGCGTCGCTAGCGAGACGACCGCGATAAGCTGCGTACATTTACCCATCTCGTCACGAATATGTTTGGCTAGGTCCTCACCGGGCCGTCCCAAATACGGATCAATCAGATCAAGATAGCTCTCAATGCCATGAGGATATTTCAATCTCGCGGCGACTGCTGCTGCCATCGCGCCATCAGCACGCTGATGAGAAAGGAAGATTTTGATAGGCACTCACATACTCCCGCGGACTATCACTGAGTTGCCCTGTACCAATTAGTTGGTCTAGCAACTTTGGGCTCGGCTTGTGACTATACGGAGAGTTAGATGGCAGACAAGAAAGTGATCTTCGTCGCATTCGCCATGGAAGATAAGGCCCAGCGTGATTTGCTTAGGGGCCAGTCGCTGAATACGAAATGTCCCATCGAATACGTCGATATGTCGGTGAAGAATCCCTACGACACCGAATGGAAGGAGCGGGTGACTACACGCATTCGGCGCTCTGATGGGGTCATCGCACTTATCAGCAAAAACTCGCTGAGCTCGACAGGGCAGAAGTGGGAGATTCAATGTGCAAAGGACGAGAAAGTCCCGCTGCGTGGAGTATGGGCCTACAGTGATGATCGGACGGATATTGCTGGCGTAAACACTATGGTTTGGTCGTGGGACAACATCAAAAACTGGATCGATTCACTATAGGTGCGAGATGCGCAAAGCGCTGGTCATAGGTATTGATCACTACACAAGTCCCGGTTCGAACCTGTCTGGCGCCGTCAGCGATGCTCGAAGGGTTTTCGGCTTGTTGGATAGAAACGAGAACAATTCGAAGAACTTTGATGCTGAGTTGCTCATTTCCGAACCAAGCAACCTGATCAGTCGTTCCTTGCTGCGCCAACGTATCCAGGAACTTTTTGAAGGCAGGGGGCAAGTTTGCCTCCTGTACTTCGCGGGTCATGGCTACACCGAAGACACTGGGGGATACCTTTGCTCTTCGGACAGTGTGTCGGGTGATGATGGAGTGGCTCTCGATAATATAATGACTTGGGCCAACAATTCCGAGTTCGACGACCGCGTAATCATTCTCGACAGCTGCCACAGTGGCGCAGCAGGTGCGCGCGCCACGCAAAGATCAACTAGTGAGATATCTGAAGGCGTCACGATCCTCACGGCGTCGACTGAAACCCAGTACGCGAGTGAGACGAGTCGGGGTGGCGTGTTCACCAACCTATTCGTTGATGCCTTGTCGGGCGCTGCCTGCAACCTCATCGGAGATATCACACCCGGCGCAATTTATGCTCACGTTGATCAGTCCCTAGGCTCGTGGGCGCAACGGCCAATGTTCAAGACCAACGTTCAGAATTTCGTGTCTCTTCGAAAAGTTCATGCGCCGATCAATCCCGACTATCTGCGTCGGATAGCTGACCTCTTCCCCAGCCCGGACTACTACTTCCAACTTGACCCAAGCTTTGAACCCGAACGTAGTGAAGCGGAGCGCACTAACCCCAACATTCCTCCGCCTGACGTGGCCAACACAGCCATCTTTCGAATCTTGCAGGATTACGCGAGAGTTGGATTGCTGATGCCTGAAGGGCAGCCCCACATGTGGCATGCCGCAATGAACAGTGCGGGAGCTAGATTAACTAGGCTTGGAGAGCACTATCGGGAATTGGCCGCTGGTGGCCGGCTATGAAGAAGGCCGAGCTAGTCGAGCAATTGGCAGCCGTGGAACACGCTCGATGGGCGCATTGGCAGAGATACGTTCACAACCAGTGCGAAAGGCTCCCCGATGGGCGTCTCATAATTCCATCCGATCTAGTCGAGAGATGGGAAGAGCAGATTGAAACGCCCTATGAGAGACTGTCAGAGAAAGAGAAAGACAGTGACAGGGAGCAGGTGGAGAAGATTCTTCCGATATTGGCCAAGTTCGTTGAGGCAGCAAAACCTTAGTTTGCAGTCTCGACCGCAAATTATCCCAGCGCTTGCTACCTCCTAACCGCCTGCACCCCGCATCCGCCAAAACCACCGTCTCCGGTCGGAGCCGAGCCAAGGACGGCGACTCCCTAATGGTCGGCGACACGGAGGTGCGCCTCTTCGGCATCGACGCCCCCGAGTTCGACCAGAGCTGCACCCGCAACGGCCGGCCCTGGTCCTGCGGCTCCGCCCTCATCCGGGCGACGAAGACGCTTGAGCCGCAATGTCGGCAATCAAGAAACGCACATTGGTTCGCTGCCTAACCGGTGGCAACGACCCTTCTGCAAAAGCGTTTAATAACAATGCCGAGTGACGCTGCGTACTATCGCGAGCATGCCGAGCATTGCCGGAAACTGGCCGAAGGCGCGCGAGAGCAATCGACAATCACTATCCTGCTTCAAATGGCCGATGACTTCGACGCTGAAGCCGCCCGGATCGATACCATAGACATTTCCGAGGTCGGGAAGACGACGGAGGAATGAGGGCCAAGGCCACTATCGACCTCTAGCCCGAGGTACGTTTCGGCGGCCCTTTGGTGATGCCGGCCCCGTCCTTGTACCGCTGGCGCAATTGCCGCTGGAGGCCCAGACCGAACAGGTGGCTCTCGACGGAGGTATAGCCTTCCCGCCGCAACGCACCGGTCAATTCCTTCAGCGACGCACATTGCGGCGCCAGCTCAAAGGCTCGAGCGATGATCGGAGGCCGGTCAGCCACCGGAGACAAGCCGCGCAACGAGCCGGTCGCGCTGCCAGATTTCGGTGGTGATGCAATCGTCCATCAGGGAGCGGGCATGGCGGATCGCGTCATCGTCGTTTGATGCTTCAACGTCTTTGGTTCGCGTGAAGCGGTTCACTCCGTCCAGGCAATAGATGCGGTAAGCAAACACAGGCTTCCCCCCAGAAGCGAGGCCCACGAGGATGCCGGGCGGCAGCGAGGGGCAAGCCGCCCGGCTGGTGCGGGGTCGTGGGTGGGGAAGACGCCCCGCGAATCAAATACTTAACACGATTCTGGGGGGACGCACTAACCTGGATTATCGGCGCTGAATGGTTCCTGCCGAGCGGCCCATTCCGCCCGCGCCTTGGCCTCCCAAGCCTTCGGCGTGAGGGCTTTTTCAGCGTCGATGCGCACCTAACGGGCCGTGTCATCCGCGCCGATCCCGGCAAGCTGCTCAACCGGAACGGCTAGCTCCCCGAGATTAGGTCATCGACCGCCGGCGTGGTACGAGCCTTTCACCGCGCGGAGGATTCTTTGTAGGCTCGCGCGGCTGAGAGACCAACGTGCTCCCGCTTACGCGCGTGGAGCACGATCATGGACATCAATTACCTTTATCAGCGTCAACAGGTTTCGCAGTTCAAGGCGGACAATGCCGCCTGCAACGGTTCGCGCAAATCCCACCAGGACATGGCCGATGCCTATCGCGCGCTCATCGCAGATTCGCGCAATGGCGCCGTGGTGGAGATTCGAGCATGATCCGTCAGTCGACACGGGCCGAGGATGCCGATGAACTGCGTGAACAGGCGAAATCCTGCCGCAGGTTGGCGCTGAGGGCGAGGACACCGGGCGGCTCGAATGCACTACGAACGGTTGCGCACCAGTTCGACGCGGACGCTGCGCGGATCGATCCCGTCGCGATCGCAAGCATGAGGCAGGGAGATGCGGCGGCGCTGGTCCGGATCCGCGAGGCGCTTGAGCATCAGGCCGCATGGTGGCTTCGGCCGCCGCAGGCGCCTGTCACAAGCTAGCAATGCGGCGGGGGCCAGTGACGATTGCGGTCGAACCGGCTTTCTATCGTGAGCAGGCGCAGCTGAGCCGCGAGCTAGCGGAGCGCACCGACGATCCCGAGATCAGCCTGCACTTGCTCAGCGTCGCGAAGCAGTATGACAAGCTGGCGGACGAGGCCGAGCGCGGCGGCCGCTAGCCAATCCTCCCCGCGTCCACATGGCGCAGCCAGGCGGTGAACGACTCCACCTCATCCTCGTTCTGAAAATGCTGAGGTAGCTTCACACCCTCGCTCGCAAGCGGTTGCGGCGGCGGCTCCCACGTGCGTCGGTCAGGCACCGGCTTCATTGGCGCGCCTTTCCTCAAATTCCGCCCGCGCCTTCGCCTCCCACTGGAGTTGCCGTTCCGCGTTGGCGTCGAATTCGCGCTTCCGCGCCAGCCTCTGCTCGTCATGCCCCATCGCCGCCCACTGCTCCTCCGAGAATCCCTCGGCGGGGGTGGTCAGGGCTCCGTACTCCGACCGGTCCGGCTGCAGGCTGTAGTCGCCGTGATCCTCGAAGTAGCGCCGGGACGCGTTTTGGGGGCGCTCGGGCTCGTCGATCAGGCCCCATTGCCGGCGGCGCTCATTGTCGAGCGCTCGGCTGAACGGCGTTTCGGGGATGCTCATCCAGCCGTGGCCGTCGCGCTGAAGGCTGCTCAGCAGGTCGAAGCCGGTAAGCCCGAGGTCGGTTGCGGCGAGGTCGAGGCCGACTTCGATGAAGGTCATCTGGCGAAGGTAGAAATCGGCGGCGACGATCTCTCCTGCGAGGCGCGCCTCGCGCTCCTGCCGCGCCTTGCCGAAATATTTGCGGCAGATGCTGTCGATCATCTCGAGCTTGTGGTCGTCGCTCATGGCGGGCTCCGGGTCGGGATCGGCTCCGCGAAGGGCGGAGCGCCTGTCGAGCCAGGCGTTGCGGGCGGCCGCGTCGGCAACTCCGGTGGCGATGCGCATGGCGCCGTTCTTCTCGGCGATGGCGATGGCCCGGTCGAAGGCCAGGCGGAAGCCTTCGGAGCCTTCCGACTTGAGGAGCTGGTCGATGCCGTGGGGGTTTCGGCCGAGCGACTTTGCGGCGGTGGTCTTCGAGCCGGTCATGGCGAGGGCGGCGATGAAGGCTCGCTGGGCCTCGGCGTCCCAGCCGTTGACCCGCTTGCGGCGCGGGACGGGGGTGAAGGCGAGGAGATCGCCGAGGTGGGAGAAGTCGCCCTCGCCGGAATTTCCGGTGGAGCGGCAGCGGTCGCAGATGACTGGGATGGTGCTCATCGGCGAGCGTGGAGCAAATGAAATCCAAATAGGAAAGAGGGGCGCGCTCTCGCTTTGGAACGGAGGCGGGAACCTCGCGTCGGTACCGTTGTTGAATGCCGTCGTTCGCGCGCCTGTGCTTCGCGCGTGACTCCGCGGGGGAAACGCACCACCATGTGCCGTCATGGCTGACAGGGACAAGCCATTGAAGCGGAAGGCCGCGGCGCCCGCTCCCGCGCCGGCGCCCATGGTGCCGGACGAGGCGTTCGGCTTCGCCGGGATCCTCGCCGTCGCCGACATGCTCCCGGTGATGGTCGCCTATGTCGACAAGGACCTGCGCTACCGCTTCATGAACAAGCCGATGGCGGACTGGTTCGACCGGCCGCGGTCGGAGCTGCTCGGGCTGACGATGCGCGAGCTGCTGGGCGAGGAGGTGTGGGAACATCGCGAGCCGCTGGTGGCCGCGGCGATGGCGGGCGAGCGCAAGTTCTTCGCCACCGACTTCCCGCATCCGACGCGCGGCAACCTCGCGGTGCAGACGAACTACATGCCGTGGGCGGACTCGTCGGGCGATGTGTTCGGGCTGATCATCCTCGTCCAGGACGTGACCGAGCAGAGGGCTGCCGAGCGGGCGCTGCGCGAAAGCGAGGAGCGGTTCCGGAGGATCGCGAACCAGGCGCCGGTGCTGATGTGGGTGACGAGGCTCGACCGGACTCGGGACTTCGTCAACGAGGAGTATGTGGCGTTCGTCGGCGGGGACCGGGAGCTTGCCCGGACGCTGGACTGGCGGGAGCGGATCCATCCTGACGACCAGGCCCGGATCGTCCAGGAGTCGATCGCGGGCGAGGCGACTCGCGAGACGTTCACGCTGGAGGGGCGCTACAAGAACGGCGCGGGGGAGTATCGCTGGCTGAAGAGCACGAGCTCGCCGCGGTTCGGGCCGGACGGGGAGCTGGCGGGCTTCATCGGGGCGGCGACCGACATCACGGTGGCGAAGGAGGCGCAGCTCGACCTCAGGCGGCAGGTCGAGGAGCGGACCGCGGAGCTTGCGCGGCGCGAGGCGCAGTTCCGTGCGGTGTTCGAAGCGGCGCTGGAGGTGATGGTGCTGCTCGAGCCGGACGGGACGGTGCTGGCGGTGAACAACCGGCAGGAGAGCTGGCGCGACCCGAACCCGGACAATGCGGTCGGCAAGAAGCTGTGGGACGCGCCGACGATGCAGAACTACCCGGATCACCAGGAGGTGATGAAGAAGGGCATCGGCAAGGCGGCGAAGGGCGAGATCTTCACGACCGAGGTGCGGATGGAGCGGGAGGGCACGCCGACCGCCTTCCTCGACGTGTCGGTGCAGCCGGTGAAGGACCCGAACGGGAAGATCATCTATCTGCTGTTCGAAGCGCGCGACATCACCGAGCTGAAGGCCGCGCAGGAGCAGCTCCGGCAGAGCCAGAAGATGGAGGCGCTCGGCCAGCTGACGGGCGGTATCGCGCACGACTTCAACAATCTGCTGACCGTGGTGGTCGGTGGGCTCGACCTGCTCGCCAAGCGCACCGAGGACGAGAAGCTGAAGCGCTATGCGACCAACGCTTTGACGGCGGCGGAGCGCGGCGCTCGGCTGACGGGCCAGCTGCTGGCGTTCAGCCGCGTCCAGCGGCTGGAAGTGCGGGCGACGAACATTGCTCCGCTCATCCAGAACATGCGGCCGCTTCTGAAGAACGTGCTCGGTCCAGGCATCGAGAAGCGATTCGACCTGCACGAGGAACTGATGCCGGTTCTCGCGGATCCGACGCAGGTCGAGGTGGCGGTGCTGAACCTGGCGATCAACGCCCGCGACGCCATGCCGACCGGAGGGGTGCTGAGCTTCACCAGCCGCCGGGTCGACGTGACCGGCGATCCCGACCTGGACGACGGCCGGTACATTGAGCTCACCATCAGCGACACGGGCGCCGGAATGCCGGGCGACGTTCGCGAACGTGCTTTCGAACCCTTCTTCACGACGAAGGAGGTCGGGAAGGGCACCGGCCTCGGCCTCTCGATGGTCTACGGAATGGCGCGGCAATCGGGCGGAAGCGCCCGGATCGAGAGCGAACCCGGCAAGGGAACCGCGGTCAGCCTCTATTTCCGCGAGGCAACGGGAGCCGGTGAGCAAGTATCGCACGGCGGTGCGGAGGATCACGACGTCGCGCACGATATTCGTGCCGAGAAGATCCTCGTCATCGACGACGACCCGGACGTGCGGGCGTTCATCAGCGAAAGCCTGGCCGAGCAGGGCTACAACGTGTTCCAGGCCAATGACGGCCGGTCGGGTCTCAGCGCCTATGTGGCCGAGCGCCCGGATCTCGTCGTGCTCGACTTCATCATGCCTGGACTGTCGGGAGCCGACGTGGCGAGCCGAATCCTGTCGAAGCAGCCCGAGCAAGCGATCCTTTTCGTCTCGGGCTACAGCGAAACGGATTCAATCAAGCGCATCGCACCGACTGCTCCGCTGCTCACCAAACCGTTCCGCGCCGAGGCGCTGGCGAAGGCGGTGCGCGGCGCCCTCACCAAGGTCGAGCAGGCCTAGCCGTCGAACCGGCGTAGCCTCCATCCCCCGCGTCGGTGATGGATAAGGCATTCGGATGTCCGCATGCGTCTAGCCGATATTGCTCCGACGATTATCGCGGCCTAAGAAGCCCCCGACCAGTTCGCGGTCGTCCGAGCATTTGCTCAAGTTCAACGGCGGGGGCCCGTGAAATCTTTCGCGCGTCATGTCGGATTCACTGGCAGTCAACATCCATTGGCTGTGCGCCCTGTGGTTCTTGTGGCGCTCGTCCTCTTTCTTTCCGCCTGCAACCGCGGGGTCCTCGATCCGGTCGGGCCGGTCGCCGCTCAGGAAAAGCAGCTCCTCATCAATTCGACGGCGATCATGCTGGCCATCATCATCCCGACGATGATTGCCACCGTCGTCATCGCCTTCTGGTTCCGGCGCGGGAACAAGAAGGCGACCTATCTTCCGGACTGGGAATATTCGGGAGCGGTGGAGATGGTCGTCTGGGGCATTCCGGTGCTCACGATCATGCTGCTCGGCGGGATCACCTGGATCGCCAGCCACTCGCTCGACCCGGCCAAGCCGCTTGAGTCCCCGAACAAGCCGATCAACGTGCAGGTCGTGTCGCTCGACTGGAAGTGGCTGTTCATTTATCCCGACCAGGGCGTGGCCACGGTCAACCGGCTCGTGGTTCCAGCGGGGACGCCGGTCAATTTCCAACTGACCTCCGCGACCGTGTGGAACGTCTTCTGGGTCCCCCAGATGGGAACGATGATCTACACGATGCCGCGGATGTCCACGAGGCTGCACCTCCAGGCCGACCGGCTAGGCGTCTATGACGGATTGTCGGGTCATTTCAGCGGCGACGGATTTGCCGGCATGCAGTTCAAGGTGCATGCCGTGCCGCCGCAGCAGTTCGCCAGTTGGGCACAATCGTCGCGCGGCGCCGGGCCCGTGCTGGACGGGCGCGCCTATGCCGAGCTGACGAAGCCAAGCAGCTACGTGAAGCCGATGACCTACAGCAATGTCGCGCCCGGCCTGTACGGCGCAATCATCGCCAACAAGGCGCCGCCGCCGCAGCAATTGCCGCACAATCCTCAAGCCGAGAGCCCCGCGGGATGAGCGTCATTTTCGGCAAGCTGACCTGGGACGCCATCCCGTTCCACGACCCGATCCCGATAATCACGTCGGCAATTGTCCTGATCGCCGTTGCGGTCGTTGCGGTTATCGTCTGGCGGAAGGGCTGGTGGCCCTATCTGCGCGACGAGTACATCACGTCCACCGACCACAAGCGCATCGGCATCATGTACATCGTGCTCGCGCTGCTGATGCTGGTCCGGGGCTTTGCGGATGCGCTGATGATGCGCCTTCAGCAGTCGCTCGCGATCGGCGCGTCGCAGGGATATTTGCCGCCCGAGCACTACAACCAGATCTTCTCCGCGCACGGCACGATCATGATCTTCTTCGTGGCGATGCCGTTCATCATCGGCTTCATGAACTTCGTCGTACCGCTGCAGCTCGGAGTTCGCGACGTGGCGTTTCCGACCATGAACAACGTCAGCTTCTGGCTGACTGCCTCCGGTGCGCTCCTCATCAACCTCAGCCTGTTCATCGGCGAATTCGCACGAACCGGATGGCTGGCTTTCCCGCCATTGAGCGAGAAGGAGTTCTCGCCCGGGGTCGGGGTCGATTATTATCTGGTGGCGCTTCAGATATCGGGGGTCGGAACGGTCTTAACCGCGGTCAATTTCGTCACCACGATCCTCAAGATCCGAGCGCCCGGGATGAGTTACCTCCGGATGCCGGTTTTCTGCTGGACGTCGCTCGCTTCGAACCTGCTGATCCTCGCGGCCTTCCCGGTGCTGACGGTCACGCTGGCACTGCTGATGCTCGACCGATACATGGGCTTCCACTTCTTCACCAATGACGGTGGAGGCAATTCGATGCTCTACATGAACCTGATCTGGGTCTGGGGGCATCCCGAGGTCTACATCCTCGTCCTCCCGGCGTTCGGAATCTATTCGGAGGTCGCGGCGACCTTCTCCGGGAAACCGCTCTTCGGCTACCGGTCGATGGTCTTCGCGACGATGCTCATCTGCATCATCTCCTTCTGCGTCTGGCTGCACCATTTCTTCACCATGGGCGCCGGCGCGAACATCAACGCTATCTTCGGCATAGCCAGCATGCTGATCGGGATTCCGACGGGGGTTAAGATCTACAACTGGCTGTTCACGATGTACGGCGGCCGGGTCCGGTTCACCGTGCCGATCCACTACCTCATCGGGTTCATGCTGCTGTTCGTCGGCGGCGGCCTGACGGGCATCCTGCTGGCCATCCCGCCGGTCGATTTCATCACCCACAACACCTTGTTCCTGGTGGCCCACTTCCACCATGTGATCATCCCCGGCGTGGTCTTCGCGCTGATGGCGGGCTACACCTACTGGTTCCCCAAGGCCTTCGGCTTCACGCTCCATGAAGGGCTTGGGAAGGCGGTGTTCTGGTGCTGGTTCATCGGGTTCAATCTCGCCTTCATGCCGCTTTACCTGCTCGGCTTCTGGGGCGGGACTCGGCGGCTGCAGCACATCTCCGATCCGACCTGGGCGCCGTGGCTGAACGTGGCGCTGCTCGGCGCGGTGATTATCGGTGTCGGAATCGTCCTGACGGTCGTCCAGCTCTGGTATTCGATCAAGACTCGCGACCAAAGGATGGACGTCACCGGCGATCCCTGGGACGGCCGGACGCTCGAATGGCTGACGCTATCGCCCCCGCCGCATTACAATTTCGCGGTGCTTCCAGATGTCCACGGCGAAGAGGCCTATTGGACCCGCAAGCAGACGGCCATCAAGCTGGACCAGCTGATCAAGGAGCCCGACTACCAGCCGATCGAGATGCCGCTCGGAACGCCTGTCGGAGTGATCTGCGCCTTCTTCGCCTCGGTCTGCGGCTTCGCGATCATCTGGCATATCTGGTGGATGGCGATCCTCGGCCTCATAGGCGCTTTCGCGGTGTTCGTCTGGTACGCGTGGCAGGACGAGCATGAGCATGTCATCCCGGTCGACGAGGTCAGGAAGAACGCTCGCGAGCGCCGCCGGATTCGAATGGAACATCTTCACAATCTGAGCCAGTCCACATGACCACCGAAGCTGCGACCATCGGCCTGACCCACGGGGGGTCCGAGGACACGGGCCTCGGTCACCGCGGGCCGGAATCGAAAAGCATCGTCGTTCCCTACGGCTTCTGGCTGTTCATCCTGTCGGACATGGTCCTCTTCTCGGCCCTGTTCGCTACCTACGCGGCACTGGTGAACGCGACCGACGGCGGACCGACGACGAACCAGTTGTTCGACCGGACGCTGGTGGCGATCGAGACGATGGCGCTGCTGTTTTCGAGCTTCACCTGCGGCCTGGCGATGATCGCGGCCAAGCGCGCAAACATGGCCTGGACCCAGATATGGCTCCTCGTCACCGGACTTCTCGGAGCGGTGTTCCTGTTCATCGAGCTTTACGAATTCGCGCACATGATCGCCGAAGGAGCGCCGCCGCAGAGGAGCGCGTTCCTTTCATCCTTCTTCACGTTGGTCGGCTGCCACGGAGCGCACGTCACCGCCGGCCTGCTGTGGATCGGGACGATGATGGCACAGATCTGGGCCAAGGGGTTCAAGGAGCACATCGTCCGGCGGCTGCTGTGCCTCAGCATCTTCTGGCACGCCCTCGACATCATCTGGGTGGCCATCTTCACCATCGTCTATTTGATCGGGACGCTGCCATGACCCAGGACGAAAACGACCTGCTGGACGTCGCGCCGGGACAGCCGCACAGCAATATTCTGAGCGAGACTGCCGCCTACGTCATCGGCCTGGCGCTTGCGCTTATCCTCACCGGCGTTTCCTTCTGGGTCGCCTCGACCTCCGTTCTGTGGGGTCCGGGCGTCGCAGTCGGACTGGTCGTGTTGGCCATCGCGCAGATGGGCGTCCACCTCGTCTTCTTCCTCCACATCACCAGCGGGCCGGACAATACGAACAACGTGCTGGCGCTTGCGTTCGGAGTCCTCATCGTCTTCCTCGTGATGGTCGGGACGATCTGGATCATGGCGCACATGACCGCGAACATGGCCCCGCCTCCGGAGCTCACCAACCTGCAGATGCAGCACTGAGCTAGTCGGCCGGGACCGGCGGGTTCAGCACGACGGCGTCGGAACGCTTTTCGGGCCGGATGTAAATCGAACTGAGCTGGGGGTCGGCGGCCTTCAGGGCCTTTTCGATGTCCTCGATCAGCTGCTCGCCCTCCGCCATCGTCAGGGCATCGTCGAAGTCCGCGCTGACCGCCACGAAGACGCTGTCGGGCGCGGAGTGGATCGTCCGGACGTGATTGACGCTGGTGATATGGGGATGGGCGGCGAGAGTGCGGTGGATTCGCTTGACGAGGTCGGCATTCGCGCTTTCGCCGATGAGGAGGCCCTTGGCCTCGCGCGCGAGCAGCACCGCGACGATCGCGAGGATCGCGCCGATCACGATCGAGGCCATCCCGTCGATCCGCGGATCGGCATATCTGTGGCTGGCCCAGAC
>Ga0307413_10000414_pt1 | contig 13758 bp, 16 predicted proteins | sample DK1Ometagenome_3_FD_203714 | JGI IMG/M metagenome (GOLD analysis project Ga0307413, IMG submission 203714) | Maize rhizosphere microbial communities from greenhouse at UC Davis, California, United States - DK15-O-2 | ecosystem: Host-associated > Plants > Roots > Rhizosphere > Soil | place: USA... | reverse complement strand
GGACTACGCTGCCTACGGCAATTGCCACGGCACCGGACCCCGCATTCAAGGACTCGGGTTACATCGGGACGGACGGGCTGAAACTCACCCCGACCACCTCGACCGAGACCATCAAGGACTGGTCCGGGGCGACCATCCGGGAGGTCCTGGCGGACTTCACGGCCAAAATGTCCTGGACCCACCTGGAACTGTCCGAAGAGGCCATGAAGGTCTACTTCGGGGACGACAACGTGACGGTCACCCCGGCCACGCTGACCACCGGTACCCTGATCGACGCGAAGCTGAACGCGGTCGAGCTTCCGATCTGCGCCTGGATCTTCAAGATCAAGGACGGGGTGCGGAAGGTCCTGATCACGGTCCCGCTCGGGCAGGTCACGGAGCGTGGCGAGTTGACCTTCCTCAAAACCCAGGCGGTCTCGCTCCCGGTCACCCTGACGACCTACCCGGATGCCAGCGGGAACAACGTCTACATCTACACCGACGATGGCGTGTTCACCGCCTAGTCCCAAGTACCGGGTGGCCTGGCGTAACGGGATCGCGCCAGGCCATCCCGAATCCCAAATCAGATCCCGATCCCGAAAGTGAGATCCCGTTATGACCGAACAGACAGCATCCGAAGCAATCGATGGTGTTCCCGCAATCTTCCGGCTTCCGGCCTCCAAGGCCTCCCTGGCGCAGAACCAGTTCCGGTTCCAGCTCCCAGGCGAGGACCGCGTGCGCTCGATCCCGAAGCTCAAATTCCTCAAGCCCTCGCTGGCGGTGAAGATCGAGACCATGCCGATCCAGGCAGCGGTGGTCGAGCTGTTCACCGTGTACGAGCCTGACCTGCTCGACAAATTCGAGGGTATCGACCAGCTCGAAGTGTTCGCGGAGGCCTGGGCCACAGCCTCGGGTATCACCCTGGGGGAATCAAAGCCCTCCTCGGACTCGTCCGAGAACACCGAGGGCCTCTAGAACACTACCTCTGGACCCTCGGCTACTCGATAGACGACCTGGGGGATCGCCTGGACTGGCGCGAGCTTTGGTTGGCAATGAGCTACGCGCCAGCCGACTCGGCCCTCGGGCGGTCCGTCCTGGGCGACTATGCCGGGTGGGACAACAACACATACCTGCTGGCGCTCGCGGTCGATGCACTGCACGACGCGAACTACCAGCGGGGAGGGAACAAGGGTTCCCGGCCCGAGAGGGTCCAGCGTCCGCAGGAGAAGCGGGAGCATCAGTTCGGTGCTGACCCGATTCCGATTGCAGACTTCAACGACTGGTGGGACGGAGCGTAACTGATGGCTAACGAGGTAGGCTCGGCATATTTCACCCTCCTGCCATCGGTCCGTGGCCTGCAGGGTGCCATTGCCAAGGAGGTCTCCGGGGTTGATGGCACCGCCGCAGGTGCATCCATCGGTAAACGCATGGGTGGCGGGATCGCCGGGAGCCTAAAGGCTGCTGTCGGTCCCGCCATCGCCGCTATCGGTGTTGCCAAGACATTTAGTTTTGCCAAGGACGCGGTGGCTTCCTTCTCGGAGCTGGAGGACTCCTCGGCTGCGGCCTCGGTGGTATTCGGCCAGAACATGGGTCAGATCATCGCCCAGTCCAAGACGGCCAGCCAGACGATGGGCCTGTCCGAGCAGCAGGTAATCTCCGCTGCCAACACCTTCGGCACCTACGGCAAAGCTGCGGGCCTGGGTGGCAAGGAGCTGGCAAACTTCGCCACCGAACAGACCAAGCTCGCGGCGGACATGGCCTCGTTCAAGGGCACCAGCCCGGAGCAGGCGATCGAGGCGATCGGCGCTGCGCTCCGTGGCGAGACCGAGCCGATCCGCGCCTATGGCGTGATGCTGGACGATGCCAGCATGCGCCAGGAGGCCCTGAAAATGGGCCTCATTTCGACCACCAAGGATGCACTCACGCCACAGCAGAAAACGCTGGCGGCGCAGTCGCTGATCTTGAAGCAGACCACGGATGCCCAGGGCGACTTCGCCCGGACCAGCGAGTCGACCGCGAATGTCGCCAAGACCCTCGCGGCGGAGCAGGAGAACCTCGCAGCCAAGACAGGCACCGTGCTGGCCCCGGCCTTCACGGCGGTCCGCTTGAAGGCCCTGGACGGGGTGCGCGGGATCTCCGGGTTCCTGGACAAGGTGATCGCGGCGCAAGCGGCGATGAAGTCCGGAACCAACCTGGACGTGGGCAAGGCCCTGGGCCTGTCGGGTCCGGCTCTGACGATCTTCTCGGAGGCCCTCGGGCCGATCCGGGCGTTCAAGGCGGCTCTCTCCGATCCGGGTGGCGAGGTCACCTCGGGCGGGTTCGCGGGGGTGATGGAACAAATCGGCCTGAACATTGCCAACTTCATGCAGACGGTCCGGTCGTTCGACCTCGGGGGCCTGTTCCAGCAGATCTGGACGGCGGTAGGCCCGCTGGTCTCGGAGCTGGGCAACCTCTGGATCGCGATCTCACCACTGGGGGTGGTGTTCCAGGCGCTCGCACCGATCATCCCGATCATCGCCGGGCAGCTCGGATCGCTCGCCGGGACAGTCGGGTCGGCGCTCCTGGGCGCGGTCCAGGCAGTGGCCCCGGTGCTCACCCAGCTCGCCTCGGTGCTGACCGATGCCCTGGGGACGCTGTTCATCGCGATGGCCCCGGTGATCGTGTCGCTCCTGGGGCAGATGGGCGTGATGTTCGCCCAGCTCGCCCCGGTGATCGCCTCGATCATCGGGCAGGTGGCGGGCCTGGTTGGGCAGCTCGTGGCGGCGCTGATGCCGATCCTGATGAACCTCGTAACTGCGGTATTCCCGATGGTCGTGGAGATCTTCGGCGCGGTCATGCAGGCGATCGTCCCGCTGGTCTCGATGATCGCCGGGCTGCTGATCCCGATCATCCGGGCGCTGCTCCCGGTGGTGACTGTCGTATTCCAGGCCGTGGCCAGCGTGATCCGCTCGGTGATGCAGATCGTCATGGGGATCATCCAGGTCGTGACCGGGATCATCAGCGGCAACTGGGCGCAGGTCTGGCGCGGGATCCAGAACATCCTGCAGGGGGTCTGGAACGCCATAGTCGGAGTGATCCGGGGTGCGCTCGCGATCGTCGGCTCGGTCGTGATCTCCGGGGTCAACCTGGCAGCGAACTTTATCCGGTCCGGATTCCAGGGAGCGGCAAACTTCCTGGGCGGGGTCTGGGGCAACATCGTCAATGGCGTCTCGGGGATGATCGGTCGGGTCACGGGGTTCTTCTCCGGCCTGATCGGGAGGATCACCGGGGCGATCGGCAACGCTGGCTCCGCGCTCTGGAATACCGGTGTCCAGATCGTCCAGGGCCTGATCGACGGCATCGGCTCGATGATGGGGGCCATCGGTCGGGCGGTGATCTCGATCGTTCCCGAGGCGATCCGGGGACCCTTCGAGGACCTGCTGGGGATCCGCTCGCCGTCCAGGCTGGCGATCTGGTGGGGTCACATGCTCGGGGAGGGTCTCGTCGGCGGTATCGAGGACTCCGTACCCAAGGTTGCAGCGGCGACGGCGAAGTTGGTTCCGTCCAACCCTGCCGCAGCGTTCGCGATGGCTGGGGGTCGGTACTCCTACGATGTGCGGCAGGCCCCGGCCCTGGCTCCGGTGGTCGAGCAGCACATCTACCCGGCGGAGGGTATGTCCGAGACGAACCTGGCTGACCTGGTTGGCCGTAACCTAGTAAGGGCGGGCAAGTGAGCACCACGTTTGATACCACTGAGGCCAGCCTGAACCTGCACTCGGGCTACAGCCTGGGGCTGGTCCCGGGCACCACCCACTGGGTCACCGATATCCAGGGCTGGTACAAGGCCGCACCCAACCGCAGGGAGAAGGCAGAGAAGGCGGGCAGGCACGGATCGTACGGGGTCCGGGGCTGGAAGGACGAGCGGCTGATCACGGTCGCGGGTCACTACCACGCTCCGGACCGGGCGACCGCTGCGGCCTTCGTGGACGAGATCAACGCATGCATGGCTGACGGCGAAGAGGGTATTCTCCGGGTCAACGATCTAGAGATCGGGAGCCGCTGGGCGAATGTCTACCTGCTGGCCCCGGACGTGACCTGGAAGGGTGGACGGGACGTTCCGTTCTTCCTGGACATGGTGGCCCCGGACCCTCGCAAGTTCGGCGGTCTGATGGTCGAGGGGCCGACTGGGGCTTTCGCTGGTGGCGACGGGTTGAAATTCGACCTGTTCGCCACTGACACCCCGGGGATCCTGGACTTCGGCGCGGAGGGCGAGTCCGGCAAAGTCACGGTCTCGAATCCGGGAACCGCTCCGACCGAACCGGTGTTCCGGGTCCAGGGGCCTCCGGACTTCGCGACCGGGGTGGGTAGCTTCAAGATCACCGAGGCCGAGACCGAGCGGGTCCTGGAGTGGCAGGGCACCTTGCTGACCGGGCAGGAGCTGGTGCTGGATTCCAGGTCCGGCACGGTGGTGCTCGGGACCAACGGGGACCGCAAGGGTGGACTGGTCCGCAGTCAATGGCCGGAGATCCCGGGCAACAGCTCCCGATCGTACACCTTTGAGGCGGTCGGAGGGCTGACACTAGTAGTGGAGGCGCATCCGGCATGGTGGTAAACAACAACTTCCGGGCCTTCATCTGCGAGGCCAAAACCGGCAAGATCCTGACCGATATTCCGGTGGTGGACCCGAAGTGGGGACTCCGGCTGAACGACGGCGGGCCGCTGTCGGCAACGATCGTGGCCAATTCGAAGGAGGTCCGGGACCTGGATCTGCAGTCCCTGACCACGGCGAACAGGCGCTTCCTGGGCTTCGCGGTCGGGGACTACATCATCGATGCCGGACCGATCCAGTCCCGGTCCTACAAGGCCAGCTCGGGCCGGTTGGAGGTCACTGCGGCGAGTCTGTGGCGGATCTTCGACCGGCGGAAGGTGCTCCGGCCCGAGGCGCTGACCGAAGGGGCCAGTCCCGCCACCAAATGGACCCTCCGGATCCCGACCTCGGGTACGACCTCGCTGGGGTCAATCGCCCGGGAGATCGTGCGAATCTCGATCGAGGACAACCCGTTCGTCAACGGCACCGCCGGGGCACTCAACATCGTGCTCCCGGCGGTCGAGGGTGGTGGGCACTACCGGACCTACCACGGGTACGACCTGCGCTGGCAGGGCGAGGCCCTGCGCCAGCTCACCGAGGTTATCGGCGGGCCGGACATTCGGTTCCGACCGAGGTTCAGCGCCACGGACCCGACCGTGGTGGAATGGGTGATGGAGACTGGCACCGAGGCGGACCCGCTACTGCATCAGGACGGCCCGGACTGGACCTGGGACGGCTCCCGACCGGACTCCGGGGTGGTGGGCTTCGATGCCGACGAGGATGGCTCGGAAATGGCATCGCGGGCCTGGGCACCGGGTTCCGGCCAGGAGCGCGACATGAAGCTCGGGAAGGCCACGGACACCACCCTCCTGGACCTGGACTGGCCCTGGCTCGAGACCGACTCGGCCTCCAAGCAGGAGGAGGACCAGGCGGTCCTGGACGGGCAGGCCCAGCAGACAGTCCAGGAGGCAGCGGGACCGCTGACCTCGTTTGCTATCGAGGTCCGGTCCGATCGGGATCCGGTGCTCGGGTCTTACCTGCCGGGCGACTTCGCCCAGGTGGTAGTCCCGGAGGGCCACCCGATCCTGGCCCCTGGGCCGGTGCGGGTCCGGATCATGGCAATCGACGGCGACGGCTCGCCCAAGGTCAAGCTGACTGTGGCCACGTTCATCGGGTCGATGGCGGGGTCCACCTTCGGAACCCGGTCCGAGGCCGAGACGATCTACCCGGTTTACCCGTCCAGCACTTTCTACCCTGGGGACTCGACGTTCCCGGGGACACTGACACCACCAGCATAAGGAGTTCAAAGTGACTGATCGGTTTTGGGCGGACGGCGAGCAGGGAGGAACCCCGATCACCGCTGCCGCACTCAACGGGATCGAGGAGGATATCACCGCAGTCGAGGTGGCGGTGGCGGGCAAGGAGCCAGCGCTCGGCGCGGGGTCCCCGACCGAGTTCCTCCGGGGAGACCGGGAGTGGGTCGAGCTGGACCTCTCCGGCGGTGGCGATACCATCGGGGATCCGCTGGCCCGGGAGTTCCTCACGGACCCGCTCAACGTGTGGGGGCCGGACGGCACCAAGCTGGTCACCCCGACTCACATCGAGCCTGCTGGGGGTCAGGTCGTCCACCCGGGCGTGGTGTTCATCCCGGAAGGCTGGGGGGTCGGCAACTACAAATACTGGATGGCGATCACGGCCTACCCGGGAGGCAACGACGACCACGAGGACCCGAACATCCTGGCGTCGCACGATGGCATCACCTGGGTGCAACCTGCGGGCATAGTGAACCCGATCTCGGACGCGGACGGCCAGCCCGAGTACCACTCGGACACGTACCTCGCGATGGGTCCGAACAACACCCTCTACTGCTTCTGGCGCTGGTACGAAGGGGTCACGGGCAGCGGCCAGGAAGAGCGCCTGAAATACAGCAAGAGCACGGACGGGGTAGCCTGGACAGTCCCGGTCGACTTCTACGTCTCCAACGAGACGGTCCGGCGGTTGCTGTCCCCGAGCCTGATCTTTGAGGACAACCGCTGGACGATGTACGCGGTGGACATGGTGCCATCCCCGAATCCGATCGTCCGGCTCAAAAGCGACTCGGACGACCCGGCCTCGGCCTGGTCCGCTCCGGAGGTCTGCACCTCGGGTACGCTGATCGCGGGTCGGGAGCCGTGGCACCTGTTCGTTACTAAGACCGGTGGCCGGTACTACGCGCTACTGAACGACCGGATCCTGGATGGGGGCACGGGTGGCGCTGGCGACCTGTACTTCCTGGCCTCGTCCAACGGGGTGGACTTCACCAGCTCGGGCGCTGCGGTGATTCCCAAGACGGTGGCCGGGAAGCATACCCAGCTTTACCAGTCCACGATGGTTCCGGCCTTCCAGGACGGCATGCCCGGGTGGCGGGTCTGGTACACGGGCTGGCACAGCGACAATACCTGGTGGCTGTACCGAACCTTCCTGTCGGAAGGCCGCTGGAAGGGTCTCACCCTGCAGAATGCCTGGGTTAACTACGTGGGCGCTGGCGGGTACTCCGAGTCGGGCCTGCGGTACAAGGTGGCGGGCCGGTCCGCCACCCTGGACGGGGCGGTCAAGTCGGGTGCGCTGTCCACGGTGATCACGACATTGCCTCCGGAGGCCCAGCCGTACCACACCTGCATGTATCCGGTAAACGCTGCGGGCACGGTTGGGATGCTCCTGATCCAGGGCAAGAAGAACGCTGGCTCGGCGGGGCAGGTCCTGTACTTCGCGGGGCCGGGCGCTCCCAGCTACATGCCGATCCACATCAAATTCGACCTGGATTAGGAGGCCCGGATGGAAACCGCACCCCGGAAGTCGATCGAGACTGACCCGATGCGACAGGTCATGAACCAGATCCGCGAGCTGCGGGGAGCACTGGAAGTCCTGCAGCGGACCTCGACTCTGCGCAACGCGTCGATCTCTGGGGGCGACGGTCTGCGGATCCTGGACGAGGACGGGACACCACAGGTCCAGATCGCCCCGGACCGGACAGTGACCGTGTTCGACGGCGAGGGACTGCCGGTGGTCCGAATGGGCGACATGGCCGAGACCGGCCCGGAGGAGTACGGGATCGAGGTTCGGGTGGCGGACGGCTCCTGGGTCCAGCTCGGCTCGCAGTCGGTGGCGTGGGAGAATGTGGGGGCCAAGCCCACCACCTACGACGAGGCGACCGAGAAGTGGGACCCCAGGCCCCACAGCCACTCGGGGTCGGAGGTCACCTCGGCGGTCGCGAACGCCACCAACGCGGTCGAGGCCACCCACGCTGCCCAGGCGGACGGGTCGCAGTACGGCTGGACCAACAATGTCGCCGGGACCGAGTTCTACGCGCTCTGGGTCGGCAACGATGGCGGGTACCACCTCGGGCGGAACACCTCGTCGATCAAGTACAAGACCAACGTGCGCTCGGCGGGCGACGTCCGGCCCGGGATGGACCCTCGGAGGATCTTGAAGCTGCGTCCGGTGGTTTACGACCGTAAGCCCACCCTCGAGGTCCTCCCGGACGGCACGGAAGGCCCACGGCGGGTCTACCCGGGCCGGACCAACGAGTATGGTCTAATCGCGGAGGAGACCCTACCGCACGTTCCGGAGATCGTGACCTATTTCGAGGGCAAGATCGACGGCATCCGGTACGACCTGCTGGCGGTGGCGGCAATTCCGCTCCTCCAGGAGCAGGACCGGGAAATCCAGGAGTTGCGGGCAGAGAACGCAGCCATCAAGGAAGCAATCAGAAAGCTTGGAGGGCAGATCTAATGGCAGGATCTCGCGGTCTATTCGTTCGCCAGAACGGAGCGCTCGGCACGACTCCCCTGGAGGCTCGCCGGGCGCTCGCTGGCATGCTGATCCGGAACTCGGCTACGGCTCCACGGTCGGGCCTGATCGCGCCACCGGACACGGTAGTGCAGGCCACCCCGGGCTGGTCCTACAGCATCGTCCCGATCAACCCGGTGGTCAACCGGACGACGGACGAGGGAGCTTATGTTTTCTCCTTCGAAGGCACCACCACGGTCACCACGGACCCGGCCCCGGGCACAGACTCGCGCTGGGACCTGATCTACGTCAAGCAGAACGATATCGAGAAGGGGGACCCGGACAACCTGCCGATCCTGGGGGTGGTCAAGGGGACTCCGGCGGCTTCGCCTTCGAAGCCGACCAGCTCGGTTCCGGACGGAGCGCTAGTGCTGGCGGAGGCCCGGATCTACTCGGGGTCCACCTCGACCCAGCATGCGTCGAACACGCTGGCCCAGGTGTTCCCGTACACGGGCCTGGCGGGGACCCCGATCAAGGTTCGGTCGAAGGCGGATCGGGACCTGATCGCAGTGCCGAGGGTCGGCCAGCAGGTGATCCGGATGGACCGGGATAACCACGTCCAGACTTACACGGGGTCGGGGGTCTCGGGCTGGGAGTATATTGGCAAGCCCAAACGGACTTACATGGTGGTCAACGGGACGAACTTCACCAACACGGCGGGTACGACCTCCCGGTTGGTGGCGACGTACGAGAACGTGACCAAGCCGTACGCCCGGCGCATGTCGATGTTCGGGCAATCGACGGTGGTCGGTCCGGCCCTGACGGGTGGTACGCGCAAGACGATCTACGTCGCAATGTCGTTCCGGGTCAGTTCGGTCGAAGAGGCGCAGTCCCGTACAGCGTTCGCCTGGGGTGATCCGGGGGCAACCCTGATCAGCTCCTCGCTTAACCCAATTCGGGATTATCTGATCGGGTCCAATGTGACCCCGGTGGCGCGGATCTGGATTCAGGACGTTTCGGGCACGGGTAGCACGACCATGAGTGTCGACCCGAGCTTCAACGAATACTACCTCGAAGAGATTCCGGAGGCGGACTAGGTGGCCCGGCGATTCCGGCCCAACGGGGCCAAGGGGGTTGCTCTGCTGGGGTTCGCGGTGGTGGCGATGGCGTTCGGGCTGGCGTTCCTGTCACCCTGGGCGCTGATCCCGCCACCTCCACTCGGGCTGGCGTTCCTGGACCGGCTGGTCCCGCTGCAGGTCTGGGGTGGCGTGTGGTGGGCTGCGGCGCTCCTGCTGCTGGTGGGGGCCTACCGGGAGGACCAGTCGAAAGCGATGGTGCTGTTCGCGCCGATGCTGTTCATCTTCGCGGCGTCGTACGGCATGACGATCGCCACGACCACGGGTAAGATCCAGGTCGCGTTCATTCTGCAGACGGCGATCTTCTTTGGGCTGTTCGTGGCCTGCCTGGCAGTCTCCAGGCTGGTCAACGCGCCACCCGTCGATATCGAAGCATTGGTCAACCGGGTCAACGGCTCGGGGTCTCAGGAGGGCAGCGGTGGTGAGCACTGAACTGGCGGAATTTCTAAAAACAGCACTCACTGTCGGTGGCGCGATGGCCGCAGCCTGGCTCACGGCCTGGCTCACCCGGCAGTCCCAGAAGGAGTCGGTGCAGATCACCGCGCTGACCAACCTTGTCGACCAGCTCCAGGAGGAGCGGGACCACGCCAAGGCCGACGCAAAGCAGGTCCCACTGTGGCGGCGCTACGCGCAGACCCTCCGGCGACAGATTTACAAGCTCGGGGGAGTCCCCGAGGATCCCGATGAAAGGCTGGAGCTATGAGCTTCTTGATGTTGGATTCCCCGAATCCATTCACGGCCCAGGGGACGTTCCCCAGGCGTGGTGTCCGGGGCAAGCTGACCGGCACGGCCATCCTGCACACCTCGGAGGGCAACTGGCAGGCCGGGGTGGACTCGCTCACGCGGCTCGTCCGGACCCGCTCGGACTACGGGTGCTACCACGTGGCGGTGGACTGGGTGGACACGGCCTGGTACTACCCGTGGGAGTGGGAGACCTGGCAGGACTCCGAGACCAACAACTGGGCGGTGGGCATCGCTGCGGCCTGCCGGACTGCGGACTGGCACGTGATGCCAGCGGAGATCCGCGAGGGGTATATCCGGAACATGGCGGCAGCGGCTGCGGACTTCGTGAAGTACATGAAGGCCCAGTACGGGGTCACGGTCCCGCTGGTCCGGATCTCCGGGGCGCAGGCTCGAGCCGGGGTTCCTGGCTTCTGCGCTCACGGCGACTCCGGGATTGCCCGCTCGGACCCGGGCGCGAACTTCCCCTGGGGGACGTTCTTCGAATACACCAAGCAGGCCCTGTCCGGGGTCAAGCCAGCAGGCACTACCAAGAAGGAGCTATTCACCGTGGACCAGTTCGATCAGATCATGAACAAGCTGACTGCTATCGGGAAGGATGCCCGGAACACCTGGTCCGGCACCTGGGCCGGTGGCAAATACGGGAGCCAGGAGTTCAAGTACGGTGCGCTCCCGATCGTCGCCCACAACCAGGTCCTGATGGCGCAGTACCACGCGCAGCAGATGGCCCTGTTGAAGGAGATCGCCTCCCTGGTGGGTGGCGCTGACTTCGACGAGGAGGCCCTGCTGGAGCGGGTTCGGGTGGCGTCCGCTGAGGGTGTCGCCCAGGTGATCGGGGACCAGAAGTTCGCACTACAGCCCGTGGTCGAGGAAGTCGACACAACCAAGGAAGGACACTGACATGGCAGGCAAGTACGAGGCCGAGACCCCGAACCGGTGGATCACGGACCCCAAGACCAGGGACTACGCGTACAAGGTGCTGGCGGCTCTCGGCCCGGTGGCGCTGATCTACGGCTGGCTGACCACGGAGGAAATCGCGGTCTGGCTGGGCCTGGGCGCGACGATCCTGGCGACTCCGGCGGGTGCGCTGGCTTCGGCCAACACTCCCCGGAAGGTTGCTGAGTAGGCAAACCTACCGGTAGACTGGACACCAGCAACACGGCATGGTTGCTCGGTGGGGACCGGCGGAAAGGCCCCGGGTCGAAAGGCCCGGGGCCTTTTTTCAGGTCAACACTTTGACTACTAGACACGAGGGAGTTGATGTTTCACGTGGAACAGCAGCCTACGGGCGACATTACAAATGTGGGTATCGCTGAGCGCCTGGGGGTGGACCACTCCACGGTGTCCAGGATCCGCCACGGACAGCGGTACCCGTCCAGGGAGCTGATGCGCAGGATCAACGAGGTATTCGGCTGGAAGGTCGTGCACCAACTGGAGTTCCTGCCCGACAAGGGCCGGAACATGCGCTACGCGGACGAGTTCGAGAAGCGGATCCGCAAGTGAGCTTCCGATACGAGACGGTCCCTGCCTTGGAGCTGAACCGGGGCCATATCGGGCAGACGGTCCAGGTCACGACTGAGGAGTTTACGATCGTTGGTCGGCTGAACCGGGTCGACAACGAGGACAACCTCGACTTTGGGGAGGTCTCCCCGATGCAGGCGCTGCAGCGGATTCAGGCCCGAGATACCCTCGGGATTCGCCGGGAGATCCGGTGCTGGCTGACCATCGGCCCATGGCGGGGTGAGGTCTACCCGGCCCAGGCTGTGGTGATCGAGTACGAGGAGACCCCGGAGATTGTCCAGGGGACGCTGGTGGAAGTGTCGCTCGTGGAACCAGGACGGGGCTTCCCTGGGGCCTTCCTTGAACTCGGAGAAGGGGAGGGGCACTCGGATGGGTGAGCACTACGCGAGGTCCTGGGAGGGGCACCAGCCGGTCCCGGAGTATCTGCCGATGTTTCACCGGTACCAGTGCGCCACCTGCAAGAACTGGGTCCGCTACATCGAGCGGATCGGAAAATGGAGGCATGAACCGTGAACTTTGAATTGCTACAACATCAACGGGAGGGCATCGAGTGGATCAGGACAGTAAAACGCGGATTGCTCGGGGACGAGCCAGGTCTCGGCAAGTCAAGGCAGGCTATCGAAGCCTTCGATGGAGGACGGAACTTGATCATCGCTCCGGCGATGGTTATCAACGGTGGGACATGGCACGACGAGCTAGAGCGTTGGGCATCCAACCCTGGCAACTGGACAGTGTTACCTTATTCTGGCCTAAACGCAAGAGTAAAAACATCGAAAGGTGGCTACGCGGCGTCCTCCGAGCTGGTGGAGGCAGCTAGGGGTCACTGGGACGCGGTGGTGCTGGACGAGGCGCACTACGTCAAGGGCCGGAACACCTACTGGACCAAGACCGCGCAGCAGATCGGCAAGAACTCGGACCACGTGCTCGCCATGACCGGAACCCCGATCCCGAACTGGGCGCATGAGCTGTTCACCCTGGTGCAGCTCGCCCACCCGGAGGAAGCGCAGTCGAAGCCCGGGTTCAAGGCCAAGTACGGGAACTACTGGAACTGGGTCAATGCGTGGTTTCACGTGGAACTGGCCCATTTCGGAGGCCAGAACAACCGGGTCATAGGGAAGCTGCTGGACTGCACGGCGGAGTGCTACCTCAGGCCGCTCACGGAGCCGTGCGAGCACTACCACTTCTTCATGCAGGAGAACCTGGGCCAGCAGTTCCTCCGGAGGCTCCGGGAGGACTGCCTGGACCTGCCTCCGGTCACGGACCAGCAGGTCCTGACCCCAATGGACACCAGCCAGCGGAAGATCTATAAGGACATGAAGCAGCACTACCTCGCGGAGGTCGACGACCAGGAGGTCATCAAATGGACGGACGGAGCGCGCCACGTGGCGCTGGACAAGATCTCGATCAGTCCCTGGCTGCTGAATCCGGTCGGGGAGCCGAAGGGTGGCAAATTCGAGCAACTACGATACGACCTTGCTGGGAGGAGTCGGCCTACTCTCGTGCTCGCGCACTACAGGGACACGGTGGATGCTTGTGTCCGGGTGGCGGAGTCGGTGGGTGCTTCCGCTGCCTGCGTCCGTGGTGGCATGACTGGGAGGCAGCAGGGCCAAGCGATCCAGGCCTTCAAGGATGGGAAGCTGGACGTGCTGGTCGGCTCCCTGGAGACGGTGGCGGAGGGCCTGCAGCTCACGGTGGCGGACATGGCGATCTTCCTGGAGACTAGCTACAAGCCGTACCGGAACGAGCAGGCCCGGAACCGGGTGCACCGGCTGGGCCAGACCAGGCCGGTCACGATCCGCAGCTACGTCACCCCGGACAGCGTGGACGAGAAGAAGCGCGAGCTGCTGCGGGAGAAAACCGAGGACCAAATCCGGTTCATGTCGGCTGGCGATTTCAAGAGGCTCCTGTGAGGTCTCTGGCAGCGGCCTGGGGGACCGCTGCATGCCGCATCCTTGACACGCAGGCAAACTGCGGGTAGAATAGGTATGTAAGCCACCGCACAGCCAGTCCCACCGAGGAGCACGAAATGACCACCAAGACCGCCAC
>Ga0307413_10000412_pt1 | contig 13794 bp, 10 predicted proteins | sample DK1Ometagenome_3_FD_203714 | JGI IMG/M metagenome (GOLD analysis project Ga0307413, IMG submission 203714) | Maize rhizosphere microbial communities from greenhouse at UC Davis, California, United States - DK15-O-2 | ecosystem: Host-associated > Plants > Roots > Rhizosphere > Soil | place: USA... | reverse complement strand
ACTTCGACACCTCAGGGGTTTCCAACGGCGGCACCGAAGCCATCAACCTGATCATCGAAAAGGTTCGTCGATTAGCCCATGGCTTCAAAAACTTCGATCACTATCGGCTGCGGATCATGCTCGCGGCAGATGGAAGCCGCCCGTACAGAAGTCGCCCGAACCACGCTTAATTCCGAAGACCCACTTATGTAGACTCTCGCGTTTCGGGCGGCGCCATTCACCAACTGCCGGTAGAAACTGTCTGACAATTCCGGAACGGACCCGATCTGGGCTCCTACGAGTGGTCAAAACGGACCCAGAAGCACCATTTCGCTACCTTGAGTACCCGCTAACTCGAACCTTTGGGAGCCCTCAAGCGATTTATCAGACAGTCTCGTCAGGGAAATTCTCAGAAGTTCGTACCCTCTAAGCTAACCCCAACACAACCCCAAGCACTAAGAAGGCAAAGTACACACTCTGTGCGGAGTGGACGATAATAGACATCCATGTACTCCTGTAGCGATAGGCAGGATAAGTGTACAAGAGGCCGGTAAGGACCGCATTAGGTATTACCCAGGGCACGTGAACCTGATAAAGACCAAAAAGTACGCTGTTCGCCACCCAACTCCAACGTCCGAACACACCTTCCATCCTGGGCAGCAACACTCCCCGAAAGAGAAACTCCTCCCCCAAGATCGTGTTGAATAGACTGAACCACGACCAAGGCCAAGAACCACCAGGCACCCACTAGCCGCTGTAGGATCTCTTGGGAGCCTAAGATCGCATCGAAGCTATAGCCTTCGGGCTCTGCAAGAAACGGAAATACCGACACCCAAGCGTTTTCTAATGGAGTGTTCAGTACGAGTTCTATCACCGCGACCGCAACAATGAACGGCACCACCCACCACCAGAGCCTTGCGCGGGGTTGGCCGGTCGCTGGATCCCGCGGGGCGTTGAGCCGGAGCCTCCTCTTGACCGTCGCCCAGCGCAATTCGCCTTCCTCTCGACGAACGATAATCATGGAGAGGACGAACAACCACACCAAACCTAGCGCGAGCAGCACTATCCTGGTGACGCCGAATTCGAGCGGATCCGAATTGAAATCAGGTGATACCGCGGGGAAAATAATCCAACTCAGGATACCCATCGGGACGGTTGCCAGAGCCCAGATGCCCAGGATTCTGCCAAGGGAATACTGTTCCCCCATCTCGGATGATGCGTTTGCACGGGCGGTAGTTTCCATCTTTCCTCCTGTATCCATCTAAATAACCGGATGTCCATGGGATCAATCCTGCGGGTATTGTGCCGGGAGATTCCCCTTCCGCATACAGCTTTGCGAAAACTGGACCGCGTGCCTAGGAACTCTCTCTTCGCGCGAAACCTGTTGATCACTTTCCCAGGTGAATTGTCGACAGATTCCCTCCGCTGACCTAATCACAGCCCGGTAGATTTCGTCCGACTGCGCGTGGTGCGCGCCTGGTCGCAAGCTACGGTCCGCACGCTGCTGATGCGGCAAGGCGTTCATTGAGAGACCATCGACAGCCCCAGCTAAAACATCTTGGGCGTCTGAGGATCTGTGAGGAAGTCCAGGATTAGCCGGTTTACGAGGTCGGGCTTCTCCATCGTAAGCGCGTGTGAGGTATCTGGCACGATGGCGAGCTGCGCGTCGGCGAGTCGGCCAGAGATGTTGCGAGCATGCTCGACGGACGGGACATCGCCGTCGCCCATTATCACGAGCGTCGGGGTCGACACCTCGCCGAGCCGGTCCATCGACAACGCCAGGTCGCTGGTCCAAGACGACCTCAGCCGGTCAAAGACCACCTTGAAGTGCTCCGGGCTGTCCGGTGATACCGCCGCATACATCTGCGCCAGCATCGGCGGCATCTGCTCGACGGACAGCTCACCCATCGCCTGATACTGCGGCCGCAACCCATCGCGGGTCATGTTCTGTCCGATATAGACCAGCTTGCGGGACGAGTTCGGGGTACCGCCAGACCGTGAGCAGGCCTACGGCCGCGCCGTCGCTCCAGCCGACCAGATGCGCCGGAGGAGGTCGAGTGCGCGCAGAAACGCCGCGTTGTCTTCCGCCATGATGTCGTAAGTCAGCCGGCCCAGAATTCCCTTCGCGGGAAATCAGTTGATTGCGTCGCTCAGACCCTGGGGACGATCTTGACCCGAGCCTCGTGCACCTTCTTCAGCCGCTCCGCTTCCATGTCAGGATCTTGGTACGGGATGGCGCGGATGAGGTAGTGGCGCCTGCCGTCCTTGTCGATCTTGCTCGGGTGCCGCTCGATGATGATCTTGTCCACCAGCATCTCGGTCAGAGCACGCCGATCAGGACCAGACAGGTCCTCCCACGCCATTGACCGGTCCACGCAGGCTCGACCAATGGGCTCGACCAAGAGGCTCCATGTCGACGCCAGGCCGCTCCCATCGCCCGCGGTGCCGGCAGTCCACGTTCGGTTGGCAGTGCCCCGATCGGTCTCTACTCTTGAGCGTCGAACCCGTGGTGTGTCGCGGTGGCGCGATCGATCACCGAGCCCGCTGGCACGAGAGGGCCGGAGTCGCCCAAGATCACCGCCGAGCACAGCCCGCAAGATCTCTTCAGTGCGTTTTGCCAATTTGGGTTCGTTACTCCTGAAGCTGCCAACGAGGGCTTCCGACGCCGCACTCAGTTTCTTGCTCCGCTTTCCGTCATGCGCTCTTCGTTGCTTTCTGGGTTTCGCCTTGTGGCATCGCCTTGTTCCTGAGCGCGGCCGATGGTCACTGGCCTCGCCTGTATTGCGTTGGCTCCGGGATCCTATGGGTGAATCACTCCTTAACGTCGGTGTCGCCGCTGTTCATCCGTCGTGGGGAGCAGTAGTGTGAGCGAATTCGTGTGACCAGAGAGGAAGTCGATACCGAAGCGGCTGTTTCGGAGACGGCTTCGGCTGGCGGGGGACAAGCTTAAGACGGCTCCAAGGGTCAGTTTCGCGCAGAATCAACCCAAATTTTCTTGTCGTTGTCGTTCTCGAACTGCCCCACCAGCAACGGAGGTCGTCATGCCTAGCAAAGTCGAAACCCCGACCGAGATTCGCCCCTTCCACGTCGACGTTCCGGAAGAAGGGCTCACTGAGCTGCGCCGCCGGATCGAGGCGACCCGCTTGCCCTCGAAGGAGCTCGCCGAGGACCGGTCGCAGGGCGTCCAGTTGGCGACGATCCAGAAGCTCGCCACCTACTGGGGGACCGAGTACGACTGGCGCAAGGTCGAGGCAAGGCTGAACGCCCTACCGCAGTTCACGACCGAGATCGACGGAGTGGACATCCACTTCATCCACGTCAAGTCGGAGCACGAGAACGCGCTGCCGCTGACTATGACCCATGGCTGGCCGGGATCCGTGATCGAACTGCTCGACACGGTCGGCCCGCTCACCAACCCGACCGCGCACGGCGGACGCGCCGAGGACGCATTCGACCTCGTGCTGCCTTCACTGCCCGGCTACGGCTTCTCCCGCGAGCCGACGGAGCTCGGGTGGAACGCCGGCCGCGTCGCGCAGGCCTGGGCGGAGCTGATGCACCGCCTTGGCTACACCCGTTATGTCGCCCAGGGCGGCGACGTGGGCGCCGCCGTCACCGACGCGATGGGACGGCAGGCACCCGAGGGCCTGCTCGGCATCCACATGAACTTGCTTGTGACGGTGCTCGCCGGCCCCCAGCCGGCGGAGTCCGAGCAGGAACGCGCGGCGGCCGACCAGCTGGCCACATTCAGGGAGAGCGGCTTCGGCTACTTCCTGGAGATGGCCACACGGCCGCAGACGATCAGCTACGCCCTGCTGGATTCACCCGTTGCCCTGGCCGCCTGGCTGCTCGATCACGACACGGACAGCTACTACAAGATCTCCCGCGCCTTCGTCGACGGCGAGCCCGTGGGCAATCTCACCCGGGACCACATCGTCGACAACATCACGCTGTACTGGCTGACGGGCACCGGCGCCTCGGCGGCCCGATCCTACTGGGAGGACGGACAAGCCCTGGCTCAAGCAGTCGCGTCCGGCCAGGCTCCTCCGGAGATCTCGCTCCCGGTCGGCTTCACCACGTTCCCCGGCGAGATCTGGAGGACCCCGCGCAGCTGGGCCGAGAAGGCCTATCCCAACCTCACCTACTTCAACGAGGTCGACAGGGGCGGTCACTTCGCCGCGTGGGAAGAGCCGCAGCTGTTCGCCGAAGAGATGCGAGCCGCGTTCAGGTCACTCCGCAACGGCGGGTCGTCATGAGCAGCACCGCGCAGACCGCCACCGAGATTCGCCCGTTCAACGTCCGCGTGCCGGAAGACGAACTGGCAGATCTTCGTCGACGCATCGCGGCGACGCGCTGGCCCGACCGGGAGACGGATGCCTCGCAAGGCGTGCAGCTCGACACGATTCAGGCACTGGCCGCCTATTGGGCCACGGATTACGACTGGCGCAAGTTCGAGGAGCGCTTCGCCGCCCTGCCGCACTTCATCACCGAGATCGACGGGGTGGACATCCACTTCATCCATGTGCGCTCCGAGCACGAGGATGCGCTGCCGCTCATCGTGACCCACGGGTGGCCGGGCTCGACCATCGAGCAGCTCAAGATCATCGATCCGCTCACCGACCCCACTGCGCGCGGAGCCGACTCGGCGGATGCGTTCCAGGTGGTGATTCCGTCACTGCCCGGGCATGGGTTCTCAGGCAAGCCGCGCGAGACCGGCTGGGACCCGATCCGCATCGCAAAGGCCTGGGTCGTGCTGATGGAGCGTCTCGGGTACACCCGATACGTCGCCCAGGGCGGCGATTGGGGGAATGCCGTCACCGAGCAGTTGGCGCTCCTGAAGCCCGAAGGACTGCTGGGCATTCACACAAACATGCCAGCGACCGTGCCGCCCGATGTCTCGAAGGCGCTCGCCACCGGGAGTTCCAAGCCAGACGGTCTCTCCGGCGACGAGGAGAAGGCGTACGAGATCTTGAAGCACTTCTTTGCGACCGGCGTGGGCTACGCCAACGAGATGGCGCACCGCCCGCAGACGCTGTACGCCATCGCGGACTCGCCGGTCGGCCTGGCGGCCTGGATGCTTGATCACGACGAGCGCAGCTACCAGCTCATCGCACGCGCTTTCGCCGGAAATCCGGGAGGCCTCTCGCGCGACGACGTCCTCGACAACGTCACCCACTACTGGCTGACGAATACGGCAGTGTCCTCGGCCCGCCTCTACTGGGAGAGCCATCTGGCCTTCTTCGACGTCAAGGGCGTCGAGATCCCTGTTGGCGTCACCGTCTTCCCAGACGAGCTCTATCCGGCTCCGCAAAGCTGGGCGGAGAAGGCGTATCCGAAGCTCGTTCACTACAACCGGGTCGAGGAAGGCGGCCACTTCGCCGCCTGGGAGCAGCCGCAGATCCTCTCGCAGGAGCTGCGCGACACCTTCCGGTCGCTGCGTTGATCTGCCCGCTCTAGCGGTGGGCATGAAACGTCAGGGCGCTCGCGCTGTTGTTGACCATCGCTAGGGCACGTTTTCAGCGGGTGGCTTGTGCGGCAGGCCGCTGCCCGAGTAAGGCCTGGATGATTGCCAACGCGAGTGTGGTGCTCCACGCCTGAGCATTAGGTAGACCGGGTCGCGGCCGGGCCACCCAGCTGGCTTTCACCGTGCTCACCGGACGCCTCGATTGCTTGCTGCCGCAGCCTCGGGATAGTCCCGTTCATGATCAACGAGATCGAGCGGTGACTGGTTGGGCTCCGGAGGTACCGGCCGCGACCAGGTGAGGCTGGGTGGCCGGCTCTCGATCAGCCACTGAACGCTGGGCGTGCGCGACGGTGCTGTGGTTGTTGACGCCTTCTGCTCGGTTTGTGCGCCACCAAGCTGACTGATGTAGCCGTTCCCGCGTAACCTCACCGGAGCCAATCTGTGGACAACTTTCAGAGATACTCCGACTCTTTGAGCTGCACATGGCCTCCATGGCCGGGTGCTGCAACCTACGTACACGTTGGTTGCAGTCGCTTTGCGCAGGCTGCTACCTATGCAAAGCGCCAGAAACTGTGCAGAGCTTGGTGTCTGTCGAGGGGTCCGCCACTCCCGCCGGGACACCGCAAGGAAAGCGGTACCCAGACTCTTTCACGCTTGGCCGAGTGCGGACGCTCAAGGGATTCGGGAAAGACTGTCATGCATGCATGACGCCGGCGCCACTCCACCAGCACCTACCATCGGCGATGTCGTCGCGAAGCTGCAGCAGCGGATCGACGCGCTGCCGCCTCGTCAGGTCCACCGGCGCGCGTTCATTACGACGTATCAACGGACCACCCAAGCTGTCGGTGACGCTGTTGATACGGCGTTCTTCGAGGATCCGGAATGGGTGGTGCGCTGGGATATCGCCTTCGCTGAGTTGTTCATCGTGGCGCATGACGCCGATCAGGCTCGCGGCTCAGTACCGCGACCATGGCGGCTGGCGTTCCAGGCGGACCCCAAGCTACCGACGCTCATCCATCTCCTCTTGGGCATGAACGCCCACATCAACTACGACCTACCACAAGCGACGCTTTCGGTGATCACTAATCAAGATTTCCGAAATGCCGCATTGATCAATAGACGTCGTCGTGATCATGAACGCATCGACAAGATCTTGGCGAATCGGGTGACAGCCGAAGATCATGCCATGGGCGGCACACGTAGTCTGCTGGACCGGATTCTGACGCCGGCCAACCGCCTGAGCTCACGGCGTTTCCTTCGAGAGGCCCGTCACAAGGTCTGGCTGAATGTCGCCGAATTGCAGCGGGCACGGCTCGATGGTACTGATGCGTACGACGCTCGACTGGCAGAGCTGGAGGTTCTCTCAGCAGCCAAGATCGCCGACTTGTTGCGGCCGGGCCAAGTGTTGCCACGTCTGGCGCTGACCGGATTCGGGGTCACACTTCCACCGCCCTAGAGAGGCCATCACTAGCCGGCAAGGGCGACCCAGGTCTGACCGGGCTTGAGAGCGATCGGGTCGCCAGATTTGTCAGTAAAGCGCAGGGGCGCGGAGGCTTTCGTCCGTTTCCACCGACCTGTGATCTTCTTTCCATCGCGATAGATGGTCACCGCACCTCTACCCACCGTGTCGGACCAAACTGATGGCGCACCCAAGACATCACGATTACCGTCTGGATGGTTGTGCACCTTCATGATCACGACATTGTCCGTCTTAGTGATCGCGTCGGTGTCACCATCGGCGTACTTTTGTCCATTCCAGCGCACCGTGTAGCGACCAGAGGAATAGCCGAATCCGAACGTGTCATGTCCGACACGCACCTTCACTGAGGGCGCCGCGGGAGCCCGCGGTACGACATCGCTGAATGTCCAGCCAATCGGGGTGGCTTCGCGCAGCTTGGTCGACCGGTCGATTGCCGCCATGTTCACAAAGACGTTGTGCGGCGCCACTCGCCTCTGGTCGCGGGTCGACCGCGGGATCGGCACGATGGAGGCGTTATTGATCTTGCGCTGGACTGCGGAATTCGCACCTGAGTAGACCAGTCCGGGTTTGCCGAACAACGGCAGGAGCTGAACATCGGTGCTGCGGGCACTGCGAACTGGCCCAAGACGCTTCGGAAACCGCGAGTGGTAAACCGCCATGAGGCGAGTCTGGGCACCTTCAACTTCCTCGATGAAGGTGATGTCCGCCAGGCCTAGGCCAACCTGCGGCCTGGCAGCTGCAATGTTTTCGATCTTGGCCGCAATCACCGGTTGGTTGCTGACCTTGCCGCCTGTCAGCGGGTCGGTGGGCTTGGCACGCGGGGACGGTGTTGTCGTTGGTGAAGGCGTAGCTGTGGGCGCTGATGAACTCGCGGAGGTAGAGCTGTTGGCAAGTGGTTGGGAGTCGGGACGACTGAGCGCGGCGCCGACTCCGATACCGCCCGTGACAAGCACGGCCGCCGCTGCAATGACGACAATGCGAGCGCCGCTCATGAAGCGATGGGCATGACAGTTAACCTCAAGGATCGCGGAGAGTAGTCCAGCTGCAGCTACAGGCGGACTAGACGGCGCCCGGCCGTCCGTGGCACATCTTGAACTTCTTGCCGGAGCCGCAGGGACACGGCGCATTGCGGCCTACGTTGGCATACGGGTCCTCAGCTTTGCTTGCCGTCTTGCGGGCGGTGGTGACTGATCCGTCCTCGCCTGGAGCGGAGTAGCTGAGCGGAGCACGCGAGCCGGTCTGGCCGCCCAGACCCTTGGCCTTGACCTGCGGCCGCGTCGCAACCGGTTCCTCCAGCAGCGTGGCGGCCTCGGGCTCTTCGTCCTCGACAGCGTGCACAGCCACCCCTGGGCCGTCCGGATCGGGCCCAGATTCCACGAGGTGTCGCCCACCGTCGTGACCGTTCCGACTGCCGGCATCCGTCCGGCCGGCCCCGATCTGTACCGCCTGCCCATCGGAGTCGGTGACGATCCCGACTTGAGGCGCCTCCTGCACCTCCACGTCGAGGTGAAAGACGTAGCCGACGACCTCCTCCATGAAGGCCTCCATCATGACGTTGAACATGTCGCCGCCTTCGCGCTGGTATTCCACCAACGGATCGCGCTGCGCCATGGCTCGCAAGCCGATGCCCTCGCGGAGGTAATCCATTTCGTAGAGGTGTTCACGCCACTTACGGTCCAGGACCGTCAGCAGCACTCGGCGCTCGAGCTCCCGCATGACCTCTTCGCCGAGGCTCTCCTCGCGCTTGTCGTACGCGGTCTGGGCGTCGGCCTTGAAGTCGTCGATCAGCATCTGCCGGTCGAGGTCCTCGCGCTCTTCGTACTCTGTGCGGTCCAGGGACACCGGATAGAGCGTGTTCATGGTGCTCCACAGCTGTTCCAGTTCCCAGTCCTCGGCAAAGCCTTCGGTCGCCCCGATGACGTATTGCTCGACGACCGTGTCTACGGTGGCCCGCAGTCGTGACTCCACATCGGCGCCCTCCAGCACCTTGCGACGATCGCTGTACACGGCATGCCGCTGACGATTCATGACGTCGTCGTACTTAAGGAGGTTCTTGCGGATTTCGAAGTTCTGCGCCTCCACCTGGCTTTGCGCGCTGGCGATGGAAGCGGTCACCCGCTTGTTCTCGATGGGCACGTCATCAGGCATCTTGAGGGCCTGCAGCACCCAGTCAACGATGTCGGACTTGAACAGGCGCATCAGGTCGTCACCGAGGGACAGGTAGAACCTGCTCTCGCCCGGGTCGCCTTGCCGGCCTGAGCGGCCACGCAGCTGATTATCGATCCGGCGTGACTCGTGCCGTTCTGATCCGACGACGTAAAGGCCGCCAAGGTCGACGACATCATCGTGCCCGGCCTCGGTTTCCTTCCCGAGCTCCTCTAAAAGGTCGGGATAGAGCTTCTCGTACTCCTCGGAGTTTTCCAGAGCATCGATTCCAGAGTCGTGGAGCTGCTTGTCGGCAAGGAACTCTGCGTTGCCGCCCAGGATGATGTCGGTGCCACGGCCGGCCATGTTGGTGGCCACCGTAACCGCGCCCTTCGCGCCCGCCATCGCGATAATGGCTGCCTCACGTTCATGCTGCTTGGCGTTGAGCACCTCATGCTTGACTCCGGCCCGCTTCAACAGTCCGGACAAAATCTCGGATTTGGCAACCGACGCGGTGCCAATGAGCACCGGCTGGCCCTTCTCGTACCGCTCCGCCACATCCTCGACGATCGCTTCGAACTTGGCCTCTTCGGTGCGGTAAATCAAATCGCGCTGGTCGCCGCGGATCATCGGCATGTTGGTCGGGATGGGTACGACCCCAAGGCCGTAGATCTTCTGGAACTCACTGGCCTCGGTGAGCGCAGTGCCAGTCATGCCGGCGAGCTTTTCGTACATGCGGAAGTAGTTCTGCAGGCTGATCGTGGCGAGTGTCTGGTACTCCTCGCGAATCTGGACGCTTTCCTTGGCCTCAATGGCTTGGTGCAAGCCCTCGTTGTAGCGGCGTCCGATCAAGGTACGTCCAGTGTGCTCGTCGACGATCAGTACTTCGCCGTTGATCACCACGTAATCGCGGTCGAGCTTGAACAGCTCCTTGGCCTTGAGGGCGTTATTCAGATACGAGATCAGCGGCGTGTTCGCCGACTCATAAAGATTGTGAATACCCAGCCAGTCCTCGACAGCATCGATTCCAGACTCATTGATCGCTACGGTCTTTTTCTTCTCATCGACCTCGTAGTGCTCATCGCGGCGCAGTCGGTTCACGAGCTTGGCGAACTCCGGATACCACTTGCCGGTGTCCTCCGCTGGACCGGAAATGATCAAGGGCGTACGGGCTTCGTCGATCAAGATCGAGTCGACCTCATCGACAATGGCGTATTGGTGCCCGCGCTGCACACAATCCTCGAGGCTGAGCGCCATGTTGTCGCGTAGGTAGTCGAAGCCGAACTCGTTGTTGGTGCCATACGTGATGTCCGCGTAGTAAGCCTTTCGGCGCTCCATGGAATCCATCTGCGACAGGATGGCGCCAACCTCCACGCCCAAGAAGTGATGGATACGACCCATCCACTCGGCGTCGCGTTTCGCCAAGTAGTCATTCACGGTGACGATATGGACGCCGCGTCCGGTCAGTGCGTTGAGGTAGGACGGCATGGTCGCTACCAGCGTCTTACCCTCACCGGTCTTCATCTCGGCGATATTGCCCATATGCAGTGCGGCGCCGCCCATTACCTGGACGTCAAAGTGTCGCTTATCTAGGACACGGCGGCTGGCTTCCCGCACTGTCGCGAACGCCTCAGGCAGTAGCGACTCGAGAGTCTCACCCTTGTCGTAGCGACCCCGAAATTCCGCAGTCTGGCCGCGCAACTCGTCGTCGCTCATTGCGACGAAGTCCTCTTCTATCGCGTTCACCTGTTTGGCGATATTGCCGAGCTGTTTGAGAAGTTTGCCCTCGCCGAAGCGCAGCAGTCTATCCATCAAAGCCACGGAAACTGGCTCCCTTACGTCGTCATCACTTACCTGCACGGTCTCCGGCGCCGAGATGTTCCCTTACGCCGCTGGGCTCAGCGCCAGGATGCTTCCATCGTAGAAGTGCCGCAGCGCGCCCTCCATGGTAGAGCAGGGGGCCTGTGAAGCCCCGGGAGTCGAGACGATCCTCACTCTCAGGCCCCCGCCAGTGCGGGTGCCAGGTCGCCTCGCGGCAGAATCTGGACCGCCTGAAGGCCAAGCCACTCGGCCATGATCTTGAGCTCAGATGCCAGCTCATTTGCTACGTCGAACGGGTCGTAACCGTACTCGATCCACGCCGCATTGACCCGAAGCACCCCGCGGGTCCGGTCCGCCTTGAGATCAACTCTGGCTACAAAGTTATCGTCAAGCAGGAACGGATAGACGTAGTAGCCATGGATGCGCTTCGGCCCGGGTACATAGATTTCGATTCGATAGCTGAAGTCAAACAGGCGCTCCAGCCGGGCTCGTTCGAAGATCATCGAGTCGAACGGGCTCAACAGCGCGCGGGTCGAGATCCCACGCGGCACCCGGACCTCATGCCACAGGTACCACGGCCGGCTGCCACTCCCTTCGACCGCAACAGGGATCAAATCCCCGTCCTCAACCAGGGTCGCGATGGCCTCCCGCGTCATATCCAAGCGAGTCCGGAAGTAGTCACGCAGGCATGACTCGCTGGCTATGCCAAGCGCTCGTGCGGCGCGTCGGATGAGACCAGTGACTGACTCCTGTGGTGTCGGAGTCGGCAGGGCGAGCACCGAGCGCGGAATGACCCGCTCAGGGAGGTCGTAAACCCTCTCGAACTGGGCGTTTCGGTACGCCGAAGTGACCTCGCCAACATAAAACAGCCACTCCAAGATCGTCTTGACCCGTGACCAGTTCCAACCCCAGTTGCTGCGATCTCGCTGCTCAGCAATCTCCAGCTCCCTCGCGCTGATTGGCCCGCGCGCAGCAACCTCCTCGCGGATGAAGGGAATCAGATCTGCGTTCTCACGCGCGACCCGCTCTACCCCGGTCCAGATGTCTCGGAAACCCGGCTGCATGCGGAACCGCAGCAGTGGCTGGAGGGAAATATCGATGAGACTGGCGGCGTGGCCCCAATACTCGAAGAGCCGTCGCGGCGATCGATAGGCGGCGCGTTCCACCAGCCCCGGATCATAGGGCCCGAGTCTGGAAAACAGCGGCATGAACTGCGCCCGCGTGACGACATTAATCGAATCGATCTGAAACTGCGCCAGACGATTCGTCACCGCCTGTACGTCCCGCATCGTGACCGAACGCTCAAGCTTCGGGACACCAAAGCCCTGCGCAGTGAGCGCAATCCTCCTCGCCTCAGCCTTGCGGATCGTCTCCCGTCGCACCTACCTGACGCTAGCGCCACCCACTGACATTGGGAGGTGTACGGCGCTGCTCCACGGACGTGGATGGGCCTGGCCCCCGGCCGTAGCTTGCGAAGGCCGGGCGGTTGTCCGGGGAGCAGCACCGTACATCTCCCCACGGTCAGTCGCCGAGGGGTGAAAGCGGCCAGGCTCTCGTGGATCAGGAGACGAGGGCGTCGGCCATATCGAGGCGGATTACGCCGTAGTCGTAGGCCTTACGGCGGTACACCACGCTCGGCACCAGCTGCTCAGAGTCAATGTAGAGATAGAAGTCGTGACCGACGAGCTCCATCTCGAGCAGCGCCTGATCGAGACTCATCGGCACCGCAGGATGCACTTTCTCGCGCACCACCATCGGGCCCTCACCACGGACTTCCATCCCGGCGACGGTGCGTACCGAAGAGCCGTTCGTCTCGGGTGCACCGCCCTCGATTAATGGCAGTTCGGCGGCCGCTTCATGCAGTGAGCGAGGTGAGCGGTGACCACGATGCACCCGCTTGCGGTCGGCTGCCTTGCGCAGCTGCGCCATCAGCTTGTCCAGCGCCATGTCGAAAGCGGCCAGCTTGTCTTCGGCCGCAGCCTCCGCCCGTACCACCGGGCCCTTGGTGCGCAGTGTAATCTCCACGCGGCTTGCCTGGTCGTGTTGTCGCTTGTTCCGCTCCGCCGATACCTCCACCTCGACGCGAATAGCGCGATCGTTGAGCTTCTCGAGCCGAGTGATCTTCTCGTCTACGTAGGAGCGGAACTGATCCGACATATTGCAATGTCGGCACTTGACGACAACATCCATGGCTACCTCCATCGAGGAGTGGGAGTTCGAACGACGCGATTAGGCGGGCATACGTCCGGCGTTCGCTACCGACCGCCGGCACCACTGCGGCGTCTGTTCAAAAATGAAGAAGGCACTCGTCGCACCCTGATTCCGGCCCAGTCTGAAAATCCCTAGCCTGAAATCCCCCTGGTGCGCAAGCGCCATACACAGACGCTAATCCCTGGTACCGGGTATTTCTACCGGTATCAGGGATCTTCACTGACTTCTCAGTCCGCGAACACCTCACCCACTTGAGTGCCTGATCTGAGATCGAGTCGGCGGTAGCAGGCGCACCGTGGCCGCCACCGTAGCGGCGCCAAGTACCGGAATTCCGGCTTCTCGGAGAACTCGCGCCGCCTCGGTGAGGCTGCTGCCGGTGGTCACCAAGTCGTCGACGAGAACCACCGCCGCGCCGATCTTGATGCTTCGCCGCAGTCGGAATGCGCCGGCTAAGTTCTGTTGGCGCGCCCGCGCATCCAACCCTGCTTGATCGGCGACTGACCTCGCCTGTGCCAGCGCAGATCGAACCGTGATTGAATATCGCACTCGCAGGCGCCGGGCGGCGAGCCGGGCCATCGCATGCGTAGCGTCGAAGCCTCGTTGCCGGACGGTTGGAGCTGCTGAAGGTATCGGCACCAAGATGATCTTGCCGACGGGAACCGCGTGCGGCTTCGTGACCAGTAGTGCCTGCACGCTC
>Ga0307413_10000411_pt1 | contig 13795 bp, 12 predicted proteins | sample DK1Ometagenome_3_FD_203714 | JGI IMG/M metagenome (GOLD analysis project Ga0307413, IMG submission 203714) | Maize rhizosphere microbial communities from greenhouse at UC Davis, California, United States - DK15-O-2 | ecosystem: Host-associated > Plants > Roots > Rhizosphere > Soil | place: USA... | reverse complement strand
GCTTACAACAGTTATGAACGTAACTTCAGGATTAGCATTTTCACCATTTGCAAAAATTCCTGTTTATTCAGCAACCAAAGCCTTTTTCCGTTCGTTTACGCTTTCACTTCGCCATATTTTAAAAGCAAAAAATATTGAAGTAATTGAAATTATTCCGCCAGCATTGAATACCGATTTGGGTGGAGTTGGTTTGCATGACGCACATCCTAGCGTGAGCGATTTTATTGTTTCAATTTTCGAGCAATTAAAGCAAGGTAGAAACGAATTGACTTTCGGTACAAGCGAAACGAGATTAAACGCAAGTGTACCGGAATTAAAAGCTTCGTTTGAGGCCTTACATTCGTAATTATAAGAGGAAAGATTCAAGAGGCAAGAAAAAAGATATGCTACAAATAGTAAAACATCTTGCATCTTTCTTCTTACATCTTTCTTCAAACAATCTAAAATCAACAATCTAAAATCTAAAATTCACACAAAATGGCAGTAAATACAAAAATCGCTTTAGTAACAGGCGGAAGCAGAGGTTTAGGAAAAAATATGGCAATTGCAATTGCCAAAAAAGGAATCAATGTAATCATTACATACAACAGCAAAAAAGAGGAAGCTGACGCAGTTGTAAAAGAAATCGAAAGTTTAGGTCAAAATGCTGCGGCACTTCAATTAAATGTTGCCGATTCAGGAACTTTTGATTCTTTCTTTGAAAATGTCTCAAGTACTTTAAAAAACATTTTTAAAACTGATAAATTTGATTTTCTTGTAAACAACGCCGGAATCGGAATTCATAATTCCTTCATTGGAACCACTGAAGTTGAATTTGATCAATTAACTAATATTCAGTTTAAAGGACCATTTTTCCTGACTCAAAAAGCACTTAACGTAATGAATGATGGCGGTGGAATTGTAAATATTTCAACTGGTTTGGCAAGATTTTCATTTCCTGGTTACGCGGCTTATGCTTCTATGAAAGGTGCAATCGAAACTTTAACAAAGTATCAGGCAAAAGAATTAGGAGCGAGAAAAATTAGAGCAAATGTTGTTGCTCCGGGCGCTATCGAAACTGATTTTGGTGGTGGAGTAGTTCGTGATAATGAACAAATGAACCAACAAATTGCTTCAGTTACTGCGTTAGGAAGAGTTGGTTTACCAGATGATATTGGCGGGGTTGTCGCTTTTTTATGTACTGAAGAGGCACGCTGGATAAATGCACAACGCATTGAAGTTTCCGGCGGAATGATGTTATAAAAATGATGTTATAATTTAACTAAGTCCACGATCGGTTAAGCCCGGCGAGTTTCAAAACTTGTCGGGTTTGCTATTAAAAAATCAATTGATTTTTTACAGCATGTTTATTTCTATCCTTTTAATAAATTCACCGGTTTTATCGAAGATAATATTGTACAGTTTTTTATCTTTTTTTGCTACTGCAACGTATGTTTCATTATTTTTATCATCGATCATATAAAAAATCTTTCCAACAGACTTCACTTTTCCTTTAGCCGGATAATTTTTCTTTAGGTAATTTTGAGATTTTAGAGGCAATTTGACAATTGTAATTTGTGTTTTTAAGGATTTAAAAACACCATTACTATCATAAAGTACAATTGCCTTACTTTTTTTGTCATCAGTAAACTCTCCCTCAAAATAAACATCATCACCTTTACCATACTCAATAGACCACACAACATTTTTTTTAGAATATTGACTTTCAAAAGATTTGGTTACATTTTCTGGCGGTACTATAATACCATTTTGTGCCATTAGAAAATTGCAATATAAAAAAGCCATGAATAGTAGAATCTTTTTCATTTAATAATACTTGTAAGTTATAAACTACAAATAAAGTAATTAAAACTGATATTTTCATAATGAAAAGAAAATAAGTTTTTACATTTTATCTATTGATTGATTTTCAGATATTCAGTTCCATCTATTCTTTATAAAACAAAACCCAACAGATTTTAAAAATCAGTTGGGTTTGTCTTTTCAATATAATTGAATTAGTAAGCAACCTTTTATTTACGTTAGTTTTACAACTGAACTTCTCCTTCTTTATTAAAAACAATATCATAAAATTGGATATTATTTTGTCCCTCGACTTTATATGTGGTATTATTTTGAGCGTCAATCACTAATAAAATTTGCTTTGCAGGCTTAGCCGGATATTCTTTTTTAAGATAGAGCTGTGCTTTAAAAGGCAATTGATCTATCTGAATCTGTGTTTTGTAAGCCTTAAAAACTCCTTTTCCATCATAAACGGCGTATGCTTTAGTTGTGCCTGTTTCGTTAAATTTTGCTTTAAATTTTATATCATCTTTCTGATCACCCTGTTCCATCGACCAAAGTGCTGCTTTGTTAGGGTATTGTTTCTCAAATGCCATTTTTACATTAGCAGGTGGTAAAACACCTTTTTTTTGCCCAATTACCAAACTACTAATTAAAAAAGCTGCGGCCAAGTAAAAATTCTTCATGTTTATAAATTGATTTTTATTCTGGCAATAAAAATACAGTTTTTTATAATATGAAGTATAAATCTTACAAAAATTAACTTTTCAGCGTTTTATAAATTACTAATCTTTTTGAATACTAACATCAAAACCACCATTTTTATCGAAGATAACATCATAAAATTGTGAATTCTTTTCGACGCCTACCTCATATGTCGTTTTATTTTTATCGTCAACCACAACTGCAATTTCATGAATGGCTTTTGCAGGATAATTTTTTTTCAGGTAAGCCTGTGCTTTCTGTGGCAGCTGACTGTAAAGAATTTGCAATTCGTAAGCTTTTAAATATCCTAAATTATCATAAACAGCAAGCGCTTTCGTATTTTTATCAGCATTAAACTTAGCTTCGTATCTAATTTCATCATTATCATCTCCAACATATTCTATTGACCAAACCGGCACCTTATTAGGATATTCTTTTTCAAAATTAAACCTTACTTTTTCAGGCGGAGTAATTTTTCCCGTGGGCATAATTCCATTTTGTGCCATCAAAAAACTGCTGCAAAAACATGCGAAAGCAAAAATTATGTTTTTCATGATTCCATTATTTTAATTAAACAACCTTTAAATTACGTAATAAAACTACTACTTTTAAATGAATTTAAAATGTAATCTGTAAACTTTTATTTTTTCAGTCGATCAGATAATTCTCTTTTATATGTAATTCCAATCGGCAGTTTTTCTTTTCTAATAATCACAAAATCCTTCTCCGTTTCATCAATTTTATCGAGCGCCACAATATATGATTTATGAATACGCATGAAATTTTTCTCCGGAAGGCATTTTTCAAATTCACTTGTTGTGATTGATGCCAGGTATGTTCGTTTCGTTGTGTGCAATTTCACATAATTTCCAAAACTCTGTGCAAACAAAAGCTGATCTAATTCAATATCAACAAAATAACCATCTACTTTTACACTTACAGAATTCACGATTACTTCGTCTTCTTTTGCTTTTACATTTTCTGTTCCGAAGAAACGGTCAACGGCTTTTAAAAATCTTGGAAAATAAATGGGTTTCAAAAGATAATCGATCACGCCATAATCATAACTTTCCAGGGCAAATTCAGAATACGCTGTGGTTAAAATAGTTTTAGGGTGTGTTGGAATAATCTTTAGCAATTCCATTCCTGAAATTTCCGGCATATTAATGTCCAAAAACATCAAATCAACTTTATTTTCACGAAGATAATCCATTGCTTCAATGCCATTATAACCCTGAAAAACCAATTCTAATTGCGGATTTTGCTTGATATAATTCGCCAGAACGTAATGCGCAGCCGGCTCATCATCAACAATTATACATTTTTTTGGCTCTTTCATTCTACAAACTTTTTCAGTTGCAATTTCAAATCTACTATATAGGTGTTTTTATCTTCCTGAATATTTAATTTATAGTCTTTTCCATAAAGCAAATTCAAACGTTCGATGGTATTCTTTAAGCCAATTTTAGTCGAAACTACCTCTGTTTTTTTATTCGGAATTGAATTGACAACATGCAAATGCAGCAAACCGTTTTCGACCGTAACAATAATTCTCACAAAACATTTTTCGATAGCGCAGGTTCCGTGTTTAAAGGCATTTTCGATAAAGGCGATTAATAACATTGGCGAAACCTTATAAGCATTTTCGTTATCAATTTTACAATCGTATGTAATATCACAACGGTAACCTACTCTTTCTTTTTCAAGCTGTACATAACTGTTTATAAATTCCAGTTCATCTTCAAGAGACACACATTTTTTACTGTTACTTTCGAGCTGATAACGCATCAATTGCGATACTTTCATGATCAGATCCGGCGTTCTTTCAGGAAATTCCAAACTAATTCCGTAAAGCGTATTAAAGGTATTGAATAAAAAATGAGGATTCAATTGTCCTTTCAAAGAATTCAACTGCATTTCATTAAACAACAAAGCTTCATCGGTTTGTTTTCTGTGAATTCTGTAGAATTTAAACACAATAATCGGGCTTAAAATACAAACCAAAGTTCCCAATACACTTGCCAATTGGTACACATAACTTCGCTGATGCGAGTTTTGATACAAACGGCAATTACTAAACATTTCGAGCATCATAATTTCGTATAAAACGATGGAAAAAACGAAAACTCCAAATAATGTTAACAATATATAAGTTACCGGACGGCGGGTTTTAAATAAAATTGGTAATAAAAAAAATCGGTTAAACTGGGCATGCATATATAAGATGCAGTAAAAAAAAATGCCCATTAAAATGGAAGTAAAAGAACTAAATAACATCCAGTCATTTTTTAACGTGTAGATGGTAAATGAAAAGGCAACAACGGCAACTTCCTGCCACCATTTGTTATCCAATATGTTATCAAATTTCTTATTCATTTTTAATACTTAAATAGTTTACAAAGTACGGACAAATATTTAGTTTCTTTTTCCAAAAAATGACGAATTGAATTTGTCATTTTTTAGTGCAGTACATCATTTAAGATGACATTTATCAGCGTAAGACAAATAATTTTGTTCTATAATTTGATACCACGAACTTTTATGTATTTCAAAAAAATTACCTTATTATTTTTCTTGATTTTTGCATCAATCGGTTACTCACAAACCTTATCTTTAAAAGATGCCATTAAAACTGGCCTTGAAAACTACGGTTCGATAAAAGCAAAAACCAACTACACAAGTGCTTCGCGAGAGACTCTCAAACAATCTAAACGCGATTACTTACCGAATTTAAACTTGTCTGCCCAGCAAGATTATGGAACTGTAAACGGACAAAACGGACCTTTGTATGGTTTTGGAGGTCTTGGCGTTGCTTCGTCAGGATTACCACTTCCGGAACAAAACTGGAACTCTGCTTTTGGAGCTTTGTATTTAGTCAACATGAACTGGGATTTTTTCACTTTTGGAAAAGCAAAAGAAAAAATCAATTTGGCAAAAGTTGATCTTAAAGCCAAAGAAAACGATTTGAAGCAGGAAATGTTTCAACAGGAAATTAAAATTTCTGCTGCCTATTTAAATTTATTGGCAAGCCAACGATTACTGATTTCGCAGCAAAAGAATTTAGATCGTGCCGAAGTTTTTAAAAGAACAGCCGTAGTACGTGTTAAAAACGGATTATTGGCGGGAGTCGATTCTACATTGGCTACAGCCGAAGTTTCAAAAGCTAAAATCGCTTTAAATCTGGCGAAAAACTTCGTAAAAGAACAAAACAATAAACTGGTTGATTTGATGGGCGTTGCACCTCAGGATTTTGTTACCGATACTTTATTTGTAAGTAATATTCCAAAAGCACTTTTAGTACAAGAAAAAACTACTGATAGTCTTCATCCGTTATTGCAATTGTACAAAACGAGAATTGATTACAGCAATCAGCAGCTTAAATTATACAAACGATTTTATTACCCAACCATGACGGCTTTTGGTATTTTACAAACCAGAGCTTCAGGATTTGATTCGGCGTACGCAGCAGATCAAACGGCTTTTACAAGAAATTATTGGGATGGTGTAAATCCGGATCGTACGAATTATTTGGTAGGAATTGGAATTAGCTGGAACCTGACAACACCTTTTAGAATGAGTAAACAAGTAAGCGCCCAGAAATATGTTTCGCAAGGTTTGCAGGAAGAATACAATCAGGCTGACAGGGAATTAAAATCGCAATTGAATTTTGCCGATGATAAAATAAAAATTACACTCGAGAATTATGCCGAAGCACCAATTCAGGTAAATGCAGCCCAGAAAGCATACTTGCAAAAATCGACTTTATACAAAAACGGTTTGACTGATTTGACTGATTTAACGCAGATTATGTACACTTTAAACCGCGCCGAAATCGATCGTGACATCGTCAATAATAATGTATGGCAATCGTATTTGCTAAAAGTAGCCGCTACGGGCAATTTCGACTTATTTATAAATGAATTTTAATTAGAGCCTAATGAATTTAATACGTTTCGCACTCCGCAAACCCATCTCCATATTAGTATTGGTTGCGGGTCTATTTTTCTTCGGAATTGGTGCCATACAAGACATTAAGGTAGATATTCTGCCAAAAATGAACTTGCCGGTAATTTATATTGCGCATCCGTTTGGAGGTTATACGCCAGACCAGATGGAAGCTTATTTTGCTAAAACTTACGTCAACATTTTACCCTTTGCAAATGGTGTAAAATCGGTTGAAACCAAAAATATTCAGGGGTTAATGATCATGAAATTAACCTATTATGAAAACACTAATATGGCTCAGGCTGCAGCCGAGTTAAGTTCGCTTTCGAACAGGATTCAGGCGGCATTTCCTCCCGGAACCCAGCCTCCGTTTATCATTCGTTTTGATGCTTCATCATTGCCAATTGGTCAATTGGTTTTGAGCAGTAAAATCAGATCAAATAATGAATTGCAGGATTTAGCCAACGTTTATGTTCGTGCTTCGTTTACTTCGATTCCGGGTTTACTTTCTCCGGCACCTTTCGGCGGAAGCCCAAGAACTATTGAGGTTAACGTTGATCCTGATTTGCTGCGTTCGCATAATATGACGCCGGATCAAATTGTTGAAGCGATTCGTATCAACAACCAAACGGCTCCTTCCGGAAACGTGAGAATGGGTGACATTAACTATATCACACCAACTAATAATACGATTAAAGAAGTTAAGGATTTTGAAAATATTCCATTGTTTAAAGGAAGCGTTCAAAACTTAAAATTAGGTGATGTTGCGACGGTAAAAGATGGTGCTGATATTACGGCGGGTTATGCTTTGGTAAACGGAAAACGTTCGGTTTACATTAGTATTGCAAAAGCCGGAGACGCTTCGACCTGGGATGTAGTTCAGAAATTAAAAGCAGAATTGCCTAAAATTCAAAGTACACTTCCTGAAGATGTACAATTATCATACGAATTTGACCAGTCGGTTTATGTAATCAACTCGGTTAAAAGTTTAATTACGGAGGGAATTATCGGTGCGGTTTTAACCGGATTAATGGTGTTGCTTTTCCTTGGCGACAGACGTGCGGCATTGATCGTAATTCTGACGATTCCGATTTCGATTATTTCGGGAGTTTTATTCCTGAAATTATTCGGGCAAACCATCAACTTAATGTCTTTAAGCGGATTGGCACTAGCGATTGGTATTTTGGTGGATGAAAGTACCGTAACGATCGAAAATATTCACCAGCATCTCGATATGGGTAAACCCAAGGCACTCGCCATTTGGGATGCGTGTCAGGAAATTGCATTGCCAAAATTATTGATCCTGCTGTGTATTCTGGCTGTATTTGCACCGGCCTTTACTATGGTTGGTATTCCAGGAGCGTTGTTCTTGCCGTTGGCTTTGGCCATTGGATTTTCGATGGTTATTTCGTTTTTACTTTCTCAGACTTTTGTGCCAGTAATGGCCAACTGGTTAATGAAAGGTCACGCAAAACACGAACATGGTCCTGAAATTACAGATGATGAAGCAGAATTTAACGATTGCGGTCTAACGCCGGAATCTGAAAAAGATCTGATTACGCAGAAAAAAGCCTACGTTGAAAGGGACGATACTGATAATAACGGAAAAATTGGCGCTTTTGAGCGATTCAGAATTCGTTTTATGAGGACTTTAGATCGATTGTTCCCTCATAAAAAAGCAACAAGTATAATTTATCTTGTTTGTGCCACACTACTTGCGGTAACTTTTATCACTTTTATTGGAAAGGATGTTTTCCCGAAAGTAAACTCAAGTCAGTTTCAGTTAAGAATGCGTGCTCCCGATGGAACCCGTTTGGAACGTACGGAAGAAAAAGCAATTATCGTTTTGAAAGAATTGCAAAAAATGGTGGGTAAAGAACATATCGGAATTTCATCTGTATATGTGGGTCAGCACCCGTCGCTGTTCTCGATTAACCCGATTTATTTGTTCATGGCAGGTTCGCATGAAGCTGTTTTCCAGGTGAGTTTAAAAGAATATCATGTGGATATGGATGACTTTAAAGACGACTTTAGAGCGCGAATTAAAAAGGTTTTACCAGACGTTAAACTTTCTTTTGAGCCAATCGAATTGACAGATAAAGTTTTGAGCCAGGGCTCTCCTACTCCTATTGAAGTTCGTATTGCCGGAAAAGATAAAAAACGAAATGAGTTATACGCCAATCAAATTGTAGAGAAACTGAAAAAAATCTCTTATTTCAGAGACGTACAAATTGGTCAGCCAATTCATTATCCTGCAATGAATATTGATATTGACAGAACTCGTGCTGCAGAATTGGGCGTTGATATGAATGATATTTCACGTTCGCTTGTAGCATCAACCTCATCATCAAGATATACAGAAAAAAATACCTGGGTCGACGAAAGAGCCGGATTATCATACAATGTTCAGGTACAAGTGCCTTTGAACAAAATGAAAAGTAAAACAGATATTGGAGAAATTCCGGTATTAAAAAATTCGCTTCGTCCTGTTTTAAGTGACGTTGCCAAAATTACACCGGCTTATGTAAGTGGTGAAAATGACAATTTAGGGGCTATGCCATACATTACCGTTACAGCCAACATTAGCCAGACCGATTTAGGTACGGCAGTAAAAGATGTGGATGCAACAATTAGTTCATTAGGAGAGTTACCTCGTGGTTTGTTCATAACTCCAATTGGATTAAGTAAAGTATTGAGCGAAACATTAAGCAGTTTACAGGTTGGATTATTGGTTGCCATCTTCGTAATCTTCTTAATGTTAGCCGCTAATTTTCAATCGTTCAAAGTTTCATTGGTTATTTTAACTACGGTTCCGGCGGTAGTTTTAGGAGCTTTATTAATGCTAACGATTACGGGTTCAACGTTAAACTTACAATCGTATATGGGAATCATCATGTCGGTTGGAGTTTCGATTGCCAATGCCGTTTTACTGGTCACCAATGCCGAACAATTGCGCAAAAAAAATGGAAACGCCTTAGAATCTGCGAGAGAAGCTGCTGCGTTGCGTCTTCGTCCGATTATCATGACTTCGGTTGCGATGATTGCGGGAATGCTGCCTATGGCGATTGGTCATGGCGAAGGAGGCGATCAGGTTTCACCGTTGGGTAGAGCCGTAATTGGCGGGTTATTATTTTCGACCTTTGCCGTATTATTAATCCTGCCGCTTATCTTTGCGTGGGCACAAGAAAAAACAACAACACAATCTGTTTCTTTAGATCCTGAAGACGAAGAAAGCATCCATTATATCTCATCATTAAAATCGAAAAATGAAAAATAAAATTATACAATCGACCGCATTATTTTTTGTAGCCGTATTTTTTCTAACTAGCTGTAATTCTAAAAAAGAAGAAACGGTTACGGCAGAAATCGAACCTAAAACAGAAACGTTTCTTTTAGAGAAAGAAAAACTAACGACCGAATTGCGTTTACCAGCCGAATTAACCGGTTTTCAACAAGTTGATTTATACGCAAAAGTAAGCAGTTTTGTAAAATTGCTAAAAGTAGATATTGGTACCAAAGTAAAAAAAGGACAGCTTTTAATTGTTTTGGAAGCGCCGGAAATCAGTTCTCAATTGGCTGCAGCCGAATCAAGACTGAAATCGATGGAAGCCATTTACACGACAAGCAAAAGCACCTACAACCGTTTGTACGAAACCAGCAAAGTCGAAGGAACAATTTCTAAAAATGATTTAGAAATGGCAAGCGGAAAGAAAAACTCTGATTACGCACAATATCAGGCAGCAATTGCAGCTCACAAAGAAGTTTCGATTATGAGAGGTTATCTTGAAATCCGCGCTCCGTTTGATGGTGTTGTAGCAGCAAGAAACGTGAATTTAGGAACGTTTGTTGGTCCAGCGGGAAAAGGTTCAGATTTGCCTTTATTGACGATTCAGCAACAGGATAAATTGCGTTTGGCGGTTTCGGTTCCGGAACTTTACACAGGATATTTACACGCTGGCGACGAAATGACTTTTAATGTAAAATCATTACCTGAAAATTTTAAAGCAAAAATTACCAGAATGTCAGGAGCTTTAGATTTAAAATTACGTTCTGAGCGTGTTGAAATGGACGTTATCAATACCAAAAAAGATCTTTTACCGGGAATGGTAGCCGAAGTTCTATTACCACTTAACGCGAAAGACAGCACGTTTGTAATTCCAAAATCAGCTTTGGTGAGTTCTTCTGAAGGTTTGTATGTGATCAAAGTTCTGAACAAAAAAGCAACAAGAGTGGAAGTGAAAAAAGGAAGAGAAATCGACGATAAAATTGAAATTTTCGGTGATTTAGAACGTAAAGATAAACTGGTAAAAATTGCCAGCGAAGAAACTAAAGAAGGCGATATCATAAACGAATAACCTGCGTTAGCTTTCTATAGTAGATTACCAAAAACTGTACGCAATTATTTAATGCGGCATTTTAAATCAGGAATGGTTTAGAATGTAAATCAAAATTTGCCTTGAGGGCAGCACTTTTATTGGAGTGCTGCCTTTTTTTGTTTTTATTGTTTCGCAGAGATTCGCAAAGATAGCGCGGAGGTTCGTTGAGTTTTTTTTATGAACCTAAATTGTCATCCTGAACGAAGTCGAAGCTTATGAAAGCTAAATTTTAAAAAATCTCGCAAAGAAGCCAAGTCGCAAAGTTTTTTTTCTCAGTTTGTGTCATTTCGAGGAACGAGAAATCACACTAGAAGCTCGACAAAGATTGGCGATTTTGAATGCGTAGAATGGATTGAATCCCTTGAAAACGTAATAGTATTGTTGATTTAGATTGCGTTCACGAGCGAGACGCCAGCGCCAGCGGGGGCCCACTTCAGCTATGGGATATTGTAGGAACTAATTCCTTTTTAAATAAATTACAAGCTAATTAATTTTAGTAAATAAAATTGTATATTTTTGAATTAACAATCTAAATTTCTTCTAGTTAATTACATCAAAACAAATACAGAATTATGAATATTCAAGAGATAAATAGATTTCTAAAATCTGACAATGCTAAAGAGATTAAAGATTCTCAATTTACTTTAAGGTTTCCTATTTCAAATTTTGAAAACACATACAACATATCAACATTATATAGATATGTAACAACTCAAATTGAAAAATGGAATGAGTATGAGGCATTGCCTTCAGATTTATTAAAAAGTGAAAATTATTTTGCTACAATTCTAGCTAGAATTGAACAATTAATTGAAAATTTACAAAATGGTCATCCCCTACATCCAAACATAACAGAATTACAATCCTCAATCAATAGCTATGATTATGAAAAAATGATGCCTGCTGATTCAAGTGAAGCTTCTTTCTTAGTCTCACTCTTTAAAGAATCCGCAAAACTTTCAGATGCCGCATATATTTATCTTTCTGGGAGAGTTAATCATGCATCATTATCAAATAAAGAATATTTTAAGGGGGTTATAATGGCGCTATTATATGAAATTAGAGAAAGTCCGTCAATTAGCAACTCATCTCATGAAAGAAGTTCTTTTAATTCTTTAAAAAAAAGAGTTGAAAAATACGTTACGGATTCCGATAAAGAATTAAAAGAATTATTGGAAGATGGAGAAAATAAAATAGATGCCTTTATTAAAACATCCGACCAAATAAAAAAAAATGACCAAGAAAAGCTAAATAAATGGTTTACCTTGAATCAAACAACTGCCAAGACTTTTTCTGATAATGTAAATGAAGAAAGAAAAAATATTGAAAAAACGTATAAAGAACTTCTACAATTACAAGCTCCTGCTCAACATTGGAAAGAAACTTCACAAAAATTATTAGATGAAGGCCATATGTTTATGAGAGCATTGTTTGCACTAATACTAATAGGAGGATCTTCTTTATATTTTCTACTATGGAAAACCCCAGAAAGTATGTTTGCAAGTTTTTTTAATGAAGATAAAGTTGCTGCTATTCGTTGGTCTATTGTTTTTGTTACATTTATTTCACTAATATTTTTTGGCATTCAATCTTTACGTAAAGCAATGTTTTCAAGTTTTCATCTGGCAAGAGATGCACAAGAGAGGGAAAAATTAACAATGTATTATTTATCTTTAATTAAAGAAGGCGCTGTCGGAGATAATGACAAAAATTTGATTTTACAGTCTCTTTTTAGTAGAGCTGACTCAGGTTTATTAAAAGAAGATAGTAGTCCAACTATGCCCGGAATAATAGAAAAATTACGAAGTTAATTTCTAATCACCACATTGAATACAAAAATAAGAATTAAAATTAATAACAAAAATGGAAATTTATTTAATTGGAGTTACAATTACTTTTGCAACTTTATATATAAAAACTTATATTCAAGAGAAAGCCAAAATTGATGTTTTAAAATCTGAAAATAAAAGATTAATTGATCAAACAGAAAAAATAAAATCAAAATACAGTAAAGAATTAGAGGAACTTAAAAAAGAACATCAATTAGATATTTCTAAAAGGAAATATAAGTATGAAAGCAAAAGAGATCAGTACGTTTCATTTTTTCAACTTTTAGATCAATTCACCAAAGACAATTCTATTAAAGTGAACGAAAAATTAACCCCTTTATTAGAAGAATTTTCTACAAATTTTTTAAATGCACAAGATCAAGAAACTCAGACTAGAGCAATTACAAAATTTAGTACTGACATTCAAAAGTTCACTTTTGAGGGTAGTCAAGATTTATTGAAAATCAAACAACAAACTAATACAATTAGAATAATTGCAAGTGATAAAGTTATCGAGAAATTAGATATGTTAAGTCTTGCTTTTGAAAAGACTATAGAACAAAGCAATAAGACCATGACCGATTTACCCGCACTTATGCTAAATAATGATCAACAAAAAATGCAAGAAAATCAGAGGCAATTAGAAGAATCTGGGAAGCTTGTTAAAAAATATAATAATGAATTAATTGCTTTGACGAGGCTGGAACTAGATGAAATATAATTATGCCTAAAATTTTATTTTTTAGTAAATTCATAAATTTTTAAAATAATCACAAAAAAATGCAAGACCAAAATTGATCTTGCATTTTTTATAACTTGATAAATAAAGCATCTTTTTAGACTGTCTGACGCTCGTGTTTTCCTTCTTTAATTTCTTCCACCATTTTTTTATTAAAAGCAGGCAAATCATTCGGGTTTCGGCTGGTTACTAATCCGTTGTCTACGACTACTTCTGAGTCTTCCCATTGTGCTCCGGCATTTATCAAATCGTTTTTAACCGAGAAGAACGAAGTTACTTTTCGACCTTCTAAAACATCAGCATCTACCAGAATTTGAGGGCCATGACAAATAGCCGCTACTGGTTTTTTACTTTCAAAAAAGGAACGTACAAAATTTACGGCAGCCTCTTCTCTTCTCAATGAATCAGGGTTTAAAACG
>Ga0307413_10000410_pt1 | contig 13815 bp, 9 predicted proteins | sample DK1Ometagenome_3_FD_203714 | JGI IMG/M metagenome (GOLD analysis project Ga0307413, IMG submission 203714) | Maize rhizosphere microbial communities from greenhouse at UC Davis, California, United States - DK15-O-2 | ecosystem: Host-associated > Plants > Roots > Rhizosphere > Soil | place: USA... | reverse complement strand
CCTGGACGCAGGAACGAATGGGAACGAAGAGGGGGGACCGCGACGCTGCGGTCCCCCCTCTTCGTCGGCACGCGTCCGACGCGTCAGCGGCGCGCCGCGGCCGTCCGCGCTAGCTCTGCGCGCCGTGGCACTTCTTGAACTTCTTCCCCGATCCGCACGGGCAGGGGTCGTTGCGGCCGACGCTGGACCAGTCGGCCGGCGTGGCGGTCTGGGGCTTGGCGCTCAGCTTCCGCGCCCGCCCCGCGCCCACCACCGTCGGCTCGCTCCGCACCGCGGACTCCTGGCGCGGCGGCTCGCTCGGCCCGACGTCCATCACCGCCGCGGCGCCCGACTCCGACGCCGCGCCGTCGCCGTCGGCACGGGCCACTTCCTCGGGCGGTATGTCCTCGAGGATCCCGAGCGCGTTGAAGCGCTTCGTCGGCCGCTGCGGGGGGCGCGCCTCCGGGCGCGGCTGCCCGTCCCGACCGCCGTTCTCGTGCGGCGCCTGGTACGCGGGCGGCTGCTCGAACACGAGCTGCACGCGCAGGAAGCGCTCGGTGAAGGTGTGGTAGATGTCGCTCATCAGGTCCACGAACATCGTGTACGCCTCGTGCTTGTACTCGATGAGCGGGTCCTTCTGCCCCCACGAGCGGTAATGGATCGCGCCGCGCAGCTGATCCAGGTCGTAGAGGTGGTCCTTCCACTTCTCGTCCAGCACGTTGAGCATCACCAGCGCGAGCAGCCGACCGCCGTAGCCGTTCCCGAACTCGTCGCGCACGGCGTCGAGCTCGGCGACCTTCGACGCGAACGCGCGCCGCCCCGCCTCCACGCCCACCGCCTGCGCGTCGGCCACGGTCGTGGGCCGCCGCTCCTCGCTCTCGAACTCGGGCACCGGCAGCACGTAGTGCATCAGCAGGTCCTGCTGCAGCAGCGCGTAGTCCCACTCGTGCGCGTCCTCGTACTCGGCGAGCGACGTCTCGAGCCGGCGCGAGATCGCCTTCTCGACCATCTTGACCGCCTCGCCCTTCAGCTCCTCGCCCCCATCGAGCGCGAAGGCGCGCAGCGAGTAGATCACCTCGCGCTGCTGGTTCATCACGTCGTCGTACTCGAGGAGGCGCTTGCGCGACTGGAAGTTCTGCAGCTCCACGCGCTTCTGCGCCTGCTCGATCGAGCGCGTGATGAGCGGGTGCGTGAGCACCTCGCCCTCCTGCGCCCCCATCCGGTCCATGAGGCGCGCGATGCGCTCGGACCCGAACAGGCGCATCAGGTCGTCCTCGAGGGAGAGGAAGAACTGCGAGGCGCCCGGGTCGCCCTGGCGGCCCGCGCGGCCGCGCAGCTGGCGGTCGATGCGGCGAGACTCGTGGCGCTCGGAGCCGACGATGTGCAGGCCGCCGATCTCCATCACCTCGACGTCCTTCCCGTCGGGGTCCTTCACGACACTCGGCTGCGCGTCCGTGACCGCCTGCCCGAGCTTGATGTCGGTGCCGCGGCCGGCCATGTTCGTCGCGATCGTGATCGCGCCGCGCTGCCCCGCCCCGGCGACGATCTCGGCCTCGCGCTGGTGGTACTTCGCGTTGAGCACGCTCGCCTTCAGCCCGGCGCGCTGGAAGAGCCGGGCGAGCGTCTCGCTCACCTCCACGCTCACCGTGCCCACGAGCACCGGGTAGCCCAGCTCGTGCAGCCGCTTGGTCTCCTCGACGATCGCGTTGTACTTCTCGCGGCGCGTCTTGTACACCAGGTCGTGCCGGTCCTCGCGGATCACGTCGCGGTTCGTCGGGATGACCGCGACCTCGAGGCCGTAGATCTGGTGGAACTCGGTCTCCTCCGTCTCCGCGGTGCCCGTCATGCCGGCGAGCTTCTCGTACATCCGGAAGTAGTTCTGGATGGTGATCGTGGCGAGCGTCTGCGTCTCGCCCTTCACCTGAACGCCCTCCTTCGCCTCCACCGCCTGGTGCAGCCCCTCGGACCAGCGGCGCCCCGGCATCGTGCGGCCGGTGAACTCGTCCACGATCAGCACCTGGCCGTCCTGCACCACGTAGTTCACGTCCTTCTCGTACAGGGCGTGCGCGCGGAGCAGCTGGTGCACGATGTTGAGCTTCTCGCTCTTCGCCGCGTACTCGCGGAAGATCTCGTTGCGCCGCTCGAGCCGCTCGGGCGCGCTCATCTCCGCGTCGTGCTCCACGCTGTGCACGGCGCCCGAGATGTCCGGGAGCACGAACGCCTCGTGGTCGTTCGGCGACATGAAGTCGACGCCGCGGTCCGTGAGGTGCACCGTGTGCCCCTTCTCGTCGAGCACGTAGAGCAGGTCGTCCTCGAGGTCGCGGAACTGCTGCTTGCTCGCCGGCAGCTTCCGGTCGGCGATGTGCTCGAGCTCCGTCTTCTGCACGAGCTGCTTGACGCCCTGCTCCTGCAGCACCTTGAAGAGGCGCCGGTTCTTCGGCCCGCCGAGCTGCGCCTTGTAGAGCATCACCGAGGCCTGCGCGGTGTCGCCCGCCTCGAGCGCCCGCTCCCCGTCGGCGACGAGCTGGTTGACCAGCTCGTTCTGCTTGCGCACGAGGCGCGACACGTTCGCGTTGTGCTCGGCGTACTGCGCGTCGCTCTCGTTGCCCACCGGCCCCGAGATGATGAGCGGCGTGCGCGCCTCGTCGATGAGGACCGAGTCCACCTCGTCCACGATCGCGAAGAAGTGCGGCCGCTGCACGCGCTGGTCGAGCGACACGACCATGTTGTCGCGCAGGTAGTCGAAGCCGAACTCGTTGTTCGTGCCGTAGGTGATGTCGCACTCGTACGCCGCCCGCCGCTGCGGCGTGCCCGGCTCGGTGTCGTCGATGCAGCCGACGTCGAGCCCGAGGTACGAGTAGACGTGCCCCATCCACTGCGAGTCGCGGCGCGCCAGGTACGAGTTCACCGTGACCAGGTGCGCGCCGCGGCCGGGCAGCGCGTTCAGGTAGAGCGGCAGCGTCGCGACGAGCGTCTTCCCCTCGCCGGTGGCCATCTCCGCGATGCGCCCGAGGTGCAGCTCGATGCCGCCCATGAGCTGCACGTCGTAGGGCACCATGTTCCACTCGAGCTCCTGCCCGGTGACCGCCACGCGCGTCCCCACGAGCCGGCGGCAGGCCTCGCGCACCGTCGCGAACGCCTCCGGCAGCAGCTCGTCGAGCGCCTCGGCGATCGCCTCCCGCAGCTCCCGCTCGAGCCCGCCCCGGCCGTCGCTCCCGCTCAGCTCCGCGTCGAGCTGCTCGCGCTCGGCGGCGTCCGCGGCCGTGCGCTTGCGCTCCTTGAGCGACGCGATGCGCTCCTCGAGCTCGCCCGTCCGCTCGCGCAGCAGCGCGCGGAACTTCGCGGTCTGCCCGCGCAGCTCCTCCTCGCTCACGCCCTGCAGCCGAGCGTAGTGCTCGTTGATGTCGTCGACGATCGGCTGGATGCGGCGGCGCTCCCGATCGTGCCGCGTGCCGAACACTTTCCCTAGAACGTTCTTGAGCATGCGATCCTCTATCGATACAGCCCCGCCCGCACTATGTAGGCGGCGACGGCATCCGGCACGAACCCGCGAATCGACTTTCCCGCGCGCACCCGCGCGCGAACCTCGGTGGACGACACGTCGACGCGCCGCGACGCCAGGAAGCGCGCCCCGTGCGCCTCGAGCGCCCGGCGGCCGGCCGCGTCGTCACCCGAACCCTCTCCCGAACCCGCGCCCGTGCGCGCCAGCACCACCAGCTGCGCGAGCCGCGCGACGCGCTCGGGCTCCCGCCACTTCCCGAACGTGCGCACGACGTCCGCCCCCGTGACGAAGAAGAGCTCGCTCCCCGCGTGGCGGTCGGCGAAGGCCGTCAGGGTGTCAACCGTATAAGATAACCCCGGCCGCTCCATTTCGATCGGGTCAACCTCGAAGCGCGGATCGTCCCCGAACGCCAGGCGGGCCATCGCCAGCCGGTCGGCCGCCGGCGCCGTCTCCCGGTCCGCCTTCAGCGGCTGCGTGGCCGCCGGGACGACGACCATCCGGTCCAGCGGGAGCCGCTCGAGCGCGTCCACCGCTCCCAGGAAGTGGCCGACGTGCGGCGGGTCGAAGGTCCCCCCCAGGATGCCGAGGCGCATCCCTCAGGGCGCGGGCGGCGGTGGCGACGCGGTGCTCGTCACCGGCGGCGCGCCGCAGGCCTCCCGCACCTCCCGGTCCCCGGAGTAGCGCTCGCGCAGCGTGGCGCAGAGCTCGTCGGCGTCCTCGCGGTAGCGGATCGCCCGGTACGACTCCACCAGCCGGAGCCCGGCCTCGCGCGCCCGGGGCGTGCTGGCGTACGTGTCGAGCACCGCCTTGAAGTAGATGATCGCCGAGTCGTACGCCTTGCGGCGGAAGTAGTGCATCCCGTTCTCGTAGTCCTTGCTGGCGAACCACTGCTGCAGCCGCGCGATCTCGCGCTCGGCGTCGGGGCGGCGCGGCGTGTCGGGGTAGACGGCGAGGAGCGTCTGCAGCGTGGTCATGGCCGCGGTGCCGTACTGCGCGTCCAGGTCCGGCCGCCGCCAGAGCCGCTTGTACGCCATTGCCGCCTCGAACATGGCGTCGTCGGCGAGGGTGTCGTTCGGGAACCCCTCGGCCAGCCGGCCGAAGCTCTGCGCCGCGAGCAGGTACTGCTTGCGCCCCAGGTGCGAGCGCGCGAGGTACAGGTGCGCCTTCGGCAGCAGCGTGTCGCGCGCGGGGAGCTCGAGCGTCAGCCGCTCGAAGCCGGCGACGGCGTTGTCCCAGCGCTTCCTGTTGAACTCCGCGAGCGAGGCGACGTAGAGCTGCTCGTTGGTGCCGCGGAACGACTTCGCCTGGAACGCGGGCGCGCAGGCGCCGGCGGCCAGGGCGAGGACGAGCGCGAGGATGACGGGCCTGCGAGAACGGTGCATTTCGGGTGGTACCCGGCGGGTTTCGGCTGGTTCGGGCCCGCGGGCGACGCCGCGCGGCGGTTCGGAACGGGCGCTGTGCGGCGCAAGCTCGGAGGGCGGCGGCGGTCGCGGGACCGCGTAGCCGGGGAAGATAACCGCGCGGCCGGCCGGCGCGTACCGCCGGCCGGCCGCGGCGGGGGGCGCGCTACGCCCGCGCCTGCATCCGCTCCGTGCCCATCAGGGCCCGGAAGTAATCGATCGTGAGGGCGATGCCGTCGCGGACGTCCACCCGCGGCTCCCAGCCGAGGAGCTCGCGCGCGCGCGTGATGTTCGGGCAGCGCTGCCGCGGGTCGTCCTGCGGCAGCGCCTCGAACACCACCGGCGACGACGTCCCGGTGAGCTCGACGACGATGGTCGCCAGCTCGAGCATCGTGTGCTCGCGGGGGTTCCCGATGTTCGTCGGGTGGTGGTCGCCGCGCTCGAAGAGCCGAAAGAGGCCCTCGATCTCGTCGGAGACGTAGCAGAAGCTGCGCGTCTGCGTGCCGTCGCCGTACACGGTGATCGGCTCCCCGTTGAGCGCCTGGACGATGAAGTTGGTCACCACGCGCCCGTCGCGCGGCCGCATGCGCGGCCCGTACGTGTTGAAGATCCGCACGATGCGCGTCTCGAGGCCGAACTCGCGGTGGTACGACATCGTGAGCGCTTCGGAGAAGCGCTTCGCCTCGTCGTACACGGAGCGCGGGCCCACCGGGTTCACGTGCCCCCAGTAGCTCTCCACCTGCGGGTGCTCCAGGGGGTCGCCGTACACCTCGGAGGTGGAGGCCAGGAAGAAGCGCGCGCCGTGCCGGCGGGCGAGCTCCAGGGCGTTGAACGTCCCGAACGAGCCCACCTTCATGGTGCTCACCGGGTACGCCAGGTAGTCCACCGGGCTGGCCGGCGAGGCGAGGTGGAGCACGCCGTCCACGGGGCCCACGTCGGGAATCCGCTCCGACACGTCCGCCTCGATGAACTCGAAGCGCGGATCGTCGCCCAGGTGGGCGAGGTTCTGCGAGTGGCCGGTGAGGAAGTTGTCCACGCCGACGACCGAGTACCCCTCGCTCAGAAAGCGGTCGCTCAGGTGCGACCCGAGGAATCCAGCGGCGCCGGTCACGAGGACTCTCATGCGCTGTTCCGTCCGATCGACGTGTAGGTGAAGCCCAGCGACTTCATCTTGACCGGATTGTACAGGTTGCGCGCGTCCACCACCACCGGCCGCTTCAGCGTGGCCTTTATGCGGTTGAAGTCGGGGTGGCGGTACTCGTTCCAGTCGGTCATGACCACGAGCGCGTCGGCGTCGCACAGCGCCTCGTAGTTCGACTCCGCGTAGCCCACGCGGTCCCCCAGGCGGCGCCGGGCCTCGTGCATGGCCACGGGGTCGTGGGCCGTCACGGTCGCGCCGGCCTCGAGCAGCTCGTCGATGAGCGTAAGCGCGGGCGCCTCGCGCATGTCGTCGGTCTGCGGCTTGAAGGCGAGCCCCCACACCGCCACCTGGCAGCCGCGCAGGTCGTCACCCAGGCAGGCGCGGAGCTTCCGGAAGGCGACGTGCTTCTGCCGCTCGTTCGCCGCCTCCACGGCGTCCAGCACCGTGAGCTCCACGCCGCACGCGCGCGCCGTGCGCACGAGCGCCTTCACGTCCTTGGGAAAGCACGACCCGCCGTAGCCGGGGCCGGGGAAGAGGAACGACGGGCCGATGCGCGCGTCGCTGCCGATCCCCTTGCGCACGTGGTCCACGTCGGCGCCCACCTGCTCGCACAGGTTCGCGATCTCGTTCATGAACGAGATGCGGGTGGCGAGCATGGCGTTGGCCGCGTACTTCGTCATCTCCGCGGAGGGGATGTCCATGAAGATGATGGGCTTCCCGGTGCGGACGAACGGCGCGTAGAGCTCCGCCATCACGCTGCGCGCGTGGTCGCTGTCCACGCCGAGCACCACGCGGTCGGGCTTCATGAAGTCGTCGACCGCGGCGCCCTCCTTCAGGAACTCCGGGTTGCTGCACATGTGGAACGGGAACTTCGCGTGCTGCCCGACCGCCGCCGCCACCTTCGCCGCGGTGCCCACCGGCACCGTGGACTTGGTGACGATGACGAGCTCGCGCTTCATGTGGCGCCCGATCTGCTCCGCCACCGCCAGCACGTGCCGCAGGTCGGCGGACCCGTCCTCGTCCGGGGGGGTGCCGACGGCGATGAAGATGACGTCCGCCGAGCCGATGGCCGCCGGCACGTCGGTGGTGAAGCGCAGCCGCCCCTGCTGCTGGTTGCGCTCCACCAGCGGCTCGAGCCCCGGCTCGTAGATCGGCAGGACGTTCTGCTTCAGCCCGTCGATCTTCCCCCGGTCGAGGTCCGCGCAGACGACGTCGCTTCCCGTCTCCGCCAGGCAGGCGCCCACGACGAGCCCGACGTAGCCGGTGCCCACGATGGTGATGTTCATTCGCTCCCCGTTCCGCCGTGCGTCACAGGTCTGTGGTGGGTGAGTCGGTCAGCGGGCGGCGAGCGCCGGCCGCTCGCGGGTCGGCGCCGCCGGCTGCGTGGCGCCCGCCGTGGAGGTCGCCGACAGCGAGACGACGCGCGCCCGCGAGGTGCGGGTCCGGGCGGCGGCGTTGCGCGTGTCGACGACGAGCGACGCCGCGTCCATGATCGCCTGGTAGTCCACGCCGTCGTGGTCGGTCACGATCACCACCGCGTCGGCCGCGCCGAGGCGGTCGGCCGTGAGCGCGACGCTCCGCCGCTCGTGCCCGTCCTCGCGGAAGGAGGCGACGAAGGGGTCGTGGTACTCGACCACCGCGCCGCGCTCCTCCAGCAGCCGCATCACGTCGAGCGCCGGGCTCTCGCGCATGTCGTCGATGTTCTTCTTGTAGGCGACGCCGATCACCAGCACCGTGCTCCCGTTCACCGCCTTGCGCTCCTCGTTGAGCGCGTGCGCAATCTTCTCGACGACGAAGTCGGGCATCGAGCTGTTGATCTCGCTCGCCAGGTCGATGAAGCGCGTCTTGTAGTTGAGCGTGCGCATCTTCCAGGCGAGGTAGTGCGGGTCGAGCGGGATGCAGTGCCCGCCGATGCCGGGGCCGGGCGTGAACTTCATGAAGCCGAACGGCTTCGTCGCCGCCGCGTCGATCACCTCCCAGACGTTCACGCCGAGCTTGTCGCAGACGATCGCCATCTCGTTCACGAGCCCGATGTTCACCGACCGGAAGGTGTTCTCGAGCAGCTTCACGAGCTCGGCGGCCTCCGTCGACCCGACGGCGACGGGCGTGTCGATGCACGACCCGTAGAGCGCCATCGCCACCTCGGTGCACGCCGGCGTGATGCCGCCGACCACCTTCGGCGTGTTCTTCGTGTGCCAGGTCGCGTTCCCCGGGTCCACGCGCTCCGGGCTGAAGGCGAGGAACACGTCCTCGCCGACGGTGAGCCCCGTCGCCTCGAGCCGCGGCTGCATCACCTCGCGCGTCGTGCCCGGGTAGGTGGTGCTCTCCAGCACGATGAGCATCCCGGCGTGGGCGTTGCGCGCGATCGTGTCGGTCGCGGCGTTGACGTAGCTCATGTCCGGGTCGCGCGTCTTGCCGAGCGGCGTCGGCACGGCGATCGAGATGGCGTCGCACTCGCGAAGCCGGGCCTCGTCGGCGGTCGCCTCGAACCTGCCGCCGCGCACCATGGCGGCCACCTCGTCGCTCGGCACGTCCTGGATGTGCGACTTGCCGCTCATGAGCAGGTCGCAGACGCGGGTGCTGACGTCGAACCCGATGACCTTGAAGCCCGCCTTGGCGAACTCCATGGCGAGCGGCAGGCCCACGTAGCCGAGGCCGACGATGCCGACGACCGCGGTGCGGTCGTGAATGCGGGTGAGGAGCTGCTGCTTCATGCGGCGGGAGGAGTGGGAGAGGGCGTCGTCGATGCGGAGCGCGCGCGAGGCCGGAAGCGGCTAGCGGCCGTAGAAGCCGCGCACCGCCCCGGCGACCTCGTCGAGCTGGGCGCGCGTGAGCTCCGGGTAGATGGGCAGCGAGAGCACTTCCCCGGCCGCCCGCTCGGCCTCTGGGCAGCTTCCGGGCCGGTAGCCGAGGTAGGCGAAGCACGGCTGGAGATGCAGCGGCAGGGGGTAGTAGATCGCGGTGCCGATGCCACGCTCCTTGAGGTGCGCCTGCAACGCGTCCCGGCGCTCCGCCCGCAGCGTGTACTGGTTGTAGATGCTCTCGTTGCGCGGGTCGATGTAGGGCGTGACGACCTCGGGCACGTCCGCGAACGCCGCGTCGTAGTAGGCCGCGTTCTCCCGCCGCCGCGCGCTCCACCCGGCCAGGTGGGGAAGCTTGGCCAGGAGCACCGCCGCCTGGAGCGCGTCCAGGCGGCTGTTGAACCCCACCTCGTCGTGGAAGTAGGTCTTCACGCCGCCGTGGGTGCGCAGCCGCAGCAGCCGCTTGGCGATCGCCTCGTCCTGGCAGACCATCATCCCGCCGTCCCCGTAGCCGCCGAGGTTCTTGGAGGGGAAGAAGCTGAAGGTGCCGATCGTCGCCGTCTGCCCGGCGTACGCCCAGCCGCCGTCGATCTGCCGCCGCGCTCCGATGGCCTGCGCGGCGTCCTCGATGATCGGCAGCCCCGGCGCGGCCGTCGAGACCTCCTCGATCGCGGCCATCTGCCCGAACAGGTCCACGGGGATGACCGCCTTCGACCGCGGCCCGACCGCCGCCGCCACGGCCGCGGGGGCGATGTTGAACGTCCGCGGCTCGATGTCCACGAACACCGGCGTGGCGCCCACGTTGTGGATGGTGCCGGCGGTCGCGAAGAAGGTGAACGGGGTCGTGATGACCTCGTCCCCCCGGCCGATGTCCAGCGCCCGCATCGCCAGGAGGAGCGCGTCCGTCCCGTTGGCGCAGCCGATGGCGAAGCGCGTGCCGGCGATGCCGGCCACCTCGCACTCCAGCTTCTGCACCGGCTCGCCCAGGATGAACGCCTGGTCGTCGACGACGCGCAGCATCGCCGCCACCACGCTCTCTTTGATCGTCGCGTGCTGGGCACGCAAATCCAACAGGGGTACGGGCATCGGCGGGGTCGGGTACGAAGGCGCCCGCTCGCGCGGGCAGGCACGTAAGGTCTCAGACGGCGGCGGGGAAGTCAACGCGTCCGACGACTGTGGCGCGGGCGAGACAGCGCCCCCGCCGTCCCTCGTCAGAGCCGCGTCTGCAGCGGCAGCGGCACCTCGCGCCCCGTCTTCGCGGACTCGTAGATGCCCAGGATCAGCTCCAGCGACTTGCGGCCGGCGCGCCCGTCCGTGTCCGGGCGCGCCTCCCCGCGCAGCACGGCGAGAACGTTCCGGTAGTACGCCTCGTGACCGAAGCCGTAGACGTTGGGCGGGTTGGTGCTCGCCCCCTCCACCAGCTTGTCGTCGTCGTCGTAGTCGGCGAACAGCCACTGCTCCACCCGGTTCACGGCCGTCCCCCCGATCTTCACCGACCCCTTCTCGCCGAGGATGGTGATCGAGCCTTCCAGATTGCGGGGGTAGGTGAGCATCGTGACCTCCATCGACCCGAGCGCCCCGCTGCGGAAGCGGAACAGCGCGACGCCGGAGTCCTCGGCCTCGATGCGCCGGGCCAGGGTCGCGGTCTTGGCCATCACCGTCTCCACGGGCCCCACGAGCCACTGCACCAGGTCGACGTAGTGCGACGCCTGGTTCATGAACGCCCCGCCGTCGAACTCCCACGTCCCGCGCCAGGGGGCCTGGTCGTAGTAGTCCTGCGGCCGCGTCCAGCGCACGGTGCAGTTCGCCATGTAGATGCGCCCGAACCGCCCGCGATCGATCGCCCGCTTCACGAGCTGGACGGGGGGGTTGAGCCGGTTCTGCTTCACCACGAAGAGGTGGACGCCGGCGGCGTCGCACGCGTGCACCAGCTCGTCCGCGGCCGAGAGCGTGATCGCCATCGGCTTCTCGGAGATCACGTGCTTCCCCGCCCGCGCCGCCGCGATCCCGTGCTCCGGGTGCAGCCCCGAGGGGGTGCAGATGGCCACCGCGTCGGCGGAGCCGGTCGCCAGCATCTCGTCGTAGCGGGTGAACCAGGGAACCCCCCACTGCTCCCCGGCCGCCTGCGCCCGCTCCGGCACGTTGTCGCACACGGCGCTGAGCGCCAGGCCGTCGATGCGGGCGAGCGCCTCGAAGTGGTTGCGGCTGATGCGGCCGCACCCCACGAGCGCGACGTGGAACTCGCGCGCGGTCACGGCGCGCCCCCGGCCACGGCGGCACGCTGGCGGATGCCCTGCCCGTCGCGCTCGTACGCCGTGCCGCACGCGGCGCAGGTGCCCACCCCGCCGCCATGGAGCCGCTCCCCGCACTGGCACATCCAGCCGATGCGCCGCGCCGGCACGCCGGCCATGAGCGCGTAGGGGAGCACGTCCCGCGTGACCACCGCGCCGGCGCCGATGAAGGCGTACTCGCCGAGCGTGACGCCGCACACCACCGTGGCGTTGGCGCCGATGGACGCGCCGCGGCGCACCAGCGTGCGCCGGTACTCGCTCTTCCGCGAGACGTGGCTGCGGGGGTTCATGACGTTGGTGAAGACCATCGACGGGCCGCAGAAGACGTCGTCCTCGAGCTCCACCCCCTCGTACACCGAGACGTTGTTCTGGATCTTGACGTTGTTGCCGATGCGGGTGCCGTTCATGACGACGACGTTTTGCCCGAGGCTGCACCGCTCGCCGATCACCGCGCCGGGGAGCACGTGGCAGAAGTGCCAGACCTTGGTCCCGGAGCCGATGCGCGCGCCCTCGTCGACGTACGCGGACTCGTGGATGAATGGCTCAGACATAGCTTTCTCGGAGCAGCTCGTGCCACTCCTGGAGCGACCGCACCGACGGCTGGCGCGAGCGCAGCGCGAGCACGGCGTCGCACGCCGCGCTCGCGGCGGAGAGGGTCGTGGTGTAGGGCACGCGGTGGGCGATCGCCGCCTGGCGGATGGTGTAGTCGTCGCGCTGCGCGTGCTTGCCGAGGGGCGTGTTGATGAGCAGGTGCACCTCGCCGTTGACGACGAGGTCGATGGCGTGCGGCCGCCCCTCGTGCACCTTGAACACCCGCTCGGCCGGCACGCCGCGGGCGCGCAGGTAGGCGGCCGTCCCGCGGGTGGCGAGCACGCGGAAGCCGAGCTCGTGGAAGCGCCGGACGATGGGCGTCGCGCTGGCCTTGTCGTGGTCGTTCACCGTCACGAACAGCGCCCCCCCGCTCGGCAGGCCGTTGTCGGCCGCGAGCTGCGCCTTCGCGAAGGCGGAGCCGAACGAGTCGGCGATCCCCATCACCTCGCCCGTGGAGCGCATCTCGGGGCCGAGGATCGGGTCGAACTCGCGGAACTTCTTGAAGGGGAACACGGCCTCCTTCACCGACACGTAGGCCGGGCGCACCTCGTCGGTGAAGCCGATCGCGTCGAGCGTCTCCCCCGTCATCACGCGGGCGGCGATCGAGGCCAGCGGCACGCCGATCGCCTTCGACACGAACGGGATGGTGCGGCTGGCGCGCGGGTTCACCTCGAGCACGTACACCACGCCGTCGCGCACCGCGTACTGCACGTTGATCAGCCCCACCACGTTGAGGGCCCGCGCCAGCGCCGCCGTGTGCGCGCGCATCGTCTCGAGGTCGCGCTCGGCGATCAGGTACGGCGGGAGCACGCAGGCGGAGTCGCCGGAGTGGATGCCGGCGTCCTCGATGTGCTGCATGACGCCGCCGATCACCACCCGCGACCCGTCGCACACCGCGTCCACGTCCGCCTCGTAGGCGTCCTCCAGGAACCGGTCGATGAGCACCGGGCGCTCCTCCGAGACGCGCACGGCGCGCGCGAAGTACTCGCGCAGCGACGTCGAGTCGTAGACGATCTCCATCGCGCGGCCGCCGAGCACGTACGAGGGGCGCACGAGCACCGGGTAGCCGATCCGGTCGGCGATCTCCACCGCGTCCTCGACGCTCGTGGCCGTGCCGTTCTCCGGCTGCCGGATGCCGAGCGAGCGGGCGATCTCGTCGAAGCGCCGGCGGTCCTCGGCGACGTCGATGGCGTCGGGCGAGGTGCCGAGGATCGGCACGCCGGCCGCCTCGAGCGGGCGCGTGAGCTTGAGCGGCGTCTGCCCGCCCAGCTGCACGATGACCCCGACCGGCTGCTCGCGCTCGACCACCTCGAGCACGTCCTCGAGCGTCAGCGGCTCGAAGTACAGCTTGTCCGACGTGTCGAAGTCGGTGGAGACGGTCTCGGGGTTCGAGTTGATCATGATCGTCTCGAACCCCTGCTCGCGGAGCGCCAGCGCGGCGCGCACGCAGCAGTAGTCGAACTCCACGCCCTGGCCGATGCGGTTCGGCCCGCTCCCGAGGATGACCACCGAGCGGCGCCCGCTGCGCGGGGCCTCGCTCTCCTCGTCGTAGCTGCCGTACAGGTAGGGCGTGGCCGACGGGAACTCCCCCGCGCACGTGTCCACCATCTTGTAGGCGGGGCGGACGCCCTGCGCCCACCGGCGCGCGCGCACGTCGGCCTCGCTCTCCCCGCGCGCGGCGCCGAGCTGCCGGTCGGAGAAGCCGAGCTGCTTCATCCGGCGCGTGGCGGCCGCGTCGACGGCGGCGAGCGCGGCGTAGTCGCGCTCGGCGTCGAGCAGCTCGCGGAGCTGCGCGAGGAACCAGGGGTCGATGCCGGTGATCTCGTGCAGCTCGCGGTCGTCGAGCCCGGCCTCCATCGCGCGCTTGATCTGGAACACGCGCTCGGGCGTCGGGAGCCGGAGCGCGCCGCGCAGGCTCTCGATCGAGTCGTCGGCGAGGCGGTCGTCGGCCAGGCGCGGCGCGGCGGCCCACCCGGGGCGCCCGGTCTCGAGGGCGCGGAGCGCCTTCTGGAACGCCTCCTTGAACGTGCGGCCGATCGCCATGCTCTCGCCGACGCTCTTCATCTGCGTCGTGAGGCTGGGGTCGGCCTTGGCGAACTTCTCGAACGCG
>Ga0307413_10000409_pt1 | contig 13816 bp, 8 predicted proteins | sample DK1Ometagenome_3_FD_203714 | JGI IMG/M metagenome (GOLD analysis project Ga0307413, IMG submission 203714) | Maize rhizosphere microbial communities from greenhouse at UC Davis, California, United States - DK15-O-2 | ecosystem: Host-associated > Plants > Roots > Rhizosphere > Soil | place: USA... | reverse complement strand
TATGATTCATCCCGCCTTTGATACAAAACATATACTTTTTCCTGATTTGGTGTTCCATCCCAATATACTTCGGCATCCGGTTGATAACTTTCATTTACATATGTTAAAACAGAACCATCATCCACTATCATCCAGTTGAAGTTATTGTATTGATAAGTTGAAGGGGCATTATTATCCATGACATCTTTTAGGGAGTAAGATACTATATCTCCATAGTGAACGGTAGTTGGACCTTCTAAATACAACTGGCCTGTTATCTGTGCCTGAGTTTTTGATGAGTTAAAAAAAATAATCATCACCAAAACTACAAAAACCAACGTGTTTTTTATCTTATTATGTGTCATTTTAAAAGCTTAAATTTACAATAACATGCCGCAGCTCCTGACATCATGTGTCAATAGTACTGTGCCTGATTTGTGAGGTTATTTTTAGTTGGTGAAGTGGTATTTATTGGCAGAAAGAATTTTTTTATCTTTATCCTTAACCTGCTTCAAACGTCCATAGGTATCATATTCATAATAAGTCGTGAATTCTTTAGGATCAGTCATACTTGTAATTCCTATTAAAGAATCGTATGTATACGTTGTTACCATAGCATTGGGAAAACCTGCTCTCAAAAGTTTTAATTTGTCAATTAGATTACTTTCTGTTGTGGCATTGGTCTCTGCAAATGAAGCAGAAACAGCATTATTGATAAGAGTCTGCTGGGCAGGAGATATACTGTTTGGCTGGCCGCTTAAAAAGCTTGCATTTTCAATTTTGGCAATAGGATATGTTTGATTATATCCCCAGATATAGCATACAGATGCTTTTCCTCGAGGGGTAACCTGCCTCGGATTCCCTTTTTCATCGTAAAGATCGTAAGTGATTTCGGGACTTAAGCCATAATGCGAATCTTTAGTTACTCCGTTAAAAACAGAAAACTGCAACGGAGGTAGCGGCGTGCTTAATTCGGTTATATAACTTTGGTCAGGAACAAAATTAGCATCACTTTTTTTATAGGTAAGCACAGCGCTATTAATTATTTTTTCATTTTTTAACGTTGTTTTTTCAATTAAAGGAGAAATGATATTTGCATTATTCATCTGGCTGTAAATACCCGTATTAATGTTAAAAGGATACAGAAATTTTTGTACAAGGTTTTCTCCTTTAGAATTAGAAGAGGAAGACTGTCTCATAAATGACGGTTTGTTTATATCATATTCATTAGTTTTAGTCTGGACAATGCTTGTTCCGTCATCAAAAAATGATTCTTCTCTTACTGAGGTTAAATTTTCAGCACCAATCGAATATTTTTGCGTCTTATAACCAAAAAATGATCCAGCATTGTCTTTAACACGTTGTAATTCTTCTTTTGCAATTAAACCTGATTCAAATTTTGACTTGTTTCCATCATTGTCTGCTTGAAATCCATTAAAAGTTTTATAAGTAAAAATTGAAACATCATAAACTTCATCTACTATATTCTCTTCATAAGAATAGTCTGTTTTTCTAGCTTTGATGTAATCGCTATTTATTTTTTTGTACTCAATTTTTTGAGTTAAATTATTCCCATACCAAAAATTAGATGGATCGATGGTGAATTTGTTTCTTTTGTAGGTGAAATTACGGGTATCAAAGTTGTAATCATAAATCTGGGGAACATTGTTTGAATAGTAATTTTCAATTTTACCAATATTGTTTGCTGCGTCACCTATATATTCCGTTACCTTACTGTAAAATACCAATCTGTTTAAAAAAGTATAATAACGAGAAGGAAAATAACCATTGAAAATTCTGGTTTTATAGGTAACATCAGCAGATTCGTTTCTCCAATAATAATCTCTAGGTCCTCCAAGTATTACCTGATCATTAATTAGCCATTCTGTAGCAGTTTCCTCCATTTCATTTTTAGTGTACAGATCCGGATAAAGGTAACTAGGAATTTGCCCTATTCCTTCCTCATTTAAACCATAAGTATATTCTTTTTTCTTTATTTCTGTACCATTTTTATCTTTTTCGGTTACGGTTTTAATTCGTAGTCCTCCACAATCTTTGATTGAGTTGCCCCCATCATTATATAAAGCCATGATTTTATTACCTTCATATTCAAATTCACTTTTTCCTCCTGTCGGATAGGTAATTGTTTTTAACATTCCAATTTTCATATCCTCAGGATTACTAAAACGGTTATTATTAACACCTATCTCTTTTGAAAAACTCCTCTGTGCAGGTCCTCCTTGACAACCTCCTACTGGGTCACAAAATGCAATAATTACTGTGTCTTTTAATATTAAATTATCAATATTTGAATTATAGTAACCCCAATAATCACCGCTATTAGTTAATTTAGTTGAATGAGGAAGCCTATTCAGGTTATAATAGTCGAATTTATATTTTTCAATTATTTGATCATTTTTATCTTTAATCTCAAAGGAATTTAAATAACTGGTTTCACTGCCAGGCCCTATAATGTCAAAATTTATTTTTTTTAAAATTTCAATATTATTTTTAATTTCAATATTGTTCAACAGAAATCCATTAATGTCCCTGGGAGTTGTCAAATAATTAAAATTAATGGTTAAGTCATTGTACGTTATTTTTGATAAAATACACGCTTCCTGATTACCATACGGCGGCATATTGTAATTTGTAACAAAATAATTTCTATGGAGGTCCCAGCCTATAGCATTATACAAAACTGAATTGTGACATAGTTCCAAATCATCTGAAAAATAATCCATCGTGGTAGTTAATTGATCGTTGATAACCACTGGAGACAGAGGGCTATTCCCATTTAAAGAGGTTTTTGTATATTCAAATTTGATAATATCCTTTTTATTTGGGGCCGTGATTGAATTTAAAACCCAGCAATTGGTACTATAGTACTCCTGATCAATTTCATAATTTGGCTTATTTAAATCATTTTTTCCAAATTGATATATGTACCCTAAATCATCTGTTAATTCTAAGGATGTTATGTAAAGACGACTTTTATATAGAGATTCTGAAATAATATTAACTTTATAGGCCTGATAAGGCATAAACGCGGCGGTTTTATTGCCGTTTATGTCCTTTAATACAAACTTTCCGCTTTTCCCATTTGGTAAGGAAAAGGTAAACACATCATATTCAGTATCTTCGTATTTACCATAAACACCAGGCATACCTAATTGACTTAGATCCTGACTCTGAAAAATTAGATTATTAGAAAAATAATCGTTGTCATTACTGCCTCCATATAATGTAATCCAATCTGGAGTATACCATTCTCCATTTATGCCTTGTTTGTGATTATTTCTTTCGTCAGGATATCCTCTAACTTCCCGGCTAATAAAGCCTCCGATATTCATTACCCACTTAAGGCCTAATACACCATTTTCAGTAACATTTGCTTTGAGACCCGAAGCATGAAATTTTAGATTTAAAGGGATTTTAATGTCTCCAAAATTTATTTCATAAAGAGGTAATGAAACATCAACTAAACCGCTTGATAAATCAACTGGATAATCAGCGAATTGTTTTAAAAGATGCACTTGAGGAGATTTTATTTTTTCAAGTGCCGAATTTTGTGGATTTGCAAATTGACTTTGCGATAAACTTTTGATCGATAATAAGGTAATAAAGAATAGTAGAATTTTGGTCATAGTTTGGTGGTGAGATAGTTTATAATTTGGCTATTATTTAGAATGCAATAATTTTTAATCAATGAAAGTGTAATTTTAGAAAAAGAGAATAATCTTCTTTTTAAGAAATGAATTTAAAAATGAGGATGTGATTTCAAAATAATATATAGTACGGAAATAATCATAAAACACTAATAATCTAATATTATTGATTAATTTAAATTGATTGTATTTCATAAAATACAAATACTTTTTCGTGTTAAAATTTTTATAAAAATAATAATTAAAATTTATCATGCAATAATTTGGACGTGTATTTTTTACAATTGTTTAAAAAACATTAAGCTAATAATTCAACGTGATAAATTTATAATAATTTATCTCTAACTTTAGAGATAATATAATTCAGTTCAATTTGGCAAAAAATGAAAAGTATATTGTTTAATAGTTTAAAGGACATAAAAAGTATCAACCGAAAGGGGAATTTACCGTATTCAGATTGATTTAATCTACAATGCTAATAAGATTGAAGAAAAGAAGGAAGGAAGGAAGGAAGGAAACTTACACAGATCATACTAGATACATTTTTTGAACCAATACCTCAAAGCTTCCAAAAAAATTTTAAATATCAATGGCATTATTGAAACAGCTGACCACTTCTGCTGCATTAAAATTATTGTGATTTTTTTATAGATTTGCTTCAACTACTGGATTGATGTGTTCTTCAAAGAATAATATAACAGATTAATAAAAAATCTTATTTAGTTCGAATATTGGATAAAAGTTTATTTGTTTTTGTTTCGTTTTATTTTCTTCAGATTAGTACTTTTATTGTACCTTGACATCTGAAAAACCCAGTAAAAACTGGAATGTTAATTTCTGTATTGGAAAATAGCAAAACAAAATAACAGAAAACGAATTACAAAATTAAGATTACCTGAATCTATGAATTCTGCCAAATAAGTTCATAGCCAAAACAACACAAAACAAAAGTATTGCCAGCTGAAATACAACAACAAAGCCAACAAGTAGAAGTAATCACAAGAAATATGAGACTAATAAAAATATTGCTTTTCATCGTTATCAGTACCTCTTGTACTATTTATGCTCAGGAAAATAAAAGGATTTATTTAGAAGGTGATATAGTAAAAATACCCGTAGATCTTATTAATGACTGGCCCTTTATTGATGGTGAAATTAATGGTGTAAAAGGTCGCTGGATGTTTGACACGGGAAACAGCAAAGCTTTTTCTGTTCATTCTAAAAAAGTAATTGGAGTTGAATCTAAGGTAGTAGGTTCCGGATTTGTGGCCAGCGGACAAAAATATGAAGTACTTGAATATCCGTTAATTGAGCAGGTCAAGGTTGGAACTAATGAATATAAAGCTTTAACCAATATAAAAGGTAATAATTTCGATTTTCTGGAGCAGATTTCCCCTACTGTTATTGGTCAAATTGGTTTTGATTTTTTTAGAGGCTATGACATGAAGATAGATTATTTAAGAAATGAACTTACTTTCTACAAGCAAAAAGAAAATACTGAGAACTGGAAAGACATCAAAAAACATAAAAATTACATTACCTCGCTTCCCTACTTTACACGAAAATTAGACAATCATCCCATGATCAAAATAAAAAATAAAGGAACCGATCTTTTAGTAACTTTTGATACAGCGGGCGGAAAAGGTACTTTTATAATAGAGGATTCGTATTTTGAAAAATTGAAAAAAGAAGGCGATATCGAAAATTTTAATGAAGAACCCGGTTCATTCTACAATTGGTCTAATATTAAAATTAATGATCGTTTAACGGTGAACCTTTATGGAATGGAAAAAGAAGATTCGAGTCCAGCACATAAGCCTTTGGAAATAACAGAAAAAAACACACTAACTCTTGACCATGCTTTTTTATCAGAGTACATTACGATATGGGACACCAAAAATAAAGTAATCCATGTGTTAGAAAAAAAATGATCAGACACGCTAACACAAGTACTAAAAAATAAAAAATGAATTCAAAAAAGAAAAACGCCCATTAAATGTTTTAATAGGCGTTTACATGAAATTCTGAATTAATAATAAGCTTAAAGCTACCTCATAAAAGAATAATCCGTATAACCTCGCGCTGTACCGCCACCAAATAAGGTGTGATTATCTGAAATTTCATTTAAACTCAAATTTTGTTTTACTCTGGCAGGATAATCAGGATTGGTTAAAAAATGTCTTCCAAAGCCAATTAAATCAACCAGGTTTTCCTGAAGTAATTTCTCTGCTTCTTTGGGCGTTTTATTACCTGTTGCGATAATGGTATTTTTAAAATTTGAGCGGAGTTCTGTTCTAAAATCTATTGGAATTTGAGGTGCATCATCCCAATCGGCCTCACAGAGATGAATATAAGCTACATCGAGTTTGTTTAATTCTTTTGCTGCAAGCATTATCGTTTGCAAAATCTCGGGATCATTCATATCCTTAAAACTGATAAATGGAGATAATCTTATTCCTGTTTTTTCTTTTCCGACTGCATTGGCTACCGCTTTTGAAATTTCAATCAATAAACGAATCCTGTTTTCTTTACTTCCGCCATATTCATCCGTTCTTGTATTGCTATTGCTTCGTAAAAACTGATCTATTAAGTAACCATTTGCTCCGTGAATTTCAACTCCGTCAAATCCGGCCTCGATTGCATTTTTTGCACCTTGTACAAATTCTTTAATTACAGTATCGATATCGGTTTTGTTCATTTCTCTTGGTTTTTCAACGGGAACAAAAGTGGCATCCCCATTTGGAGCGCTGTCAAAAATGTAAACACTTGTGTTCTGAGCTGTTAATGCAGATGGTGCTATTGGCTGTAATCCGTTTACTTTTGGACTGCTTACTCTGCCCACATGCCACAATTGAAGAAATATTTTGCTTCCGTTTTGATGTACTGCATTTGTTATCAATTTCCAGCCTTCTATTTGTTCTTTGGTGTAGATTCCGGGTGTTTTAGCATATCCTTTCCCTTGCAGAGAAACCTGAGTTGCCTCGGTAATTATAATGCCTGCTGTGCTTCGCTGTGCATAATATTCAGCCATTAAAGCATTTGGAATATCACCTGGCTGTGAAGCTCTTGAGCGTGTCATAGGAGCCATTAGAAAACGGTTTTTTAATTGATTTCCAATTAAGTTGTATTGCTCAAATAATTTCTGATACTTCATAGTAGTTTTGTTTTATAGTAATCGTTTTATTCTCTTATGATACTCTTGTCCTGATAAGACATTTGAGCAATCTCATCTTTTCGTCTAAAACTAACCCCCTTATGTTTTTGGATATAATTGATGATTTCTGTGGTGGCAGCAACCATTTGCGGTGTCCCTCCGATGCGGTCATGAAAGCTTATCGACATCTGTCTGCGCTTTTTTTCAGATTCAATGTAAAGTTGATCAAATTCCATAATCACCTGACGCGCAAACTGATCTGCGCTAAAATTTTTGCCTTCTATCAATACAATATCGTTACAGCGAATAGTATACGGAACCACAGCAAAATCATTTCCTTTTACTTTTAATAAAAACGGTTCATCGCGGCTTAAGTCATCAATATGATATTTAAAGCCAAGCTCCTGCAGTATTTCCAGTGTATTTGGTCCGCGTCTTAACCAATTGGCATTATAGCCTACAGGTTGAAAACCTGTTACTTTTTTAATGGCATCTGCCCCATCTTTGATAAACTTTTTTTCTGTTTCATACGGCATAGAATATTCCGTTGCCCAATCCATACCGTGAGCGGCGGCTTCATGTCCTCTTTGTACAATTTCTTTGGCAAGTTCCGGATTTTTCAACACTGCTGAACCCACCATATGCGAGGTAACTTTTATTCCGAATTTATCCCAATTGTCCAACATTCTGGGAATTCCCTCTTTATATCCATATTGATACCAGGTTTCAGCCGGAAGATCTACAAAGCCTTTCTGCATATTTTGCGGAAATGGGCTTTCTGAATTTACAGGCTGTCCGCCCGCTTCAAACTGCATCGAAACGGATACGACCAAACGCGATCCGTCAGCCCATTTTGTGGCAGAATTTTCATTATTGGTTAATTCGTCTGCTTTAAAATCGCTTGCTGACAATGTATTTATTGGCACCAAACCTGCAAGGCCAGCCAGACCTGCTTGTTTAATAAATGTTCTTCTGTCTTTCATATCTGTTGCTTTTATTTAAGTACTTTTTCAATAATCAATGTTTCCTCATAGAGTAAAAATTTGCTTATCAGATTGTTTTCGACTGTGATATGAATCGCAAGCGGCATTTTAAAATGTTTGCCGTTTTTTTTGACTGTTCTTTCGACAAAACCAAAAACAGCCACTTCATTTCCTCGCACTAAAAAAGATTGTGCATCGAGTTTTTCACTTCCGTCAACAAAATAACTAAAGAGCGTTTTGAATAATGCTGAAATTTCTTCTCGCTTTGAGCGATGTCCTGTCCATGGCATATATTTCGATTCGAAAATATACCAGTCGACTTTTTCTGAAACCATCGAAGCAATTCCTTCGGGATTTTTAGATCCTACAAATCCAAAGAATTTCTCTGCAGTTTCTTTTGTTTTGATTTCTTCATCAGTATACTCTTGCGCTTGTGCTGAAAAACTAATCAGTAGTATTACTGCTATTAATTGTATCGTTTTCATTTTTGGTTTAAAAGCAGTTTTTTTCATAATGCTATTTTTTAAATTATTTGATGCAACTTCATTTTAACCTTAAAAATGAAGCTGCATTGTAATTCCTGTAAAGAATATGTTTTTACCTGTTCCGGATGCTTTTATGTAATCTTTAGCCTGAAACCAAGTAGCTTCGAGCCTGAAATACAGATATTGGTTTGGTTCCCAGATGATTTCGCTTTCTAACTGGTTTCCGATTTTCTTTTCTGTGGTTGTATCTCCGGGATAAATCAATGTTGTATTTGGCGCATAGATTCCATCATTGCTGCTGTATCTCCAAAACATATCATAATCAATTACCCAATCGACATTTTGTAAAATTTCAAAACTCAATGAAGGATGAAAATCTATTAAATTCGATGGTCCAATTACAGAAGCCAGTCCAAAATAGGCACCTCTTGGAAAAAGCGGATTAAAAGTTTGCAGACTTGTATCGCCTGCTGTTTTGTCTCCGCTAATTACTTCGGTTTTAAAACCAATTTCAGGACGAAATTTTACGGTATTAAATCGGTATCCTGCGTTGATAGAAGCTGTCCAGGCACTAATGTTTTTATCTGCAACATTCCCAAATTGGTAAACAGCTTCTCCGTCATAACGCCAGTTATCCGTTTTACCCCAAATTCGTGTTCCTACAGATTGTCGGTTTTCTTTACCTGATGCATCATTAAACGCAGCATTGTCTCTTTCATATCCTAAATAATAAACATCAATATTTTTGATAATTGGTACTTTGTTAAACACCAGATAACTTCCCCATAATTGCCTGTCTTTGTTCGATGAATCATCAAAAATACCATCGTGCGCTACAACGTAATGCGCATAAAATAAGTCTGTTGTGAAATTTTGTCTGGATAAGATTGCTTTAATTCCGTCAAACGACTGCCTGTTATTTGGTCCTTCCCTAACGGCAACCAAACGCTGTGATCCGTAAGTGAGTTCCTGCCTTCCTGCTCTTAAAATAAGTCTTTTACTGCCCTCGTTTATAATATTAAAATCTGCAAAAGCCTGATGTACTTCAAGCGGGTTTTGCTCCACCGGATTCGGATCAATTCTACCATCAGCCGTACTGCTTTGCATCTGAACAAAAGTTCTGAAAAACTTTCCGGCATGAAAATCGGCGTGAAACAAATATCTTCCTAAAACATAACCATCGTTATCCTGTGAACCATCTCCCCAATTTTCATTTTTAGCATAGAAATATTGAAATCGTATATCGCCCCCAAAACTGATATACGCATTTTTAGAAGAAGAAATTGGCAGGAATTTCACTGTTTTGTACCAATTGTTACTTACGGTATCGTTTTTTAGAACACTATAATCTTCGTCAAATCGGAGTGATTTAAAACCCGGATATTGTTGTGCAAAACCTGATATAGAAATCAATAGAATCACTAATAATAACTTGTATTTCATGATTTGATTTTATTATATTAATCTGTAAGTATATTTTTAAACACATAGAAACATAGCTTTTGGTGCTTGAGAAAAAAATGTGTTTCACTTTTAATAAAACGCATAGCGCTATGAAAAGTCATAATTCCACCAAGATTTTTAATTTTCAATTCTCAATTTTTAATTTTAATCTATGTTTCTATGTGTTTAAAAAATTACGCCCAACGTGTTACTTTTTAATTTTTAATTCTCAATTTTTAATTATTTACCCCCATTTTGCTTAATATCTTTATATGCATTTGGAATATTGAAATTGAAATGCAGCCAATTAAAAAGTTCATAACCTTTGTCAAATTCTTTCATGGTTACAGTAGCTTTTGTTTCTTCTAATGACAAACCTTTTTTAACTGCATTTTCCACATTATTCTGCAAAGCAGTTACATAATCAATCGTATATTTAATTCCTGCTTTATTGGTAATGCGTCCGTGTCCGGGAACTACAATATCTTTATCAGAAATCATATTGTAAATTTTGTTCAGGTTTTGAACCGGTTCCAGAAAATACCCGTCAAATAACCACGGAATTGTTGGACTCTCGGCAATAAAAGGATTTCCTGCCCATAAAACATTTCCTGTAGACGATTTTAGATATACAAAAAGATCGGCTGGAGATTGTGCTGTTCCCACATTTATCACTTCTACAATATTGCCTTTTCCCATATCAATTTTCATAGTCTGGTTGATGGCGATTGTAATGTCGGCAGGACGGTAAACACTTTCTTCAATTCCTCTTCCTTTACCAAAAAGCATGATCATAAATTGTTTGATGTTGTCGTAATTCTTAGCCAGATTGTCTTTGCAGAATTCGTTCTGAATGACAATAGTTTCTTTTGGAAGCAAATAATTCCCGAAACAATGATCGCCGTGATCGCTGGTATTTATGGCATAAACAATAGGTTTTGGCGTTACAGATCGGATCAATTTATAAAGCTGATCGTACAATCCTTTGCTTAACATGGTTTCAATAAGTAATACACCTTTGTCACCTACAATAAAACCTGCTGAAGTTGCCTGCGCAATTCCTTTTGTGGTTTCGGTTTCGGTTGTAGATGGAGATACGGCATATACATTTTCTGAAATTTTATGCAGTTTTAAAGTTACTTTGTTAGCATCCCAAATGGGTACGTGATCGGGCATTGGAAATTGTGCATAAGCCTGTGTATTGGCTAACAAACACAATATGATGATTGTCAATCCCGAAATTATTTTTTGAATTTTCATGATCTGAATTTTATAGATTTTGTTTGATTAAATTCATTCGATGTAATTGACTAGTTTTTCACGCAGATTTGGCAGATAAAGCAGATTTTTTTAATCTATTTAATCTTTTAACTGTGGCTATTATTTAAACACATAGAAGTATAGATTTTGTAACCTTAGAAAAGGCGTTTCACTTATTTAAACAAACATAGTTATGCGAATTCTAAATATTTTTAATTTTTAATTCTCAATTTTTAATTAAAAAAAACTATGTTTCTATGTGTTAAATATTTTTTACGAATTACATCGAATGAATTTATTTATGATTAAAGTTTTTTGGTGTATCCTCCAAAATATTTCACTGGCGACCAATCCGGAATTACAGGAACAATTGCAGGATCAAATGATTTGAAATCTCTTGCTCCATAAACAATTTTGCCGTTTACAACTGTCAAATCTGATTCTATGTTTCGAACTTTATCGGTTGAAATTGTAAAATAATCTTCCGATAAAATCGAGAAATCAGCATACATTCCTTTTATCAGTTTTCCTTTTTCTTTTTCTTCTCCAGAAAACCAGGCACTTCCTGAGGAATATAATTGAAGCGCTGTAAACTTATCCAAAACCTGATCTTTTGACCAGAACTGCATGCCTCCTAAAGTTTTTCCTGTAATGAGCCAATGCAGCGCCATCCAGGGATTATAGGTTGAAATACGAGTCGCGTCAGTTCCCATTCCGACAGGAATTCCCATTTCGAGCATTTTTTTAATTGGAGGCAGTTGTGTTTTTGGAGCACCATACATTTTATCATACAATTCTCCCTGAAAATACATTCTGAACTGAACTGCGATTCCACCATTAAGTGCTTTTACCCTTTCTAATTCCTGAGGCGTAATCGTTTCGGCATGATCAAAAAACCAACGCAGGCCGTTAAACGGAATTTCTTTATTGACTTTTTCAAAAACATTCAACATTCTGTCAATCGATTCGCCGTAAGTGGCGTGCAATCGAAACGGCCATCTGTTTTTAACCAGTAAACGAATAATCGGTTCCAGATCTTTTTCCATTTCATCAGAAAGTACAATTCTTGGTTCCAGAAAGTTTTCAAAATCTGCCGCCGAAGCCACAATATTTTCTCCGGCACCTTCTTCGGTATAACCATTGGCTGTCAAAAGATTATCATTTTTATTGATAACCGTTTCGGCAACCCACTTTTCATAATCCTGAAGTTCCTTGCCTTTTTGCTGAGCAAACAAATAATAAGAAATTCTAAGATTCAGTTTTCCTTGTTTGGCCAAATCCATAGAAGTCGCATAATCGGATGGAAAGTTTTGTGATCCACCCGCTGCATCAATTACTGACGTTAATCCGAAACGATTTAATTCTCGGTTAAACTGAAGCGAACTGTTGATTCTTTCTTCAGGAGTCAATTTTGTCGTTAATCCCAAAGTGGTATAAATGGCTTTTGGTGTTTCTTTTGCAAACATTAATCCGGTTAAGTTTCCGTTTTTATCTTGTTCCAAAACGCTTCCTTCATAATGTGTGTCTTTGGTATAACGCAAAACTTCAATTCCTTTTTTGTTTAAAAATGCTTTTCCGTATAAATAAGTTATAAAAACAGGTTTGTCAGGAACGGCAGCGTTTATTTCTTCAATTGTAGGCTGTCTTTTTTCTTCAAAACCATATTCGTTCCAGCCTCCAATCACTTTTATCCAAACGCCCGGCGGAGTTCTGGCTGCTTGTCCTTTTAGCATTTCCATGGCTCTTTTTAACGTTTTTACACCATCCCAACGCAATTCTGCATTATAGTTTAAGCCTTCACGAATGACATGAATATGACTGTCGTTTAAACCCGGAATTACCGTTTTTCCTTTTGCATCAACAATTTTAGTTGCTGCAGTTTTATAGGTTTCTAAAATACTTTTTGAAGTTCCTGTTGCCAGAATAATTCCGTCTTTTATCGCCAGCGCCTGAACAAATTCGCCTGATTTCTGCATCGTGGCAATTTTTCCGTTATAAAGAATCAAATCTGCTTTTTCTTGTGACTGCGCCAACAGACCAAAGAAAAATAATAGTATTAAAAATATTTTTTTCATTGTATTTGATTTAATTGTATGATCATTTGTAATCTTTTTTTTGCCAAGGATTTTAATCCTTTGGTGTAATATAAACACATAAAAACATAGAATTTATAATCTTAAAAAAAGTAAATCAAAAAGAAACTCGTTTCTTAACACATAGCCCAGCTATGCTTGTTAATGCAAGTGAAACCCCTTTTTTCAGTTTTACAATTCCTATGTTTCTATGTGCTTGATAAAAATATACGCAACGGGTTAATTTTATCAATTAGTATTAATCACAAATAGTCATATTCAATTATTTATTTTTTTTATTTGGCAAGGAAAAAAGCCAATAAATCTTTTTGAACCTGAGCCGTATTTTCCTGAACCAACCAGTGTCCTGAACCTGCAATTTTAGATTCCGTTACATTTTCGGCAACTAATTTTGAATGCTCTTTTAAGAAAGCTGCCGCAAAATATTCTCCGCCCATGGCAAGCAAAGGCATTTTAAGTTTTGTTTTTGCTAAAACCAAATTGTCTTTTCCGTCCTGCGGAAATGCTCCAAACCATTTAAAAGTAGATTTTGCGCCATCTTTTACTGCATACGCTCTCACGAATTCTGCTGTTTCTTCTGGTGTAAAAGGATCTTTTACGTGTCCAACCATTGGCCAGAAATTAGTCAAAAACTCTTTCTCTTTTCCTTTAACAATATCTCCCGAAGCCGGCCATGCAAAAAATCCAAACCACCATGCAGAAGCTGAAACTTGTGACCAAACAGGTTCTATACCAGGAAGAAGGGCATCCA
>Ga0307413_10000407_pt1 | contig 13824 bp, 15 predicted proteins | sample DK1Ometagenome_3_FD_203714 | JGI IMG/M metagenome (GOLD analysis project Ga0307413, IMG submission 203714) | Maize rhizosphere microbial communities from greenhouse at UC Davis, California, United States - DK15-O-2 | ecosystem: Host-associated > Plants > Roots > Rhizosphere > Soil | place: USA... | reverse complement strand
GTAAAATAGCATTTACCGCAGGAATTATGGTCGAAATTCCTATGGCGAAAAATTTTTCTCTTCAACCTGAATTGTTATACAGTCAACAAGGAACAAAAATTACTTTTTCTGATGAAGAAGTAACAAATTCCCATTATAAAAGCACTATTGAACTGAACTATTTAAATATTCCCGTAATGTTAAAATATTATGTAATAAAAGGATTAAGTATACAAGCCGGACCTCAAATTGGAATATTATTGAAGGCTAATAATAAATATCAGGATAACTTTTTGGGTTATGAAGATCAAGGGAGTTTTAATCTAAAAGAGTATTCTAGTGGCATAGATACTTCTGTAAACTTCGGTTTGGGATATCAATTAAAAAATAATTTTTATACCGATGTAAGATATAATATTTCTTATTCTAATGTATTTAAAGATGGAGATGCAAATCATTTCATCGATAATAATATGAAAAACAAAGTTTTTCAAATAACGCTTGGTTATTTTTTACAATAATTCATTTTTCATTTTTGTTGAAAAGGAAGCCGTCTCGTTTGAGATAGCTTCTTTTTTTTTATAATTACAATTTCATTACGATCGAATAATACAACATTGTTACAGGAATATTAGACAAAAGAATTAAAATTTTAACCGCTATGTCTTTTCTCTGTTCAGTGAGTTCAATAAACTTATCAATAAGATGAAATAACATGATCGTGTTAGCAAGTATTGCCGCAGTAACAAACGGAAAAGCGATAATTAAAACATTCGAGCTTCCGTTGCTAACAATATAAAGTACAAATAAAATAGTACTCACAATAAAACTGCCAATCGCTAATTCTGTCGATTGATTTTCTTCAAAAGGTTTTTCAGTTGTTTTCATAAAATTAAATTTTAAAAGTTTCTTGAATAGATTGAACAGGAATTAACAGCATTTTTGAAAAATCCAGATAATGGAAGGGAAGAGCCTGTTTCCCCGTTTTAAATTGCTGAAAAAAATAATTGATATGACGCAGATAAAAAGGAGTGCCCGAAAGAATAACCATAAATAGATACAAGCTTCTTTTACCGTTTCCTAAAAGATAATATTGCATTCCGATTTCATCGGCAACCGAAATTCCTGTGTTTGTTAAAACATGAATAATGTCGTGATCTTCCAGTTTTGGCTGAATATCAAAATGATTTCTGTCAAGAAAATATCCTAGTTCAAAACCAAGAGAATTTTTAGGATATCGTAATAATTCATCCTTATCAATTTTCCAAGGAATACTTTTCTTAAAATATTTTTGATATGGTTTTCTGGAGTATTCATACATTTTTTCTACAATATAATCTTTCATATAGTAATTTTAAAAGTTCTTTGTAATTCAAAGTAAAGTAAGAAATAAAAAAGCTAATTAAGTTCAGAATTAGCTTTTGTATGTTTTTAATAAGTATCGATTACCGTTTTTAACAAATTAGAATCAGCAAGGTTAGAGGGGGAGACCACTTTTTCAGTAAGCGGAATATCATTTCCGTATCTTTCCTTTAATATTTTTTGAACTCTTTCATCTTTCAAATTAAAGTCTTTTAATTCCTGTAATGGACACAATTCGATACCGACTCCGGCTTTATATATTTTCCAGACCAACTCAGAACAGTAAATTCTATTGTCCGTCCATTCAAAATAGGCGTCATATTCTTTACCGTTAAATTGCTGCCCATAATCTTTCATTTTTTGTAAAGTATTTGCAGTCAAAACTTTTTCCGCATTTTTCAATCTCTTTACAACATATTTATTTTCTTTTCCATGTTTTATCCATTCATCCAGCAGCGTTATTTTTACGGGCTGAACAGCTTCAAAAACAAATTTCCTGTCGTTGATAAAGAAGATAATTCCACAATGCGAAAATTTAGAGTTTGTCGCTATTCTCACTGCTTCACATTGTTTAGATTCTGAAGTTTGAAAAATAATATCTCCATCCTGAACTTTATCAAGTAACGTGGTTTGCGGTTTTGTTCCAGAAAACGGGTTATCAGGAAATACCAACGTTGCTACATACAAAGCACAGCAAAAACTAATTAAAAATGTAGTTCCTAAAAAGATATATTTCATTTTTTTCATGTTTTTAGTTTTTGATCTTAAATATACTTATTTCTGCTATTACCAACTTCAATTTTCATCTATAACAAAATGCACTTGTAAAGTACTTTGAAAAACAAAGTAAATAATAAAAAAAATAGTTGCCAAATAAAATGACAACTATTTTTAAATATATTTTTAAGAAATATTAGATTCTAAAAATTCCTCCAACGGCAATAATTCTTTGAAAGTACATGAAATGCTGTGAAGCAGAATCTTCATTGCTTACCGTCGTTTTAATATCATGCATATCAATATAACCGCCTTTTAACTCGCCTTGAATATAAAAATGCTTGTAAAAAGTTAAGTTAATTCCCGCTTTTGCAGAAACTCCATAACCCGAAACATGGAAATCATCATGACGATCTTTTCCTAAAAGTTTGGTATTTGTTTTAGGATATAAAACTCCGCCGCCAATACCTTCTGTTAGATTAATCTGAAATTTATCAATATTAGGAAGGTTAAGCCATTTCGAAACGTCATCATGCCTTGAAACTTCTGTATTAATGTAGTTCAAACCATCTGTATGTTCGTAAGTAAGGAAGGTTTCGTCTGTAAAATTAACGGGTGTGTTTTTGTAGATACCATTGTGAACAGCACCATCCTGACCTTCTGGTAAATCAACAAATCCTGTAACATTAGCTGTTTGATCCTGTGTCATTACATATTTCATATGGTCTACACCAATTGTAACGCTGTAATGATCACTAAAGAAATAACCAAATCTCAAATTCGTTTGTGGAATAGTCATATTCGCCGGATTAATATAATCAATATGCCACCCTTTTGGTTTGTCATGCGCGGTCATATTATCAACGGTAAAATTATAATCTTTTCCTTTAAAAGTTACATCAGATTTAGAGTAACTTTCTCTGTTTCCACCCCACATAACAAAGAATTTTCCTTTATTGTGCGCGGTATATTTTTCTTGTATTGCAATATCTTCCTGAGCAAACATGTTTACAGCAAAACACATTAGGAAGAAAGGCAAGAATAAAAATTTATTTTTCAATTATTGTTTATTAGAATGAATTAACTGTTTTTCTGATAGCAACTAATTTTGTCATCAGACCTTCAAAATAGTCTAAATGAAGCATATTAGCGCCATCGCTTTTTGCATTAGCAGGGTCAAAGTGAGTTTCGATAAAAATACCGTCAACACCCACAGCAATACCCGCTTTGGCAACAGTTTCAATCATGTCTGGTCTTCCGCCCGTAACACCGGCAGTTTGGTTAGGCTGTTGTAACGAATGAGTTACATCAAGAACCGTAGTTGCATATTGTTGCATAGTAGGAATTCCTCTAAAATCAACAATCATGTCCTGGTAACCAAACATAGTACCACGGTCTGTAACCATAACATTCTCATTATTACAGTCTAATACTTTTTGTACAGCATGTTTCATACTTTCAGGACTCATAAATTGTCCTTTTTTCAAGTTTACTACTTTTCCAGTATTTGCTGCAGCCACAACAAGATCGGTCTGGCGTACAAGAAAAGCCGGAATTTGTAAAACATCTACATATTGCGCAGCCATATCAGCATCTTCATTAGTATGAATATCCGTTACAGTTGGAATATGAAAAGTTTCAGAAACTTTTCTTAAAATTTTTAATGCTTTTTCGTCACCAATTCCTGAAAAACTATCAATTCTGGAACGGTTCGCTTTTTTAAATGATCCTTTAAAAACATAAGGAATCTGAAGTTTGTCGGTAATACCAACTAATTTTTCAGCAATTCTGAGAGCCATTTCTTCTCCTTCAATAGCGCAAGGTCCCGCCAATAAAAAGAAATTCCCACTATCAGTATGCTTAATTTGTGGAATATGTTGTATGTTCATAATATGATTTTTTGACAGTGCAAAGGTAGTTATGATTTATGAATAGCAGATGAAGATTTAAGATTATTTTAAGAAGCTATTCCCGCTATCTGCTACAATATTTTTCTCCAAACCCTTTTTTTCTAGGTCTTTGCAGGAGCTTCCTCCGGTCGCTCTGCAAAAACCAGAAAAAGCAGGCTTTCTCAAAAAATGATTTTCGCTACTATCAGGGCTAGAATAGTAGTGGAATTATGGGATTTGATGAGGAATATCTCTTCACAAAAGTCCTTAATTATATTTTCAAATTAAATTCGGTTTCCAAAATAGTGTTCAATTGATCATCTTCAAAAGGAATAATTTCAGCAATCCCGTTCGTCAAAGATTTTAAAGAATTTTTAGATAATATTTTTTTGCCCAACGGATTTTGTAAAACCACAATTAATTTTTGAGTAAAAACCGAATCCGGATGGGAGTAATTGTAATAATTGGCAGTTTTAAAATCGATCCATCTTTGTGGAGTCAAATCAAACGAATACAAATTAGACCATTCTTTTCCGATCAGAATTTGCAATAAAAATTCATTTTCTTCTGTTTTCGCCAAAGTAAAAGTATCAGAACCATGCTGAATCTCAGTTCCAATTTCGCTCAGTTTTAAAGGTTCTCTAATACTGTTTCCGCCAAACCCCAAATCAATCAGATATTCTTCGTTTTCGATGGTAGCTATTATAGCCAAATGTGTTTTAGCATTCGGATCGGGATTAACCAAAGGGCGAACCGCAATATAATAATGCGGAAGACCAATTTCCTGAAGCATTAAAGAAAATATACCATTAATTTGATAGCAATATCCGCCACGATTTTTATTCACAATTTGGTTTACAATATCATCCCCAATTAAGGAAATTGCTTTACCAGCCTGTACATCAATATTTTCAAAAGGCACACTAAATATCTGGCTTTGCATCAATTTTTTTATGCCTTCTAAATTCAATTTAATTTCCCCTTCAAAGTTGATTCTCTTTAAATATTGCTGTAAATCGAAACTAGGCGCTTTAATTTTATGATTATTTTTTAATTGGTCCATTTTTAATTTTTTGTATTATATCAATACAATCAAAATTAAGGCATTTATGGAAGTAAAGAGATAATTTAACTTATTTTTTCAGGGATTTCCGAAGTAAGAGATTTATATAAGCTTGTAAAAATCTTAATCATTTTCAATTTCTTTTCTCTTTAAAAGGGTTTTAACAACGCTATGTAAAACATTGGTATTCCACTCGTTTAAATAACTATATCCTCTATTTATATTCATTGCATCATCTTTAGAGTAAATCGCAAAATAGGTAGCATAATTTCTTATTCTGACTTTATCCCACGAAATAAATTCATTTTTTTGTTTTAATGAAGCGGTGCTAAGAATTGTTAATCCATCTTTTGTAAGTGTAACTTGTCCAATTTGAATCTCTTCTCCTGCTTCATGCCTCTTAATATAATTGGTTGCTATTTCACTAAAATATAGGTCCCATAAAGAAACTAAAATTTCATTGCATAGTTTGTGATATTCTTTTTTCTTTCTGCCAAAATAAGTTTTAAAATTGATCTTAATAACTTGATTATCATGATTACGAATTGATATAACATATTCTCTTCCAAAAACGAATTTATATCTCATCCACTTTACACCAAAATTATATTCGGCTATTTCATTTTTCTGAAAAGTAATAAAAGAATCATCTTTTAAATCCTTGCTGTCAAATTTTAGTTCATTTTTATTTAAAATTAATTTTCTTGCATAATTATCGGTAATTCCTCTACGAATTATGAATTCTTTTTGACCCATTGTTAGTTATTTATTATTGAAGATCTTAGTTTTTTAGTTCTTATATAAAAAATCCCAAAGAAAACCTGTCCGATAAAAAACAGAATATTGAAGAAAATATTAATAAAAACGATCATTTGAATTATTGACAAAAAACTTTCGGGAGTGTTCAAAGTTGTTTTTACAAAATCATATACATTCAATTTTGCAAGTAAAACCGCTGGAATCGTTAGCGAAGCATGAATTATAAATTTTTTAGAATCTATTTCATTGATAATTTTAGATAATTTCCAATAATAAAAAGAAACAACTGTAAGGATTAAAAATTTAAATAAATTGGAAATTATTTTTATCTGAATAATACTAGTATGCCAACCGGGAATCATTGAATTTATGAAATCAGAATCAATGCTAATAATAAAAATATAGTAGGGAAATACGATTACAGTTATAGCTGCAAAAATTATAAAAACTCTTTTTGTTTTAATCATCAATAGTAATAATTTAAAATCTACTCCTTCTTCAAACTCAATCCCATCGGAACCATCAAAATTCCTTTCTCATAAATATTCAAATAAAGAATAACAGGTTTTTTTTGACCTTCCCATTTTAATTCATAAACATTTAGGAATCCAGCTCCCATATCGCTTCGTTTGGTTGGGAAGGGGCAACAGGTTTCTAATCTTGAATATGTGATTTTTTCACCATTTGGCCCAGCTAAAGCATTCAGGAAACGAGTTTCGTTTAAAGCCTCGTCTCTCGTATTTCTGAAAAAAATATTGATCGGATAATCAGGATCATAACCGTACTTTTTGTCTTTACTAAAAAGCGTAATAGCAAAAGTATTGTCTTTCTTTAAAACTAAATCCGGAGCATTGTCATCTACATTTTTCAAAGTCGATTTAGTACTTATACACGAAGTTGCAGTTATAAGTAAAATGATAAAAAAAGCTGTTTTTTTCATGGTTTATGATATTAGTCGTACAAATGTAAAAGGTTTTTATGCCACAAATTTCACGAATTCCCACAAATTTTAATTTATTTGAAAATTTATTATTTATTGCAGAGTAAAAAAATAAAATCTGCCTAATCTGTAAAATCTGCGCGAAAAATAAACCAGTTAATCTGCCTTTTTTGGATTCAGTTTTAATATACCATCAACAATCAGATATTGTGCCACAAGATAAGTAACCATAATAAAAAACGAACCTTTTTGTATTGGAGTGTAAAACTTATTAATTGCGAGAATACTATCAGAAATGATAAAAGTAACAGCTCCGTAAAAAACATATTTGTTTCCCGGTTTAGACCAGCTTAAAAAACCATTAAAAGCAAATAAAAGCATAGTTGAAATCACGAATGCATAAATGATGACAGGTACTTTTAAAGTGCCCAAAGTTGGCAGTAAAAAAGAAATCATTCCCACGACATAAAGTAAAATAATAAGACATCCAATTCTAAAAACTATATTGTTTCTGATTTCAACGGCTTTTTGTTTGTTAAAAAGTGTACAATATATGAGATGGGAAATCAGAAAAGAAGCCAAAGCCAGAATAAAATAAATTTCGGCAATATCTGCAAATAATAAAACAATATCGCCAACCCATGAAAATGCTAAAGCAGTTAAAAGTGAATTACGCGATGGAAATCTTTTGTAAGCATACACCGCAAAACCTAGTAACGGAATCAAAGCAGGTTTTAAATATAAATCCAAATATTCATAACCAAAAAGTAGCGCAAGCAAATAAATAAGGCTGATAAAAAAATAAATTTTGAAAAATAAGGTGTGTTTCATAGTCATCAGAAATTGAGTGTTATACCGGGGGGAGTTTTAAAATCTATAGCTACAAAATAAATTGTGGCTATAAACGAAAAACTTAAAAAACTTAAAATGATGTAATTTGAAAATGGAAAAACCTGATTTAGCCCAAACCAGTCGCCATAATAAGAAATAATTGCAATGACAATTACAAAACGGAAACCTTCCCAAAAAATTGCATATTTACTTTTGTCCATTAATTCACTATAACTGTAAATTGTTATCAGGATAAAAAAGCCATAAACAAAGATATTGGGCAAACCAATTTTGGCAATATTATCAAATAAATAAGTAACAAACAAAAGTGTAATTAACATTTGAGCAACCGACCAATAAACTAGTTTTTGCGAATTTTGAGTTCCGTATTTTTCAAAATCATACACATTTTCAATTTTATGTACAGGATATTTTTCTTCAAAATTTTCTGGTCGCCAGCCTGTTGGTTTAAACCAAATGGTCAATTTATCTTTCCAGCTTTCAGCACGCCAGGCATCTTTGATTAATAAAGTAAGATGTTGGAAATTAATTTTAATCGGATTCCAGGTTTGCGCTGGTCTTGTGATGCCAAATACAGGCGGAACATGATCCATCTCTGCCTGAAAAGTACCAAAGAGTTTATCCCAAAAAATAAAGATCTGCGAATGGTTTTTGTCTAAATATTCGGGATTTATTGCGTGATGTACACGATGATGCGATGGAGTTACCAAAATGTGTTCTATAAAACCCATTTTTTTGATATGTTTGGTATGATACCAAAATTGCAAAAACAAATGCAGTGGCAAAGTAATAGCAATTACCGTGGCCGGAACACCCAATAATGCAGCAGGAATCAGTAAAAAAGTAAATAAATTAACCAGACTCGCAATAGGCTGGCGTAAAGCACAGGCAAGGTTAAATTCTTCGCTGCTGTGATGAATTGCATGTTTGTTCCAAAGAAAATTAATTTGATGTGCTAATCTGTGGCTCCAATATCCGTAAAAATCAATAACAAAAAAGGCGATACAATAAGATATAACAGAAGCTTCAAGATGGAAAAAAACGGCAATTTTAGAAACCAGCCATTCGTATGAAATAAAAGTAAGGCTTAAACCCAAAACATCCTTTACAGAATTGGTAATTCCGGAACTGATGCTTGAAACACTATCAATTAAAGGTGCAGTGTCTTCTTTTTTATAGATGCCGTATATTTTTTCAATTATAATTAAAACTAAAAAAATAGGCGTAGCGATAATTAATATCTTTCCATATTCTTCCATAAAAAAAATGTTATAAAATATTCAAATATAGAATATTTTATAACATTTTTTAAATTATTCATAATTAAACAATCTCTGCGCTAAGTCCTGCTTCTAAAAGCTGTGTACATTGAGGTTTAAGTTTGTCCATCGGACCTGTTTTTACGGTGCATTTTCCGTTGTAATGTACAATTAAAGAACATTGTTCTGCTTGTTCAGGTGTATGATTACAAACGCGCATTAAAGTATCGATAACATGATCAAAAGTATTTACATCGTCGTTATAAACAATGATCTCGTTATTAAAACCTGTCGCTTCTTTCTCGCGAACTCTTTCTCTTACTTTTTCTTTAGTACTCATGTTTTTTAGGTTTTTGTACTGTTTGTAATTACTATCTAATTTACGTATTTTAATGAAACCCAGTTGTTTCTTTGAAATTTTTTAACATAAGTTAAGCCTTTCTCAGTGCAGGAAGCATCGATAAACGGAATATCTTCTTCATAGAAACCGCTAAAAAGTATAATTCCTTTTGGGTTTAAAGAATCAACATAACTTTGCATATCATTTAGCAAAATATTACGGTTGATATTGGCAATAATCAAATCGTATTTTTTTCCGGCTAATAAAGCTGCGTCACCTTCATAAACGGTAATGTGTTTACAGTTATTGCGTTCAGCATTTTCGATAGAATTCAAATAACACCAGTTGTCAATATCAATAGCATCAATTGGCTGAGCGCCTTTCATTTCGGCCAAAATGGCTAAAATTGCAGTTCCGCAGCCCATGTCTAACGTTTTTAAACCTTCAACATCCATTTCTAATAAATGTTGAATCATCATGTGCGTTGTTTCATGATGACCGGTTCCAAAACTCATTTTTGGTTCAATTACAATATCAAATTCAGCATTTGTTTTTTCATGAAAAGGAGCGCGAACATGGCATTTTCCGTCAACATCAATCGCTTCAAAGTTCTTTTCCCATTCTTCGTTCCAGTTTACCTGATCGATTTCTTCAACAGTATATTCAATTTTAAATTCTTCAGATTCTAAAATATAAATGTCATCCAGAATATTCTCATCCCACAAATCCTTCTTTACATAAGCCGAAATTCCGGTTTCTGTTTCTGTAAAAGTTTCAAATGCTTTTTCGCCTAATTCAGCAATTAAAATTTCTGATCCGGGTTCTTTCGGTTCAATCGTAAAATGATATCCTAAATATATATTCGACATAAATAATTTTTTTGCAAAGGTAAGAATCCAAAGTTGAAGTTCTTTAAAAATAAATCATATTCTCAAGAAGATTAATGTTAATTTTGATTCAAATTTGAATAGGTTTTAAATATGAAGAGTATCATTTTTATTTTGCTTTTTGCGGTCTTAAATGGAGCAGGCTGCGAGAACGAACACGAAGTTGTCAGGTCATTTTGTTATTGGAAAACCGATTTAAATTTTCAGAAAGAAGATGATTCTTTAATGAAAGAACTGGGTGTAAAACACCTATACGTTCGATTTTTTGACGTCGATTGGAATCCTTATGCCCAAGAACCTTTGCCGGTTGCAACAATTAGCAATGTTAATCTTAGTGAAAGCAATCCAGAAATTACACCAAGTATTTTTATTACCAATGAAGTTGTTTTACAATCGAATAAAAAGCAATTGGATAGTCTGGCGTCAAGAATTGCACAGCGCGTTAATCAAATTGGTGTAAAAATGAACGAAACAAAAGCAGATGTAATTGCAAATGCAATTGTTTACCCCAAAGATTATTACAAGCAAAAAGACTATAAACGAATTAATTACGATTCGGTAAAAGCGTTAGAATTAGCAAAATTAAAAGTTGATTTTAAGGAAATTCTTATTGACTGCGATTGGTCTGAAAAATCGAAAGACAATTATTTTTATTTATTAAAGCAAATCAAAAAAGAATTCCCAACAGCGCAAATTTCTTCTACAATCAGACTTTGGCAATATAAATTTGCTTCGAAAGCGGGAATTCCGCCAGTAGATAAAGGTTTGCTGATGTGTTATAATTTGACAAAACCAGACGATTTTAAAACTAAAAATTCGATAGGAACAAGCAACGAATTAGCACAATATATTACACACGGCGAATATAAACTCAAACTCGATATTGCGTTGCCGTTATATAGCTGGGCAGTTATTTTTAGAGGAAATCAGTTTAAAGGAATTTTATCAGATTATGATCAGTTACTCAAAGATTCGATAAAATTGAAGAAATCATCTGAATGTAAGTATATTTTAGAAGATGATGTTTTGGTTGGAAAAACCTATTTGCGAAACGGAGACGAAATTAGAATCGAGAAAATTTCTGAAGAAGAATTAGACAAAATGATTTCGATTATAAAAGATAAAATCAAGATTGATAAGCAAACCAGAATAACGTTTTTTTCTTTTGATAAAAAATACATCAACAATTATGAAACTCAAAATATATCAGGCTATTATGCGCGTTTTTAGTAGTTTACTATTAGTTTTTTGCTTTCAGGTTTCATTTGCCTGCGGATGGAGTGTTTCTCCGGAAACCAGCAGATTAGTATTGTTTAAAGCACAACGAGAAGGTTTTTTTAAGCTCACGCCTTTTTATTATTCAGCAGATTATTACTATGCAACCAATACAGTTTCTGGCGTAGATCAGGAACTGAATTGTATAGAATGGCAGAAGAAATTGGGCAATCAAATTAACCCAAAAGATGTTCATACCATTTTGTACGAAACAGATGCTGAACAATTTGAAAATACATTTGAATCTAAATCATTAAAAAAAGCGTTCGAAAAAAATACTTTTATTGAGGCTTTGTTATTGCCAAAAAACAAAGCTTTTTTAAACTATATTTTATTTGCCAAAAAGTTAGAATACAACAATAATACCGATGTAAAATGGGAATCATGGGGGCAAGTTGGTTATAATAGCAAAGATCATAAACTAGCAGATTTAGAAAATTTCGAAAAGAAAATTAAAACTGCAAAAGATCCTTTTTTAAAACAGCGTTATGCCTTTTTAATTCTCAGATATAGTTTTTATGCTCAGGATAAAAATGAAGTGATTCGCTTATACGATACTTATTTTGCAGAAAATAAAAATACAATTCTTGAACCTTGGGCTTTGTATTATAAAGCCTTATGTATTGATGATTTGCCTTTGCAGAATTATTTATTGAGTAAAGTTTTTGCGACTTGCGAAGAAAAATCATTTGCCGTTTTACAGCATTATAACTGGAAATTAACTGCTGAAACTTTGGCTTTGGCACAAAATAATGAAGAACGAAGTGTGATTCTGTCAATTGAAAGTTTTCGTAATCCCGCTCCAGATTTAAAAACAATCAAAGAAGTTTACGAATTGAGTCCAAATAGTTTGAACTTGAGTTTTTTAATTGGAAGAGAAATTAATAAACTCGAAGACTGGATTTTTACACCGCAATATACCACAAACGGAAGTCCATCGGTTGTGTTTCAAGGAACTGATTGGTACGGAGATTACGCTAATGCAAAAGAAGAAAATTTCAAAAAAGATATTCTGTATCTAAGAGAGTTAGAATATTTTCTGATTGCTATTCGGGAACAAACTTCCGGTGAACAAAAAGAGTATATAACCGCTGCAATTGCACAGCTTTGTTTTATGGATGATGATATCGAGTTAGGAAAAAAATATACCAATTTGATTTCTGATAAGGCCAATGCATCGATACAAATGCAAAAAAACATTCAGTTGGCATTGGTTTCTTTAAAACAAGATGATTTAAAAAACGAAACAGTGCAAAATCAGCTTTTTAAATACTTTGATTCGGTTGAAAATTTAGTTGAAACTGATAACGGATTATTTAAAAACTTATACAGTTTATATAGAATAGCAAGCGGTGAATTCTATAAAAAAAATGATCGCGTTACAGCAGGTTTATTAATGATGAAATCAGACATCAAAAATGAAGGTGTTTATTCAGGATATAACAATCCTTATTTCTATATGTACATCGGTTATTTTGAACGAACTGCAACCGTTGAAGACATTGATAAATTGATTGCATTACAGCAAAAAGAAAATAAAACACCATTTGAAAAATACATTTGTTCCGGAACAATTGCACCAAATCTTGATTATTACAAAGATCTAAAAGGAACAATTGCTTTTAGAAACAATAATCTCGAAGTGGCTTATGAAACCTTTTCAAGTATGCCCAAAGATTTTTGGGAGAAGAATTATTCCTTTACAGATTTTCTAAATGAAAACCCTTTTACACCCAAAATTCTACAAAAACAAGAAGAACGAAAATTTGATTACCGTTTCAATAAAGCCGAATTTATTGCAAAATTAATTCAGTTAAAAAAGCAAAATACGGCATCAAGCAATCTGCAATTGGCAAATGCTTATTTTAATGTTTCATATTTAGGAAATTCCTGGATGATGGTTGCCTATGACTGGACATCGGGAGAATCCTATGTTGATTATGTTTACGGAGATAATTCTGAAAAGGAAAAAACATACCAAAAAGGCAATTATTACAGTTTAACAATGGCAAAAATGTATTATGAAAAAGCCTTGAAAATGTCTAAAAATAAAAATGAAAAAGCTCTGGCCAGTTTAATGATTTTTGAATGTAACTATTACAATCATTTTGCTAATATTATTTCTGCCGAAGAAGAAGAAAAAAATCCATTTAAAGCAGGGAAGGAGCTTGTGGATTTTTATTCGCTTTATAAAACAACACCAGCTTTTAAAAAGTACAATTGCCCGTTGTTAAAGTCATTTATCAACTAAAATATTTTTCACCATTAAAGTGATATAAGTGAATATAAATTCAGTTTAAAATAGATGCTTAAATAATTTATAGCACATGTAATATTAGGCATAAAAAAAGCGTTCGAAGAACGCTTTTTTTATAGTAAAATCTAAAATCTAAAATCTAAAATCTAAAATCTAAAATCTAAAATCTAAAATCTAAAATCTAAAATCTAAAATCTAAAATCTAAAATCTAAAATCTAAAATCTAAAATCTAAAATCTAAAATC
>Ga0307413_10000405_pt1 | contig 13833 bp, 8 predicted proteins | sample DK1Ometagenome_3_FD_203714 | JGI IMG/M metagenome (GOLD analysis project Ga0307413, IMG submission 203714) | Maize rhizosphere microbial communities from greenhouse at UC Davis, California, United States - DK15-O-2 | ecosystem: Host-associated > Plants > Roots > Rhizosphere > Soil | place: USA... | reverse complement strand
CGTCGGCGGCCACAGTTTCGCCGCTGCTCGCGTCGCGGCGGAGAACGCGGAGTCGGTCCAGCGGCTGCAGGCCACCAGGACGGTCGCCGGCAACGCCATGGACGCCAACGACTGCCAGGAGTTGCTCGCCATCCTCGGCCTGTCCGGTGTGGACGCTGAGGCCAGGTGAGCCCCGAGGCTGGTGCCCCCGTGGTCCGGGGCACGGTGCGCTGGTTCAACGCCGCCAAGAGGTTCGGTTTCATCGCGCCCGCTGACGGCGGTGCCGACGTGTTCGTGCACCGCTCCGACATCGAGGACTTCGCCAGCAACGGTATGCCGGACGCACATCCGGTGGAGTTCGAGCTGCGGACCGGTGAGCGCGGACCGCAGGCTTTTCACGTACGTTCGGTCTGACCGCCGAGGGCTGTGGTCCGAGGGTGACTCCGGCGCCTGACTCCGGCGCCGGACTCCCGGCCCCGCCACCACTCCCGAGCAGCACGGACCCGCTCCGCAGAGCCGGCCGGTGGTCCCGGTCCGCCCTCCCGCACCGGCCGTCGTCACGCGGACCCGCGCCCAGCCGCGTACAGTCGGTGGTGCCGGAGCACGGTGACCGACCTCGATCGGCACCGTCACCACCGGCGGTGCGACGACGCACCATGGCCCGTTCGCCACCGGTCCACGATCGATTCGCGTTCTCGCTCCGGCATGCGAGAAACCATCCAGCGAGGCCACAGTTCCGACGTGGTCGACGCCTGACGAACCCGAGGCGCCAGTGACCACAGCCACCCCGACACGACCACGCCCCCCGGCGAAGCCCCTGCTCTCGGCCCAGGCGAGCCGCACCGAGCTAGTGACGATCCGGGCCTTCCTGATCATCCCGTTCATCGCCCTGCTGGCCATCATCCCGGCCGCGGTGCTGGGCTGGGGCATCAGCTGGGTCGACCTCGGCATCGCCGCGGCCTTCTACACCTTCTCCACCCTCGGCGTGACCGTCGGGTACCACCGGTACTTCACCCACGGCGCGTTCAAGGCGTCCCGGCCGCTGCGCATCGCGCTCGCCGTCGCCGGCGGCTTCGCCGCGCAGGGCTCGGTCATCACCTGGGTCGCCGACCACCGGCGCCACCACGCCTTCTCCGACCGCGAGGGCGACCCGCACTCACCGTGGCTGTTCGGCACCTCCCCCTACGCGCTGATGCGGGGCTTCTGGCACGCGCACATGGGCTGGCTGTTCGGCCGCGACCGCACCAACGTCGACCGGTTCGCGCCGGATCTCGCCGACGACCCGGACCTGCGCGCCGTCGACCGGCTGTTCCCGCTGTGGGTCACGCTGAGCGTGGGCCTGCCGGCGGTGCTCGGCGGTCTGATCACCTGGTCCTGGTGGGGCGCGCTGACCGCGTTCCTGTGGGCCGGCCTCGCCAGGGTCGCCTTCCAGCACCACGTCACGTGGTCGGTGAACTCGGTCTGCCACATGATCGGCGACCGACCGTTCGCCAGCCGGGACCACTCGGCCAACGTCTGGCCGCTGGCGATCCTGTCGATGGGCGAGTCCTGGCACAACCTGCACCACGCCGACCCGACCTCCGCCCGGCACGGCGTGCGACGCGGTCAGCTCGACGTCTCGGCCCGCGTCATCTGGATCTTCGAGAAGCTCGGCTGGGCCCGCGACGTCCGCTGGCCCACCCCGCAACGCCTGGCCCGCCTCGCCGCCTGATCCCGGACGCGGCTAGGGGGTGCGGGCGGCGAGGTGGCTGCCGAGGCGGCGCACGGCCTCGGCGGCGGCGATGGCGTCGCTGCGGGCGTTGCCGTGCTTGCCGTCGCTGGAGTACAGGGTCGGCTCCGTGCCCGCGGGGTGTGAGGTCAGGTGCACGTGGATGGTGCCGTGTTCGGCGGCCACCCGGCCGGTGCGCTCGGACAGCAGCCGCATCCGTTCGCCCAGGCCCGCCTTGAACTCCGCCGGTACCGCCGGGCTGTGCGACACGTCGAACATGCCCACCGTGATCACCTCGGCGCCCGCACCCTGCAACGCGGTGATCATCGCGGACAGCTCGGCGTCCACCGCCCCCGCGGTCTGCTCGGTGTAGCGCCGGGAGAACGCGTCGTTGCCGCCGCACACCACCAGCGCCAGGTCCGGCCGGAAGGCCAGCGCGTCGTCCAGTTGCTCGGCCCGCACCTGCGCCGCGGTCCGCCCGCTCACGCCGAGGTTGCGGTACTCCAGGTCGGCGCACTGCTCCCGCAGCGCGTCCTCGATCCGCCGCACCCAGCTGGCCGTGCGGTAGCCGTCGAACGCCTCGCCGGTCTCGGCCGCGACGCTGTCACCCAACACCACGAACCGCCGCCACGGGTGGCCGGCGAGCAGCTTCTCCGCCTCCCCCGCCGACAGGCAGTACGGGTCGGTCTCCTCGGTCAGCTCCGGCATGGTCGTACCGTATCCGCGCCGCACGAACAGCGGAAGCAGGGTGACCGCCAGCGCGATCAGCCCGGTGACCGTGATCGCCGTGTCCAGGCCGAACCACGACACCAGCTCGCCGGCGAGCGCCCCGCCGATCGGCAGACCGAGGAACGAGATCGCTCCGATCAGCCCGAACACCCTGGTCTGCAGCCGAACCGGCACCCGCTCGTAGAGCACGGCGCCGAGGATCGGGTTCACCGCCGCGGTGGCCACCCCGGACGCGAAGGTGATCGCCAGCACCAGGACGAGGTCGTCGCTGATCAGCAACGCCAGCACCCTCGGCGCGCTGCTCAGCAGCGCGCCCAGCGCGAACGTCAGGTACCGCGGCAGCCGGGTGGCGAACACGGTGAACACCAGCGCGCCGGCCACCGCGCCGGCCGCGTAGCCGCCGAGCAGCAGGCCGAGCGCGGCGGGCGAGCCGAACACCGCGTCCACCCACAGCGGGATGTACACCGCGACACTCGCCTGCCCGAAGACATTCAGGAAGAAGACGGTCCCCAGCATGAGCACGAGCAGCTTGTCGGTGAACAGGAACCGGGCACCGCCGGCCAGCGCGGTGAAGTAGCCCTCCCGAGGTTCCGGCGGCAGGGCGGCCGGGAAGACGAACACGAGCACCAGCACCGCGCTCACCGCGAAGGTGACCGCGTCGATCCAGATCGCCCCCTGCGCGCCGAACCAGAACACCAGCAGGCCGCCGAGCGGCGCGCCGACCAGCAGGGCGGCCCTGGTCAGCCCCTCGTAGGCGGCGGTCACCCTGGCCATCGGGATGCCGGTGGGTTCGACCATCGGCCGCAACAGCACGTGCCGCACCCGGTCGCCGACCCCGCGCATCCCGCCGGCCACCGCGACCAGCAGGGCGAGCAGCGGGAAGGGGATGTCCGGCACCGCGGCGATCAGCGCGACGGCCAGCGTGCTCACCACGTCGGTGACGATCGAGGTGCGGCGCAGGCCGAACCGGTCCGCGAGCGGCGCTGCGAGCGCGCCGGAGGCTGCGTACGGCAACGTCTCCAGGGCCGCGATCAGCCCCATCTTGGCCGGATCCTCGGTGGTGACGAGGACCAGCCACGGGATCGCGACCACCGAGATGCGGGTTCCGACGCCGGACGCGACGTCGGCGGCCAGCAGTCCGTAGAGCCCGCGCCGGCCGCTCATGCGTGTTCGGCGGCGTATCTGGACCGCAGCACCTTCTTGTCCACCTTGGACGTCCGGGTCAGCGGCAGGGCGTCGACGAACTCGACGGTCCGCGGCGTCCACAGCTCGTTCAGCTCGTCGCGCACCATCGCGCGCAGGTCGTCCGCGCGGACCGTGGCGCCCGGCGCGGCGACCACGTAGGCGTGCACAGCCTCGCCTGCGACCAGGTCCGGCACGCCGATCACCGCGGCCGCCCTGACCTCGGGGTGCGCGGCCAGGATGTCCTCGATCGGCCGCGAGTGGATGTTCCAGCCGGAGCCGAGGATGGTCATGTCCTGTGCCCGGTCGACCAGGTACAGGTACCCGTCGGCGTCGAGCCTGCCGATGTCGTGGGTGCGCACCCAGCCGTCGACGAGCGACCCCGCGGTCAGCTCGGGCTGGTCGTAGTAGCCGCCGAAGTTGAGCGCGCTGGACACCCACACCTCACCGGTCTCGCCTGCCGGCAGGTCGGCACCGTGCTCGTCGCGGATCCGTACCCGCACGTCGCCGTAGGGCAGCCCGCAGGAGCCGAGCCGCTCCGGGTGCTCCGGGTCCTCGCGCAGACCCGGCTGCGCGGCGACCACCGCGCACTCGCTGAGGCCGTAGACGATCCGCAGCACCGGGCCGAACACCCCGATCGCCTGACGCAGCCGGGCGGGCGCGGCTGGCGCGCCGCCCACGTTGAACATGAACAGGCTGCTGGTGTCGGTGCCGGCGGTGGCCGGGTGATCGAGCAGCTCGTAGAGCCTCGGCGGCGACACGTAGCTGGAGTTGACCCGCTCGCGCTCGATGGTGGCGAGGAACTCGCCGGGCTCCCACTCGTCCACCAGGAACAGCACCCCGCCGGTGAACAGGTTGAAGAACGTGGTCATCTGCCCGCCGACGGCCCACAGCGCGGACGTGGACAGGTGGCGCAGCAGCGGGAACCCGTCCGCGACGAACTTCCCGGCGAGCGTGAGGACCTGCTCGAAGAAGTCGTGCCGGTAGTGCACCAGCTTCGGGATGCCGGTGGTGCCGCTGGTCTGCAGCACCGACTCCGGCAGCGGGGGCCGCATCGCGGCGACAGCGGCAAGATCCAGTGGGGCCGACCCGTCGGTGCCGCCGCCGTCGGGTCGGTCGAGCAGGTCGGGTCCCGCGCCGCCCGGACCCAGGCACAGCACGGTGACGCCGGACAGCGTCGCGGCCAGGTCGGCGCCGAACTCGGCCCGCGTGCGCACGTCGTAGACCAGCACCTCGGCGTCGCTGCGGCGCACGTAGTCGTCGACCTCACGACGTGGCGCGGGAGCGATCCAGATGGTGCGGCAACCGAGCAGGTGCAGCGCGAGCTGCAACAGCGGCCCCTCGACCGGGTTGCCCGCGGTGATCAGCACACCGGCTCCTGGCCGCACCCCGTGCCGGAGCAGCGCCGCGGCCAGGTCGAACACCTCGGCCCGGGCTTCGGCGAAGGTGAGCCTGCGACCTCCCCCGACCAGCGCCTCCCGGTCGCCGTAGGTGGCGAAGAGCTCCAGCGCGCGGTGGACATAAGGGGTCACGCCCGCTGATCCGTTAACCATGTCGGCGGCTCCGTAGAAGTATTTCGTTTAATCGCCCCGAACTGGCACCCTACCTGCTGGAGTCGGCGACGACCAGCAGCGGTCCGCGGTACCACCGCCCATTGACGCGGCAGCGTCAGACAGCTAGTTTTCGTCCGCTCATCGAACCAACCCACCGGGTGGCGTCGTGCCCCCGGCACCCTACTTCGGAGGTTCAGTTCAATGCGGGGCAGAAAGATCCGGCGCCTGACCGTGGCCGCCGTTGTGTTGGGATTGGCCACAACCACCGCGTCGGTGTCCAGCGCCGGAGCGCTCGAGGGAAGCTCGGACAACGGCTCCGCGGACTGGGTGGGCAGCTGGGCGACGGGCCTGGCCCACGGCAACGCGACCGGCTCGACAAATGCGGGCTTCAACAATCAGAGCGTGCGCCTGATCGTCCGTCCGACGGTCGGCGGAAATCAGATCCGAATTCGCCTGTCGAACATTTACGGTGACGGACCGATCACTATCGGCCACGCCACCGTCGCGTTGCCCAATAACGCGACTCCGGAACAGTCGGACATCAACCCGGACACGCTGCGTCAACTGACCTTCAACGGCGCGACCCAGCTGGTGGCCCCGAAGGGCACCGAGCTGCTCAGCGACCCGGTCGACATGGCGATCGAGGACTTCCAAACCCTCGTGGTCAGCGTGTACTTCCCGACCCCCACCGGGCCGACCACCTTCCACGGCACCTCACGGCAGACCAACTTCGTCGGCGCGACCGACCTCACCAACGAGGCGGGCGGCGCCGGGTTCACCATCACCCGTACCTGCTGCTGGTTCTTCCTGGCCGGTGTGGACGTGTTGCGGCACAAGGCCAACGGCGCGGTCGTCGTGCTCGGTGACTCGATCGCCGACGGCAACGGCACCACGCTGGACGCGAACAGGCGCTGGCCGGACCTGCTGGCTGAACGACTGGTCGAGGACACCCCGAACGGCAAGGTGCCGAGCGTGCTCAACGTCGGCATGGCCGGCAACCGGCTCACCCACGACGGCCCGGAGCCGCTCGGCGCCGGCATCCCCGGCTTCAACGAGCTGGGCGTGAACGCGCTGGCCCGGCTGAACGAGGACGTGTTCCCGCAGGCCGGCGTGCGCACCGTGATCACCCACCTCGGCATCAACGACATCTGGATGAGCAACGACTCCGCGGACACGATCGTCGCGGCGCTGCGCCAGATCAACCAGCAGATCAAGCAGCGCGGGCTGCGCTCGGTCGTCGTCACACTGCCTCCGTTCGAGGGCCTGGCCACCGTTCCCGGCGCCTGGTCCCCGGAGAAGGAGGCCACCCGCCTCGCGGTGAACGCCGCGCTGCGGGCGAGCACCGAGTTCGACGGGCTGATCGACTTCGACGCGCTGCTGCGTGACCCGGCCGCGCCGAGCAAGCTGCTGCCGGCCTACGACAGCGGCGACCACATCCACCCCAACGATCTCGGCAACCAGGTCATGGCGGACTCGATTGCGCTTAACCTTGTGCGGTGACCGACGCTGATCTCGCCGTCGCGGCCCGGTTCACCGAGCAGGGCCGCGACGACCCCTATCCCCACTACGCCCGGCTGCACGAGCTGGGCCCCGTCTCACCCCTGACCGAGGGCGTGGCCCCGCCGTTCGTCGCGGTGGCCAACGGCTACCGGGTGGTGGACCAGGTGCTCCGCGATCCCGGGTTCATCAAACAGCCGAGCAGGCTGGACTGGGACCTCGAACCGGTGCAGGCGATCCTGCAGCAGTCGATGCTGTTCTCCAACGACCCGCACCACGGCCGGTCGCGGCGGGCGTTCAACCAGGTGTTCACCGCCCGGCGGGTGGCCGAGCTGGAGCCCGCGGTCCGACGGCTGGTCGAGTCAGCGCTGGACGGGCTGGCCAAGGCGGGCGCCGACGGCGGTGTGGTGGACTTCGTCGACGAGTTCGCCTACGAGCTGCCGGCCGCGGTGATCGGCGCGATGATCGGCGTGGACACCCACGACATCACCTGGCTCCGCGAGCGGATCCGCCGCATCGACGACTACCTCGACCTCGGCGGCAAGCAGCAGCACATCCTGGACATCGCCAACGCCGCCACGCTGGAGCTGTCCGAGTACTACCTCGACCTCGTCCGGCGCCGGCGGGCCGACCCGCGCGACGACCTGGTCAGCGACCTGGTGCGGGCGCTGGCGGCCGGCGAGCACGAGCTCGCCGACGACGAGCTGGTGGCGAACCTGCTGGTGCTGTTCAACGCCGGTGTGGTGACCACGACCAACCTGCTGGCCAACGGGCTGCCCTACCTGTTGAACTCCCCCGCGGTGGCGGAGGCGGTGTGCACGGAGCCCCGCGCCTCGGCCGACTTCGTCGAGGAGGTGCTGCGCTACGAGAGCTCCGTGCAGTTCCTCGGCCGGGTGCCGCTGGCGGACACCGAGGTCGGCGGGGTGCCGGTGCCGGCAGGCGGCATGGTGTTCCTGCTGCTCGGCGCGGCCAACCGCGACCCGGCCCGCTATCCCGACCCGGACACCTTCGACCCGACGAGGCGCAACAGCCAGCCGATCGCCTTCGGTGCCGGCCCGCACTTCTGCATCGGGGCGGCGCTGTCCCGGCTGGAGGCGAGGCTCGCTTTCCCGATGATCCTCGAGCGGTTCCCCGGACTGCGCCTGGCCGGACCGCCGGTGCGCACCGGACAGCTGCTGCTGCGCGGCTGCCAGAGTGTGCCGATCACGCTGACCGGGTCCTGACCCGGCGCAGTCCCCGACCCGGAGGTCGACGATGTCACTGCACCCGCAGGTCGCCGCGATGCGCGAGGCCAGGATCCGCGACGGCGCGCCGCCGCTGTACACGCTGTCGCTGGCCGAGGCGCGGGCCGCGGACCTCGCGTCCATCCAGGAGGATGGCGGCGAGGTGGAGCCGGTGTACGAGGTGTTCGACCTCGCCGTGCCCGGACCGGACACCGACATCCCGATCCGCGTCTACCGTCCACAAGCGACGGAGGTGGAACAGCTGCCGGTGCTGGTCTACTTCTTCGGGGGCGGCTGGGTGTTGGGCAGCGTCGAGACCTCGGACGGGGTCTGCCGGACGCTGGCGAACGCGGTGCCCTGCCTGGTGGTCACGGTCGGGTACCGGCTGGCGCCGGAGAACCCGTTCCCGGCCGCGGTGCACGACTGCCACGAGGCGACCAGGTGGATCGCCGAGCACGCCGCCGACCTCGGCGGCGATCCGGGCCGGCTGGCGGTGGCCGGCGACAGCGCGGGCGGCAACCTGGCCGCCGCGGTGACGCTGCTCGCCCGGCGCGACGGCGGTCCGGCGCTGACCGCGCAGGTGCTGGTGTACCCGAACACCGCGCACCACGGTGACACCGAGTCGATGCGGGACAACGACGACTCCGCGCTGTTCAACCGGCAGTCGGTGGCCTGGTACTGGTCGCACTACCTGGCGGACCCGGACGACGGCAAGAACCCGCTGGTGTCGCCGCTGCTCGCGGACGACCACAGTGGACTGCCGCCGGCGCTGGTGATCACCGCCGAGTACGACCCGCTGCGCGACGAGGGCGAGCAGTACGCCGAGCGGCTGGCCGAGTCCGGAGTGGACGTGACGGCCAGCCGCTACGACGGCATGGTGCACGGGTTCTTCACCATGGCCGGCATTCTGGACGACAGCCGAACGGCGTTGACCCAGGTGGCCGACTACCTGCGCAACCGGTTCGCGGGTGGCGCCGGCTGACCGAACGGGCGGGATACCCTGCCCGCGGTGCCCGGCAACCGCGTGACCGGAGGAGTCGATGCTGCGATGACGGCGGGGCGACCGATGCCCACCAGGGACGACGTGCTCGGCTACTTCGACACGCTGTCGAACTGGGGACGGTGGGGTGACGACGACGAGCGCGGCACGCTGAACCACATCACCGACGACGTCCGGCTGGCGGCGGCGCGGGCCGTGCGGCACGGCAGGAGCGTGTCGTGCGCGTGGGAGGTCGCCGTGCCGGACGACATGGAGCGGTCGACGACGACGTGTCCGTGCGCCGCCGACATGCCGGGTGCCGAGCACATGCCGGCCGGGTTCCGCGCCGACCGGCGCTGGGGTTACTCGTCCGAGCGGCTCGGCGTCACGTTCCACGGCAACACCCTCACCCACGTCGACTCGCCGTGCCACATCTTCTGGGACGGCACGATGTACAACGGGCGGCCGCACTCGCTGGTCGACGCCGCGACGGGATCGGCGTGGGCGGCCGTCACGGCGGCGGCGGACGGGATCGTCACCCGTGGTGTCCTGCTGGACATCGCCCGGGTCCGCGACGTGCCGTGGTTGGAGCCGGGGCAGGGGGTGTTCCCCGACGATCTCGAGGAGGCCGAGCGGCGCCAGGGTGTGCGGGTGCGATCCGGCGACGCGGTGCTCCTGCGGACCGGCTACGGCCGCTTCCGGCACGAGGCCGGCGCGGCCGGCGGTGTCACCCAGGCCGGCTGGCACGCGTCCTGCCTGCCGTGGCTGCGGGAACGGGAGGTCGCGCTGATCGGCGCGGACACCCCCCAGGACGTACAGCCGTCGGGGTACGACGGCGTGCTGATGCCGGTGCACGCCGTGGGCCTGGTCGCGATGGGTCTGTGGCTGCTCGACAACTGCGACCTCGAGGGGTGCGCGGCGACCGCTGCCGAGCTCGGCCAGTGGGAGTTCCACCTCGCGGTCGCGCCGGTCCGCTTCGCCGGTACGTCCGGCAGCCCGGTCAACCCGATCGCCACGTTCTGACCGCCGGCCGGTTCAGCGTTCGGGGCCGGCCCCGTCGACGGCGAACCACAGGCGTTCGCGACACAGCTGATCCCACAGTCCGAGAACTGACTATCGTTTCGATCAATTGCTCCACACATGTCGTCCCTGTTTCCCTAGCCTTGCGGGCCCGCCCAGTCGACGGCGAACCACAGGTCGTCGAAGTCCGCCGAGTCCAGGTAGACGGTGAACTCGCCGACCGGTGAGCTGGGCGGCTTCACGTTGGTGAGCCGGCCGGTGACCAGGTTGCCCAGCCCGGGGTCGCGGGCCAGCACGTCCTGCTTCGCGCCCGCGGCGTCCGCCCGGTCGAACACCGTCAGGGTGGGCTGGCGCTGCTGGGCGAACACCCGCACGCCGGTGACCCGGCTCAGCCGACCGGTGCTCCAGAACGGGTAGTGCTCGGCCCGCAGGGTCAGCGTCAGCTTGCGGCGGCCACCGGGCGGCGGGGTCTGCGCGCGCAGCCGGGCCCACTCGGTCGGGAAGTCACCGCGCACCGAGAACAGTCGGGTGGTGGCCGCGCTCGCCGCGCCGATCGCGTCGGTCAGGCTGGTGGTCGCGGCCCGACGCAGCCGCTCGCCGCCCTCGCGGGCGGTGTAGCGCAGGTGCAGCACCGCGTCGCTGATGGTGTCGAAGTCGAACTGCCTCGGCTCGCCCCTGCTCGGGTCGGCCGGCAGCTCCAGCTGCCACTCGCTGATCGCGCCCGCGTACTCGAACGGCAGGTACCGCTCGTCGCGCGCACCGGACGCCTCGAACATGCCGGAGTCGTTGGTGCCGGTGCTGGTCACGATCGACTGCACCGCGCCGTAGGCGTCGCTGAACCTGCTGTCGTCGGCACCCTGCCTGGCGTACTCGCCCTCACGCAGCTCGTCGGTGGTGCGGATGCTGCTGCGCAGCAGGGTGAGCCGGCAGTTCACGCTGGTGTACGGCCCGGTGACGCAGGGCAGGCTGAGCGCGACCGAGCGGATGCGCCGGAAGTAGTGGCCGGGCCCGTCGAGGTCGAACAGGGCCTCGGGCAGCGTGACCGTGCACCGGCCCGTCCTGCGCAGCTTCAGCAGCGCGGTCGGGTCGACGGCCATCAGGCTGACGTGCCTGGTCAGCTCGTACTCGCGGGCGTTGCGCTCGTGGTAGGCCAGCTCCATCCGCCTGATGTCCAGCGCCAGACGCTCGCCGGCGAGCAGGCCCTCCTTCCCCTCCAGATAGCTGAACCGCAGGTAGCTCTGCGCGGTGTCGCCCAGCTCGTGCCGCAGTGCCCGCTCCGCCGTGCGGGCCAGGTCGAAGGCGAGCTGGAACGCCTGCGAATGCAGCCCGCGCACCTCGCGCTGCAGCCAGGTGTAGAGGTCGCGGCCCGCGCGCTTGCGCTCGGTCGGCGACACCTTCTGTGTCCACTCCGGATTCTTCTCGCCGGTGAGGAAGTACTCGACCTCCTGGGCGTTCTTGATCTGGGTGCGCTGGTTGGTCAGCTCCAGTTCGGCCACCGCCTCGCGGATCTGCGCGGCGCGCACCTGCTTGGCGATCTGGTTGACCTCGGCGACCGCCTCGTTGCCACGGGCGATCCAGTCCCGCTCCCGGTTGGCGTACTGCGCCAGCTTCTCGGCGCGCCGCGCGCCGTAGGTGAACCGGCCGGCGACCAGGCTGACCTGGTCGGCGCCGAGCTTGGCCTGTTCGGCCAGCTGCTTTCCGCCGAAGGTGAAGTCGCCGCCGAGACCCCAGAAGTGGAACTTCACGCCGAACTCCGGGATGACGATCATCCCCTTGCCGATCAGCGCGAGCAGCTGCGCCACGTCGTGCAGGCCCTGCGCCACCTCGAGGTTGTCCAGCTCGGTCTTCTCGAAGCTGTTCATCAGCTTGCCGCCGGTGAGGTCACCGGCGCCGAGCAGGCCGAGAGTGGCGTCGCCGGTGGTGCCGGACCCGCCACCGGCGATGTCCACCGGCACCGGCCGGGTGGGCAGCTCGGGCTCGGCGGACCTGAACGCCATCGCGGCGATGCTGGTGCCGTCGAAGGCGAAGTCGCCCGCGGCGAGGTCCGGCAGCGTGATGTCCGACTCCCGCACACCGAGCAGACGCTGGTGGTACACGTAGGTCTGCACGGCCTTGGTGAGCGCCTTCTCCACGCCCTCGCGGTTGCGGATCGCCTCCTGGTGCTGGCCGTAGCGCACCTGCTCGACCGCGCGCATCATGGCCAGCTCGTGCCGCGCGCGCAGCACCTGCAGCGCCTCGCCGTCCTGCTTCTCCAACGCGGACAACAGGTTCGCGCCGAGCGCCTTGACCTCGCCGGTCAGCTCGGCCGCCTTCTGCGCCAGGAACGCGAAGCGCACCAGCGGCAGCGGCTGGTTGAGCCCGTTGACGATCGCGCCGACGTCCAGCCCGGCGGCCGCGGCCCTGGCCAGCAGCGCGGGGTCGATCGGCGGCTCGAACAGGGCGAGCCTGCGGAACACACCCTGCAGGTTCATGCTGTTGCGGATCTTGAACAGCCGGTCCGCCACGGTGTCCCAGTAGCCGAGCAGCTTGTCGTTGCGCGGCACGCAGAAGTACAGCGCCTTGCCGAGGCTGCGCACCGGGGCCAGCCGGTCCTCGGCGGCGGCGCTCGCCGTCGGGTCGGACGGGAACGGCATCGAGTCGAACGCGATGGCCGACTCGAACTCGCGCATCGCGTTGCCGAACCGGTCGAGGTCGCCGCGCAGGCTGGCGTACGTCTGCCGGCGCACGGTGCCCTTGTTCGGCACCGCCTGCGGTTTGGGGCCGAGGATGTTCGCGGCCAGCACGTAGACCATCATCGCCTCGTCGACGGCCTCGCCGGTGTCGCGACGGAACAGCGAGTCGCCCCAGGCGATCAGGTTGTCCAGGTACGCGGTGATCGTCTTGATCATGTACGCCTGCGGCCGGTGGCGGGCCACCACGTGCGGCCGGAACGGTGCCTGCCGCCACGCCTGGATGCTGAGCAGCGTCTCCTCGCGCAGCTCCGGGTCGAGCCCGGTGGCCAGGTTCACCATGATGTCGCTGATCCGCCGGACGTCGGTCTCCTGGAACGGCCGCACGTGCCAGAACCGGGCCGGGGCAGCCGCCTCGGAGGCGTCGGTGGGGTCGTAGATCACGTGCAGCCAGCGCTGCGCCTCGCGGTAGTGCCCGCTGCGGGTCAGGTGCTGCGCGATGAGCATCGGGATGTGGAAGAACAGCTCCCAGTTGTAGTCCGAGTAGGCGCCGCTGTAGCCGAAGTCCAGTTCGGACACCGGGCGCGGGGCGCGGACCAGGGCCGACGGGTCGTAGGCGGCCGGCGAGGTGAGGTCGCGGTAGAACACCGGCAGCGGCCGGGTGGCCAGCAGCGTCACCTCGGTGCCGGCGCGGACGGCCAGCGGCGTGCCGGCCCGCAGCAGCACCGACGTGCCGGCCGGCAACTCGGCGACCGAACCGTCGAGCAGCCGGACCGCGGTCACGAACGGCACGGTCAGCTCGGCGTCGCGGGACATCTCACCGGTGACGTCGTCGGCCAGCGCGAACGCCGGGTCGCCCGGCTCGTGTCCGGGCAGGCCGGCAGCAAGAGTCAGCCGGGCGCCGTGCACCAGCGTCGCGGGCACCGAGCCGGCCACCGGCACGCCGAGCCCCTCGACCAGGATGATGGTCGCGCCGCCGGGCAGCCGCGCGGTCGTGTCCGCCGCCAGCTCCACCCGGGTCGCCACCGGCAGCGTCATCGGCGCCGCGTCCGCGACGGCGACCTGGGTGCTGTACGGCAGCACCCCGCCCGGCACGTACTCGGTGTCCGCGGCCTGCAGGCCGGGTATGCCGCCGTCGAGCAGCCGCCGGGTGAGCGCGCCGACGTAGGGGTGCGCGTGGGTGGACAGCCGGTAGCGCAGCTCGCGCTCGCGGACCACCAGCTGCTTGGTCTCGTGCTTCTCCCCCGCCGGGGTGCCGACCAGCTTCGGCGCCAGCAGCTCCTGGTAGGCCACG
>Ga0307413_10000402_pt1 | contig 13880 bp, 11 predicted proteins | sample DK1Ometagenome_3_FD_203714 | JGI IMG/M metagenome (GOLD analysis project Ga0307413, IMG submission 203714) | Maize rhizosphere microbial communities from greenhouse at UC Davis, California, United States - DK15-O-2 | ecosystem: Host-associated > Plants > Roots > Rhizosphere > Soil | place: USA... | reverse complement strand
TGCCGTGGCGGCTCGCCTTGAACCCGCCGCGCTCACGCGCGCCGGGCGGCGTGTCGGCCGGCGCGCCGCTCGCGGCGCGGCGCGCACCGCTCCCCTTCTTCCCGTCGTCCCTCGTCATATCTTCTCCGCGCGCTCGGTCCGCTTCGAGGCGGTCCGGGTTTGCGCCTCGTACGCCGCGATCACCGCGGCGGCCGCTTCGGCGGGATCGTCCGTGAGCAACATCAGGTCCATGTCGCCCGGCGAGATCTTCCGCTCCAGCAGCACGCGCGTCTGCAGCCAGCGTAGCAGGCCCGCCCAGTAGCGCCGGCCGAAGAGGATGACCGGGAACTGGTAGATCTTCCCCGTCTGGATGAGCGTCAGCGCCTCGAACAGCTCGTCGAGCGTGCCGAAGCCGCCGGGGAAGATGATGAACGCCACCGAGTACTTGATGAACATCGTCTTCCGCACGAAGAAGTAGCGGAAGTTGACGAGCGTGTCGACGTACGGGTTCGAGCCCTGCTCGAACGGGAGCTCGATGTTGCACCCGATCGAGCGCCCGCCTCCGGCGCGCGCGCCCTTGTTGGCGGCCTCCATGATCCCCGGGCCCGCCCCGGTGATGATCGAGAAGCCCGACTCCGCGAGCAGCTGCGCCACTTCCTGGGCGGCCGAATACTGCGGGTCGTCGGGGTGCGTGCGCGCCGAGCCGAAGATCGACACGCCCTTGTGCACCGACGCCAGAGTGTCGAACCCTTCGATGATCTCGCCCATGATGCGCATGACGCGCCACGGGTCCGTGCGAGTGAAGTCGACTTCGGGCCCCGGCTGCTGCAGGAGCTTCTCGTCCTCGGTGACGGCCGCGGCGTCGTCGCGGATCGAGTGGTCGATGACCCGCGACGCACCGGCTCGGCGCGACCCGGGCTGCTGCGAGGGCGGCGTGCGCCCGGCGCCGATGTGGCCCGCCTCGGTGCGCTCCTTGAGTCCCTCGACGGCGCGCTGGCCGGCGCTGGCGAGCGTGCTCGGGTCCGCCTTCTTGCCAGTCGCCGTTCGCGGGCCGCCGCGGCGGCGCGCCACCTTCCCGTCCCCGGCGCCCGCGGGCCGGCGGGCCGCGCCGTCGCCGTCTCGCACCGCGGCGCGCACAGGAAAGGAGGCGGTGACGTTGTCGGGGAGCGCGCGGGGCGGGGTCTGTTTTTTCTTCGCCATTGTTCGGGTGGTGATTGACGCGGCTCGGCGCGTCGGTGGTACCGAACGCGCGCGGGCGGACTTGGAGTCTAACGGACGCACCGGGGCGAATGGAGCGGCGCGACGAGGATGCGCGGCGCGAGGGGCCGGTGGCGCGTCGCGGCGCGAGGTACCCCATCGTTCATCCGGGGGACCCGCCAGCCGGGGCTGATCGAATGATACCTTGACCTTCTAGGCAATTCGCTGTAGTGTTGCCCAGACTCTCTAGGGTAGGATCCGCTTGGCCGCCGCTGCGAACGACCTGCTCCACGGCACCCTCGACGCCCTCGTGCTCAAGACGCTGAGCTGGGGCCCCCGGCACGGCTACGCCATCGCCCGCTGGCTCGAGGACACCACCGGCGACGCCCTTCGCATCGAGGAGGGCTCGCTCTACCCAGCCCTCTACCGGATGGAGCGGCGGGGGTGGATCGAGGCGGAGTGGGGCGTGTCGGAGCTCGGCCGGCGTGCGAAGTTCTACCGGCTCACCAGTGCCGGCCGCGAGCAGCTCGCCCGCGAGACCGCCCAGTGGGAGAGCTTCGCCGCCGCGGTCTCGCGCGTCCTCCTCCCCACCTGATCGGCGCCGCCGGCCGCGAGCAGCTCGCCCGCAATGAAGCGCCTCACCCGCGTCGTCGAGGACCCCGCCGCTCCGGACGCTCCAGCCGCTCGCCGCGCCGGGCCGGCCGGATTGCCGGGGCGCCTCTCGCGCCGGCTCCGGGCGCTCGCCTGGCGACCGAGTGTGGACGACGAGGTAAGGGAGGAGCTCGCCTTCCACCTGGAGATGCGCACCCGCGAGTACGTGGCGCGGGGCCTCAGCGCCGACGACGCCCGGGCGGCGGCGCTCAGGCGCTTCGGCGACATCGATGACGTCTCCACCACGTGCCGCGAGATCGGCCGACGGAGGGATCGCGACATGCATCACGCCGAATGGCTCCACGAGCTGCGGCAGGACCTGCGCTTCGCCGCTCGGCAATTGCTGCAGACGCGGGGCTTCACCCTGGTCGCGGTACTCACCCTGGCGCTCGGGACGGGCGCGAACACCGCGGTGTTCAGCGTCGTGCACGGGGTGCTGCTGCGCAGCTTCCCGTACCCGGACGAGGGGCGCCTCTACACGCTATGGGAGCGGTCGCCGGAGCGGGACGCCGACAAGTCGACGCCGTCGTTCGCGAACTTTCAGGACTACCGGGCGCAGAGTCGGTCGTTCGCGTCGATGGGCGGCGCCTCGTTCCGCAGCTACGACCTCACGAACGCCGCCGAGCCGGACCAGGTCGTCGCCTTCGCCGTATCCGACGGCTTCTTCACGACCCTCGGCGTTCGCCCGCTGCTCGGCCGCGCGATCACCGACGCCGAGGCGCGCGATGACGGGGCCGCCGTCACGGTACTGAGCTACGAGCTCTGGCAGCGGCAGTTCGGCGGGGACCGGCGCATCGTGGGGCGCGCGATCACGCTCGACGGCCGGCCTTTCACCGTCGTCGGCGTCCTCCCTCCCAAGCATGGGTGGCCGCTCTTCTCCGAGCTGTGGACGCCGCTCGGCCCAGGCCCCGCCGACCGCGCCGCGCGCGCCCCGGGCGTGCACGTGCTCGGCCGGCTCGGGCCCGGCGTCAGCGCCGAGGACGCGCAGCGCGAGGTCGACGTGATCGCCCGCCGGCTGGCCGCCGCATACCCGAAGGAGAACGGCGGGTGGGAGGCGCGCGTGACGTCGCTGCACGACGAGATGGTGGGCGACGCCCGCCCCCGCCTGCTCCTGCTCCTGGGCGCCGTGGGGTGCGTGCTGCTCGTCGCCTGCACAAACCTCGCGCACATGCTGCTCGCCCGCGGCACGCGGCGCCAGCGCGAGATCGCCATCCGCGTGGCGATGGGCGCGACCCGCGGGCGCATCGTGCGGCAGCTCGTCACCGAGAGCCTCGTGCTCGCGCTCGTCGGGAGCGCGGCCGGGGTGCTCGTGGCGCGCTGGCTCCTCCCCGCGCTCCTGCGGCTCGCGCCGATGGAGCTGCCGCGCAAGGACGAAGTCGGCATCGACCCGACCGTGCTCGCGTTCGCCCTCCTCGTCGCCGCAGTCACCGGACTGCTCTTCGGTGTCCTCCCCGCCGTGCGCGCGAGCAGGCCAGACGTCGTCGAAACGATCAAGAGTGGTGGGGGCGGCGCCGGCGCGGCGGGCCGGCGCGGGGGGTGGGGCGCGCGTGGCGCCCTCGTCGTCTCGGAGGTCGCGCTCGCGACCGTGCTACTGGTGGGCGCGGGGCTGCTGCTCAAGAGCTTCGGCCGGCTGCAGCAGGTGGCGCTCGGCTTCGACCCGCGCCCGGTCGTGAGGCTCGGGCTGGTGCTGCCCGAGAACCTCTACCCCACGGGCGACGACCGTCGCGAGTTCTTCCGCCAGGTCCGCGAGCGGATCGGCGCGTTGCCGCAGGTGGAGGCGGTCGGGGCCTCGAACTCGCCGCCGTTCGGCATCAACATGGAGGCGGAGGTCGCGCCGGTCGGCGTGCCGGACGCGCGCCCGCAGCAGGTGGGCTCGCGGGTCGTCACCCAGGGCTACCTCGAGGCACTGCGCATCCCGCTGCTGCGCGGCCGCATGTTCGGGGACGAGGACGCGCCCACGGGGCCGCGTGTCGCGCTGGTGAACGAGACGCTGGCGCGCCGGTTCTTCCCGGGCACGGACCCGGTGGGCCGCGCGCTCGTCGTCCGGGACTGGGGAACGGAGGGCGAGGAGGCCACGGAGGAGGCCACGATCGTCGGCGTGGTGGGCGACGTCCGCCACGGTGGGCGGGCCCAGGCCGTCGTGCCGGAGGTGTACCTGTCGTACGCCCAGATCACGTGGAGTTACATGAACCTCGTCGTGCGCACGCGCGGCGCCGACCCCGCGGCGGCGCTGCCGGCCATCCGCCGCGCCGTGGCGGACGTCGACCCCGTGCGCCCGCTGTTCGCCGTCTCGCCGATGGTGGAGGCGCTGGAGCGCGACGGCGCGCAGCCGCGCTTCAGCGCCGCACTCGTGGGCGCGTTCGCGCTGCTCGCCGCGCTGCTCGCGTGCGTCGGCATCGCCGGCGTGATGGCGTTCGCCGTGTCGGCCCGGAGCCGCGAGATCGGCATCCGCGTGGCGCTCGGCGCGCGGGCGCGCGACGTCCTCGTCCTCGTGCTCACCCCGGGCGTCGCGCTGGTGGCGGCGGGCGTCGCCATCGGCACGCTCGCCGCGCTCGGGCTCTCAGGGCTCGTCCGAAGCCTGCTCGTCGGCGTCAGCGCGAACGACCCGTTGGTGTTCGCCGCGGCGGCCGCGGCGCTCGCGGCCGTGGGCGTGGTGTCGTGCTATCTGCCTACCCGCCGGGCGACGGCCATCCAGCCGGTGATGGCGCTCAGGAACGAGTGAGAACGGCAGGGAGTAGGGAGTAGGTCTACTCCCTACTCCCTACTCCCTACTCCCTGCCGTTCGATAGATCTCCTCGACCAGCTCCAGGTCGCGCCGCGCCAGTGCCAGCGTCATCGCCGGCTCGCGCCCGGTGCGCAGGGAGTCGATGAAGTCGCGGAACATGGCGGAGTAGCCGAGGAAGTCGCGCACGCCGGGCAGGGCCACCCGCCGGCTGCGGCCGAGGACGAGCAGCCCGAGCCCGTTCGACTCGAACACCGCCGACCCGTCCGTGCCGAAGATGCCGGAGAGCCGCAGCCCCCTGAGCGGCGAGGCGATCTCCCACGAGTGCGCGAGCGTCCCGACCGCACCCTCGGCGTACTCGAACACGGCCAGCATGCTTCGCTCGAGCGCCGCACTCCCCCGGCCGCGGGCATGCGGGCGCCTCCCCTGCACCGCCGTGACGGTGAGCCCGAGGTTCGCCATGAAGCTCACCCAATGCACGCCGCCTTCGAACAGCGCGCCGCCACCGGCGAGCGCCGGGTCGGCGCGCCAGTCGGGCGTCGGCTGGTGCTTGAGCGCGTTGACCTGCACGAAGCGCACGTCGCCAAACGCGCCGGCGGCCACGAGCTTCCGCAGCTCGGCGGCGATCGGCTTGTAATGGTAGTTCTCCGCCACGAGTACGCGGCGCCCCGCTCGCGCCGCCGCCGCGGCCACGCGGTCGACGTCCGCCGCGCGGAGGAACGCGGGCTTCTCGACGATGGCGTGCTTCCCCGCCTCGAGCGCGCCGAGCGTGAGGTCGAGGTGCGTGGCCGGGGGCGTCGCCACGAGCACGCACGTCACGCGCGGGTCGGCCGTCGCCTGCTCGTACGAGGCGAACGCCCCGTGGCCGCCGAAGCGGCGGTCGTACGCGGCGGCGCGTTCGGCATCGCGGCTGGCGTAGTAGCGGCGCACCTCGCGGAAGCCGCGGAGCCGCTTGCTGTGCATCCGCGTGGCGAGCCCGCACCCCAGGAAGGCGAGCCCGATCGGCGCGCCGGCGCTCCGCGGCTCAGCCGGCAAGGGGGCCAGCCATGTGGAGCGGCGGAACGCCTAACGGCGCCGACGCCCCCGCCAGCCGCGCCCCCACCCGGAGCGCGCACGCCGCGATCGTGAGGCTTGGGTTGACGCCGCCGGACGTGGGGAACGCACTGCCGTCGGCCACGTAAAGGTTCTCCAGGCCGCGGAAGCGCCCGTTCTCGTCCAAGGCCGAGCGGCGCGGGTCGCTGCCCATGCGCACCGTGCCGAGCGCGTGCGAGAAGGTGTCGATCTCGTAGACGTAGGAGTACACGGCCCCCGCCGCGCGCATGATCCGCTTCGCCTCGCGCACCAGCACTCGCCCCGCGGCCTCGTCGCGCCGCGCGTAGCGGTGGGTCACCGCGAGACGCGGCAGCCCGAACGGGCCGCGCCGCGACGCGTCCACGTGGACGCCGTTGCCGGACTGCGGCTGGTCTTCGGCGATGGTGAGCAGGCCGGTGGTGAGCGGCACGCCGGGCGCGAGCACGTGGTTCAGCGGCCGGCGGTCGCGGAGCATGACGCGCACGGAGCTCGGCGGCGGCGGCGCCCACTGCTGAATGCCGCCCAGCTTGCCCGGCGGGGCATTGGGGCTCGGGTGACCGAAGTAGAAGTCGTGGATCGCGAAGTGCTTGTGGAACTCGAGCGCCGCGTTCGGGCGCCGCGGGAAGACGCCGAAGACGATCGAGTTGCGGTGCCGCATGAGGTACCGCCCGACCACGTCGCCGCCGGGCGCGAGCTGCTCCGCGCCCGACGCCAGCAGCAGGTACGGCGTGACGAGCGCGCCGGCGGCGAGCACGTAGCGGGCGCCGCGCGCGGTCCAACGCTCCCCGGTCTGGCGGTCGACGCACTCGACTCCGCGCACGCGCCCCCCCGCCGCGCGGAGCCGCACGGCCGCCGTGTTCGTGCGCAGCTCCATCCCGGCCCGCACGAGGGCCGGCAGGACGCAGGTCGCGAGGTCATTCTTGGCACTGACCGGGCACGCGAACCCGTCGCACGTCGAGCAGCGCTCGCACGCGGCGCGCCCGCCGCCCGCCTCGTAGTTGATGGCGAGCGGGATCCGGAACGGGTGCAGCCCGAGGCGCAGCGCCGCGTCCCCCAGGATGCGGCCCGCGCCGGAGAGCGGTCCGGGGTCGTAGGGAAACGGCGCGCTCCGCGCCGGCTCCGTCGGGTCCGTCCCGGACTCGCCAGCCACGCCGAGGAGCCGTTCGGCGGCGGTGTAGTAGGGCTCGAGCTCGTCGTACCCGAAGGGCCATGCCGCCCCCGAGTCACCCACGATCTCGGGGTTCACGTAGAAGTCCGCCTCGCGGAAGCGCAGCGCCGCCCCGCCGTAGAACACCGACGGGCCGCCCACGCAGTGGAACGCCTCGATCCGGCGGTTGGTGGCGACGTCCACCTGCCACGGCGTCTCGCGGGCGTGATCCGGCTCGACCGCCCAGGCGCCGCCGGGTGCCCGGTTGTGCGGCCCGCGCGTCACCCAGTCGCCGCGCTCCACCATGAGCACGCGCTCGCCCGCGGCCACGAGTTGGTGCGCGACCATCGCGCCGCCGAAGCCGCTGCCAACGACCACGGCGTCGTAGACCTGGTCGCCCGTCACGCGGTGACGCCGCGCAGGAGGTGGGGCGCGTATATGAGCGCACCGAAGCGGAGCAGCCGTCCGACGCTGCTCACCGCCACGTACAGCGGAAGGCCGAGGCGCAAGGCGCCGCTCGCCACGGTGACGGCGTAGAACGGCGGCAGGCCGACGAGTGCGCTCACGAAGATGATCGGCCACGTGAGCGCGGGCCACCGCCGCAGCGCGGCGACCGCACGGTCCACGCGCTCGCGGGCGCGTGGCTTGGCCGCCGCCACGAGGCGCTCGGCGCCGGCGTACACGGCGACCTTGCCGATCATCGTGCCGACCGTGATCGCCACCACGATCGGTGCGCGCATGCCCTCGGCGGCGGCCACGCCGGCCCCGACGACGAACAGCTCCGTGTTGAAGAGCGGGATCGTGGCGCTGAGGACGCCGTACAGGAGCGTAACGAGCAGGAGGGCCGCCGGCCCCATGCCGGCGAGCGAGTCGGCGTCCATCAGCCCGGCCAGGCTAGTACGCGACCCCGCCGGCCGCCGGCGCGCCGTCGCCCGCCACCCCGCCGCGCCGCGGCGCCGTCAGCGCGGTCGCGTACGAGGCGAGCACCCCGAGCCAGATCGCGGCGTACAGGTACGCGAATGGCACGCGGCGCCTCAGCATCTCGGGGTGGGTGACCGGCTTGCCGGCGAACTTGCCGCGCGGCTTGTTCGGGAAGAAGAACGTCTTGTACGTCTCGACCGTCGCGCGCTCGAACCCGAGCGACGCCATCGCCAGGTAGAGGTAGCGGTCGGTGAGTGGATAGAGGATCGCCGCGTACGCGAGCGTCATCAGCGGACTGCGGAAGAACTTGAGCGGCTCGAAGCCCTCCTTCGGGGCGTCCTTCCACGCGCCGCCGACCGCCGTCAACCACCCGCCGATGCTCCCGACGAGCAGCGCCACCGCGAGCCGCGGGAGCGGCAGCGCCGCGTACTGCAGGCGGTCGAGCGCCACGACGACGAGCCCCACGATCGCGAGACACGCCGCGCCCACGGCCCACCGCACCGGCCGACTCTTTACCGGCGTCCCGAACATGCTGAACTGCATCGGGATGAAGTACTTCGACTGGTCCTCCTCGCGGAAAAACGTCTTCCAGATCTCGACAGCGGTGCGCTCGGCGACGTACGCCATGCCGAACAGCACCACCAGCCCCGCGCCGGTGGTGAGGTCGAGCGCGGTCCAGCGCTCGAGCAGCAGCCCCACGGCCGCGCCGACGATGATGCTCCGCGAGTACCGGCGGTAGCTGAACCCCTCGTGGATGGCGTCCTTGTACATTCCCCACGTGGCGGCGTGCGCACCGGCGAGCGCACCGACGAGCAGACCGATGAAGAGAGACACGAACGGAGGGCGGAGGGACCAGGGAGCCGCGCGTGAGGCGCGTTCGGCGCGGACAGCGCGCGCCCGCAGGGGCACGGGAGCACGGCCGAGTTCGGAGGGTGCCGCCCGGAAGCTAAGTGACTGGCCCGCCCCTGCCAATGCTGCGGGCCGTCCGCCGCCCGCCGGCTCGCTGGTCATCCTCCTCGCCGACGGTGCGCGCCCCGACACCCTCGCCGCCGCGCTCGACGACGGCACGCTGCCCGCGCTCGCGCGCCTGCGCGCCGACGGGGCGCTCCACACAATCGCGTCGGCGTTCCCCTCGGTCACGGGACCGGCGTCGGCGCCCTTCCTCATGGGGCGCTATCCCGGACCCGTGGGACTGCCGGGCATCCGATGGTTCGACCGGGCGCGCTCGGCGGCCAGCTTCCCGCACTTCGCGCGCAGCTACGTGGGCGCCGAGCTGCGGCACGTCGACCGCGATCTCGATCCGGACGCGCCCACGCTCTTCGAGCTCGCCAGGCCGGCCATCGGCGCGCTGTCGATGATCAGGCGCGGCCTGTCGCCCCGGGCGCGCATCGGCGCCGGCGCCTCGTTCGCGCTCCGGGCGGCCGCCACGCACTTCGCCGGCGACGTGGACGGGTGGCTCCGCATCGACCGGGAGGCGGGCGCCGAGGTCGCGCGGCGCGTCCGGCGCGAGCGGCCGCGCGTCGCGTTCGCCTCGCTGCTCGGAATCGACAAGGCGTCGCACGCGGCCGGGCACGACGCGCCGGCGGTGCGCGCCGCGATGCGCGTGGTGGACGAGACGGCCGCCGAGATCCGGGCTGACGCGGAGCGCGACGGACGGTGGGAGCGGATGCACCTGTGGGTGGTGAGTGACCACGGGCACTCGCGGGTGTGCGCGCACGAGGACCTGGCCGATCTACTGCGCGCCTGGGGGCACCGCACGCTCGCGCACCCGTGGGTCTACCACCTTCGCCCGCCCGACGTCGCCGTGATGGTGAGCGGGAACGCGATGGCGCACGTCTACCTGGAGCTCGGCCACCGCGAGCGCCCGTGGTGGGGCATGCTCCGCGACCGGTGGGAGCCGCTGGCCGAGGCGCTCCTCGCCCGCGACGCGGTGGACCTCGTGCTCCTCCCGCACGCCGCCAACCGCTGCGAGGTGCGCGCGCGCGGCCGCGGCTCGGCGATGGTCGAGCGTCGTGGTGCGGGGGCCGGCACGACGCGCTACGCCTACCGCCCCCTCACCGGCGATCCGCTCGGCCTCGGCGGAGAGCTCGACGCCGACGCGCGCGCGGCGTACGACGCCGCGTGGGCCGGCGACTACCCGGACTCGCTCGTTCAGATCGCGCACCTCGCCGGCGCGCCGCGATCCGGCGACGTCATCCTCTCGGCGGCGCGGGACTGGGACTTCCGGACCCGGTACGAGCCGATCCCGCACGTCTCGTCACACGGCGCCCTCCACCGCGAGCACATGCTCGTGCCGCTCCTGCTCGACCGTCCGCCGAATGGTACGCCGCGCCGCACGGTGGACGTCATGCCGAGCGCCCTGCGCGCCCTCGGACTCCCAGTGCCGCCGGGCCTCGACGGGGAGGCGTTCCTGTAGCGCCGCGGGCCGCGAGCGCCCGCGGCGACTGCAACGGCATGCGGGCCGCCGGTTCGTCGTCGGCGTGCATTCGCGGCGACTGCTGCCGTTGCAGTTATCCGCCGGTCGTTCGGGCGATAGATTGTGCTCGCCGCCGCGGGTCGGCCGCGGGTCGGCCGCGGGTCGGCGGCGCCCCCGCATTGTGGAGATCGAGGAGTGACCTTCCGCCCGTCCCTGGCGGCGCTTGCGTGCGCCCTCGTCGCGCTTCCCCTCCCGGCCACGGCCCAGCGCCCCCGGAGCGGCGCCGACGCCCGCGCCGCGTTCGAGGCGCTCGTCCAACGCCACCTGCTCGACCGCGCCCGCTCGTCGCCGGAATGGGCGACGAGCGTCGGCATTCATACCATGGACTCGCGCCTCGACGACCGGACCGCCGCGGCGCAGCGGCGCGACTCGTCGCGCACCGCCGACCAGCGCGCCGCGCTGGCGGCCATCGACACGGCGCGGCTCGACGAGCGGCGGCGCGTGGACTGGCTGCTGCTCGACGCGGCGCTCGCCACCGCCCTGCAGGACGCCGGCCACCGGAGGTGGGAGCGGCGGCCCGGGTACTACGTCCCCTTCAACGCCATTTACAGCCTGGCCGTCGGGACGACGCCCGCGGCCCCGACGCGGATGGCGGCGCTCACGCGCCGGCTCGAGCAGTGGCCGGCCGCGCTCGCGGTGGGGCGCGCGCAGATCGTGCCCGCGCGCACGCCGGCGCTCTGGGTGGACCTCGACGTGGCGAGCGCGCGGGGGATCGCGACGTACCTGCAGAGCGAGCTGCCCACGGTCGTGCGTGCGGGAGGCGGGGACACGCCGCGCTTCCGGAAGGCCCGCGACAGCGCGCTGGTCTCCCTGCAGCGCTACACTGCCTGGATGGCCGACACGCTGCGGCCGCAGGCGGCCGGGAGCTGGCAGTACGGCCAGGTCGCCTACGACTGGCGCCTCCGACACTCGAAGCTCCTCGACACCGACGTGTCGTCGCTCGTCGCCCTGGGCCACGCGGTTTTCGACTCGACCGTCGCCCAGCTCGCGGCCCTGGCGCGCCAGATCGACTCGACGCGGAGCTGGCGCGAGCTCGCCGACTCGAGCAAGGGGCTGCACCCGCCGTCCGACTCGGTGTTCTTCGCGTACGCGCGTGAGGCGGAGCGGGCCCGCGCGTTCATCGTGGCCAAGCGACTGTTCACGCTGCCGGCCGGCGAGCGGCTGGAGATGGTGCTCACCCCGCCCAACCTGCGGCAGACGTACGCCTACGGCGGCTACGACGCGGCGGCGCCGTTCGAGAAGACGCAGATCGGGCGCTTCTTCGTGACGCCCGTCGACTCGCAGGCGAGCGCGCAGGAGCAGGCGAGCAAGCTGCGCGGCCACAACTACGGGTGGATTACCGTCGTCGCCGTGCACGAGGGGTATCCGGGGCACCACCTGCAGTACGTGCGCGCGGCCAAGCAGCCGAGCGTGCTGCGCAAGGTGTACGGGAGCGAGGTGTTCGGCGAAGGGTGGGGGCTGTACGCGGAGGAGCTGATGTACCAGGCCGGCTTCTATCCGACGCCGCTGGCGCGCCTCACGCAGCTCCGCATGCGCCTCTGGCGGGCGGCGCGCGTGATCATCGACCCCTCGCTCCACACCGGGCGCATGACGTTCGACGACGCCGTGCGCTTCTTCGTCGACTCGGTGGGGCTGGAGCCGGGCGACGCGACGACCGAGGTGAACCGCTACACCACGTGGCCCACGCAGGCCGTGAGCTACATCGTCGGCATGCGCGAGGTGGAGGCGCTCCGCGACACCGTGCGGGCGCTCGAGGGCGCGGCGTACGACCCGGCGCGCTTCCACGACGTGCTCCTCGGCCAGGGGAGCCTGCCCCCGGTGCTGATGCGGCGGGCGGTGCTCGGGGCGATCGAGGAGCGGCGGACGGCCAGCCGCGCCGCGGATGAACGCAGACGTTAGCGCCCATGAGCGTACCCACTGGGGCATCACGCTGGTCCGTCGCCGCGACGGTGGTGCTGATTGCGGCCATCCTCGGCCTAGCCGCCACCGATGGGCTGTTCGCCCGCCGGCCGGCGGCGCTCGTCCTCCAGGGCGCGGCCGTGCTCCTCATGCTCTGGGCGCGCGTCACCTTCGGCATGCGGAGCTTCCACGCTGCCGCGAACCCGACCTCCGGCGGGCTCGTGACCACCGGCCCGTACCGCTACGTGCGGCACCCGATCTACGCGGCCGTACTCCTCTTCGTCTGGGCGGGCGTCGCCACGCACGCCACGCTCCTCACCGTTACGCTCGGGCTGCTGGCGACGGCGGCGACCGCCGTACGCATGTGGGCCGAGGAGCGCCTCGTCACGGCGCGGTACCCCGAGTACCGGGCGTACGCCGCGCGAACGAAGCGCGTCATCCCCTTCGTACTGTGATCCGACTGTGAGTGGAGTCACAGAACGGATCGGACGGGAACACACACGGGTATCGAACTGCATGACAACGTCACGAAAGGTTCTCGCACGAGGTGCCGCGCTCGCCTCGCTGCTCTGCCCTGCCCTGCCACTCTCCAGAGCCACGGCGCAGCGCTCGCCGCCAGACTCGACGCTCGCGGGCGCCGGCACGCTGGTCGGCTGGGTGACGGACAAGTCCGAGTGCACGCCGGTGGAAGGCGTGGAAGTGTCAATCGGCGAGCGGCTCCGCGCGACCACGGATGCAAGCGGACGCTTCGCCATCTCCGCCGTGCCCGCCGGCTCGTACACCCTCCGCACTCGCCGGATCGGGTACGAGCGGACGACAGTCGACAGCGTCACCGTCAAAGCCGGTGCGCTGAGCGACGTCGGCGTGCAGCTGGACCCAGCCTCGGCAGGCTCGGGCCGTGACCTCGTGATCCTCCCCGACTCGGCAGACGCGCCAGGCTCAGTCAATCGCGCGGACATCGTGGAGCAGCCCCGGAACGAGGGCGCGACCGACCGTTCGCCTCGCGTGTCGTGGCGCCCCGAGCGGCCCACCCAGGGCACGCTCTTCGTCGTCAGCGTTCGGCGGAGCGCCGCGGGCGTGGACTCGACGCCGGTCGGCACGGTGGCCGGCGAGCCGCTGCACTTCGTGCGCCGCGACGCCGGCACGTACGAGGCGCTCGCGGCGATCCCGATCACCGCCGACAGTGCGCTCCTCACACTCGCCTCGACCGCCGCCGACGGCGCCGCCCGGGAAGAGACGCTCACCGTGGTGGCGGCACGCGGCACCTACCGCATGGAGAAGCTCAGCGTCGCCCCGCGGTTCGGGACCGAGCCCGACTCCGCGCTCGCCGAGCGCCTGGCGCGCGAGTCGATGCTCGCGCGCCGGGTGTCGTGCCGGTCGCACCACACGCCGCGGCTCTGGCGGGGGGCGTTCGTGCGCCCGCGACCGGGCCGCGTGACGAGCCCCTTCGGCGGCGGCCGCGAGTTCAACGGCGTCGTGCAGAGCCGCCACATGGGCACCGACCTGGCGGGCACGGTCGGCGCGCCGATCCGCGCCATGAACCGCGGCGTCGTGGCGCTGGTGGGTGACTTCTACCTCGGCGGGCGGGTCGTGTACGTCGACCACGGCGCCGGCCTCGTGTCGGCGTACCTGCACATGAGCCGCCAGCTCGTGAGCGAGGGGGACACCGTGCGCGCCGGCCAGGTGATCGGTCGCGTCGGCGCCACGGGTCGCGTCACCGGCCCGCACCTGCACTGGATCGTCCGCTACGGCGGGGTGACAGTGGACCCAATTAGTGTGTTTGCAGTGGTTCCCGCGAAGTAGAAAACCCGGGAGTC
>Ga0307413_10000401_pt1 | contig 13889 bp, 12 predicted proteins | sample DK1Ometagenome_3_FD_203714 | JGI IMG/M metagenome (GOLD analysis project Ga0307413, IMG submission 203714) | Maize rhizosphere microbial communities from greenhouse at UC Davis, California, United States - DK15-O-2 | ecosystem: Host-associated > Plants > Roots > Rhizosphere > Soil | place: USA... | reverse complement strand
GGCCGGCGAAGGTGATCCGCTGCTTGCGGGTGTCGTTGATGGTGTAGGTCGCGACCACCAGGTCGACCTTGCCCTGCTCGAGCACCTCCTCGCGGACCTTCGAGGGGGTTTCCGTCCACTCGATCTTGTCCGCGGAGATGCCGAGCTTGCCGGCGATGATCTTGGCGATCTCGACGTCGAAGCCGGCCGGCTTGCCGTCAAGGCCCTTCAGACCGAACAGCGGCTGGTCGAACTTGGTGCCGACCTTGATGGTGCCGGCCTTGTTGAGCTTCTCCATGGTCGTGCCGGCCTCGAAGCTGGCCTGGGCGTCGACGGTCGCGCCGGACGAGTTGCCGTCCGTCTTGTCGCCACACGCGCTGAGCGCGAGGCTGAGGGCGGCTACCAGGGTGCCGGCCACGATGGCCCGGACTCGCATACGAGCTCCTTTGATCAGTGAGTGAGGATCTTGCCAAGGAAGTCCTTGGCTCGGTTGGACTTCGGTGCGGTGAAGAACTCCTGAGGGGTGCTGTCCTCGACGATCTCGCCGTCCGCCATGAACACCACCCGCTGTGCCGCGTTGCGTGCGAAGCCCATCTCGTGGGTCACCACAACCATCGTCATGCCCTCCTTGGCGAGGGTCACCATGACGTCGAGCACCTCGTTGATCATCTCCGGGTCAAGGGCCGAGGTCGGCTCGTCGAACAGCATCACCTTGGGGCGCATGGCGAGTGCCCTGGCGATCGCGGCCCGCTGCTGCTGGCCGCCGGAGAGCTGGGCCGGGTACTTGTCCGCCTGATTGGCGATGCCGACCCGGTCCAACAGCGACATCGCGGTCTTGCGGGCCTCGGCCTGCGCGGTCCTGCGCACCTTCACCGGGGCCAGCATGACGTTCTCGAGAATCGTCTTGTGTGCGAACAGATTGAACGACTGGAAGACCATGCCGACGTCGGCGCGCAGGGCGGCGAGTGCCTTGCCCTCGGCCGGCAGCGGCCGGCCGTCGATCTCGATCGATCCGGAGTTGATCGGCTCCAGCCGGTTGATCGCGCGGCACAGGGTCGACTTGCCGGATCCGGACGGGCCCAGCACCACCACCACCTGGCCCTGCGGGACCTCGATGTTGATGTTCTTGAGGACGTGCAGCGGCCCGAAGTACTTGTCCACATCCTGCATTCGGATCATCGGCGTATCGGGGGTCGCTGCGGTCATCTGCCCTCCACCAGCGGGATCGTTCAGGACAAGTCAGGCACCGTACACGTGATGGCGGCAACTTACTCCGCCCGGCGCCGCCGTCCATGGCGCTTGAGCAACACTTAGGGTTGCAACTGTGTCACATGGTCGTGGCGACTCGACCACGGAACGAGAGGGACACGCGTGCGGGTGTTGCTGGTCGAGGACGACGACCGGGTCGCCGAGGCACTGATGCCGGCCCTGGCCCGGCGCGGACTGTCCGTACGACGGTTGGCCGCGGGCGCGGGCGCGGTGTCCGCCGCCGCCGATGTCGACGTGGTGCTGCTCGACCTCGGTCTGCCGGATGTGGACGGCTTCGTGCTGTGCGGACAGATCCGGGCGTCGAGCGACGTGGCGGTCATCGTGGTGTCCGCGCGCGGCGAGGTGGACGACCGCATCCACGGCCTGCGCGCCGGCGCCGACGACTATCTGGTGAAGCCCTACGACGTCGACGAGCTGGTGGCGCGCGTGCAGGCGGTGCGCCGACGCCGCGGTGACCGCGGTGCCACCACCCCGCCCCGGGGTGGCGTGGTGTCGCTCGGCGACGTCCGGGTGGACCTGGACCGGCACGACGTGACCGTGGGCGGGACGCAGATCTCGTTGTCCCGCAAGGAGTTCTCCGTGCTGGCGTTGATCGTGTGCGCACAGGGCTCGGTCTGCGCGCGGGAGGCGATCCTGTCCGAGGTGTGGGGGCACAGCGGTCCGGCGGAGAACCGATCGCTGGACGTGCACGTGGCGACGCTGCGTACCAAGCTGGGCCGGCCGGCGCTGATCGAGACGGTGCGCGGGGTCGGCTACCGGCTGGCTAACCCACCGGCCTGACGGATCGGGTCCGGTGGAGCTAGTGTCCTGAACCGCGAACCAGCGCCACCGGTGAGCCGGCCGGCTTCTCCTCGACGGCGTCGCGGACTCGCCCGAGTACGGTTGGCCACCCGCACGAATCCACGCCTGACCAGGAGAAACTGGATCCGCTTACCGTCGTCACGAAGGGTGCGGTCCAGGACACAGGAGGGGCCCGATGAGGGGCAGGCTGCAGGCCATCGTGCTGTCGCTGGTCGGCCTGCTGGTGTTCGGGCTAGGCGTGCCCCTCGCGCTCACCGTCGCCGCCGGCGAGCAGCAGTCGCTGTTCCTCGACCGGCTGACCGACACCACCCGGTTCGCCGCCCTGGCCCAGCGCCCCGTCACCGACGACCAGCCGGAGTCTTTGCGCGACGAGCTGGGCCGCTACCAGGAGGTGTACGGCATCTCCGTCGCGGTGTTCGGCCGCGACCGGCTGGCCGCGGTGAGTTCGTCCGACCCGGCCGATCCCGGCTCCGGTGTCCTCGCCTCGGACGCGGTGGCGCGGGCGGTGGACACCGCGCTCGCCGGTCGGCGGTCCGAGGTGGGCAGCCGGCTGCTGCCGTGGGACGACGAGCCGCTGGTGCTGTCCGCGCCGGTATTGGTGGACGGTGAGGTACGCGGGGCGGTGGTCACCGTGTCGCCGACCGACACCGCCCGCGAGCGGGTGCTGTGGTGGTGGGTGCTGATCCTGGCCGGTTCGGTGGTGGCCTTCCTGCTGGCGCTGGTGGTCGCCCTGCCGATCGTGCGCTGGGTGCTGCGTCCGGTGCTGCGGCTCGACGAGGCGACCGGCGCGCTGGTCGGTGCCGTGGTCGGCGGCCGCGAGGTCGACCCGGTCGGTGACGGCAGCGGTCCGCCCGAGCTGCGCAAGCTCAGTCGCTCGTTCGACCAGATGGCGGCCAGCGTGTACGACGCGCTGGCCGCGCAGCGCTCGTTCGTGGCCGACGCGTCGCACCAGCTGCGCAACCCGCTGACCGCGTTGAAGCTGCGGCTGGTGAACCTGGATGGCCACGTCGACGCCGAGGCCGAGGTGCACCGGGAGGCGGCGGTCGCCGAGTCGAACCGGCTCAAGCGCATCCTCGACGAGCTGCTCGCGATGGCGCGGGCGGAGAGTGCCGCGGGCGAGCCGGTCGCGGTCGACGTGGACCGGGTGGTCGCCGAGCGGATCGAGGAGTGGCGGGTCGTCGCCGACCACGAGGGCGTGCGGCTGACCACGGTCGGCGGTGCGCACGGCGCGCGGGCGCTGATCAGCGCCCGCGGCCTGGACGCGGTGCTGGACGCGCTGCTGGACAACGCGCTGAAGTTCACCCCGCGCGGCGCCGGTGTGGAGGTGGCGGTCCGGGTGCGCGGCGAACGGCTGACCGTGGCCGTGCGCGACCACGGGCCGGGGCTGCCCGTCGAGGAGCTGGACCGGGCGACCGACCGGTTCTGGCGCAGTCCGGGGCATCAGAACGTGCCCGGCTCCGGTCTCGGTCTCGCCATCGTCAGCCGGATCGCGGCCAGGGCGGGCGGGTCGGTGGCACTGAACCTGCCGGACGGCGGCGGCCTGCGGGTGAGCGTGGAGCTCGCGGTCGCGGACGGCGGCGCGGCGCCGGCTCAGACCTTGACGTCGCGGTAGAACCGCAGCGCCCCGGGGTGCAGCGGCACCGGATCGGTCTCGATCGCGGCGTGCAGGTCGATGGCGAGGGTGGCGATGCTGGCGTTCGTCAGCCGCTCGCGGGCGTCGAACATGCCGCGTACCAGTGCCGCGGCGAGATCAGCCGACATCGCGTCGCTGACCAGCAGGAAGTTCGGAACGGCGAGCGAGGTGACCGGCTGGCCGCCGAGATGGTAGGCGGACACCGGGATGGTCGCGGTGTTGTAGATCGGGTACGCCTTGCGCAGGGTCGGCATCAGATCCGCCAGGTCGAGAAGCTTGAGGGGCAGCCGCACGGCGAGGTCGCTGACCGCCGTGGTGGGCAGCCCGCCGGACCAGAAGAACGCGTCGATCCGGCCCGCCTCGAGCGCCTCGATGGACTCCAGCAGGGTGAGGTTGCGTTCCTGGATCGGGGTGCTCAGCGCGGCAACCGCGAGGACCCGGTCGGCGATGACCTTGACGCCGGAGTTCATCGCGCCGACCGACACCGGCCGGCCGGCCAGGTCGGCGACCGTGGTCAGTGGCAGCGTCGCCCTGGTCACGACGTGCAGGTAGTCGTCGTACAGCCGGGCGAGCGCAAGCGGTTCGCGCAGCCCATCGGCGGACTCGGTGTTGTTCACCGCCACGTCGGCCGCGCTGATCGCCACGTCCGCGTCGCCCGCGCGCAGCTTCGCCAGGTTGTCGGGCGAGCCGTTGGTCGGCAGCACCTCGGGGGTCTCGATGCCGAGCTGGCCGGCCCAGGCGTCGGCCAGTGCCCGAGACACCTGCGCGTACACGCCGCTCGGCAGCCCGGACGCGATGCGCAGCCGGGTACCGGTGAACTGGTTGTCGCAGCCGGCGACCAGCGCGGCGACGCCGAGCACCGCGAGCAGCAGTGCCGCACCACGCCGCCGACCCGCCATGTGCCGATCGTGCCAGACCCGTGGCGGCGTAGGCTCACCAGCTGTCATGAGCGAGCTTGCGAGCGAATTATTGGTACAGCGCTTGCGCGCAGCGCCGACCGAGCGCAGCGAGGGAGTGCGATGAGCGCGCGCACGTACCAGGTCCGCACCTACGGGTGCCAGATGAACGTCCACGACTCCGAGCGGCTGTCGGGGTTGCTGGAGTCCGCCGGCTACCTGCCGGCCCTCGACGGTGAACCGGCCGACGTGGTGGTGTTGAACACCTGCGCGGTCCGGGAGAACGCCGACAACAAGCTGTACGGCAACCTCGGCCACCTCCGTCCGGCGAAGACGGCTCGGCCGGACATGCAGATCGCGGTCGGCGGCTGCCTGGCGCAGAAGGACCGCGGCGAGATCGTGCGCCGCGCGCCGTGGGTCGACGTGGTGTTCGGCACGCACAACATCGGCTCGCTGCCGGTGCTGCTGGAGCGGGCCCGGCACAACAGTCGCGCCGAGGTCGAGATCATCGAGTCGCTCGAGGTGTTCCCGTCGACGCTGCCGGCGCGGCGCGAGTCAGCCTACGCGGGCTGGGTATCGGTCTCGGTGGGCTGCAACAACACCTGCACGTTCTGCATCGTGCCGGCGCTGCGCGGCAAGGAACGCGACCGCCGTCCCGGTGACGTGCTGGCCGAGGTCCAGGCGCTGGTCGACGAGGGCGTGCTCGAGGTGACCCTGCTGGGTCAGAACGTGAACTCCTACGGCGTGGAGTTCGGTGACCGGTACGCCTTCGGCAAGCTGCTGCGCGCCTGCGGCGGGATCGAGGGACTGGAGCGGGTCCGGTTCACCTCGCCGCATCCGAAGGACTTCACCGCGGACGTGATCGCCGCGATGGCCGAGACGCCGAATGTGTGCCACCAGCTGCACATGCCGCTGCAGTCCGGTTCGGACCGGGTGCTGCGGGCGATGCGCCGCTCGTACCGCAGCGACCGCTACCTGTCGATCATCGAGCAGGTGCGGGCCGCGATGCCGGACGCGGCGATCACCACCGACGTCATCGTCGGCTTCCCCGGGGAGACCGAGGAGGACTTCGCGGCCACGCTGGACGTGGTGCGCGCGGCCCGGTTCAGCAGCGCGTTCACCTTCCAGTACTCCAGGCGGCCGGGCACGCCGGCGGCCGAGCTGCCGGAGCAGCTGGCCAAGGAGGTCGTGCAGGAGCGCTACGAACGGCTGGTGGCGCTGCAGGACGAGATGTCCTGGACGCAGAACAAGGAGCTGGTGGGCCGTGGGGTCGAGCTGCTGGTGGCCACCGGAGAGGGCCGCAAGGACGCTGACACGAACCGGATGAGCGGCCGCGCGCGGGACGGCCGGCTGGTGCACTTCACCCCCACGGGGGCCACGGTGCAGGGGGAGATCCGACCCGGTGACGTGGTGACCACGACGGTCACCTACGCCGCGCCGCACCACCTGGTGGCCGACGGAGACCTGGTGTCGCACCGTCGCACGGTCGCCGGCGACCGGTCCGCGGCCGGCATCCGGCCGACCACACCGGGCGTGAGTCTCGGCCTGCCGTCGTTCGGCACCCCGGCTCCGCTGGCCGCCGCGTCGAATGGGTGCGGGTCCTGATGGCCGCCGGTCCGGACCGAGGTGACTCCCCCGAGTACGCCGAGTTGCGCAACGAGATCGACCAGGTCGAGCGGCACGCCGTGCGCACCTTCGAGATCGGCGGCCGGTCGATGGTGATCGCGATCGCGATGTTCGTGCTTCTCGTCGGACAGGTGCTGCCCTGGGTGGGGGACAGCGCGGGCTGGCAGATCCTGCTCGGCCAGGGCGACCTGGCCGGTCGGGCCCTGATCGTGCCGCGGCTGTTCGCCGCCACGTCGGCCGCGATCGGGGTGGTGGCCTCGGCGCTCGCGCTGGTCACCCGGCGGTGGAGCCTGGCGTGGGTGTGTGCACTCGGTGGCTGGTTCGCCGCGGTGGACGGAGTGTTCGCCATCTGGTCGCGGCAGTCCTCGGCCGGTCAGGACGCGTCCGGTCCGGGCATCGGCCTGGTGCTCTCGGCGGTGGCGATGGTCGTGATCGCCGGGTGCTGGCTGCGCACCGCGTGGTCGAGGCCGTGACCGCGGCGTCGGAGGTCCGGCGCACCGACCGGTTGCGGATGCGGATGTTCGACGAGTCCGATGTGGATCTGCTGGTCGAGCTGGACTCCGACCCGGAGGTGATGCGCTACCTCACCGGCGGCACACCGACCCCGCGCGAGGACATCGCGAACCGGGTGCTGCCGGCCATCCTGGCCTGTCACCGGCGTCCGGACGGGCTCGGGGTGTGGGCGGCCGAACTGCTCGCGACCGGGGAGTTCGTCGGCTGGTTCGAGCTGTGCCCGCGGCGGACCGACCCGCCCGGCAGCGCCGAGCTCGGCTACCGACTGCGGCGCGCACACTGGGGCGGCGGTCTGGGTACCGAGGGCTCCCTCGCCCTGGTCCGGGCGGCGTTCACCGAGTTCGGCCTCGACCGGGTGTACGCCCAGACCATGGCGGTCAACGCCGGATCCCTCCGGGTGATGGCCAAGGCCGGCCTGCGGTACGTGCGTACCTTCGACGCCGGGTTCGACGACCCGATCCCCGGCACGGAGGACGGCGAGGTCGAGTACGAGATCACCCGAGCCGACTGGGAGAGCTGACCGGGTGGGCCGGCCGACGAGCCGGCCCACCCGGTCGGATCACCTGCTGGACAACGCCTGCTCGGCGGTGGCGAGCCACTCCCGCCACTGGGCGGCCTGCGCCTCGGCCTGCTTCGCGCGGCGGCTGTCACCGGCCGCGTGTGCCTTGGCCGCCTGCGCCTCGAACTGCTCCACCCGCTCGCGGAACTGCGCGGCCCGCGCCTCGGCCTCGGGGTCGGTGCGCCGCCACTGGGCGTCGGTGGCGTTGCGCACCTTCTCCTCGACCGCGCGCAGCCGCGACTCCAACTCGCGGATCCGCTCCCTGGGCACCTTGCCGATCTCGTCCCAGCGCTCCTGGATGCGGTGCAGCTGCGCCCGGGCGGCCTCGAGGTCGGTGGCCGGGTTGATCCGATCGGCCTCGGCGAGCAGCTCCTCCTTGCGCTTGGCGTTGTCGGCGAACTCGGTGTCCCGCTCGTTGAACACCGCGGAGCGGCGCGCGAAGAAGGCGTCCTGCGCGGCGCGGAACCGCTGCCACAGGGTGTCGTCGGCGTCCTTGGGGGCCCGGCCGGCGGCCTTCCACTCGGCCATCAGCTCCTTGTAGCGGCCGGCGGTGGCACCCCAGTCGTCGGAGTTGGACAGCGTCTCGGCCTCGACGACCAGCTCCTGCTTGCGGGTCTTCGCGGTGGACCGCTGCCGGTCCAGATCGGCGAAGTGCGCGCCGCGGCGGCGGTTGAAGGCGTCGCGGGCCTTGGAGAACCGCTTCCAGAGCAGCTCGTCGGCCTTGCGGTCGACACCCTTGATGGTCTTCCACTCGTCGAGGATGGCGCGCAGCCGGTCGCCGGCGACCTTCCACTGCGTGGACTCCTCGCCGATCTGTTCGGCCTCGACCGCCAGCGCCTCCTTGCGGGCCTGGGCGGCGACCTTCGCCTCGTCACGCGCGTGCCGGGCGGCGTGCACCGCGGCCTCGGCGGTGGCGATGACGTGGTCGATCCGGGCGGTGAGCCCGGCGACGTCACCGACCACGGCGGCCTCGGCGAGACCATCGCGCACGTGCCGGGCGCTGGTCAGCGTCTGCTTGGCGTCACCGGAACCGGAGGACAGGCGCGCGTGCAGCAGCTCCACCTCGGTGCGGATGTCGTCGAACCGGCGGGCGTAGTGCGCGAGCCCCTCGTCCGGCGCGCCCGCCTGCCACGAGCCGACCACCCGCTCGGCGCCGTCGGCGCCGTGGCCGTACACCGTGCCGTCCGCGTCCACCCGACCCCAGCGCGACGGGGCGGCGCTCGCCTCCGCGACCGCGGGCGCCTCGGCGGCGGTTGCCGCGGCAACGGGAGCCGGCGCGACCGGTGCGGTCACCGGTGGATGGTCGGGCATCACCGATGGCTTGACCGCGCGCGGCGCCGGAGTGGCCTTCGGCGGGGCAGGGACCATCGGCACGGCCCTGCCCCCGTTCTCGGTGCCCCCGTTGTCGGCGGCCCCGTTGTCGGCGGCCGGCCGCTGCTCGGTCACCGACGGTGGCTGTTCGGCGGCCTCCGCGCCGTCCGCTGCGACGGTCTCGTCGCTCGGCCCGGGTGACGTCCCGGCGACCGGGTCGGCGGACACCTCGGCGTTGGCCTCGGTCGTCACCTCGGTGGCGTCGGCGGGTGCGACCGCCTCCGATGCCCCGTTCACGGCGTCCACCACCGTGTCGACCGTGGTGTGTTCGCTCGTCTCGACGTTGTTGGTCATGGCCGGCTCCTCCCGCCCTGCGTGCCCCCGGTCGTCCCGGGGACGCCCCGCTCGCGTACGGGGCCCAGCTGTCCTGGTGTCATGCCGCTCACATGACAGACACCCGGGCGCATTCAAACAGGTCACGGCCCGCACCGGTACTCCGAGTGCGCGAACTGGGCCCTCTCGTGGCGTATCGGGCGGTCGCGGACGACCGCGGCGTGGGCGCGTCGTGCACGGTGGGTAACGTCAGCGGCGTGATCGTCCGTGTCGCCGTGTTGCCGCACCCGCCGCTGCTGGTGCCCGAACTGGCGGTCGGCGCGGACGAGGCGACGACCGTGCTGCGCGCCCGGTGTGTCGAGGTCGCCGAGCGGCTCGCCGGTGCGGCGCCGCACTGGGTGGCGGTCAGTGCGGACACCTCCACCAGGGACATCGCCGCGACCGCGGCCGGAACCTTCGCCGGTTACGGCGTGGACGTACCGGTGCGGCTCGGCGGGACGGACCCCGGGCCGGTCGATCCGCGGCTGCCGCTGCCCGCGCTGGTCGCCGGCTGGCTGCGGGAGCGGGCCGGCGCGGCGTCGGTGCGGGTGCGGCTGCTCGACGCGGACCTGCCGCCCGCGGACTGCGCCGTCGAGGGCTCCCGGCTGGCCGCAGAGCTGTCCGGAGAGGACCCGGTCGGCCTGCTGGTGCTCGGCGACGGCTCGCACCGGCACGGCAGGCGCGCGGTGGGCCGTCCGCACGAGCGGGCGGCCGCGTTCGACGACGCCGTGCGTGCCGCGTTCACGGCGACCGACCCGGACGCGCTCCTCGCCGTCGACCCTGACCTGGCCGTCGAGCTGGGCGCCGCCGGTCGCGCGCCGTGGCAGCTGCTCGCCGGGGTGCTCGCGGCGGGCGGCTGGCGCTGCGTGTCGAGCGAGCTGCTGGTGCCGTTCGGGGTCGCGTACCACCTCGCCGAGTGGGAGCCGGCGTGAGCGTGCGGCCGGTGGCCGTGGTCGGCCCTACCGCGACCGGTAAGTCGGCGCTGGCGATCGCGCTCGCCGAGCGGCTCGGCGGCGAGGTGGTCAACACCGACGCCATGCAGCTCTACCGGGGGATGGACATCGGCACCGCCAAGGTCAGCGCGGCCGAGCGGGCCGCGGTTCAGCACCACCTGCTCGACGTGCTGGCGGTCACCGACACCGCCACGGTGGCCGCCTACCAGCGCGACGCGCGCGCCGTGGTCGAGCGGCTGCTCGCGGCCGGTCGGGTGCCGGTCCTCGTCGGCGGGTCTGGCCTGTACGTCCAGTCCGTGGTGGACGAACTCGACTTTCCCGGCACCGACCCCGTTCTGCGGGCCCGGCTGCAGGACGAGCTGGCCGCGGTCGGCGCCGAGGCGCTGCACGCCCGGCTGGCGGTGGCCGACCCCGCGGCGGCGGCCGCCATCCTGCCCAGCAACGGCAGGCGGGTGGTCCGCGCGCTGGAGGTCCTCGAGCTGACCGGCAGGCCGTTCTCGGCGACCATGCCGGTGCGGGCCCGCCCCCGGTACGGCACCGTCCTCATCGGAGTGGACCGTGAGGTGTCCGAACTGGACGCCCGGGTGGACGAGCGGGTGCGGCGGATGTTCGCCGCCGGGCTCGTCGACGAAGTCCGCGAGCTGGAGTCGTCGGGACTGCGCGACGGCGTCACCGCGTCCAGGGCGTTGGGCTACCAGCAGGTGCTCGCCGCCTTCGACGGCGACGGCGACCTCACCGAGGCCGCCGAGCGCACCGCCGTGGCCACCAGGCGGTTCGTCCGCCGGCAGCGCTCGTGGTTCCGCCGCGACACGAGGATCAGCTGGCTGGACGGCGCCCGGCCGGACCTGCTCGACGCCGCTCTGGCCGTCGCGCGCGGGTAGACTGGCCCGGTGTCCACCGGTATCGCCTTTCACAAGGGACACGGCACCCAGAACGATTTCGTGCTGCTGCCCGACCTGGACGACTCCCTCGACCTGACCGCCGCACGGGTCCGCGCGTTGTGCGACCGCGCCCGCGGCATCGGTGCGGACGGCGTGCTGCGGGTGGTGCCGGACAGGGATCGTCACGGCGACGGCGGCTGGTTCATGGACTACCGCAACGCGGACGGCTCTGTCGCCGAGATGTGCGGCAACGGCGTGCGGGTGTTCGCCAGGTACCTGGTCGACGCCGGTCTGGTCCACGGCGCCGAGTTCACCGTCGGCAGCCGCGCGGGCGGCCGTCCGGTCGCCGTGCACGCCGACGGCACTGTCACCGTGGAGATGGGGCCGGTCCGCGTCGTCGGCGAGTCGGTGGCCACCGTCGCCGGGTGCCGATTCGCCGGGGTCGCGGTCGACGTCGGCAACCCGCACCTGGCCTGTGCCGTCGGCGAGGCCGAGCTGACCGGGCTCGAGCTGACCACCCGACCGGGATACGACACCACGCTCTTCCCGCACGGCGTCAACGTGGAGTTCGTCGCGCGGCACTCCGACGGCCTGCGGATGCGGGTGCACGAGCGCGGCGTGGGAGAGACCCGCTCCTGCGGCACCGGCGCGGTCGCCGCGGTCGCCGGCGTCCTGCACACCGCGGGGGCCGCCACCGGCGAGTCCGATGTGGACATCCCGGGCGGCAGGGTCCGGGTGGTCGTGCGCGCCGACGGCAGCACGCTGACCGGGCCCGCGGTGTTCGTGGCCAGCGGCGAGCTGGACCGCCGGTGGTGGGACGCGGCCGGCGGGCCGGACGGCCCGGCCTGACAACTCGTTCGACCGTTCGTGCCAACCGTGCGACCATGGAGGCACGGACCACGAGCGAGAGGACGAGGACACCACGTGACCGAGGAACACACACAGCCGGGCAACAAGGACGTGATCGAGCTGGCCGGTGTGTCCGCGGGTGACCTCGAGCTGGCCGACCGCGCCGCACTGCGCCGCGTCGCCGGGCTGTCCACCGAACTCGCCGACATCACCGAGGTCGAGTACCGGCAACTGCGCCTGGAACGGGTCGTGCTGGTCGGGGTCTGGACGGAGGGCAGCGCCCAGCAGTCCGAGGCGTCGCTGACCGAGCTGGCCCGGCTCGCCGAGACGGCGGGCTCCGAGGTGCTCGAAGGGCTCGTCCAGCGCCGCGACCGGCCCGATCCGGCCACCTACGTCGGCAAGGGCAAGGTCACCGAGCTCGGAGACGTCGTCCGCGCCACCGGCGCGGACACCGTGATCTGCGACGGTGAGCTGTCGCCCGGCCAGCTGCGCCAGCTGGAGGAGCGGCTCAAGGTCAAGGTGATCGACCGGACCGCGCTGATCCTGGACATCTTCGCCCAGCACGCCCGCTCCAAGGAGGGCAAGGCCCAGGTCGAGCTGGCCCAGCTGCAGTACCTGATGCCACGACTGCGCGGCTGGGGCGAGACGCTGTCCAGGCAGGCCGGCGGTCGAGCCGGCGGTGCCGGCGGCGGTGTCGGTACCCGCGGCCCCGGTGAGACCAAGCTGGAGACCGACCGGCGGCGCATCCGTGCGCGGATCGCGAAGCTGCGCCGCGAGATCAAGGCGATGGGCATCGTCCGGGCGACCAAGCGCGGCCAGCGGGTCGCCAACGAGGTGCCCAGCGTCGCCATCGCCGGGTACACCAACGCCGGCAAGTCCAGCCTGATGAACGCCCTGACCGGGGCCGGGTTGCTGGTCGAGGACGCGCTGTTCGCGACCCTCGACGCGACCACCCGCAAGTCGCAGACACCCGACGGCCGGACGTACACGCTGACCGACACCGTCGGCTTCGTGCGACACCTGCCGCACCAGCTGGTCGAGGCGTTCCGCTCCACGCTGGACGAGGTCGCCGAGGCGGACCTGCTGGTGCACGTGGTGGACGGTGCGGACGAGCTGCCGGAATGGCAGGTCGGCGCGGTGCGCGAGGTCCTGGCCGACATCGAACGCCGGCACGGCGGACCGATGCCACCGGAGCTGATGGTGGTGAACAAGATCGACGCCACCAGCGAGCTGTCGCTGGCCCGGCTGCGTCACCTGCTGCCGGGCGCGGTGTTCGTGTCCGCGCAGACCGGGGAGGGCATCGACGAGCTTCGCGAGCGGATCGCCGAGCTGCTGCCCCGCCCGCAGGTCGAGGTCGACGTGCTCGTCCCGTACGCGCGCGGTGAGCTGGTCGCCCGGGTGCACCGCGACGGCGAGGTGCTCGAGGAGAACCACACCGACGACGGCACCGCCATGCGGGCCAGGGTGCGGCCGGATCTCGCGGCGCAGCTCGAGGAGTTCGCCGTCCACCGGATGGGATAGGGCGTGGCTCCCGAGACCGCGTCCTGCCCGGTTGTGGTGTGACGACCGGATAGCGTGGGGACGTGCGGGGTCGAAGAGCGGGAGTCGTCGGGTTCGTGGCCGGGCTGGTCATGCTGATCGGCCCGGCTGTCGCTCCGGCCGTCGCGGCCGGCCAGCCGCTCCCCATCGAGCAGTGCCGCGTCGCCGACCCCCGGGTGGCCGAGCTGTCCGGGCTGGCGTCCGACGGTGAGCGCTGGTACGCGGTCAACGACGGTGGTCGCAACTCGACGGTGTACGTACTCACGCAGGACTGCGGGGTCGAGCGGCTGATCACGGCGAAGACCGACCCCTACGACGTGGAGGACCTGGCGCGCGGCACGGACGGCACCTTCTGGCTGGCCGACACCGGGGACAACGACAGCCGGCGTGAGACGGTCGCCCTGATCGCGCTGACCCCGGACGGGGTGTCGACGCTGTACCGGCTGACCTACCCGGACGGGCCGCACGACGCCGAGGCAATCCTGCTGGACCACACAGGGGTTCCGTACATCGTCACGAAGACGCCCGGTTCGGCGGGGGTGTATCGGCCGGTCGGCCGGCTGGCGAGCCCCGGCCCGACGGCGCTGGAGCTGGTGGCCACGGTCAGGTTCACCCCGACGGACAGCACCGGCGGGCCGGTGCCGGAGTTCATCGGGTCGACCGCGGTGACCGGCGGCGCGATCAGCGCGGACGGCCTGGTGGTGGCGC
>Ga0307413_10000400_pt1 | contig 13890 bp, 12 predicted proteins | sample DK1Ometagenome_3_FD_203714 | JGI IMG/M metagenome (GOLD analysis project Ga0307413, IMG submission 203714) | Maize rhizosphere microbial communities from greenhouse at UC Davis, California, United States - DK15-O-2 | ecosystem: Host-associated > Plants > Roots > Rhizosphere > Soil | place: USA... | reverse complement strand
TGCAATGGGTAACGTATTCATTCCCTGATTATAATCTCCATTTACATCTTCGATATCTTTTATTATTTCACGAATAAAATTAATCATAAACGCAAACAAGGCATAATCAATTAATATAGAAAACATACTTGCCATTTGCGCCCGATTTTCGCCGGTCGTTGCCGGAAAAATATCAAAAACACCAATAATGATAACGCTAAGCGATAACACTGCAGCTACCACAAAATTTCCTAAAACCATGATTTGTTTTAAGCTTGTAGAATAAAAATAAAGTACAGACGCAATCAATATAAAAATCACGGCAAAACTTGGTCTCATGATCACATTTGACAAATAACAGCCTATGGCAACACCGGTAATATTTAACCCAATATAAATATTGTAACCACGGGTTTCAGAAATGCCTTTGCCAATTACAAGATCATTTGGTTTATTAATTCTATCCGTTGCAACGTCCAGAATATTGTTAATTACATATCCCGCTGCCGCTAATAAAACGGTACTTAAAACCAATAACCCGTATTGCCAGTCGGCCAAAGCCAAAGGAATATCCTGCTGTTTTAAAAAGGCATAACGAAATAAAAGCTGCATAAATGCCAGCATTAACAGATTTTGGTAACGTATGAGTTTAAGGTATTTCATTTTGAAGGTTCTGAGGTTCTGAGTTGCAAAGGTTCTAAGAGTTTTTTAAAATTGTTTCATGTTTTCCTTGTTTCAGGTTTGAAAATGCGCAAACTTTAGCAACTTGAACTTGAAACCTAAAACAAAAAAACTAATCATGCTTTCCGTTAAAATACTCCATCCATTTTCCCTGTACTTTCATTACTTGTTCGATTACATCGCGTGCAGCGCCTCGTCCGCCTTTTACGTGAGAGATATAGCGGCTGATATTTTTGATTTCAGGACTTGCATCTTGCGGACAAGTTGGTAATCCTACTAATTTCATAACATGAAAATCCGGAATATCATCGCCCATATACAAAACTTGTTCTGGTTTAATATTATAAGTATCCGTATATTCTTTAAAGGTTTCAACCTTGTTTGGAGTTCCCAAATGTATGTCTTTAACGCCTAAATTTTGAAGCCTAACACGTACACCTTCATTACTTCCGCCAGAAATAACACAAACATGATAGCCACTTTCTACAGCTGCTTTCATGGCAAAACCATCACGAATATTCATCGTGCGAAGAATTTCTCCCTCACTGGTTACAAAAACCGAACTGTCTGTAAGTACGCCATCAACATCAAAAACAAATGTTGTGATGTCGTTCATTATTTCTTTATAACTCTTTGCCATTATTTTGTATAGATTGTGTTAGTATTTTATAAATATTCTTTTGATTTTCATTTGTTAAATACTCCAAATGCGCTTCAATTGTAGTCGAATCATTGCGTTTTGCAGGTCCGGTTTGAGCGTCGGTTGGATTTAAAGTTTTGATTTTATCAGCCGTTTCCTGAATTAAAGGTTTCAATATTTCAAAAGGAACCTTATTCTCTTCACAAATTTCCTGACCAATCTGATATAAATGATTCGTGAAATTATTCACAAAAACGGCAGCGACATGAAGTGTCTTACGCTGCTCTGAATTTATAGGAAAAACAGCTTTTGAGATGCTTTTTGCTACAGTGTCTAAAACACGAAAATCAAATGTATTTTCAGCTTCCAGACAAATCGGAATCACTGAAAAATCAACATCCTTATTTTTAGAAAAAGTTTGAAGGGGATAAAAAACGCCTTTACGGTTTTTGTCATCCAAAGTCTCAATTGAAGCCGTTCCCGAAGTATGAACCACAAGCTGGTTAATGAAAGGTAATTGTGCTGAAACCTCTGCAATTGCATTATCTGTAACAGCAATAATATATAAATCAGCTTCTTTTAAATCCTGAAAATCGTTTACAATTTTATCAAATTCAATCAAAGAAACCAGAGTTTCTTTTTTTCTGGAAAAAACCTGTGCAATTTCAACAAGCTCACTTTTAGCGAAAGCTTTTATCAAATGCTGCGCAACATTTCCGGAACCAATTAACGTTATTTTAATCATAACGCAAAATTAGCATTATTTTTTGAATGGATATAACCTATTTAATCAACACAAATAAAATTAAAATCACATCTTTATTATCTTAAAAATAGTAAGAAAAATATTTTTAATAAGCTTAAATAAATATTTTCTTTACTTATTTTTGGCTTTAATAATTTAAAAAAAAATACAAATGAAAAGTACAATTACATTTTTGGCAATAGTCTGTGTTATACAAATATCATTTTCTCAATCTATTGGAGAGAATGGTTATGCTCCTATAATAAATAATTTTAACATTCCTCTTTTATCCGGTGTTTATAGTGGTCAAAATGCCATAGGACAAACTCCCGATGCAGGTACTGGATGGCAACATTTATTTGCGATAAGACATATTGATTCAAATAATAATTTCCAATTGCAAATCGCTTCATCATACAATGAAAATGACAGGTTATTTTTTAGAAAAATCGCACATGATTTAACATCAACAAATTCTACGTGGATTGAGTTTGCAACAAGAAGTAATAATACTTTTATTGGAGATCAAAGTATTAATGGTAATTTAGGGATTAATAAAGATTTAATCTTAAAAAATTATGAAAACATTGCAGGAAAGGGTAATAAAATTATTTTTACTGCTTATGGGAATGACTTACAAGGACCTCAAATAAGAAGTTATTTAACTTTTGCTTCTGCTAATGATTCACGAATGGGACTAGTATTAAGTTCTTATTCAAAAGGGTATATGGATGAACTTTTTCTTATAGATGGCAACGTAGGTATAGGGAAAGCAAACCCAACCAATAAACTAGATGTAAAAGGCACCATTCATTCACAAGAAGTAAAAGTAGATTTGCTTGGCTGGTCTGATTTTGTTTTTAAAAAAGAATATAATTTGCCAACACTTGCTGAAGTTGAAAAACATATTAATGAAAAAGGCCATTTAGAAAATATTCCAAGCGAAGAAGAAGTGCTTAAAAATGGTATTAATTTGGGAGAAATGAATGCCAAGCTTTTGCAGAAAATTGAGGAGTTAACATTATATACAATTCAGCAATCAAAAGAAATTCATGATTTAAAAAAAGAAAATGAATCGTTTAAATTATTATCTGAGAGACTTGATAAATTGGAACAAAAACTGAAATAAAATTAATTATACAAAAGCTATTAATGAAAAAAATTACAACACTACTCATTGTATTATTTTTGACAGTTACAGCATCGGCTCAACAAATTGGGGACGGATATGCACCAGAAATTACTGATTTTAGAATTCCTTTAAAATCTGGAATATATACTGGTACAAATGCAATTGGAGCTAATCCAGACATAAGTAGTTATGGAGGATTTCAACACCTTTTGGTTTCTAGATATGGTCAATCTACCAGTAATCATCAATTACAAATTAGCTCTTCATTTGCAGAAAATGATAGGTTATTTTTTAGAAAAATTGGTACAGACTTAAGCACTACAAACCCTTCATGGATTGAAGTTGCCACAAGGGGAGCAAATACTTTTACAGGATATCAAAGTATTAATGGAAATTTAATGGTCTCTAATTCAAATCCCCAAAGTGCTATTGAGATTATGGAAGTAAGCGATAGTAACCCACTAGGCCAGGCAGTACCAACGAAATCAGTTCTTAAATTATCCCGAAAAGGAACGCCAAATTATTCATATATTGAGAATGCTGAATTTCGTATTGGTCATGGTGGAAGTGGATTATATGGTAGTAAGCTTGATTTGTATATAAACGGTAGTGCAAATACAAATACTATACCTGATCAACATGTAATGACTTGGAACTACAATGGAAATGTTGGTATAGGTATTACAAATCCAAATAACAAACTAGACGTAAACGGTACTATTCATTCCAAAGAAGTAAAAGTAGATATGGTAGGGTGGTCTTGGCCTGATTTTGTTTTTAAAAAAGAATATAATTTGCCAACGCTTGCAGAAGTTGAAAAACATATTAATGAGAAAGGACATTTAGAAAATATCCCTAGTGAAGACGAAGTCCTTAAAAACGGAATTAATTTAGGAGAAATGAATGCCAAGCTTTTGCAGAAGATAGAGGAATTGACACTTTATATGATTGAAATGAAAAAAGAAAATATTCAAATGAAAAATAAACAATTTGAATTAGAAAATACAATTACACAACTTAAAAATAAAATTAACTAATGAAAAAAATAGCTTTTCTAATTGCTTTTCTATTTATTACTTCACTTTCTTTTTCTCAACAAATTGGAGATGGTTTTTCACCAGTCATAAATGATTTTGCAACACCTTTAAAATCAGGAGTATATAGTGGTCTGATTACGCGTGGTACGATTCCGGATGTAAGTCATGACTGGAGTCATTTGTTTGTTATTAGACATATAAATCAAACAAATAATTATCAATTACAAATCGCCTCATTGTATACAGATAATGATAGGATTTTTTTTAGAAAAATTGCCAATAATTTTGATTTAACACCTACAAATACTGCATGGTCTGAATTTGCAACACGTGGAACAAATACTTTTATTGGAAATCAAACTGTAAATGGTAATTTAGGGATTGGTACATCATCACCTGAATCACCACTTACGGTTTACGGAATTTCAACTTTTTATCCACGAAGAATAGGAGCAGGCGATGCAAGACAGTTTTTCATTAACCATTCCTTTAGTAATCCAGATTTTATAAATAATCTTTATCCTATTATTTTGGCTACGGGGGGAGGAAATCAACCATTAATTCTCGATGCAGCTAGAGTTGGCATAGGAACAGCGAACCCAGATTCAAGATTAGCAGTGAACGGAACAATCCACTCCAAAGAAGTAAAAGTAGATATGCTAGGGTGGACTTGGCCAGATTTTGTTTTCAAAAAAGAATATAATTTGCCAACGCTTGCAGAAGTTGAAAAACATATTAATGAAAAAGGACATTTAGAGAATATTCCAAATGAAGAAGAAGTTCTTAAAAATGGAATTAATTTAGGAGAAATGAATGCCAAGCTTTTGCAGAAAGTCGAGGAATTGACACTTTACATGATTGACCAAAACAAGAATATCCAAAGTTTGATAGAAGAAAATAAAAAGCAAAATGAAAGGATAATATATCTTGAAAAAAACTATATTCTAAATAACTAAATAATATGAAAGCAAAATTTATCACAATAATTATTTTATTTTTTACAACAATAATTTCTTTTTCTCAGCAAATTAATGGATCAGAACTAAATTTATATAATTCTTCTAAAGATTCTAATGGCATAGGACAAAGATGGGCAATTTATAATATGACTGGCGTTTATGGAAATAGTTTACAATTCTGGATTTATGATAATTTAGGTTGTGCACAAGGCGGTTTGTGCGATAATCGACTAACTATATCTGATAATGGAAATGTTGGTATCGGAATGATGGTTCCAAAAACTAAGCTAGATGTAAAAGGCACAATTCATTCACAAGAAGTAAAAGTGGATTTACTTGGCTGGTCTGATTTTGTTTTTAAAAAAGAATATAATTTGCCAACGCTTGCAGAAGTTGAAAAACATATTAATGAGAAAGGACATTTAGAAAATGTCCCTAGTGAAGACGAAGTCCTTAAAAACGGAATTAATTTAGGAGAAATGAATGCCAAGCTTTTGCAGAAGATAGAGGAATTGACACTTTATATGATTGATCAAAACAAGAATATTAAAAGTTTGATAGAAGAAAATAAAAAACAAAATGAAGAAATAATGGCTTTGAAGAAAAACACATTATCTAAATAATTTTAAAGATATAACCCAGCGTAGTTAGGATTAATGAGCTGGGTTATATTCTTAATTTTTTATTCTTTTACATTTTCACCGCTCCTTTAGAAACAGTTTCGCCAATAGTCGTTGTTTTAGAATAATTTACATCTTTAGAAGAAACCAATTCAATTTTCTCACTTGCTGCACCATCTATTGTAACGGCTTTTGCAGAAGTTGAGTTGAATTCAACATTTTTTAAAGACATATTTTTTCCGTTATAGATTTCAAAAATAGTTGGACTTTTGATATCTAATTTGGCATTTGTTATTTTAATTCCGTTTGCATCGATAATTGAAAAGCCTTTTTCTGCTTTTACAATTAAATTTGAAATCTCAATATTTTCCAGATTCATTTCAGGCAAACCCTGCAAAAATACAGCCTGATATGCTCCTGAAATTGTGATGTTTTTAATGGAAATATTTTTGAATTGCGGCGTTTTTTCATTTACCGGAACCGCTTTTGTATTGATTTTATTTCCGCCCTCGGCCAAAGTTTCTGCGATAGATTTTCCTCCATAATAAAGATCAAAAGAAATTGCCTGCGATGGAATATCGGTCATAAAAATATCTGAAATATAGATGTTCTCAACAATTCCGCCACGTCCGCGTGTGCTTTTAAAACGCAATCCAACATCAGTTCCCATAAAAGTGCAGTTAGATACGTGAAGGTTTTTTACACCACCAGACATTTCACTTCCTACGGTTACGCCGCCGTGCCCGTGATAAACTATATTATTTCGTACAATGATATTTTCGCAGGGGACGCCACGATCGCGGCCGTCTTTATCTTTTCCAGATTTAATACAAATAGCGTCATCACCAACATCAAAACTGGAGTTTTCGATCAGTACATTTTTGCAGGATTCAACATCAAGACCGTCTCCGTTTTGAGAATACCATGGGTTGCGAACGGTTACGTTTCTAACAATTAAATCTTCCACCATTAAAGGATGAATATTCCATGCTGGGGAATTTTGGAAAACCGGTCCGTCAAAAAGAACTCTTTTACTATTTTGAATACTTACCATTACAGGACGAAGGAAATCATGAATAGCTTCAAACTCTTCTTTTGTTTTTAAATCAAGACGCACATTTTGATCGGCACCAATAGAAGCTTTCATAAAAGTTTCAGATGGATACCAGCTTTCTTTTTTTTCATTTAAAACCCCTCCAGAAGCTATCACTTTTTTCCATTGGCTTTCTGTTAGCTTGCTTTTCTTAACTTGTCTCCAAACTTCGCCTGAGCCATCCCAAACACCATTTCCGGTAAATGCAATATTTTCTAAGTTTTTACCATAAATAGGAGAGATGCAGCGCCAGGTGTTTAAGCCTTCAAAACTGGTTTCTATAATAGGATATAAACTTTTATCTGTCGAAAATTTAATCAAAGCTCCGGTTTCTGCATGCAGTTCAATATTACTTTTTAGAATAATTGGTCCGGTAAGCCATATTCCGGGCGGAATAACAACTTTTCCGCCTCCTTTTTTTGAAACAGCATCAATAGCATCGGCGAAAGCCTTTGTATTAAGAGTGTAACCGCCGTTTACAGCTCCAAAATCTTTTATATTGACAGTGTTATTAGGGATTTGTGGTTCCTGAACTTTCGACATTTTAAATTCAATATCAGGATAAACATCAGTTGTTTTGTTTTTTTGAGCCTGAATACTTTCTGAAAAGCAGGTCGTTAAAAAAGCTGCGAGTATGCACAATAAGTTAGTTGTGTTAGTTTTCATTTCGAAATTATATGAGTGTGGTTATTAATAGCTGTAATTCTTATTTAGAATCTCGATTTTTATCAATTCTGGAATTAATTCTCGTTTTTCAAATATAAATTAAAAATGTAATCGATTACACAAATCTAATGATTTTTTTTAATTATCAAAGAAATTCTAAAACAGATTAATTGTAGTATTTAACTTGTTTAAGATGAAAACATCACTTTAAATTAAGCCTATTTTTGGTTTTAATTAACAAATGACAAATATCGATACTCAACATTTTTAAGTACTTTTGTGGCACTTTTATACAATGTAACTCCTCAAAAATGGATAAAAAAATATTCTCTTTTTTGTTTTCTACACGATTAATGGCTGTTCTTTTTTTAACATTCGCACTTGCAATGGGTATTGGAACTTTTATCGAAAGTAAGTACAATACTGATACAGCCAGAATTTTAATTTACAATACCTGGTGGTTTGAAGCCATAATGGTTTTCTTCCTCATCAATTTCTTCGGAAACATCAAACGTTATCAATTATTAAAAAAAGAAAAGTGGGCGACTTTATTACTCCATCTTGCCTTTATTTTTATTCTTTTAGGAGCTTTTATTACACGTTATATTAGTTACGAAGGTATGATGCCAATCCGCGAAGGCGCTGCCGAAAACCAAATTTATTCTGATAAAACATTCATCACTATATTTGCAGACGGCGAATACAAAGGTGAGCCGAGAAGAAGAGTTTTTGAAAAAAACCTTTTATTATCTCCAGTTACCAATAATGATTTTAGTATTTCAGGAAAATTTGATGAAACTCCTTTTGAAGTGACTTTTGACAAATATATTATGGGTGCTAAAGAAATCGTAAAACCGGATTCAAACGGAACTTTATACCTAAAACTGGTAGAAGCGGGATCAGGCGGGCGTGAAGAACATTTCCTGAAAGAAGGTGAAGTTCAGAACATTCACAATGTTTTATTTGCTTTGAATAAACCTACTGCCGGCGCCATAAACATCAATACAACTGGCGAAAAATACACCATTCAAACTCCTTTTGAAGGACGTTTTATGAGAATGGCCGATAAGCTTGAAGGTGATGTTACTAAAGATAATGTGCAGCCGTTAATGATGCGATCTTTATATAGTATTGGTGATATTAGAATCGTTTTTCCGGATCCTGCTATAAAAGGAATCGTTGATTATGAATCTAATAACGATTATAAAGCAAAATCTCATACTGATGCTTTACTTGTAAAAGTAAAAGCTGACGGACAGGAAAAAGAAGTAAGACTTTTAGGTTCTAAAGGTAGTATTGGAGAACCGCAAACCGTTAAAATAGGAAAAATTGAATATACTTTATTCTACGGAAGTAAAGCTTATGTTTTACCGTTTAAAGTAAAATTAAATGACTTTATAGCAACCAAATATCCGGGAACAGAGAAAAGTTATTCTGCTTTTGAAAGTAAAGTAACCGTTCAGGATTCTGCAGAAACTTTTGATGCTGATATTTATATGAACCACGTTTTAGATCATAAAGGATACAGATTTTTTCAATCATCATTTGATCCGGACGAAAAAGGAACTGTGTTGTCTGTAAACCACGATTTCTGGGGAACTAATATTACCTATTTTGGTTATTTTATGTTGTACTTTGGTTTAATGGCCATTATGTTTACTAAACATTCTCGTTTTGCAGATTTAAAACGCAAATTAGAAGTAGTAAAGAAGAAAAAAGATAAATTAATTACCATTTTTGTTTTACTATTTAGTTTGAATGGCTTTGCACAGGCACCTCATGTTCACGAACATAATCATGCGCATAGCGAAGACCCTAACGATCACGCCAATCACGTTACAGCTCCGCCAAGTCAAAAACAAATAGACTCATTACTGACAATTTATAAGGCTCCGAAAGAACACGCTGCAAAATTTGGGCGTTTGATTATTCAGGATGCAGGCGGTAGAATGAAACCGATCAATACTTTTTCATCTGAATTATTGAGAAAAGTGAGTCAGAGCGATACCTATAACGGAATGAATTCTGATCAGGTATTTTTATCGATGACACAATACGCTCAGGTTTGGATTCAGGTTCCTATTATTTATCTGAATACAAAAGATGACAGTATTCGTAAAATTATTGGTATCGACAGAAAAGCAAAATTAGCTCCATTTGTAAAGTTTTTTGACGAAAACGGAAATTATAAACTTGCACCTTATTTAGATGCTGCTTACAAGGCAGGAAATCCAAATAGTTTTGAGAGAGATTTTATAGAAGCTGATAAAAAAGTAAATTTAATGGAGTCGGCATTAAGCGGAAGTATTTTAAGGATATTTCCTATTCCAAATGACCCAAATAATAAATGGATCTCTTATTTAGAATTGAATAATGCAGGTTTAAAAGGAATGGATTCTACGTATGTAAAACAAATTATTCCAATGTATTTTAGTGCATTAAACAACGGTTCTATTTCTAAAAACTTTGGTACTGCCGATCAGTTGGTGGAAAGTATTAATGGTTTTCAGAAAAAATTTGGCAGTAAAGTACGCCCGAGCGAACAAAAAATTGATCTTGAAATTGCGTATAATAAGTATAATATTTTACCGAAAATGTTTTACTGGTATTCCCTTTCAGGAATCTTTATGCTGATTTTTACACTTTTCAGTACCTTTTTCGATAAAAGATGGTTACGAATTACTGTAAATGGTTTTCATATATTAATTGGATTAATCTTTGCACTTCACACAGTTGCATTAATTGCCCGTTGGTATATTTCTGGTCACGCACCATGGAGTAATGCTTATGAAGCCATTGTATATGTGGCCTGGTCAACAATGTTCTTTGGATTGGCTTTTGATAGAAAATCAAAACTTACTGTGGCATCTGCAGCCTTTGTAACGGCGATGATTTTCATGGCATCAAACGCCAACTGGATTGATCCTGAAATTGCCAATTTACAGCCTGTTCTGAATTCATATTGGTTAATGATTCACGTTGCTGTTATTGTGGCAAGTTACGGGCCTACGGCACTTGGAATGATTTTAGGTTTTGTATCGCTGATATTGATTTTCTTTACCAATGAGAAAAACAAAGCCAAAATGGAATTAAACATAAAAGAAATCACTTACATCAACGAAATGGCGTTGACTATCGGTTTGATTATGTTAACAATAGGAAACTTTCTTGGAGGACAATGGGCCAACGAAAGCTGGGGACGTTACTGGGGATGGGATCCAAAAGAAACCTGGGCATTAATATCAATCATGATTTATGCATTCGTAATTCACGCTCGTTTTGTACCATCGCTTCGTAGTAAATGGTTTTTCAACGTAATGAGTATGTACGCCTTTGTATCTATTTTGTTTACCTATTATGGAGTAAATTTCCATTTAGTTGGTCTGCATTCTTACGCAAGCGGTGATGCACATTCATTAAACTGGGTTTATTATTCACTAGGAACCATTTCTTTAATTGCACTTATAACATATCCAAAATACAATAAGTATTATAAAAGCAAAAAAGCTGTAAAAGCAAAAAAATAAATAATTTCAGAAAGCAAATTATTAATTCTCCTAAAAGGTTCAGCGTAAAAGTTGGACCTTTTTTTTGTTGTCCGCAATTATTGAAGTAATTTCTAAAGGTCTGATTGCAGTTTTATAGGGTAAATCCATGCTTTAAAAGCTTTTCAATTATTTAGATTTCTTAAAACCGTTCGGGTACATAATGGCTAATAAAACGAAAATCAGTAGAAAATTATATTCTACACCGTTTCTCCCACCTCCAACAACAAACCAGCCTTCCTGAAAATGAACTAAAATTATACCCATTATCAAAATAAAAATAGTTACGAAACCTGCAGCCTTAATATATTTGTTTAATAATAACAATACAGCAGCAATGATGTGCGAAATTTTTATTGACCATGCCAGAAAAACACCAAACGGCGCAAAACCAATCTGATTAAGATATAGATTTCCAAAATCGTTTATACCATTATTGAAAATTCCAAAAACAGAGTGGGAGAGAAGTATGATTGCAGTTGCGATTCTTAAAAGTAAATTTCCGTTCATAGTAATGGTTGGTTTTTATTATTTTAAATTAAAAAGAACCTGTCGGGTGTAATTATTTTTAACACAAGAAACATAGGATTATTGAACTCAAAAAAGGCATTTTACTTGCAGAACACATCCCGATAGCTATTTTGACTATGTTTGAGAAACTTGTTTCTTTTTGATTTCCTTTTTTAAATCTTAAAATCTATGTTTCTATGTGTTTAATTATTTTTTTATGCATTAATCCAACTAAAAATAATAAAAAAACGCATATTAAAATAAATTAATATGCGTTTTAAGTTTTGTCTTAAATTGTATTTTAAACTTTTCCTAAAGTATATAATTGTTCCATTGTAGGAGTTGCACTTCCTCCGGCCGGCTCAAGTGTAATTCCAAAAGCTTCTGCAGAATCTGTTTGCTCTACGGCAAAAATCTTTTGATCATTTTCTTCAAAATTATCCAGTAAACCAATACTTGTAGGCGTAAGAACCGGACTTAATTTTAAAGACCAAACCTGATAAACCATACCTTTTGGAGGTTTTGGTAAACCTGCAGCATCTATATAGGTCGTTTTGGTGTCTTTGTTCCAATATACTTTGGCAAAAGATGTTGGAGAAACAGCCTGACCGCCCAGTGTTACACCAGTGTTTTTTATATCTCTAACAATCGTTAAGTTTTTCTCTGTTTCTTTATTTTGCTGATCTAAATAAGCAAACTCTCTCTGAATTTTATTCTTTTCATTACCAACAGTTGCAATAGCTTCCTTGGTTTTTGTTAATTCTAAAGTTTGATATCCAAGTCCTAAAAGCATTAAAACCGCAGCTGCCCAGCCCACGTATTGAGACCAGTTTGATGCCGGTTTCATATCGACTACTTTGCCATGTTTCAGCTCGAGGCGTGCTTTTATCTTTTCGAAATTAGCTACAGAATGAAAAGGTGAAAAACTTGATGATAAAGCTATAATAGCTTTTTCTATAGCAAGTATCTCCTGTTCAACCTCGGGATTTTTCTTTGCCATTTCGGCTATCTCCAGATTTTCTGTTTCGGTTAATAAACCGTAAACATAAAGTTCTAAAATTCCTGATTCTATATACTCTTGTGCTTCCATTATATTTTTAAATAATTACGTAAATCGTTAATACAGTTTCTGTTTTGCGTTTTGACAGTTCCCAACGGAATTGCCAGCTCTTCTGACGCCTCTTGTTGAGTGTATCCTTTAAAAAATAATAAGTCAATAATTTCAATACACTTTGGTTTCAATTTTTTTACAAATTCCTGAATCCCAATGGTGTCAATTTTATTAGTGAGTTTATTACTGTCATCTAACAGATTTACGAAATTATCCGAAGAAAGGTTTTTTTGGCTATTATTAAAATTTTTAGATCTTAACTTATCTATGCTTGTATTACGAGCTATATTAAGGATCCAGGTATAAAAACGCCCCTTACCTTCGTTATACGAATCTATATTTTTCCAGATTTTTACAAAAACTTCCTGCAAAACATCTTCAGCTTCTTCACGGTTTTTTACGAGAACATTGATGACCGAAAACAAACTTTTAGAATACATATCATACAAATGGGTAAAAGCTCTTTCGTCTTTTTTGTAAATTAAAACTAATAATTCTTCTTGACTCATACATTTTGGTTTTTAAGCTTAAACAAAATTTTAGGAAATATTTTATTACAATGAGATAAAGGTAATTTATTTTTTTATCAAAAAATTACTTTTTTTTTATTGCGCTAAGCCCTTTAAGAATCAGGATTTTATAAGAAATAATATTTTTTTTTACTTTTTTTTACTTTTTTTAAAACCAAAATTTAATCTCTTTCGTATATATCATTATAAAAGTAAGTGAAATAATACAGATTGAAAAAATAAAGATAAAAGCCGATTAAAAATTTGATTTATATAAGATTAGTATGAGCCATTTAAGAGTATTAAAAAAGAAATTTAATAATCAAAAAAACATCATGAGAAACGCAAATAAATTAAAAATACTGATAATTGCCTTAACTAGTGTTTTGCAGTATTCAAACTCCACAGATACTATTCTTCGAAAAGGTATTGTTAGATATAGTTCTTCAACAATACATCAAATAGGTAATTTAGATAATAACAGTTCTTATAAGAAAGATGTAAATCAAGATTTATAGAATTTTATAGTTGATGCTACTCGGACTTCCAGACTGAAAATTTCCGGAATTAAAAAACTACCAGGAAAATAAGCCATTTAAAAATTGTAAAAACCACTCAGAAAGTATTTGGAAGTTTAACAATTCAGGGAACAAAGAATTTTCA
>Ga0307413_10000398_pt1 | contig 13920 bp, 15 predicted proteins | sample DK1Ometagenome_3_FD_203714 | JGI IMG/M metagenome (GOLD analysis project Ga0307413, IMG submission 203714) | Maize rhizosphere microbial communities from greenhouse at UC Davis, California, United States - DK15-O-2 | ecosystem: Host-associated > Plants > Roots > Rhizosphere > Soil | place: USA... | reverse complement strand
GAAAGCGGCAGTGAGTCGCGCGAGTCGTCTCGATCGGACATAAAAAAAGGGACCCGCATTGCTGCGGGCCCCTGTTCGCCTCACGGCGACGCTGCCTACTTCAGATGGTTCGAGAGATGCTTGTTCATCTCGAACATGCTGACCCGGTCCTTGCCCCCAAAGACCTTCTTCAGCTTGTCGTCAGCCATGATTTCCCTCTTGTTTTGAGGGTTTTGCAGGTTGTTCTTGCGGATGTGATCCCAGATCTTCGAAACGACCTGGCTGCGCGGCAACGGCGCGTTGCCGGTGATCGCTGCGAGATCCGCCGAAGGTTGAACCGGCCGTGCGAGTCCGCCGCCTGCTTTCCTACCCGTCCCCGATTTAGATGCCATTTTGGCCCTCCTGTTGTACGCACTACCGATAGAGCGCAAAGCAATGCTCTTGGCAATGCCGTTTTCAGAGGGAAAACGGCCGAAAATCATCTCGCAAACGGAACGACCCGGTTGAGCACGTCGTGACCAATGTCCGCTCGGCCGCCGAAGGGAATGCCGGATCGCTCGCACCACTCCTCGACGATGGCCGCCTCGTCTCGCCCGAAATCGGGGTCGTTGCGCGGAATATCTCCAACCCGTCCAAGCCTTAAGCGGGCGACCTTCCGAACGTTTGTGCTCGCCGTGACATGGAACATGGTCCGGTCGATCCGATAATGATGTTCGCTCACGTCCTCGACCAGCAGGTCGACGCCGGCGAAGTCGGGTTCCAGTACAGTCCCCAGCAGGGTCGCAAGAACGGTCAGGTTGAATGCCATGGCGGGTTGCTGGAGTTTCGGTTCGAGTGCCGACGGATCGCGCCGCACCATCCAGTCGAGCGCGCGGGCGACGGCCGCCTCACCGTCCTCGCGGTGGAAGTCCGTTGGCATTGGTCCCCAGGCAACCTCGAGACCCGCCTTGTGGAATGCCGCGTGCAGGAAGCCGGCATCGCTGTAACCGACATAGACCTTTGACCGCGCGGCATCCGGCAGATCGGCGACGGCGGCTTCTGCAATCCGGTTCGATCCGTAGCCGCCGCGGGCGAACCAGACGGCATCGACCGATGGGTCCGCCATCACCTCGCGAAGCGCCGAGAGACGCGCCTCGTCCGGGCCCGCGAAATGACCCTCGCTAAGGAAGCATTGCGGATGGATCAGGACCTCGCAATCGCCGCGGCGCTGAACCAGCATTTCGAGCCGATCGGCAGACTGGCGTGTCAGGGTGCAGCTTGGGGCGACGACCGCGATCTTCATGCTGCTCTAATTTAGCATGGCGCGCGCCCGCGCAATGGGGCAGCTTCCGCCGCCTGATCGGAAGGGGGATTTCATGATCAAGCGCTTCATGTTCGCCGGTGTCGTAGCGACGCTCCTCGCATCCTCGACAATGGCGCAGGGCCCGAAAGATGCCGCGGCTGCCTACGATGTTCTGATCGACAACGGTACGATCTACGATGGAATGGGCGGGGAACCTTTCGCCGGGGACGTCGCGATCCGCGAAGACAAGATCGTATACATCGGCCCGCAGGCGCCGGGCGCAGCGAAGAAAACCATCGACGCCTCGGGCATGGCGGTCTCCCCCGGATTCATCAACATGCTGAGCTGGGCGGTCGAGAGCCTGATCGAGGATGGCCGAGGGGTTGGCGACACGGTGCAAGGCGTCACGCTCGAAGTCTTCGGCGAAGGCGATTCCATGGGTCCCCTCAACCCCCAGATGAAGAAGCTCGCCATCCAACGGCAGGGCGACATCAAATATCCCATCAAATGGACGACGCTCGGCGAATATCTGACCTACCTCACGCGCAAGGGCATCACGCCCAACGTCGCCTCCTTCATCGGCGCCACGACCGTCCGGGTGCACGAGCTCGGCGAGAAGGACGTGGACCCCGCCCCCGAGCAGCTCGACCGCATGCGTGCGCTCGTCCGCGACGCGATGAAGGAAGGCGCGCTCGGCGTCGGCTCGTCGCTCATCTACGCGCCCGCAAGCTACGCCGAGACTCCCGAGCTCGTCGCCATCACGACCGAGGCCGGAAAATGCGGCGGCATGTACATCAGCCACATGCGTTCCGAAGCGGACCGCCTCGTCGAGTCCGTCGACGAACTGATCGCCATCAGCAAGGAATCCGGTGCGCCGGCCGAAATCTATCACCTGAAGCAGGCGGGCAAATCGAACTGGGGCAAGCTCGACGAGGTCATCAAGCGCGTCGAGGCCGCGCGCGCTTCCGGGCAGCGGATCACAGCCGACATGTACACCTATACCGCGGGCGCGACGGGCCTCGATGCATCCATGCCGACCTGGGTGCAGTCCGGCGGGCTCGAGGAATGGATCAAGCGAATGAAGGACCCGGCGACCCGCGCCCGGCTCGTCGAGGAGATGCGCGCTCCGGGGAAGGATTGGGAGAATCTGCTGCTCGGCGCCGGCACCCCCGAGAACGTGCTCCTCATCGCCTTCAAGAACCCGAAGCTGAAGCCGCTGACCGGCAAGACCCTCGGCGAAGTTGCGAAGATGCGCGGCAAGAGCCCGGAAGAGACGGCGATGGATCTCGTCATCGAGGACAATAGCCGCGTCGGCACCGTTTATTTCCTGATGAGCGAGGACAATGTGAAGCGGCAGGTCGGCCTGCCATGGGTCAGCTTCGGATCGGATGCCGAATCCGCCGTTCCGGAAGGCGTGTTCCTGAAGTCGAGCACGCACCCGCGCGCCTACGGCAACTTTGCCCGCGCGCTCGGCAAATATTCCCGTGACGAGAAGGCCGCGCCCGTCGCCGATGTCATCCGCCGGATGACGTCATTTCCCGCCACCAACCTCGGTATCAAGGGCCGCGGAGTCCTTCGCGATGGATATTTTGCGGACGTGGTGATCTTCGATCCGGCAAAGATCCAGGACCATGCGACCTTCCAGAAGCCGCAGCAGCTTTCCACCGGCGTGCGCGACGTCTTCGTCAACGGAATCCAGGTCCTCAAGGAGGGCAAGCACACCGGCGCCAAGCCGGGCCGGTTCGTGCGCGGGCCAGGCTGGACCGGCTGGCCCGGCGGCGGAGCTTGCAAATAAGCCAGCGCCGAATAGGGCCTGCGCTCAATGACTGAATCCACAATCTTCTTCTGCGGGATCGGGGGTAGCGGAATGCTTCCGCTCGCCTCGATCATACGAGCGACCGGCGCCAAGGTCGCAGGCTCCGACCGTTCGCTCGACGCCGGCCGCGTCGCCAACAAGTTCGCGTATCTCCGCTCGCTCGGAATCTCGCTGTTCCCACAGGACGGTTCGGGCCTTCAGGATGGGATGACTCTCGTCACCTCCGCCGCGGTGGAGGAAACGGTTCCGGACGTCGTCCGCGCCCGCGAGCTTGGCCTCCAACACCTCACCCGCCCTCAATTCCTTGCCAAGCTTCTCAATGACGCCCAGCGCAGCGTCGCCGTCGGCGGCACCAGCGGCAAGTCGACGGTCACCGGGATGATCGGCTGGATCCTGCACCACGCCCACCGCCAGCCGACCGTCATGAACGGCGCGGTGATGAAGAATTTCGTCACGCCATCCGCGCCCTTCGCAAGCGCGCTGGTCGGCGATCCCGAATTGTTCGTCAGCGAAGTGGACGAGAGCGACGGTTCGATCGCGCTCTACAAGCCCGAGATTGCAGTGCTCACCAACATCAGCCTCGACCACAAGGAAATGGCCGAGCTCCGCAGCCTGTTCGCAGCGTTCCTGCTGCGCGCCCGCAAGGCCGTCGTGAATCTCGACGACCCGGAGACTCGAGCGATCGCCGACGTCGTCCCGGCCGACGCTTGCGTCGGCTACGGCTTCGACAGCCCCGGCGCGCGGTTCATGGGCAAGAACCTCGATCTTGGCGCGGACGGAAGCAGCTTCACGGTGATCGCGGGCGAAGAGAGTGAGGACGTGCGGCTCACCGTTCCCGGCCGTCACAACGCTTCGAACGCGCTGGCTGCGATCGCGGCAACCCGCCAGCTCGGCGTGTCGCTCGAGGAGGCCGCGGCGGCGCTGGAGCGGTTTGAAGGCTTGAAGCGGCGCTTCGAAACCGTCGGCTCGGCCGCGGGCGTGACCGTGATCGACGATTTCGCTCACAATCCCGACAAGATCGACGCCACCCTCGCCACGCTTCGGCAGGCCGACGGCCGCCTGCTCATCATGTTCCAGCCGCACGGCTACGGACCGCTGACCAAGATGGGGGACCAGCTCGCCGCCAGCTTCGCGCGCGGAATGGCGCAGGGCGACAAGCTATACCTGCCGGACCCCGTCTACCAAGGCGGGACTGTCGAGCGATCACGCGGCTCCGACTGGCTGGCCGAACAGGTGCGCGCCGCAGGCATCGAGGCCGACCATATCCCGGAGCGGGCGGCCATAGGCGACGCGCTCCTCGCCGAGGCGCGTGAGGGCGACCGCATCGTCATCATGGGCGCTCGCGACGACAGCCTCAGCGAATTCGCGGCGGACCTGATCGAACGGCTGGCGGCGCGGAACTGAACAGCGCCTCCTGAGTCGGGCAGGTATGGCAAGGCCCGGATCCGTTATTGGCTGGCTCCTCTCAGAGGAAGATCGCGCAAAGCTTCTCGCGCAATTCCCGCCCAGGTATGAAAATGTTGTCGCGCACCACGTGACTCTGCAAACGAATGCAGAGCGGGAGCCTCTGCCCAAGGAGGTCAAGGCCCAGGTGGTCGGGCGGACCGACGACGAAAAGGGCGTTGAAGCGATGGTGGTCGCGATCGACGGCAGTACCGACCGCCACGACGGATCGACGTATCACATCACCTGGTCGCTCGCCGACGGCCGCCGGGCCCGCGAAAGCAACGACATTCTGCGGGCGTTCGGCTGGGACGAGCTCGACCGGCCCATCCCGGTCAAGCTGGACCCGGGCCGCTTCTAGGCATGGCAAGCAAGCAGCAGCCGCATCTGTTCCTCGACTGCGACGGCGTGCTTGCCGACTTTGACGCGGGGGCGCTTAAGTTGCTGGGCATGCCCCCCGCGAAATTCGAGCAACGCTACGGCCGAGGCGAGTTCTGGAAGCGCCTGGCGCGTCACGGCAATTTCTACGGCGACCTTGCGGAGATGCCGGACGCGCAGCAATTGTTCCGCGCTGTCAAACATCTGAAGCCGACAATCCTCACCGGCCTGCCGCTAGGAACCTGGGCCGCGCCGCAGAAGGAACGCTGGGCCGAAGAGCATTTTCCCGGAGTGCCGATCATCACGACCATGGCCCGGCAGAAGCATCTTCACATGGAGCCGGGCGATGTCCTCGTCGACGACAGGGAGAACCATCGGCATCTGTGGGAGCAGGCCGGAGGCATCTTCATTCACCACAAGAATGCTGCGGACAGCATCCGCCAGCTGTCGGAAATCTATCCGTCGGTGAATGCGGAAGCCGAGGCTTAAGCCGCCGCCTGGAGATCGACCTTCTCGACCCATTCCGGCCAGAACACGGGCTCGCGGTTCGACCAGCCTGGCGCAGTTGCTGCGCTCTCACTGATCGACTGGAGCAGGGTCCGGCGGCGATCCGGGTGAAGGTGCGGAAGCGCTGCAGCGGCACAAAAGGCTGCAGGGAGCCACGGCCGCGACGACGCGCCGACCAGCCGCTCGTAAAGGAAGCGAAAGGCGGCGAAGTTCGGAAGCCGATCCTGGCCCAGGTCGAAGGCCGAGACGGTGATGAGCATGCCCATGAAGGGCTCGATCATGTCGAGGCCGCTGTCGTCCGGGACCTGTATCCGCAAATGATCGAGTTGCTTGTAGATCCTGGACTGAGCGCGGATGGAGGCTGCCTCGCCTTCGTCGCGAGCCCAGCATTCGATCGCGTCCCGCCGACCGTAGGCCACATCCAGCGAGCGGCGGATGTACCGCTGCGTCGCCTTCGCGAAGCTGGCGAACTCTTTCATTTCCGAGAGCAGCAACGCGCCGTTAGCCGGCTGGCTGGTCCGCGTAATCATCACCCCGACTCCTTAGTCCCACCGGCAGGATGATGCGGCTGCTCTAGTTGCAGATTGATTAACCACTTATCCCACCCCCGTTCAGATTGAATCAGACGAAGGCGAAGACGGCAATGGGAAATGCTCACGGCTCGTCGTATCGGCGGCCGCTGTAGATTTCTTGCAACGGAAATGTGGATAAGTCGCGGGCGGACCGCGCTATTTCTTCTCCGGGAATCCGGAAGACGGGACTGGATCGTCCCCGCAACCCGGCTGAGTCGAGGATGGCGGATCGGATGCGTCCATCGATTCGTCGCTTCCGACATCCGCCTTGGCATCGGGATTCTGCGGTTCCTTCTGCAGCCTGCGCTCCAGTTCCTTTTCCGGCGGGTTCGAGATCACCGGCGGCGGGACCGTTCCAGTTTCCTTCTTCTTGTCCTCATTCGTGACCGTGCCCACGGGACATCCTTTCGGCGAATCGTTTCATCACGTGAACGAAGAGGGAAGGACGCCGTTCCTCTGCCCGGCACGTTTATCGGGCGTTCAGTTTCGACCGGGGGCACGTGCTGTTCTGCCAAAGGACGAAGGGCGATTGCCCCATGGAGTGCGCGACCGTTACAAGGATGGTGATGAATGCTCCGATGACCCGGACTGCGGACCGACTGGCTCCGGGCCGATTTTCAGACTGGCCGCTCGCTCTCAAGTCGATCCTCGGCTTCTGGCTGTTCTATGCCCTGACCGTCGCCGTCAGGGCCTTCATGGGCGCGGATGCGCTGACCATGCTCGTCAACAAGCTGATCGTCGTCCTGATCGGCGTGGTTCTGACTGGCCTAGTCTACGCGGCAATTTCAACGTTCGCCGCCGGGGCGAGCATTCGAAAGAAGGCGATCGTCGCGGCCTTTGCCTCCTTCGCCGCCTCGTCCGCGATGGCCGGCGCCTTCCTCCTCATCGAAGACGTGATGCGCGAACCCAAGGAGGTGTTCCGGTACCAGTCCCGCGAAGGCTTCGTGATCATCGAAAAGGGCCACACGCTCACCGTCGAGCGTGGTGCCCAGGAGCCGCTCGTCGTGACCTTCCCGCGCGTCGGGGACCTTACGGCCAACCAGCGGGTCCGCTTCGCGGCCGACACGGCCGTCGTCTGGCTGTTCTTCTTCATCGCGTGGAGCGCATTCTATCTTGCGACGGTCGCCCAGGCCGAGGCGCTCAATGCCAAGCGCCGGGCCGTCGAAGCGGAAAGCGCCGCGCAGGCCGCCCAGGTTCGCGCGCTCCGCTACCAGATCAACCCGCACTTCCTGTTCAATACACTGAACTCTCTCTCGTCGCTCGTCATGTCGGGCCGCCCGGACGAGGCGGAAAGCATGATCCTGAAGCTGTCCAACTTCTTCAGGACGGGTTTGTCGCTCGATCCGAGCGCGGACGTGACCCTGGCCGAGGAAATCGATCTCCAACGGCTCTATCTCGACATCGAGAAGGTGCGCTTCCCGCGCCGGCTGAAGGTGGAGATCGATATCCCGGATGAGCTCGCAAATGCGTGTGTCCCTCCGCTTATCCTCCAGCCGATCGTCGAGAACGCGATCAAGTACGGAGTATCCGGATCGCGCGAGACGGTCACGCTGACGATCACTGCGGCGGAAGCCGGCCCGGGTCGCTTCACGATCGAAATCGTCAATACGGCCGGGACCGCTGCTCCCAAACGCTCCGGAAGCAAGCCGGACGGCACCGGAGTTGGGATTGGCAATGTCTGCCAGCGGCTCGAAGTGCGCTTCGGGCCCGCGGCAAGGTGTGAATTTGGCCCTGCGCCCGACGGTGGTTATCGTGTCCTGATGACATTGCCGTTGGACCGGGCCGATGGATGAACGCCCGCTAAGATTGCTCATTGCCGACGATGAGCCGCTCGCCGCCGAGCGTCTCCAGCTCCTCCTCGCCCAATCTCCGCAAGTCGACCTCGTGGGAACCGCCAGCGACGGCGAAAGCGCTGTGCGCATGGCGGAAGCGCTGACGCCAGACTTGCTGCTCCTCGACATCGAAATGCCGGGCCTCAACGGGATCAACGTTGCCCGCGCGCTCGCCTCGAAGCGGGAGCCGGCGGCAATCGTCTTCATTACCGCGTTCGACCAGTTCGCAGTCGCCGCCTTCGAGGTCGAAGCCGTCGATTATCTGATGAAGCCCGTCACGCCGGAGCGGCTCCAGCGTGCCTTGAAGCGGGCTCGCGACTACATTCACCGGCGCGACAAGGGCCCCGCCCGCGAGCCGGTTCCAGACTCGCAATTTCTGGAAGAATTCTGGGCCTCGGATTTGTCAGGCCTCGTGCGCATCGCCTCGCGCGATATCGATCGGGTATCGGCGGAGCGGGATTACATGCGTCTTCACGTTGGCCGACGAAGCTGGCTCATCCACCATTCCATGAATGCTCTGGAAGAAGGACTGAATCCCGAGCTGTTCGTCAGGCTTCACCGCTCGGCCATCGTACGCAAGGACTTCATCGCCGGATTTTCACGCAATCCCTCCGGGCGCTGGATCGCTCGGCTGGGGGACGGAACCGAGCAGCCGGTCGGCCGCCTCTATACCGACAAGGTGCGGTCGATCGCCCGGCGCTAAAGTGCCCGACGACCGGCCTGGGGTATAAGTCGACCGCCGGGCTCCTGTTAGTGTGGGTCAGGCGTGAATGGAGTTCACCGCGGCAATGGCCGCGACCTGCGTCCTGGGCGTTTCCGTCTTGCTCTGGCCCTGCGTCACCGTTGGGGTCACGAGTGCAGCCGAGGCGACGGAGGCTGCGATTACAATAACCAACTTCATCGTCTCGCTCCTTTTGCGGAGCGACGCGATGGCCGGGTTTGGGGAATTCGAGGGGACCGTTCCACCGCGTCGCATTTGCGGGATAGGTGAGCCTTCCGGGCAAGTCGCTCGAACCTCGACCAGCGCATTGGGGAGGTCGGCGACCGGCCCCTTGAATCGACGAAGGGCGTTCGCCGAACGGCGATTCGACGAACGTCAGCCGGCTTCGGCGGGTTCTTCTCCGACGCTTCGGTCCACGACCGTCGTCACCGCGACGTCGAGCGTAACGTTGCCGAGGGTGCGGAAAATGTCCGGCACCATCTCGACCGCGACGAGCAGTGCAAGTGGAGCAATCGGCACTCCAAGCGCCATGGCGATGGGTGCTATCGAGCTGATGAAGCTGACTTCGCCGGGGAGGCTGACGGCGCCGTAGCTCATCAGGGCGCCGACGGCCGTCGCCGCGATCATCTGCGCGAGCGTCGGTTCGAGCCCGAGCCAGTGAGCGACGTAGAACGCTACTGCCGTGTTCATCGCCGGGCCGGTCGCCCGGAACAGCGCGACCGAGATGGGCAGCGTCACGTCGGCAACCTGCTCGCGAACGCCGATCGTCCGGGCAGCCGCGAGCATCGCGGGCAACGAGGCCAGCGATGAGCGTGTGGAAATGGCGACCGCGTGCGGAGCGATCATGCCCTTTGCGAATCTGCCGAGGGAGCACCCGCCACCGATCACTGCCAGCGGATAACTGGCCAGGGTCACGATGATCCCAATAAGCGAGATGACGATCACGTAATGGCCAAGGCCGGCGAAGGCTGCCGCTCCCGCCTCGGCCCCCACCGTGAACGCGAGCGCGAACACACCGACGGGCGCAATCCACAGGACCCAGGCGATCACGATCAGCAATGCATCGCCGATCGCCTCGAACAGGCCGACGACAGTCCGGCGCGATCCCTCGGCGATGTGCCCCAAAGCCAGCGCGAACAGGGCCGCGAAAACGACCAGAGGCAGGACGTCGCCGTTGGTTGCAGCGGCGACGACATTGTCCGGCACGACACCTTTGAAGAAATCGATGATACCGGGAAGCTCGGCCGGCGCTTTCTGCTCGATCCCGCCGAGCGCCGCCTGCAAGCCGGCGGCAGTTTCGCGCGCCAGCGGGAAAGCGCCTGTAAGAGCGATGGTCGCCAGGGCGCCAAGGACCGACGAGATCGTGCAGATGATGACGATCCAGAGCACAGTACGGCCGGCGATGCGCCCGCCCTGCGCCGCCTCCGCCCCCTTCGCGATGCCGACGATCAGCAGGGCGACGACAAGCGGAATGACCGTCATCTTCAGCGCGTTGAGCCACAGCGTGCCGACGAAACTCGCGGTCCCGAGCGCCGCTTCGCGGACTCCCGGTTCCAGCTCACCCGCCAGCATTCCCAGTCCCAGGCCGACGATAAGTGCGACCAGCGCCCAATAGGCACGAAACCCGCGCGTGCTCCTGGCTGCCTGGTCGCCCGGCGCTGAGGTCATTTCGGCTTGACGAACTTGTAGATGAAGCGGTCGGTCTTCCCGCGGATCTCGGGATTGAAGACTAATAGGCTGTGATTATCCGCCGGATTGCGAAGAACGTCGCTCTCGCCCTCTAGCTTGAAGCCGGCGCGTTCGAAGTCGGCCTTGACCACCGCCGGATCGATGCGGTGGAATTTCTCGACCGTCTCGCGCGTATCGCCCGGGTTGCCGACGTGATCGATGACGCCCACGACGCCCCCGGGCTTCATCGACGCATAGATTGTCTTCAGGAGGGCGTCCGGCTCCATGTGCTTCACGCCGAACTTCGCGCTCTCCCAGTAGAAGTCGTGATAATTGAGGTTGAGCATCATGAAGTCGTACGAGTTGGGCTCGAGCGCCAGCGCCTCGAACGGAGTCACGATCATGTGCGCGTTCCCGGCCTTCTGCTGGAAAGCAGCGAACTTTTCCTGCGTATCCTTGTCGTAGAACTGGGTCGGCTCCCACACCGTGACGTGGCCCTTCGGCCCGACCGCCGGCGCCATGATCTCCGCCCAGTAGCGATTGCCTCCGAACAGATCGATCGCCTGCATTCCCGACTGGAGGCCGAGGAAGGTCAGGACCTCCGCAGGCTTGCGGCTTTCATCCAGCTTCACATTGTCTTCGGTGCGGTTGGCCGCAGCCGCGACCGCCGCCGCAACATCAGCCGGCTTTGCACTGGCTGCAGGAATCGCCGTCATCGATGTACCCGCGAGGATCAGCGCCGCAGTGATCGTCTTGAGTGTCCGCATTGGAAGCCCCCTTTCGACTGTCAGGCGCGGCTGACTCGCGTCGCCGCACCAGACAATAACCCTTCGATCAACACGCAACTTGGCGCGACCAAGAGTTTCGCGCTAGGCAGAATCTACGACCCGGTTGTTCCTTGGGGGAGGAATGCAGTGGCTACAATAGCTTCACCCGTCATCGACGCACAGACTCGCGAGCGCCGCTTTTACAGCCGGATGGGCGTCTTCCTGATTGTCATCGTGCTGCTCGGCTTCGGGCCCAGCTTCTATCTAAGGGGAATCGTCCCCGAATATCCGCGGCCGAATCCCACCCTGCCGCCTGGAGTCATCGCCCACGGGCTGTTCTTCACGGCCTGGATGGTCGCCTTCGTCGCTCAGACCCGGCTGATCGCCGCCAACCGCCGCGACGTGCACATGAAGCTTGGCGCAGCGACCGTGGTGCTTGCCGTTCTGCTGGTGCCAGTCATGTATCTGACCGCCGTCTGGGGCGTGGCGCGGGAGTCCCACCCGCCCTTCGTCGACGGGCTGAACTGGACTGCCATCCCGCTCGCGGTGATCCCTGCCTTCGCCTACCTGGTCTACGAGGCATGGCGCCGCCGCATGCAGGCGCAATGGCATAAGCGGCTCATGCTCGGGGCGACCATCCTTGTCGTTTTCGGCCCGGGCTTCTCGCGTATCCCGCTGTCACCGCCCGGCTTCTGGGCCTTCGCAGTCCAGCTCTTCGTCGGACTGATCCTGCTTTACGCGCCGGTGTTCGTCTGGGACCGTCGCACGATCGGCAAGGTGCACCCGGCAACATGGGTCGGCTTCATCGCCTGCGCTCTGACGGCCGCTGTGCCGCTCGTTCTGATGCGAACCGGAAGCTGGGCGCCAATCGCTCAGCATCTACCGGGAGTGGGAGGCTAAGCCGCGGCCGCCCTCTCTCCCGCGATCGACTGAAGCACCTTTAGCGCTTCATGCGCGGAAAGCGCCGCGCCTTCCTGCCATGCGCCCTGGTAGCTCAGATGCTCGCCCGCAAAGACGATCGGCCCCTCCGGCTTGAGCAACTCCGCATAGGCCGCGCCGCGATCCGCGGGCGTAAATGGCCCGCCCGGCCAGTTCGGGGTGACTCCCTCCGACCAGCGGGTCCGCCGCCAGTCGACCGTCACGCCCTTGCCGAGCAACTTCGCCTTGCCCGGATGCGACGCTTCCACAGCATCCCGGCAGGCCTGGAACCGCTGCTCGTGACTGTAGGCCGAGAAGGCCTGCGGATTGTCGGGCCGGGTGAAGGCCAGCACGTAAGACGCAACGAGCACGCCCTTCGGGCTCCCGAAATCGTTCGACGGGTACATGATCGTCTCGGTAATTCGGTCGGTCCAGCCGAGGCCGCCGTAGATATGATCGTCCGTCTCCCAGAAGCGCGGGGATTCAAACGCGACCTTGATCGGCTGGAAGTAGGTCACGGCGCTGAACGCCGCTTTCTTCGCCGGCGAAAAATCGCTCGGCATGCGTGCCAGCAGGTTCATCGGAATGGTGCAGACGCAATAGTCCGCTTCCGTGGCCTGCTTCCCCGGTCCGTGTTCGATCCGAACTCGGTCGCCGGTGCGGCGAATGGCCGTGATCGGGCTGCCTAGCCGCACGTTTGGCTTTACCTTCTCGTAAATCGCGTGAGCGATGCGGTCCATTCCGCCCACTGGCTGCAGCATCGTCGCCTGCATCTCGTGAATGAATTCGAAGATGTAGGGCAGAGTGATCGCCTGGTTCGGAAGCAGCTCCTTCAGCGAAAGCGGGGGCAGGACCTCCGGCTTCTGATTGTATCCGCCCCCGTCGATAGAATAGCCAGATTGCCCAGCCTCCAGGTATCGGCCCTTTGCATCGAGCGGCGCGTAAACGCCGAGAAACTGCCGAAACGCAGCCAGTTCGTCCTTCGGCATTTCCTGGTCCAGGGCGTGCTGGTCGATCGCCTTGGCGAGGAGCTCGCCGACATGGCCGTGCAAATCGCTCACCATCCGCCGCTCGGGATAGACCTTACCGCCGAAGTCCCAAGGCGCATTGCGGTTGCTGTTGACCCATACTTCCATCGGAACGCCGAGCCTCCGCGCGTATCCGAGGATGCAGGTATGCGTTGACGGGATTCGCGCCGCGCCTGCGTTGAAATAGAGCCCCTTGTCGAACTCGGCCCGTTGCATCGGCCGGCCCATTTGCTCGACGGCGTCGCCACCGCGCACGGTCCACACGCGCCCCGCCACCCGGTTCCGCGCCTCGATCACCGTGACCTTGTAGCCGGCCTGCTGCAGCTCGTAGGCGGAGACCAGGCCAGCAATTCCCGCACCGAGGATGACAACCGACTTGCCGTTCCCACTCCCCGGCGGAAGCTCGAAACTTTCCGCATTCGCCGGCGTCGGAAGCGCCAGGCCAAGAGTCTCCATCGCAGCGTAAGTCAGCCCGGCGCCCCCGATGGCGCCGAGATGCGTAAGCAAATTGCGTCGCGTGATCGTCATCGACTCGCCCCCTGCAGCCGTAACAGCGACAAGATGACAGTCATTTGCGGCCCGCGCCTTATATTTCGCATCGTCTTACGGGTTCGCGCGTTCTTTCAGCAGTTTAACCCCCGCAATCGGAGAATCGCGCAATGGACAACAAAGACCAGATCAGCACGCTGAACACCCTCCTCGCCACGACGATCGACAGCGTCAAAGGCTATGAGGATTCCGCTCAGAACATCGACAGCGAGCAGCTTCGCCAGATCTTCCGCCAGAATGCCGACGAACGTCAGCAAGTGGTCGGAGCGCTTCGTGAAGAAGTCCGCCGTCTTGGCGGTGACCCCGAAGATTCAGGCTCCTTCATGGGCGCTGCGCACCAGCGCTTCGAGGACCTCAAGGCCGCAATCACCGGTCGTGACGAAAAGGCGATCGTCAACGAGGTCGAGCGCGGCGAAGACTATATCAAGGGCAAGTTCGAGACCGCCCTCGAAAGCGGTGA
>Ga0307413_10000397_pt1 | contig 13922 bp, 16 predicted proteins | sample DK1Ometagenome_3_FD_203714 | JGI IMG/M metagenome (GOLD analysis project Ga0307413, IMG submission 203714) | Maize rhizosphere microbial communities from greenhouse at UC Davis, California, United States - DK15-O-2 | ecosystem: Host-associated > Plants > Roots > Rhizosphere > Soil | place: USA... | reverse complement strand
CGGTCATGGTGGGAGCCCCGATCGGGTGAGAGGTACCCGGAAATCGTACGCCGGGAACGGTCAGTCGGTGATCTTGGCGCCTGCCGCGGCGACCTCGTCGACGGCGGCACGCCAGGCGGCGCGCTGTTCGGCCCGCTTGGCGCGTTCCAGCTCGATCAGCCGGCCGGCGACGAACGCAACGCGCGTGTCGGCCGTGGGACCGAAGTCGGCGAGCAGCCTGCGGACCTGCTCCACGGCCACCACCGCGTCCTGGTGGTCGCCGAGGACCTCCTGCAGCCGTTTCGTCGCCCGGATCAGCCGGCCGACCCTCTTCGGCCTGGCTGGCTCGGCCAGTTCGGCGGCGTAGCGCAGCCGTTTGCCGTGGATGCGCAGCTCGTGCAGGTCGTCGTCCGGCGGGTCCTCGCCCAGCTGCGCGGCCCTGCGCACCAGTCTGCGCAGCGGCTTGCGGACCACGTCGACCAGCTCGGCCGGCTCCGGGCCGCCTCCGTCGAGCACCTCGACCACCGGGGAGGTGACCGCGGCGGCGAGCGCCACCCGCAGCGCCCGGTAGCGCCGTCCGCGCAACACGGTGAGCATCCGCCGCCGCGCCGCGCGGCGGTCGCCGACCAGGCCGCCCACCAGTTGCTCGAGGGCCGCCGCGTCGGCCGCGTCGAAGCCGGCTGCCTGGGCGTGGATGTGGTCGAGCAGCACGTCGAGGTCGCGGACCGCACCCAGCGACGACCCCAGCCACCGCAGCTCGGCCTGCAGCCGCACCCCGTCCGGCAGGTGCCTGCCGTCGGCCTTGATCGCCGCACGCATCCGGCGCACCGCGACCCGCATCTGGTGCACGCCCTCCGGGTCGGCGCCGGCTCGGGCGACCGCCTCGCTGGTCAGCAGGGCGCGCAGCTGCTCGTCCAACCGGGCCCGCACGAACACCGACGGCGGATCGCTCCCGGCCGCGGTGAGCGGGCTCGCCGGCAGGCCGATGGACACCGGGTCGACGACAGTGGTCGAGGTCACCTCCCCCATGCTAGTGATCTCCCCGCTTCCGGTGCGTGGAAGCGGGCCCGGGTACCCGACCGGGAACGGCGCACCGCCCGGTGACCCTGTCGCGGGTCGGCCCTGCCGTTCATCCGCTCCACCACGCCCCGCGCGGCGAACAGCGAGCCGTGCCGAGCGAGTGCCGGTGTGGCTGGTGGCACCAGGACCTCGCCGAGCGCGGCGTGGTCCTCGGCGGTGTCCCGACCGTCGCGCGGCCGGCGGGTCAGCCGCTCGAGCCGGTTGCCTAGTTGGCGTGCAGCGCGGCGTTGAGCTCGACGCCGGCGCCGGTGCGGGACTGCACCTCGACCGTGCCGGTGGTGGAGTTGCGGCGGAACAGCAGCCCCGACCGACCGGACAGGTCGCGGGCCCGGACCAGGGTGCCGTCCGGGGCGGTGACCTTGGTGCCGGCGGTGACGTACAGGCCGGCCTCCACCACGCAGTCGTCGCCGAGCGAGATGCCGACCCCGGCGTTCGCGCCGATCAGGCAGCCGGTGCCGATCGAGATCGTCTCCTTGCCGCCGCCGGACAGCGTGCCCATGATCGACGCCCCGCCGCCGATGTCGGAGCCGTCGCCGACCACGACGCCCGCCGAGATCCGACCCTCCACCATGGACGCGCCGAGCGTGCCGGCGTTGAAGTTGACGAACCCCTCGTGCATCACCGTGGTGCCGACCGCGAGGTGCGCGCCGAGCCGGACCCGGTCCGCCTCGGCGATGCGGACCCCGGTCGGCAGCACGTAGTCGACCATCCGCGGGAACTTGTCCACGCCGTAGACGGTGACCGGGCCGCGCGGGCGAAGCCGCAGCCGGGTGGCCTCGAAGCCCTCGACCCGGCACGGCCCGTGGTTGGTCCACACCACGTTGGCGAGCAGGCCGAACAGCCCGTCCAGGTTCAGTCCGTGCGGTGCGACCAGTCGGCTGGACAGCAGGTGCAGCCGCAGGTAGACGTCGTGCGCGTCGGCCGGCGGCGCGGCCAGGTCGGTGATGCCGGTGCGTACCGCGATCACCTCGACCGCACGGGCGTCGTCCGGCCCGAGCGTCGCCGACGCCGGCCTGCCGAGCGCCTCGACCACCTCGTGTTCGGACAGCCGCAGGGTGCCCGGTGCCGGGCCGGGGCCGAGCGCGGGGTGGGGGAACCAGGTGTCCAGCACGGTGCCGTCGTCGGTGACCGTGGCCAGGCCGACGCCGTGCGCGCCGCTGAGATCCGAAGTCGTCACCGGTCGACGGTAGCCAATCGGAGTCCCGCGCCCGGAATCAGCTTCGGATTTCGGGCGCGGGACACCACGCGAGCGGGGTCACTCCAGGTCGAAGCGGTCGTCGGTGGCCAGCGCGGCCAGCTGCTCGACGGTGAACGGCTGCTGGGGGAGACCCGGACGCAGGGTCTGCGGGTACGTCCTCGCCTGCGCCACGAACACCACGGTGCCGTCCGCGCGCCTGTGCGCGGCCCACTGGTCGAAGCCGCGCGACGGATCACCGGCGGCGGTGACCACACCGACCGGGGTACCCCGCACGTCGACCACCGTGCACTCGCCGCCGATGCCCCACAGGCTCTCGGCCAGCTCGCAGCCGTCCGCGCCCGGGTGGCTGCCCGGCGTGTAGACCTCGGCGTACAGCTTGCCGACGCCGCCGCCGGCGGAGATCGGCGCGGTCGCGCGGTATTCCCACACCTCGGTGCCGCCGACCCGCTCCACGAACTGGGCCTCGTGCATCCGCGGCTCGCCGGCGTAGCCGAGGGCGGGGTCGTAGGTCAGGTCGGTCGGCGCGTCGAACCCGGCGGGCCGCGGGGCGGCGAGGGCGTCCAGCAGCGCGACGCCCTGACCGGTCCGCGGGCCGTTGGCCGCGGTGCGGTCGGTCTGTCCGTTCGGCCAGGACGGTGCGGTCTCGTCCGGCGGGTTCACCGCCGCGGTCGGGTCACCGGGTGCGGCCGGGATGATGTCGATGCCGGGTCCGCCGTTGCCGTACAGCGCGACCGCGGCGATCGCGATGCCGGCCACCGCGGTCGCGCTGACCCCGCCGGCGAGCAGCGCGCCGCGTCTGCGCTCGGCCCGCTTGGCCGCGTCCAGCACCGCGACCTCGTCCATCGGCGGACGGCCGCCCGCCGCGTCCATCGCGCCGCGCAGGGCGTACTTCAGGTCCGTCTCGTTCACGTGTCCTCCTCAGAGGTGGTTCGTCGGTGCGGGCAGCACTGCCCGCAGGGTGTTCAGGCCGCGGGCGGACTGGCTCTTGACCGTGCCGGTGGAGCAGTGCATGGCGTCCGCCGTGTCCTCGACGGAGAGATCGGCCCAGTAGCGCAGGACCAGCACCGCCCGTTGCCGCGGAGCCACCCTGCGCAGCGCGGTGAGCAGCGCCAGCCGGTCCTCGGTGGCACCGAACCCGGCCGCGACGGCGGCGTGCTCGGTCGGTGTGTCGGTCACCGACTCCCGGCGGAACCAGCCGCGCCGCGCGTCGTCCAGGAAGGTGCGCACCAGGATCTTGCGGGTGTAGGCGTCCAGGGCGTGGTGCCCGGCGGCCGGATCGGCCGCGCGGCGCCACGCCCGGTACAGCTTGACGAACGTGGTCTGCACCAGGTCCTCGGCCCGGTGCCAGTCGCCGCACAGCAGGTAGGCGGTGCCGCGCATGGCGTCCGCCCGGTCGCGGAAGTACTCGCTGACGCCCGGTCGCGTTCGTCCATGGGTCCCCCAGGGGTCGGTGTCGGGGATGGTCACGCCACCGACCCCGGGCAGGGTTGCACGGTCAGGACCTCCGACGGCTGCGGTCCGACGAGGTGGCGGGTTGAATGGGCCCGTGACCACACCCCTGGCCCTTGACCTGCACACCGATCCCGTCGCGCTGACCGCCGCGCTGGTCGACGTACCCAGCGTGTCCGGTGAGGAGGCGGCGCTGGCGGAGCTGGTGCACGACGCGCTGACCGGTACCTCGCTGCGGCTGGCCCGTTCCGGCAACGCGGTCCTGGCCCGCACGGAGCTCGGCCGGCCGTGCCGGGTGGTGTTGGCCGGCCACCTGGACACCGTGCCGATCAACGACAACCTGCCGTCGTACCTGGCCGGTGAGCCGGGTGCGGAGACGCTGCACGGCTGCGGCGCGGTGGACATGAAGAGCGGGGTCGCGGTGATGTTGCACCTGGCGGCCACGATCGCCGATCCGGCGTACGACCTGACGTTCGTGTTCTACGACTGCGAGGAGGTCGACTTCGACCGCAACGGCCTCGGCCGCATCGAGCGGGACCTGCCGGACTGGCTGGTCGGCGACCTGGCGATCGTGTGCGAGCCGTCGAACGCCGTGGTCGAGGCGGGTTGCCAGGGCACCCTGCGGGTGGTGCTGCACACCACCGGCGCCCGGGCGCACACCGCGCGCGGCTGGATGGGGTCCAACGCGATCCACGCGCTGTCCGGTCCGCTGGACAGGCTGGTCGCCTACCGGGCCCGCACCGTCGACATCGACGGCTGCCACTACCGCGAGGGCCTGCAGGCGGTCGGCATCGGCGGCGGGGTGGCCGGCAACGTGGTGCCGGACGCGGCGACGCTGACGGTGAACCACCGCTTCGCCCCGGACCGCACCGCCGAGCAGGCGTTCGCGCACCTCACCGAGGTGTTCGACGGTTACCGGCTCGAGCTGGTCGACGCCTCGCCCGCCGCGCTGCCCGGACTGGGAGCGCCCGCCGCGGCGAAGCTGGTCGCCGCGGCCGGCGGCCGGCCGGTGGCCAAGCTCGGCTGGACCGACGTGGCCCGCTTCGCCGCGCTCGGCATGCCCGCCGTCAACTTCGGACCCGGTGACCCGACGCTGGCGCACACCAGGGACGAGTTCGTGTCCGTGGCGGACATCCGCCGCTGCGCCGAGGTGCTGACCGAGTTCGTGCACACGGGGTGAACACCCGGGGTGGTGATCGTCCGCGGTGTCGTCGGCCGTCACGGGACCTGTCCTAAGCTCGCCCGGTGACGACCTACGAGGACGAACATCCCGTCGAGCAGCAGCGCGGACCGGTGCGGCTGCGCCGTGACCAGGCGTTGGACGCCGGCACGACCGACCAGCGGTTGTTGGACTCGCGCGGCCCGAGCGACTGGGTGCACACCGACCCGTGGCGCGTGCTGCGCATCCAGGCCGAGTTCGTGGAGGGGTTCGGCGCGCTCGCCGAGGTGCCGCGCGCGGTGACCGTGTTCGGTTCGGCCCGCACCCGGCGGGACCACCCGGAGTACCAGCTCGGCCGCGACATCGGCGCGGCGCTCGCGCGGGCCGGCTTCGCCGCGATCACCGGCGGCGGGCCGGGTGCGATGGAGGCGGTGAACCGGGGCTGTTCGGAGGCCGGCGGCATGTCGGTCGGGCTCGGCATCGAGCTGCCGTTCGAGCAGGGCCTGAACCCGTGGGTCGACCTCGGGGTCAACTTCCGCTACTTCTTCACCCGCAAGACGATGTTCATCAAGTACGCCCAGGCGTTCATCTGCCTGCCGGGCGGGTTCGGCACCCTGGACGAGCTGTTCGAGGCGCTCACCCTCGTGCAGACCAAGAAGGTCACCAAGTTCCCGGTGGTGCTGTTCGGCACCTCGTACTGGCAGGGCCTGTACGACTGGCTGAACGGCACCGTGCACGCCGAGGGCAAGATCGGCGAGAAGGACGTCGCCCTGCTGCACCTGACCGACGACATCGACGACGCGGTCCGGGTGGTGGAGGACGCCTACAAGGCGTGGGAGAACGCGCATTGAGCCGGCCGCGCGCGATCTGCGTCTACTGCGCGTCCAACGACCGGGTGCCGCCGGCGTACCTCGAGCTGGCCGCGGCGGTCGGAACCGGGCTCGCGGCGCGCGGCTGCTCGCTGGTCTGGGGCGGGTCGGGCGCGTCGATGATGGGCGCGGTCGCGGCGGCGGCCCGGGCCGGTGGCGCGCGCACGCTCGGCGTGATCCCGCACGCCATGGTGGCGTGGGAGCGGGCCGACCGGGACGCGGACGAGCTGCTGGTGGTGGACACCATGCGCGAGCGCAAGGCGCTGATGGACGCCCACGCCGACGCCTTCCTGGCGCTGCCCGGCGGTCTCGGCACCTGCGAGGAGCTGTTCGAGGTGTGGACCTCGCGCTATCTCGGCATGCACGACAAGCCGGTGGTGGTGCTGGACCCGGACGACCACTGGGCCGGGTTGCTGGCCTGGACCGCGCAGCTGCACGACCGCGGCTTCGCCACCGCGGCGTCGCTGCGGGCGTTGGTGCTGGCCCGCACGGTGGACGAGGCGCTGGACGCCTGTCTGTAGGCCGCGGCCCCGCGTGGCAGCATCGTGGTGTGACTCAGCTGCGGTTCGTGCCAGGACTTCGCTTTGGGCAGCGCGAGGTGACGCAGGACCGCGCGCTGGTGATGGCGATCGTGAACCGCACCAGGGACTCCTTCTACGATCGGGGTTCGACCTTCGCCGACGACGCGGCACTGGCCAAGGTGGACGATGCGGTGGCGCAGGGTGCGGACATCGTGGACATCGGCGGGGTACGGGCCGGCTCGCACGGAGAGTCGGTGGACGCGGCCGAGGAGGCCCGCCGGGTGGTGCCGTTCGTGGCCGAGGTGCGGGCCAGGCACCCGGAGGTGGTGATCAGCGTGGACACCTGGCGCCACGAGGTGGGCCGGGCGGTGTGCCGCGAGGGCGCCGACCTGATCAACGACACCTGGGCCGGCGCGGACCCGCTGCTTGCCGAGGTGGCCGCCGAGTTCGGGGTGGGCATCGTCTGCTCGCACACCGGCGGCGCCGCGCCGCGCACCGATCCGCACCGGGTGCGCTACGCCGACGTGGTCGCCGAGGTGGTCGACGAGCTGGTCGGGCGGGCTGAGCGGATGGTCGCGCTCGGCGTGCCGGGCGCCGGCGTGCTGATCGACCCGACACACGACTTCGGCAAGAACACCTGGCACGGTCTCGAGCTGCTGCGCAGGCTAGACGAGCTGGTGGCCACCGGCTGGCCGGTGCTGATGGCGTTGTCCAACAAGGACTTCGTGGGGGAGACGCTGGACGCCGGTGTGGACGAGCGGGTGGACGGCACGCTGGCCGCGACCGCGGTCGCGGCGTGGACCGGGGCGCGGGTGTTCCGGGCGCACCAGGTCGGGCAGACCCGGCGGGTGGTCGAGATGGTGGCGAGCATCGCCGGCACCCGGCCGCCCGCCGTGGTGCGCAGGGCGCTCGCGTGACGCCGGAGGTCGCCGCCTGGTTCGCCGCGCACACCTGGCAGAGTCCACAATGGACTATCGAGGAGCTGCTCGCGGCGCGGCGCGGACGCACGGTGAGCGTGGTGCTGCCGGCGCTCGACGAGGAGGCCACCGTGGCCGGCGTGGTCGCCTCGGTGCTGCCGCTGCTCGGCTCACTGGTCGACGAGGTGGTGGTGCTGGACTCCGGCTCCACCGACCGCACCGCCGAGGTGGCCGTCGCGGCCGGTGCGCGGGTGGTGCGCCGCGACGAGGTGCTGCCCGACCTGGCGGCCAGGCCGGGCAAGGGCGAGGTGCTGTGGCGCTCGCTCGCCGCCACCACCGGCGACCTGGTCGTGTTCCTCGACTCCGACCTGGTCGACCCGGACCCCGCGTTCGTGCCGTCGCTGCTCGGCCCGCTGCTCACCGTGCCCGGCGTCGCGCTGGTCAAGGGCTTCTACCGCAGGCCGCTGCGGTTGGAGACCGCCGAGGTCGGCACCGGCGGCGGGCGGGTCACCGAGCTGCTGGCCCGGCCGCTGCTGGCCGCGCTGCGCCCGCAGCTCGCCGGTGTGGTGCAGCCGCTCGGCGGTGAGTACGCGGCCACCCGCGAGCTGCTGGAGACGGTGCCGTTCGCGGCCGGCTACGGCGTCGAGCTCGGCCTGCTGCTCGACACCCACGCCCGACACGGCCTGGGCGCGTTGGCCCAGGTCAACCTGGGGGTGCGCAAGCACCGCAACCGGTCGCTGCTCGAGCTCGGGGTGATGTCGCGGCAGATCCTCGGCGCCGCGCTCGGCCGGTGCGGGGTCGACCAGGCCGGTGATCGTGCCGCGGAGCTCACCCAGTTCGTCCCGGTCGCCGGCGAGTGGCTGCCGGCCGGCACCGAGGTGCTGGTGGCCGACCGGCCGCCGATGCGTGAGGTGCGCCGGGGCGTCGAACCCGCTGTCGGTGGTTCGTGACACCATCCTGCGGGTGACCACAGCACTGCTGTACCTGGTGGTGATGGCGTTGGTCGCGGCGGTGGTGTTCCTGCTCGTGGCCGTGGTGTTCGGCCGCGGCGAGCAGCTGCCCCCGCTGCCGCCCGGCGCGTCGCCCACCCGGCTGCCCGAGTCGGGGGTGACCGGCGCCGACCTGATCGCGGTGCGGTTCCAGCTGGTGCTGCGCGGCTACAAGATGTCCGAAGTGGACTGGGTGCTGCGCAGGACGGGTGCCGAGCTGGACGAGCTGCGGGCCAGGGTCGCCGAGCTGGAGGCCCTGCTGCCCGAGGCCACCGAGCCCGCCGAGCCGGCCGAACCCACCGAACCCACCGGACCGGCCGAACCCGCCGAGCGAGTCGAGGCCGACGAGATCGAGGAGATCGAGCCCGGCTGGGTCAGGCCGTGACCGCCGCCGACCGTCCTGTCGACGGCAGGCCGCGCTGCCCGTGGGGCGCGAGCACGCCCGAGTACGCGGCCTACCACGACGACGAGTGGGGCGTGCCACTGCACGGCGAGGCCGCGCTGTTCGAGCGGCTCAGCCTGGAGGCGTTCCAGTCCGGCCTGTCCTGGCTGATCATCCTGCGCAAGCGGCCGTCGTTCCGGAAGGCGTTCGCCGGGTTCGTGCCGGCCGAGGTCGCCGAGTTCGACGGGCACGACGTGGAGCGGCTGCTCACCGACTCCGGCATCGTGCGCAACCGGGCCAAGATCGAGGCGACCATCCGCAACGCCCGGGCGGTCCGCGGCCTGGACCGCCCGCTGGACGAGCTGCTGTGGACGTTCGCGCCCAAGCCCGGCGCGCACCCCTGCCCGGCCACCGCCGCGGACGTGCCGGCCGTCACCGCCGAGTCGACCCTGATGGCCAAGGAGCTCAAGCGTCGGGGCTTCGCCTTCGTCGGCCCGACCACCTGCTATGCGCTGATGCAGGCCACCGGCATGGTGGACGACCACATCGCCACGTGCTGGCGCGCCGGCGACCCCGCCGCTCGCTAGCGTCCGGTGAAGACCGGCGGACGCTTCGCCACGAACGCCTCCACCGCCTCCCGATGGTCGGCCGTGTGGCCCAGTTGGTGCTGCCCGCGGCCCTCCTCGGCCAGGGCGCTCGGCAGGTCGCCCGCCGCGCCGGTCAGCAGCGCCTCCTTGATCTTGGCGTAGGCGGTGGTCGGCCCGGCCGCCATCCGCCCGGCCAGCTCCCGCGCGGTGCTGAGCGCCTCGCCGTCGGCGACCACCTGGGTCACCATGCCGATCCGCAGCGCCTCCTCGGCGTCCACCGGGGTGGCCAGCAGCATCATCGACATCGCCCGGCCGTAGCCGATCAGCCGGGGCAGCGTCCAGGACGCGCCGGAGTCGGCGGTCAGGCCCACGTTGGCGAACGCCATCAGGAACTTCGCCGAGGACGCCACGATCCGCAGGTCGCACGCGTACGCCAGGGACGCGCCCGCGCCGGCCGCCATCCCGTTCACCGCGGCGATCACCGGCTTGGCCATCCCGGTGACGGTCTCGATGATCGGGTTGTAGTGCGCGGCCACCGTCCGGAACGGCGCCGGGTCGTCGGCCTGCAGCAGCGCCACGTGCTCCTTGAGGTCCTGTCCGGCGCAGAACGCCCGACCGGCACCGGTGATCACCAGGGCGCGCACCGTCTCGTCCGCCGCGGCCGCCTTCAGCGCCGCGACCAGGTCCTCCTTCAACCGCAGGGTCAGCGAGTTGAACGCGTCCGGCCGGTTGAGGGTGAGGGTGCGCACACCGTCGGCGTCCTGCACCAGCAGTGGCGATTCGTCGGTCAAGGCAGGCTCCTCCAAGGTCACGATGCCCGGCTGCTCAGGGTGATGCAGTCGGTCAGGAACGCTTCAGCGGCCGGCGCCAGCCGGGCGGTGTGCCGGTCGAAGAACCCGGCCGCGGTGGTGCCCGGCCAGTCTGCCGGCAGCAGGCTCGGCGGCAACCCCGGATCGCGGAACAGGAACCGGCGCCAGTCGTGCAGCAGCCGGATGGAGGTGGCGAACGCCTCGGCCGGGGGTGCGGCGTCCACCTCCGACACCATGGGCCGCCACTCCTCGACGAACGCGGTGTACGCCGCGCCCAGCGCGTCCAGATCCCACGCCTTGGCGGCCAGGTCGGCGTCGTCGCCCTCCAGCGTGCCGTGGAACTGCCTCGCGGTCAGCCGCTCGACGGCGAGCACGTCGGCGAGCTCGGGCGAGCGCCGCGGCGCGACCCAGCCGGCGCTTCCCAGCGGGCCGTAGCCGAGCAGCCGCAGCGACGGCGCGAGCCGGTCGCGGATGCCCCGCGACGGCGGTTCGGTCAGCACCACCACGTGCCAGGTTCCGTCCCAGGTGGAGGGCCGGGTGCGGTAGATCCGCGCGGCCGCCTCGTCCAACCGCAGCTCAGCCCGGGTGGTCAGCGCGTAGCCGGGGCCGGCCGGCAGCCGCACCGGGGCCAGCCAACCCTGCCGGACCATCCGTGACACGGCGGTGCGGATGGCGGGCGCGCCGAAGCCCAGCGGTTCCAGCAACCGCACCAGGGACGCGATGGCGGCGGCCGACCCGCGCGATCTCAGGTAGCCGCCGTACACGTCGAAGAGTGCCGCCCGTGCCCGCACAGGTGTCATCATGCCCGCTCGTCGCGCGGCCGTGAGAGCCACGACCAACACTCCGATGATCGGTTCGATTTCCGCTCCCGATGTCGGATAGGGGAGAATGGCCCCTGCCCGGTTGGTCATTCCGGTCGGGCCGCAGGGCAATACGGAGGGAGCACGCTATGGCGGCCATGAAGCCCCGGACCGGCGACGGTCCCCTCGAGGTGACGAAAGAGGGGCGGGGCATCGTGATGCGCGTACCACTCGAAGGTGGTGGGCGCCTCGTGGTCGAGATGTCGGCTGACGAAGCCAGCGCACTGTCCGACGCGCTGAAGAACGCCTCTGGCTGAGCGGGTCCCGAGCGCGGTGACCGGCCGTCCCGTGGTCAGTCGTGACCGTCGCCGAGCTCCCCACCACAGCCCAGATCACCGATCTCGCGCCCCGGCCTCCGTGCCAACGGAGCCGGGGCGCCGTACGTGGAGGTTCGAGTGCGCAACCCGCTGCCCGCGGTGCCCACCGCGTTGCCCGAGGTGTCGGTGGTCGCCGCGGGCGCCGGCCGAGCGGCGCGCGGGGTGCCGTCCGTCGGTTTCTGCTTCACCGCGACCGGCGGCGACGAGACCGGTACTCCTGACGAAACCGGTGCCGTCCCGGCCGGCCCGGTCCTGCCCGACGCGGCCTTCCCGGCGGACTGGGTCCGCACCGTCGGCCTGACCGGCAAGGCGGGCGAGGTACACCCGGCACCGGCGGGCTCCGGACTCGCCTGGGTGGCCGGTGTCGGCGACGGCAGCCCGAAGCACTGGCGCACCGCCGGCGCGGCGCTCGTCCGCGCCGTGCGGAGCAGACTGCGCACGGACGCCGACGCGGGACGGCGACCGCGACGCGGGCTGCGGGTCCACCTGCCGCCGGGGATCGGCGGCGACGAGGTGGCCGAGCTGGTCCGCGGACTGCGGCTGGGCGGCTACCGGTTCACGGTCAGCGCCGAGCGGCCCGATCCGGGCCTCGCCTCGGTGGAGCTGGTCGCCGACGCCGACCGGCGGGCCGAACTCGCCGACGTGGCGGACCGCGCGCAGGCACTGACCGCGGCGACCGCGCTGGCCAGGGATCTGGCGAACGCGCCGTCCAACGTGAAGGACCCGGCCTGGCTGGCGGACACCGCGAGCCGGGTCGCCGGCTCGGTGCGCGGTCTCGGCGTGCTGGTCCGCGACGAGCGGTGGCTCGCCGAACAGGGCTTCGGCGGGGTGCTCGCGGTCGGCGGCGGCTCGTCCCGGCCGCCGCGGCTGATCGAGCTGGCCTGGCGGCCGCGCGGCACCGACGGCCCGCACCTGGTGCTGGTCGGCAAGGGCATCACGTTCGACACCGGCGGCATCTCGATCAAGCCGGCCGAGGGCATGCACATGATGCGCACCGACATGGCCGGCGGTGCGGCGGTGATCGCGGCGATGACCGTGGTGGCCCGGTTGGAGCTGCCGGTGCGGGTGACCGCGCTGGTGCCGTGCGCGGAGAACCACGTGTCCGGCGCCGCCTACCGGCCGGGTGACATCGTGCGGCACTACGGCGGGCGCACCACCGAGGTGACCAACACCGACGCCGAGGGGCGGATGGTGCTGGCCGACGCGTTGGCCTACGCGGTGACCCGGCTGCGGCCGGACGCGCTGGTCGACGTGGCCACGTTGACCGGTGCGATGAAGGTGTCCCTCGGGCTGCGCACCGGCGGGCTGTTCGCCAGCGACGACGCGCTGGCCGAGCGGGTCCTCGCGGCCGGGGCGACGGCCGGCGAGTCCTGGTGGCGGATGCCGCTCGCGTCCGATGTGGACTCTCTGGGTGCCGAGCTGGCCGACGCGGTGACCAGCGAGATCGCCGACGTGCGGCAGTGTCCGTCCGGGCCGGGCGGGATCACCGCGGCGATGTTCCTGCGCGAGTTCACCGGCGGCCTGCCGTGGGCGCACCTGGACATCGCCGGCCCGGCCCGGGCCGACAAGGAGTACGACGACGTCACCACCGGGGCCACCGGCTTCGCCACCCGGACCCTCGTGGAGCTGGCCCGGTCCTTCGCGGACGCCTGATCCGCCCAGGCTCGCCCCGGCTGACGCGGACCCGGCGTCAGTAGAGGCCGTCGACCACCAGCGTCGCGTCGCCGACCGCTCGGTCCAGGTCGAACGGCACCCCCTCGGTGCCGATCAGCCGCACCGACCGGTGCCAGCCGTTCTCGGTCCAGTCCAGCCACAGCGTGCCGGACGTGCCCGGCCGCGCGTCCTCCACGAAAATCTGCGCCGGCGCGCCCCGCACGGTCACCGCCCGCAGCAGCCGGCCGGCCGGGATCTCGGCGGACTCGCCGGCGTACTGGTCCAGCGACAGCAGGTACCGGTCGCCGATCGGACACCGGACCGCCCACCCCAGCACCGGCGTCGTGCCGTCCCCGCCGCCGATCGGCTCCTCGCGGACCACGCCGCTGCCCGACGGGAACGAGCCGAACCGCAGCAGCTTCGACTGGTCCAGCACCGCCCTCGGCCGCCCGCTCGACGCGTCCACCACCCGCCGGTCGGCGACCGGGTGGTCCAGCGTCACGCTCAGCCGAACGTCGTTGGTCGCCGCGGCGCAGCCGCCGGTGAACTCCCGCACGGTCAGCGCCACGGTGACCGCGTCGGCGGCCTCGGTGGCACGCAGCGACAGCCGGTCGCAGCCGTTCCTGGTCGCGTGCACGGTCATCCGGCGCCCACCCCGCGCGAGGTCCGCGACCAGCCACGGCATCAGGCGCTGCTCGCGCGCCGCGCCGGTCGGGTCGCTCGGCCGCGGCGGTTCGCTCACCGAGTGGGTGACCTCCGACTGCGGCAGCGGCGCGATCCAGAACCCCTCCGGCTCGGCCGGCCGGCCGGCCGCGGTCGACACGCCGATCCCGGCGAGCAGCAGCACCACCGCGATCACGGTGGTGGCGATCGCGTTCGTGCGCCGCTGGTCGGGCATGACCGCCTCCGGCTCGCCCCTGGAACAGTCCCCGCCACACCGATTGTGCCCGGCCCGGGCACGTTCGCGCGCCGGTTCAGGCCACGGTTCGTCCGACCAGGGCAGCGCGGTACACGGTCACGGTCTGCTCGGCGACCGATTCCCAGGAGAACTCCCGCTCGGCGCGGGCCCGTCCGGCCGCGCCGTACGCGGCGGCGGTCTCCGGATCGGCGACCAGCTCGTTGATCGCCGTGGCGAGCCCGGTCCGGAACGCCG
>Ga0307413_10000396_pt1 | contig 13938 bp, 8 predicted proteins | sample DK1Ometagenome_3_FD_203714 | JGI IMG/M metagenome (GOLD analysis project Ga0307413, IMG submission 203714) | Maize rhizosphere microbial communities from greenhouse at UC Davis, California, United States - DK15-O-2 | ecosystem: Host-associated > Plants > Roots > Rhizosphere > Soil | place: USA... | reverse complement strand
GGCGACGAAGGCCTCGGCGGCGCCCCGGTACAGCCGGGCGAGGCCGCCGTCACCGCGGCGCAGCGAACCCACCACCACGCCGGCGGAGTCGGCGACGGTGTCGAGCATCTCCTGGATGTTGACCGTGAGCAGCGGGTGCGGGCTGACCTCGACGAACGCGCGGTGCCCGTGGCCGAGCAGGACCCGCATGGTCTCTCCGAACCGAACCGGTTCACGCAGGTTGCGGAACCAGTACGCCGCGTCCAGCTCCGAGGTGTCGAGCCGATCGCCCGTCACCGTCGAGTAGAACGCCACCGGTGACGCGACCGGGGTGATCCCGCCGAGCTCGTCGCGGACACGGTCCTCGAACTGGTCCATCAACGGCGAGTGGCCCGGCACGCTGGCGGGGATCCACCGCGCGCGGACGCCCTCGGCCGCACAGGCCGCGACCAGCTCCCGAACCGCCTCCGCCGCGCCCGAGACGGTCGTCGAGTACGGACCGTTGACCGCGGCGATCTCGGCCGCGGAACCCGTTCGCTCCAACAGCTCCCGCACCCGGTGCTCGGGCAGCACGATCCCGGCCATGCCGCCGTCCTGGGTGGTCGTGGCCAACATGCGGGAGCGCAGCGCCACGATCCGGGCGGCGTCCGCCAGGGGCAGGGCACCGGCGACGCAGGCCGCGGCGACCTCGCCCTGGGAGTGACCGACCACCGCGTCCGGAGTCACCCCGAGCGAACCCCACACCCGCGCCAGCGACACCATCATCGCGAACAGCACCGGTTGGACGACCTCGATGCGGTCCAGGTCCCCCGCGGCCGGCCCCCCGCACACGGTGTCGACCAGCGACCAGGACACCCACGGCGCCAACGCCTCCGCGCAGGCGTGCAGATGCTCGGCGAACACCGGGCACGAATGCCACAGCTCCCGTCCCATCCCGACCCACTGCGACCCCTGGCCGGGGAACACGAACACCGTCCGGCCCGCGGCCCCGGCGACACCGGACACCACACCGGACACCGTGCCGGCCGGGCCCCGGCCCCCCTCGGCCGCGGTCGTCAGCCGGGCGAGCAACTCGTCGCGGTCCCCACCGATCACCACCTGGCGGTGGTCGAACAGCGATCGAGTCGCGACCAGCGAGTAGCCCACCCTCGCGGCCGGCAGATCCGGGTCCGCGGCCACCCTGTCCCGCAGGCGCAGAGCCTGCTCCCGCAACGCCTCCGCGGACCGCGCCGACAGCACCCACGGCACCGCAGTGGGGACGTCGTCCGGGGCCGGGTCGTCCGGCGGGCCCTCGGGTGCCTGCTCGACGATGACGTGCGCGTTGGTGCCGCTGACCCCGAAGGACGACACACCCGCCCGCCGAGGCCGGTCGGGCGTGCTCGGCCACTCCCGGGCCTCGGTCAACAGCCGCACCGCCCCCGTCGACCAGTCCACATGCGAGGTCGGGCGGTCCACATGCAACGTCCTGGGCAGCACACCACGGCGCATCGCCATGATCATCTTGAGCACACCGCCGACACCCGCGGCCGCCTGCGCATGACCGATGTTCGACTTCAAGGAGCCCAACCACAGCGGAGCGGCGTAACCCCGGCCCTGCCCGTAGGTGGCCAGCAACGCCTCCGCCTCGATGGGGTCGCCCAGCCTGGTGCCGGTGCCGTGCGCCTCCACCGCGTCCACGTCGCCGGGCGACAGTGCGGCATCGGTCAGGGCCGCGCGGATGACCCGCCGCTGCGCCAGTTCGCTCGGTGCGGTCAGCCCGTTGGTGGCCCCGTCCTGGTTGATCGCCGAGCCCCGGATCACCGCCCAGATCCGACGCCCGTGCCGCCGCGCGTCCGACAGCCGCTCCAGGACGAGCACGCCGGCGCCCTCGCCCCAGCCGGTGCCGTCGGCCGCCTCCGCGAACGACCTGCACCTCCCGTCGGCCGACAGGCCCCGCTGCCGGGCGGCCGCCACGAACAACCCCGGAGCGGGCATCGCCGAGACCCCACCGGCCAGCGCGAGCGCGCATTCGCCGGCGCGCAGCGACCGCACGGCCTGGTGCACCGCGACCAGCGACGAGGAGCAGGCGGTGTCGACGGACACCGCCGGTCCCTCCAGCCCCAGCACGTAGGCGACCCGGCCGGAGGCCACGCTGGGGTAGGTCCCGGTGATCCCGAGGCCCTCCAGCTCGCCGGCCGACCCGCCGCCCAGCCGCGGGCCGTAGTCGACACCGTAGATGCCGGTGAACACCCCGGTGGCCGAGCCGCGCAACCCGGTCGGGTCGATGCCGGCCCGTTCCAGCGCCTCCCACGACGTCTCGAGCATCAGCCGCTGCTGCGGGTCCATCGCCAGTGCCTCGCGCGGGCTGATGCCGAAGAAGGCCGCGTCGAACTCCGCGAGACCGGTGAGGAACCCGCCCGAACGCGTGTAGGTCGTCCCGGGCGCCGCGGGATCCGGGTCGTACAGCGCGTCCAGGTCCCACCCGCGGTCCAGCGGGAAGTCCCCCACCGCGTCCACACCGTCGGACACGACCGTCCACAGCTCCTCGGGTGAACTCACCCCACCGGGGAAGCGGCACCCCGCGCCCACGACGGCGATCGGCTCGCGCGCGGACTCCTCCAGCTCGCGCACTCGTTCGCGCAGCACCCGCGCGTCGTCGACGGCGCGACGCAGATAGGACCGGAGCTTGTCGACGTCCTCCACCAGTGCCCTCCGAATGGCTACACGTATCCGCGGTCGACCAGCTCGTACAGTTCGTGGTCGGTGCGGCTGTCCTGACTCGTCTCCGCCGCCGGCTCGGTGGCGGGCGCCTCCGGTTCGAACAGGGAGACGAGGTGGCGGCCGAGCGCCCGCGGAGTGGGATGGGTGAACGCGACGGTGGCCGGGAGCCGCAGCCCGGCCGCCGCGGTGATTCGGTTGCGCAGCCGCACCGCCATCGACGAGTCGAACCCCAGGCTCTTGAACGTCTCGTTCGCCTTCGCCGCCAGCTCGGCACCCGTCACCCGCGCGTCCGGCCCGCTCAGTACCGCGGCGGCCTCGGCACACACGAGGTCGAGCGCCGAGGACTCCGTGCTCAGCTCCACCGTCCCGGCGGCCGTGGGTCCCGCCGGGTCGTCGGCGACGGCCAACCAGAAGCGCTGTCGCTGGAACGGGTAGGTGGGCAGTGCGACCCGGCGCGGCCGGTGGGCGGCGAACACAGCCCCCCAGTCCACCGGCACACCCCGCACGTGCAGCTCGGCCAGGGACGACAGCACCTCGGCCGCGCTCCCGTCGTCCTTGTGCAGGGTGGCCACCACCACCGGCGATGCCGCCGACGCGTCCGCGATCTCCGCCATCGCCACGTCGAGCACCGGGTTCGGGCTCACCTCGACGAACACGCCGCCACTGCCACGCATCAGGTGTTCGACGACATCACCGAAGCGCACCGGCGAGCGCAGGTTGTCGTACCAGTACGAGCCGCCGAGCGCGCCGGGGTCGAGCGGCCCCCCGGTGACCGTGGAGTGCAACGCCACCGCCGAGTCCCGGGGCGAGAGGCACGCGGTGTCCGCGAGCAGGCGTTCCCGGATGCGTTCGACGTGGTGGGAGTGCGACGGGTAGTCCACCCGGATCCGGCGCACCCGGACACCGTCGGCGGCCGCGGACGCGGCGAAGGCATCGAGTGCCTCGTCGTCCCCGGAGACCACCACCGAGCGCGGCCCGTTGATCGCGGCCATGGCGATCCGTGCCCGCCATCGCCCCAGCCGTCCGTCGACCCACGCGGCGGACTCGGACACCGCGCACATCCCGCCCAGGCCGGACAGTTCGGTCAGGGCACGGCTGCGCAACGCGACGACCCGGGCCGCGTCGTCGAGCGAGAGCGCACCCGATACACACGCCGCGGCGATCTCCCCCTGCGAGTGACCGACCACCACGTCCGGGTTCACCCCGAACGATCGCCACACCCGCGCCAGCGACACCATCGCCGCGAACAGCGTCGGCTGGACGACGTCCACCCGGTCCAGCAGGTCGGCGGGACCGGCGCCGGTCACCACGTCCACCAGCGACCAGTCCACCCACGGCGCCAGTGCCCGCGCGCACTCGTCGATCCCGCGCGCGAAGACCGCCGACTCCGCGTACAGCCGTCGGCCCAGGCCCACCCACTGTGATCCCTGCCCGGGGAACACGAACACGACCGGAGCCGTCGGCCCGCCGGAAACGCCGCGGATCACGTTGGCCGCGGTCCGGCCCGCCGCGACCGCGGCCAGGCCGGCCAGCGACTCCGCGCGACCACCGCCGAGCACCACCGCCCGGTACTCGAAGAGCGCCCGCGTGGACACCAGCGAGTACCCCACGTCGGCCGGTGACAACGACGCGTCCGCGGCCACGAGTTCGCGCAACCGCGCCGCCTGCTGTCGCAGCGCCGGCTCCGACCGCGCCGACAACACCCACGGCAGGACCCCGGCCGCGAAGGACGCGGCGGCCGTGGCCGGCCGCGCGGGGCGGGACCGAACCTCGTCCTCCGGCGCCTGTTCGAGGATCACGTGCGCGTTGGTGCCGCCCATCCCGAACGCCGACACCCCGGCCCGCCGCGGTCGGCCGGGCTCGCCCGGCCATGGCCGGGCTGCCACGACGACCTGGAAGTCGTCGCGGAAGTCCGGGACTGCGGGGTTCGGCGTCCGGAAGTTGAGGCTCGGGACGAGGTGGGCGCGGTCCACGCACAGCGCCGTCTTCACGAAGCCGACGATTCCCGCGGCCGGCTCGAGGTGTCCGACGTTCGTCTTCGCCGAGCCGATCATCAGGGGTCTGCTCCGGCCGGTCTCCCGGGCCACCTCGCGCAGACCGCGCAGCTCGGCCGGGTCGCCGACGCGGGTGCCGGTGCCGTGGGCCTCGACGTAGTCGATGTCGGCGAACGCGACGGCGGCGCGGCGCAGCGCGGATCGCACCGACGCCGCCTGCGCGGTGGGGCTGGGGTCCGGCATCCGGGTGGAGGCGCCGCCGCTGCCGACCGCCCAACCACGCACCACCGCGTAGACGTGGTCGCGGTCGGCGACAGCGAGGTCGAGCCGCTTCAGCAGGACGAACGCCCCACCCTCTCCCCGGACGAAACCGCTGGCCCGTTCGTCGAAGGCGAAGCATCGGCCGTCGGGAGACAGGGCGCCCAGGTTCGCAAGGCCGAGCCCCGACTCCGGGGTGGCGATCAGGTGTACGCCACCGGCGATCGCCAGCTCGACCGCCCCGCCGCGGATTCGCTCGCACGCCAACGCCAACGCCACCAGCGACGAGGACTGGCCCGAGTCCGCGCAGAAGCTCATGCCCCGCACGTCGAACAGGCTCGACACACGGTTGGCGATCAGCGCGCCGCTCGAGCCGAGCGCGGCGTGGTGGTCGTCCTGGTCACTGCCGCCAGACCGGCGCAGCTGCTCGTAACCGGAGGGGGCGGCGCCGACCACGACGTCGATCTCGCGGCCCGCGAGGGCCGCCGCCGGTACCCGGGCGTCCTCGACGGCCTCCCAGGCGAGCTCGAGGCCCAGCCGCTGCACGGGATCCATGGCGACCGCCTCCGCCGCAGGCGTACCGAAGAACTCCGCGTCGAACCCGTCGATGGCGTCGAAGAACGATCCCGACCGCAGGGTGGCCGCTTCGGCGTGGGACGCGGCCGCCGGATGGACCGCTCGCCGGTCGGGAAAGGTGCCCACCGTCGAGCACCCGTCGAGCAGCAGGCGCCAGAACGCAGCCAGGTCGTGCACCCCGGGGAAGCGGCACGACATCCCGATGACGGCGACATCCGTGGCTGCCTCGGTCACGGGGCTCCTTCCGGTTTCCTCGGTGGTCGGCGTCTCACGGGCCGCACCGGGACGAACGCCAGGACGCCAGCACCGCCAGCAGTTGCCGAGGCGCGCGCAGGAAGTCGTGCGGGTCGCCGTCGATGACCCGCACGTCGACGGAGTCGGAGTACCGGCGCCAGCCATCGAGCTGGTCGAGGCCCACATCGGGATCGTCGCGCCAGTGCAGCACCACGATGGGGCACGGCACTGTCGCCGGCTCCGCCCGCTGGTAGGCGCGCGCGGCGGCCAGATCGCCGCCCAGCACGGCCATGCCCAGTGCGATCATGTCCGGTCGCGGCTCGATCCCCCGGTCTCGGACGACAGCCTCCAGTCCGGCACGCAGCTCCGCCTCGGACATGGCGAGCATCCGGTCGCGCGAGGCGTCGTGCGGTGCCGGTTGGCCCGACACGAAGAGGCGCTCAGGCAGGGGCAGATCCCGCTCGGCGAGGCGGATCACGGCCTCGAACGCGGGGAGCGCCCCAGCGCAGTGTCCGAAGAACGCGAACGGCCGGTCGAGCAGCGGAACGAGGGGCTCGACCAGCTCGGCGGCGAGGTTGTCGTAGGTGCCGTAGTGAGGTTCGGCCAACCTGTTCTCGCGGCCGGGGAACTGCACCGGGCAGATCTCGATGTCGTCGAGGTCGGCGGGCCAGGCGCTGAAGGCGGAAGCCCCGGACCCCGAGTAGGGGAAGCAGAAGAGCCGGGCGGGGTGAGCGGTGGTGACGGGCCGGACGAACCACGGCGAGACGGAGGTCATGGCGTCGTCCGCCGGCGGGCAACGACGGGCAGGTGGGTCATCCCGGCGATGAAGTAGGACCGCAGGTGCTGCGGTTCTCCGTCGAGCTCGATCGAGCCGAACTGCCGCAGCAGTTCGGAGAAGAAGACGCGCAGGGTGAGCCGAGCCAGTGGCGCGCCGATGCAGTAGTGCGGGCCGAACCCGAACGCGACGTGTCCCTTGGCGTTGCGCGTGACGTCGAACTCGTGCGGATCGGGGAACTGGGACTCGTCCCGGTTGGCCGACCCGATCCACGCGACGACGGCTCCGCCGGCCGGGACCGTGCCGCCGCCGATCCGGACGTCGTCGACGGCGTACCGCATGAAGTTGCACGCCGGCGACGTCCACCGCAGGCCCTCCTCGACGAGGTTCGGGATCAGCGACGGGTCGGCTTGGACCTTGGCGAACTGCTCGGCACGCTCGACGAGCGCGAGCACCGTCCCGGACACCGTGTGTGGTGTGGTCACGTTGGCGCCCAGGAGAATGCTGTAGCCGTCGAGGGCGATCTCCTCGTCGGTCAGCGGCGATCCGTTGAGCCGGACGCGCATGAGGTGGTCGAGCAGGCTGCCGTCGCCGCCGCCGCCGCCCGCCCGCCGCCGGGCGACCCAGTCGGTCACGTAGGTGACGAGCTCGTGGTGGGCGATGGCCAGTGTGGCGGCGTCGCTGCCGTGGTGGAAGTGCGGATCCGACGGGGCGGTGACCATCGCGGTCAGCTGCACGAGGTCGTCCCAGTCCCGTTCGGGAATCCCCAGCAGCGGGCCCGTGACGACCGCCGGCAGGCGCAGCGCCCGCTCGGCCAGGTCGAAGGTTCCGCCATCCAGTGCCGGTTCGAGAAAGTGCACTATCGCCCGCCGGATCCGGTCCTCCCACGGCGCCATCACCCGCGCGGTGAGCGCGGTGCCGATGGCCCGGCGGACCTGGGTGTGCCGGGGCGGGTCGGTGGAGGTCAGCAGCCTGCCCGCCGCGACGTCGTCCACCCCCAGGTGGGTGACCACCGTACCGCGCTCGGACGTGAAGTCCCGGTGCTCGCCGAGCACACGACACACGTCGTCGTAGCGGGTCACCGACCAGAACTCGCGGCCGTCCGGCAGGACCTGGTGGTGCAGGGGTGCCTCGGTCCGCATCACGTCCCAGATCGGGTGCGGGTCGCCCGAGGTGTACAGGTCGAGGTCGAAGAGGTCGACCCGGGACAGGTCGACCTCGGCTACCGCACCGGGTGCCAACCTCACTGCCGTGTCCTTCCCTGCTCGATCAGCTCGGCGACCCGGGCGGGGGTCTGCGCCAGGTAGAACCCGCGCACCGAGAGTTCGACGCCGTAGTCCCGGGCCATCCGGTCGATGATCTTGATTCCGATCAGGGAATTGCCGCCGAGCGCGAAGAAATCGTCATCCGCCGCGATCTCCCGACCGCCGAGATATTCTGCCCACAACCCCGACACCTCCCGCACGAGCGCGGCCGGCGCACCTGCGGGCTCCGGGCTGTCCGAGACCTCGCCCCGATCCTCTCGCCGGCGGACACGCGGTGACGATTCCATTTCCAGCCTTCCCCTTCTTCGGCCGAATGCCGAGACGTCGCCCGCACTCCCTCCCCCGGGCCGGTCGCTCGCACGTTCACCACCCTTCCGCTGTCTCGCCGGCGAGACAGCGGATTTCCGGGAACGGCTTCGACAGCTATTCGGCCGGTGCCACCGACGTGCCGCGGTATCGGTTTTCGGCACCGATCCCGAGGCGGGAACGGAATGTGGAAGGGCGGGTGATCTGCCTACGGCAGCATATCGTCGGTGACGTCCCGAGCGATGCGCCTGGACGCGCCCGCGGCGGCCGCCGTCCTGTCGACAGGACAGTCACGAGGTCCGCAGAATGACGACCGGGCGCCCACGGCCCGGCGCCGGACCGAAACCAGTCATCTACCGGAGGACGTCCTGTGCTCAAGTCGCAACGGCTCGCGGTGCTGCCCATCGACTCGTATGACCTGGACCCGGAGCTGGCGGTCGTGGATCGCCACGAGTACGGCGGCGAATACGACGCGTTCACCTTCGGCCATTGGTCGTCGCACGTGCTGGCCAACGGCACCGGCGCCGATTCCGATGTCGCCTTCCGACCGCACACCGGTGGCCTGATGCTGACCGAGCTGGGCAAGCAGTTGCCCGGCATCATGTCCATCGTCACCGAGCACTTCCCCCTCGACCGGCTGCAGTGGGTACGCGTCTTCAGTCTCCGAGACGGGCTCATCGCCCCGCACGTGGACTTCCTCGAATGGTCCGAACCCGGCGCCAGGTTGCAGATTCCGCTGCGGACGAGCGAGGAATCGAGCCATTCCGAGAACGAGACGGTCTACCGTATCCGTCGCGGCGAGGTGTGGAGGATTCATTCCACCGACCCGCATTCCGCTCGCAGCACCGCCAGTACCGCCCGCCTCTCGCTCTGTCTCGACTTCTCCGACGCCGAGGAGCCGGTCGCGATCCGCGGCGACATTCCTGCCAGTGAGCCGATCAGCGTCGTCGAACGACCCGAGGCGACCGAGGCCGAGCTCGAGGAGCTGATGGACTCCGGCCGGAACTTCACCCTCGCCACCATGCGTTCGGAGTTCCGCCGGTTCGCCGAGTTCCACTTCGAGCGGCATACCCCCGCCAGCGCGGCGTTCGACTGGTACGTGGCGGCCGCACGGCGCACCGGGGACGGCGACATGGTCGCCAAGGCCGAAGCCTTCCGCACCTACTGTATCGAGAAGCGGGGCGACGGGGAGACGTTCAGCTGGTGAGGGACTGGTCCGGCATGTCGGAGGCTCACGCCCGGTCGTGCCCGGCCCCCTCCCGGCGGGCCGTGCCGGCGAGGTGGGCGACCGGGATTGCGCGAACCGCGGCGCGCTCCGTCCCGACACCGCATCCGGTGAGCCGTCGATGCTGACAGGAGTCGGGCTCCACCACGGGGCGACCGTGTCGGGAAGGCCGACCGTCACCGACGTCGCGGTGGCGGCAGGACGCCTGCGCGATACCACGCGGGTGACACCTCTCGAGCCGTGCGAAAGGCTGAGCAGAGAGGTCGGCGTGCCGGTTCTGCTCAAGCGGGAGGATCTGCAGGTCTGCCGGTCGTACAAGATTCGGGGCGCCTACAACCTCATGTCGTCCCTCGACGCCGGCGAACGGGAACGGGGCGTCGTCTGCGCGAGCGCCGGAAATCACGCCCAAGGGGTCGCCTTCAGTTGCGGAACCCTGAAGATCACCGGCCACATCTATCTGCCCGGCAACACACCGAAGCAGAAGCTCGACCGCATTCTGGCCATCGGCGGCCGCTGGGTCGAGCCGGTGATCGTCGGCAGTTACTTCGATCAGGCCGATGAAGCCGCTCGCCGACACCACGAGCTGACAGGAGCGGTGTATGTGCACCCCTTCGACGACCTCAGAACCGTCGCCGGCCAGGCGACCATCGCTGCGGAGATCGACAGTCAGCAGCCCTGCCCGATCGACACCGTCATCGTGCCCGTGGGGGGCGGAGGCCTCATAGCCGGGATCCTCGTCTGGCTGAAGGAGCACCGCCCGGGCATCCGCGTCGTCGGCGTCGAGCCGGAAGGGGCGGCGAGTATGGCCGCCGCGATCTCCCGCGGCGGGCCGTCAGCACTGACCAGCGTGGACACCTTCGTCGACGGAGCCGCGGTGCGCCGTGTGGGCAGGATCGGCTTCGATGTGGTTCGCGATCTCGTCGATGACCTGGTGACCGTGCCCAACGGCGCCGTCTGCCTGGAGATGGTCGACCTCTATCAGGCTGACGGCATCATCGCGGAACCCGCGGGTGCGCTCGCCAGCGCGGCTGCCCGAGTGGCGCTGCGGAGCAGGCCCACCGGCCCTGTGGTGTGCATAGTGTCCGGCGGCAACAACGACATCGGCCGGTATGGCGATGTCCTGAGGCAAGCGCGAGAACACGGTGCGCCGGCACGCCCTGATCCACCACCGGCGCCACGCCCGGGCTCCCAGTCCCGAACGGACGGGTCAACCCGGGCCGCCACCGATTCAGAGGGTGCCTGCGCACCAACCCGCTCGACCGTCGCCGCGGGTGGCTGAGTCGGCCCCGGCAGCCGAGCACACGCGGGAGTGGATCGAGTCCGAGGTCGAACCAGAGCTCGCTGCTCGGCGCGCTCTGGCCGACATGGGTGCCGCACAGACGTGTTCCAGACCCGTTGCCGCCGCGACAGGAGGCCTCACCTTCGTGAACCGGCCACCGCTTTGCGTACGCACAGGATCGGGAACCGACGGGTCGGGGCGAGCACTCGTTTCTGACAAATCGCCCGACTGTCCTACTTGGAGGCCCAGATGTCCGTCACCACTGCCCCTGCCCCGCAGCCTGTCCGCCTGGCGGTGCTGGCGGTCTGGGGAGTTCTCGGACTCCTGCTGCTTCGCACGATCCTGACCTTCGTCTTCGCCGACGACCTCGTCGACGCGTGGATCGCCGACACCCAGTACTGGAAGTCGGCGCCGCGAGAACTGGCCGAGAGCGCCGCCCCGCGCTACTCCGCAGTCGCGGTCGGCGTTCTCGTCGTCGCAGCCGTGCTCGCCTTCACCGCGATCCACTTGAACAGGGCCGCACGGTGGGCGCGCGTCGTCGCGCTGGTCTTCGCCGCCCTGACCCTGCTGGGCGTGGTCGTGTCGCTCCTCGCGCCGACCATTCCGTTGCTCCTGATCATCAACATCGTCGTCGGACTGCTCTCGGTGGCCACCATGGTGTTGCTCCTCACCGGTGACGCGAACCGGTTCTTCGCGAAATAGTCCCGTTCCCGACGACCGACAAGTCCGGATGTGTTCGACGCACTCGAACGAACACAACAGGAGCGAGACGCCACGACCGAGGGACTGACCCACCTGCCCACAGCAGGCCGGCCGATCGAGCGGATCGAAGCCCGGGTGACGCGATCACCGAACTCCACGCCGCCCTGCGATCCCACGACCCGACACGACTGCCGGTGGATCCGCGCGCTCGATGCACCGAGCCGCTCGAGGGGCGCGCCGTTGCCGATCGTCGTCAGCGCCTGATTGGTGTGATTGGCGCTGCGGCGATCGTCGGGCGTTCAACAGGACCGAATGCGCGGGACCGAGAATTGCGTCCGACATATCTCCTGGTTGCGATTCGTGCGATCGAGGAAGGTGTGCGCCGAGCACGACACGGAGAGCTTGCTAATTCGATCTTGTGCGGCCGCGTGGCGCGCGCCCGCCATGGTCAGTCCATCTCGCCACCAGGTCATCGAGCGACCGGGGATGTCCCAGGATCGACTCGTCCCCAACGCGCACTCGCACCGAGCCACGCCTGTCTCCACATCGGACCTCCACCACGCTGCTTCGGCACTCGGTGACGCTCCCGGTTCACGACGATCACCGTCCCGGATGGTCTCACGGACAGTCACAGCGCCGGTGAGCAGCGCATCCGACCGGGACGCCGACGGGCCCGCGCGGAGGACCCCGCCAGCCTCGGGCCGGCACTCGACCCGCGTCTGCTGTGCACGACGCACCCGCACGGCGGTCCTGGGACCGCGACGGACGCGACCGTCGACGGGCCGGATTCTCGCAGCTCAGAGCGCTGTTCTCCGCGCTGCCGGAAAGCCCTGGGCCGGGGGCCGCGACCACCCGCGTACTGCCGATCCGGGCCGGACGCACCCGTGAGTGTTAGCACTAGGGGTGTAGCGGACCGTGCGGGTGACGGCCCACCGCAGACCCACGGATGCCACGTCACGTACGGGTGAACGGGTGTACCTCAAGGTCGTCAGTTTACTGATTGTGGAGCGGGGTAAGCATTACTAGCCCGTGAATCGGACGGGCTGCCGCCAGGCGATGCGGCGTGCTTGGCGGCAGTGCGAAGGCGTGGTGTCGTCGTGCGCCAGCGGTCTGTGGACGAATGCATAAGGAGCGTTGGATCGCATGGACACCATGAATGGCCGCCCGGATTTCTGGTGTTCGTCGACTTCCGTTCGGGAAATGCTGGACACCACTATTCGGGTCAAGGACGGGCCACCTAGCGTGTGTCTGGTCGGCGGTACCAGGCCCGAAGGGCTGAAGCTGGCTCCGGTGGCCGTCGCCATGCGCGAGGGCGCCCGACTGAGCCCGGTGATCATCTCAAGTGGACAGCATCCTACGATGTTCCACCAGGCACTGGAGGGGTTCCAGCTCCGGCCGGACGTCTCGGTCGAACTGACTCGACGCGACGGTGGGCAAGTCGAGCTGACCAGCCTCCTGCTCAGCGAGCTGGATCGGGTGTTCCGCGACTGCCAGCCCGACGCGGTGGTCGTACAGGGCGACACCACCACAGCCCTCGCGGCCGCGTTGGCCGCCTTCTGGCAGGCCATCCCGATCGTGCACCTGGAGGCCGGGCTGCGCTCGGGGGATCTGTCCGCGCCGTTTCCCGAGGAGGCCAACCGGAAGCTCGTGGGGCAGATCGCCTCATTGCACCTGGCGCCGACACCGGCCGCGGCGCGCAACCTCGGGCGAGACGGGATCAGCGGACCGCATGTGCTGACCATCGGCAACACCATCGTCGACGCCGCGCTCGGGCTGTGCCGCCAACACGGCGTCTTCTCCTGCACCGAGTTGGACGCGGTCGAGCGTCGGGTGGCCGGTGGGAAACGGCGCCTGGTGCTGGCCACGGTTCACCGCCGCGAGTCGTGGGGAGCGCCGCTCGGGCGGGTGCTGAGTGCCGTCGCGGAACTGGTGCGGACCGTGGCCGATCTCGAGGTGGTCCTTCCGGCCCATCCGAACCCGCAGGTGCGCGACCAGGTGGTGGCCCACCTCGGTCGGCTGGACCGGGTGACGGTGACCGAGCCGCTGCCGTATGTGGACCTCGTCCGGTTGATGCGGCGCGCCACGCTGGTCATATCGGACTCTGGTGGCATCCAGGAGGAGGTCGCCAGCTTCGGCGTGCCGGTCCTGGTGCTGCGCGAGGTGACCGAACGGGCCGAGGCGGTGCAGGCCGGCATCGCCCGACTGGTCGGCACGAACAAACGCGCCATCCTCGACGCGGCGCGGCATGTTCTGGCGCTCACCGCGGACGGGCGGCGGTGGCCGTGCGCGGGCAACCCGTTCGGTGACGGCATGGCCCGCTACCGCGCCGAGCAGGCCATCGCGTGGCGGCTGGGCCTGGCCGGACGACCGCCGGCGCCATTCACTCCGCCCTCGAGTGTCCACCAGGAGAGGATGGTTTCCCGGTGATCGGAGACGGTCTCGCACCTCGTCGACGGTTGCCGGCCGGCGTCCGGCTGCTCGTCTTCACGGCAATGGTCGTGGTCCTCGTCGCCGCGACCGTGGTGGTGATCAACCGCGTGACGGATGCCCGGCCGAGCCTGGCCGACGCCGGCCGCATTCCCACCGAGTCGCCGGCCGCCGAGCCGTTGACCGCCCCGGCCCGCCTGTCCGGGCTGACGGCTTCG
>Ga0307413_10000394_pt1 | contig 13965 bp, 14 predicted proteins | sample DK1Ometagenome_3_FD_203714 | JGI IMG/M metagenome (GOLD analysis project Ga0307413, IMG submission 203714) | Maize rhizosphere microbial communities from greenhouse at UC Davis, California, United States - DK15-O-2 | ecosystem: Host-associated > Plants > Roots > Rhizosphere > Soil | place: USA... | reverse complement strand
GCTGTCCGCGCACCTGCACTTCGGCACGCTGTCCGCGACCGAGGTGTGCCATCGGGTGGGCACCGGGACCGAACCGGCCGCCGCGTTCGTCCGCCAGCTGGCCTGGCGGGATTTCAACGCGCAGCTGCTCGCCGCGCGGCCGGAGCTGGCCTGGCGCGACTACCGCCCGCGGGGCATCCCGTGGCGGAACGCGCCCGACGAGCTGGCCGCTTGGAAGGAGGGCCGCACCGGCTACCCGGTGGTCGACGCGGCGATGCGCCAGCTGCTGAGGGAGGGGTTCGTGCACAACCGGGCCCGGATGGTGGCGGCGAGCTTCCTGACCAAGACGCTGATGATCGACTGGCGGCACGGGGCCCGGCACTACCTGGACCACCTGGTGGACGGCGACATCGCGAACAACCAGCTGAACTGGCAGTGGGTGGCGGGTACCGGGACCGACACCCGCCGGAACCGGGTGCTGAACCCGCAGCGGCAGGCCGAGCGGTTCGACCCGAACGGCGACTACGTGCGCCGCTACGTACCGGAGTTCGGCACGTCCGACTACCCCGACCCGATCGTCGACCTCGCCGAAGCCCGCACCCGCTTCCAAGCCACCCGCTGAGTCGTACGTTCAGAGCCACCGAGTCGTACGTTCAGAGCCACCGAGTCGTACGTTCAGATCAGGTCGTCGAACGCGCCGGCCTTCACGCCCAGCACGAACGCCGCCAGCCCCGCCTTGGTGAAGGTCACCACCGGGCCGCTGTCCGCCGACTTGCTGTCGCGAACGGCGCGTGCGCCGTCAGGCAGCGCGGCCAGCTCAACACACTCGTTCCCGCTGCCAGTGCCGTCGCTGAACGAGGACTTGCGCCACGCCAGAGTGGTCTCAACGGGGTTGTTGGTCATCTATCCCACCTAGTTGGAGTGGTAACCGGCTCGGTTAGGACCCGAACTGGTCAGCTACCTCCATTATCAGCGCAAGTGACCCCTGGAGGTCCAGCGCCGCGACCCTACGTCGGTCCCATGCGACCCGATACGGCTCGATCGCGGTCCGGTCGCGGTAGAACTTCTCGACGCTGGCCACCTCGACCACATCGCCAGTCGGTCCGTTGGCGAACCGAAGCAGAGTGAACCTGTTGTCCATCGAGGGATAGGCGCCACTGCTCATGGGCTGCACCTGGATCTCCACGCCAGGCCGTCGGCACATGGCCGCCAGACGAAGAAGCTGCTCGCGCATCACCGCCGCCCCACCGACCGGCAGGCGCAGGCCGATCTCGTGCATGACCACTCGCAGCATCGGCGGGTTGTCCTTGGCGAGCACCTGTTGGCGAGTCTTGCGGACCTTCACCAGTCCGTCGATGCGTTCCGCGGACAGCAGGTCGCCGGTGCGTCGCCACAGCTCACGCATGTACGCCTCGGTCTGCAGATACGCCGGAATCAGGCCGACCTCCACCGCCATGATCTCGACGGCGTCCCGCTCCAACTCCAGAAACGCTCGGGACTTGACCGGGACGAACATCGGGAACTCGCCGTGCCTGGTCTTGGCGCGCGCCTCCTTGGCCAGCTCGACCAGCATGGCCAACTCCTCGGCGTCCACGCCGTAGGCCCTGCCCAGCGCCTCGACCTCGGTGCGCTTCCACTTGTAGACGCCGCTCTCCTTGCGGGTCAGCGTGGGGCCGGTGATGTCGATCAGCTCCGCGGCGGCGTCGCGGTCGATGTCCGCCTCCTTACGGAAGGACCGCATCGCGGCACCGAGCTGGCGGCGTTGGCTGATCGCGCTGTTGTCACCGCTCGTCGTCGCCATGTGCGCTCCTCCTCGTGATCATCGAGCTCCACACGTGTTTACCCTGCGTTACGGTCATTCACCAGGGGCTAATCCTGGTTGCCCCCATACCAAAAAGCACGTACGTGCTTAACTCTGTCCATGTTGCGGCGCGCGGCGGCACAGCGTCCCACACAGCTGCCACGGTCGAACTCGTCGACGCCCTATGGGCGGACCCACACGTGCCAATCAACACGAAGAGGAGCGGAGAATGAGCTGGAACCCCGGTCATGGCGTTGATGCCTCCATTGGGCTGCGTGTCGGTGCCGCGGAGCAGATGGTGCTGCGGCCGAACATGGACGGCGGGGCGTACCTGTGCTTCGGCAGTGCCGTGGAGATCCTGCTGACCCTGGACCACGTCGTGTCGCTGCGCGAGCAGTCCGCTGTGGTCGGCGCCGACCTGCTGGCGCTGGAGAACGCCGAGACCGCGGTGAGCGACGTGTGGGCGCTCAACACCCGAGCCACCAACACCGTCGACTACGCCCGTCGTCAGGCCGAAGCCGCCATGGCGGCCGGCGCCACCCGGGAAGCCCACCACGCCTTCGCCGCCGCCGACAAGGCGGCGGACGCGGCCACCCTCGTCGAACAGACCGTCACCACCGCCCTCGCCGCCATCGACGCCGCCGACATCGCCATCGACGAAGCCGGCGAAGCCGCCGCCAACGCCACGCGAGCCGCCGGGAAGACCTCGCTTCGCCTCGTCTGACCTGCGACGGTCCGACGCGACGCTACGGAAGCAGACCTTCTTCGTATGCCCATGACAGGACGCTTTCGCCGGAGTCCAGTGGCAGGTACATGCCGGTGGCGAGCAAGTCGTCGATCACCCGCGCTGTCCGCTGCTTGTCCCGCCCGTACAGGTGCTTGTACGCCTCGATCACGATCCACATCGTGTCGTGGGTGGGTACCTGCAGCCGGTGCGCCTGGGCGACCGCGGCACGTTCATCCAGTACCGCGGTCATCGTGCGATGGTGCGCGCAGGCGATGACCGCGCATTCCCCCGAGGTGCTCGAAGGTTCGGCCGCCCATCTCCGCCTTGACTGCCGTCTGTGTCCAGACTTATTCCTCGGTGAGCACGGCCACCTCGGCCCACTTCACGGACGAGACAGACGGAATGTCCGGGTGGCGCGCCCTTCCGGCCTCGATCTCGGAGTTGACGTCAGAGGGAACGAGCACAATCCCGGCGGGTGCCAGGTCTCGGATCATGTCGCCGTGGCCGGCGCGGCACAGGTGGGTATAGGTGCTGGTATCCATCCCATTGAGACGATTTAGTGACCGTGTCCCGCGAAAGCATTCCGAAGGCTGTCCAGCGACGGAGGGGCCTGATGCGGCAGCTCCTCTGCCGCCAGCGTCCCTCGCAGAAGCTCCACCACCCGATCTTTGGTCAGTGCACCGGACACATATCCGTTGATGCACGCCGCCGCGAAGCACGGCGAGACGTAGGGGCTGCCGAGTTCGTCCACCCACGACAAGCCCAGTCGACGGTAGTCACCTTGAACGGGTTCGTTCTCGTCCAGCACCCGGCGTTGGTCGTCATCGATGAGCCCGAGATTCTTGAGCTGTCCGATCGTCGCGGTCCAGCTGAGCCTGAAGGACGCGCCGATGGTCAGCGCCCGGTCCAGCACAGGCAGGTCCAGCTGTCGACGCCACACCGTCAGGATTCCGCTTCGCGGAGCCAGGAAGTGGATGGCGAACGAGTTGATCATTCGTTCACCTGCCGTGGATGCTTGGACGTCGTAGGCGTCACCGAACAACCAGTGGCCCAGTTCGTGGGTCAGTGTCATGCGGCGACGGCCCGGTGGTGCGTCGCCGTTGATCACAGCGGCAGCCAGACCGGTTGATGCGTCACCCACCTCGACACAGGCGCCGTCCGGTCCACCTTCTCCCAAGGGCGCGGAGAACGTGTACATCCCCAGCCACTCGCACACCTCGCCGAGATCGTGAATCGCCGCGTCACCCAGGCCGATTCTCTGGCGCGTCGACCGGGCCAGCTCCTCAGCGGTGTCGTGGTCACGGGGTACACCGATCTCCGCCCGTTCCACCGGCGTGGCCAGCTTCATCTCCAGAAGGGTCCGAAGATCGGACGCGAACCCTTCGAGCTCCACGTCCAGGACCTGGGTCGTGTCGTGGGCGTTCACGGTATCGCTGCGACGGCTCACCACCGCGGGCACCGGATCACTGACGAAGAACGACAGGGGCCTGCCGAGCACCCCGGCTATCGCGACGAGTTCAGGGGCACTGAGCTTCCGCTCGGCCTTCTCCAGGCTGGTGATCGCGGTGCGGTCCAACCCTATCGCCCGACCGAGACCCTCCTGCGTCACGCCCGCGGCGTCACGAGCCTGGGCGATCCGACCGCCAAGAGCACGCTTGTCCACATGTGTGATTATGCGCACGTCCGGAGCACCGTTGTCATGCGCTCACTCGGGCCAGGCGGTCGAGTAGGACGGCACGGTCGCGCGCGGGGAGGCGGCGAGCACGCCGTGCACGATCGCGCGGGCGAAGCAGTCCGCGGCGGCCGCGCACAGGCGGTCCAGCTCGACCGCGCGGCCCACGCCGTCGCCCAGCTCGCGGGCGCCGGTGGCGAGCGCGAAGACGGTGTCGCCGTCGAACATGGAGTGCGCCGGCCGCACGGCGCGGGCCAGGCCGTCCTGGCCGGCCATGGCGAGCCTGCGGCACTCCGCCTTGGTGAGCGCGGCGTCCACCGCGACCACGCCGATCACCGTGTTGAGCCGGCCCGTCGGCGCACCGTCCGGACCGGACATTCCGCTGTGGACGGACGGGCGGCGCGGCCAGGTCCGGCCGAACTCGCCGGCCAGCTCGACATCCGCCGCCCACGGCTTTCCGGTGGCCGGGTCGACGACCTCGCCGACCGAGTTCGTCACCGCGAGCGCGCCGACAGTGAACTGTCCGACCAGGACGCTCGCGGTGCCGACACCGCCACACAACGTCCCGGCGAGCGCGCCGGCACCGGCGCCGACCGATCCGACCGCCACATCCACGCCGGCCGCGTCCACGGCGGCGGCGCCGAATCCGGCGTCCGGCCGGTTGCCCCAGTCCGAGGCGGGCAGGTCGAAGATCACCGCGGCCGGCACGATCGGCACCACCTGGTGCGGTGCCGGCCCGACCGGGAAACCCCGCTCGCGCTCGGCGAGCCGCGCCATCACCCCGTCGGCGGCGGCCAGCCCGTAGGCGCTGCCACCGGACAGACAGATCGCGTCCACGTGCGACACCAGGTTCTCCGGCGCCAGCAGATCGGTCTCCCGGGTGCCGGGCGCGCCACCGCGGCAGTCGACGCCGCCGGTGGTGCCGGGCGGCGCGAGCACCACGGTGGTGCCGGTGGCCCAGCCGTCGCCGGTGCGCTGGTGGTGGCCGACGAGTACGCCGGCCACGTCGGTGACCGCGTTGCGCGGCCCCGTCTCAGGCCGGCCCATCCCCGGCCATCGCCTGCACCAGGGTGTCCTGCACCCAGGTCAGCCAGTGGTAGACGCCCAGGTGCGGCGCCTTCGGGTCGTCCTCGGGCAGGTCGAGGCTGAGGTCCTCCTCGTCCTTGATGTCCAGCGCCACGCCGAGCGAGAGCCGCACGTCGTTGAGGGCGGACAGCCAGGCGTCCGCCTCGGCGAGGGTGAGCGAGACCTTGCCGCCGCCGGGCGGGCAGGTGCGCAGCAGCACGGCGGCGACGCCGGTCTTGAGGTCGAGCACCTCGGGTTCGTACAGCGAGCGCATCGCGGCGGCCGACTCCTGGTCCGCCCGGTTCGGCGCGTCGTCGTCGAGGCGGTGGAAGTCGGGCAGCAGCCGCGACAGGATCGGGTCGTCCGGCGAGGTGAACGGACCGGTCCGGATGCCGGTCAGCGCGGCCAACTCGTCCTGCGGAGACTCCTCCGCCCTGGCCTTGAGCATGTCCTCGACCTGGCCGACCAGGCCGCGCAGCACCGCCGCCTCCTGGCGGTCCAGGACGGTGAGCACCTTGTCGCCCTTGCGGCTCCAGGTCCTCACGAGTCGTGCTGCATGGTCGCCCACAGACCGGCGGCGTGCAGTCGCGCCACGTCGGCCTCCATCTGTTCCTTGCTGCCGCTGGACACGATCGCCCTGCCCTTGTGGTGCACGTCGAGCATCAACCTGGTGGCCTTGTCCCTGCTGTAGCCGAAGAGTTTCTGGAACACGTAGGTCACGTAGGACATCAGGTTGACCGGATCGTTCCAGACGACCGTCTGCCACGGCCGGTCCTCGCTGGCGACCTCTTCACCGTGTGTTTGGTCCTGCTCGACAGGGACGGTCATGTATCTATGGTGTCATGACGCCTACGCGGGCGAGCAGTGCGCTGCTCACCGACCACTACGAGCTGACCATGCTGGCCGGCGCCCTGGCCGACGGCACAGCGGACCGGCAGTGTGTGTTCGAGACGTTCACCCGCAGGCTGCCGGACGGCCGGCGCTACGGGACGGTCGGCGGCACCGGCCGGCTGCTGGCGGAGCTCACCGCGTTCCGGTTCGGCGACGAGGAGCTCGCCGAGCTGTCCCGGCGCGACGTGGTGGACGCGACCACTCTGGACTGGCTCGCGAACTACCGGTTCACCGGCGACATCGACGGCTACCCGGAGGGCGAGCTGTACTTCCCCGGCTCGCCGGTGCTGACCGTGAGCGGCACGTTCGCCGAGGCGGTGGTGCTGGAGACGCTGGTGCTGTCGGTGTTCAACCACGACAGCGCGGTGCTCGCGGCGGCGGCCCGGATGGTGAGCGCGGCCAACGGCCGGCAGATCATCGAGATGGGGTCGCGGCGCACCCACGAGCAGGCCGCGGTGGCCGCCGCGCGGGCGGCGTACCTGGCCGGCTTCACCGCCACGTCCAACCTGGAGGCCGGCCGCCGCTACGGCATCCCGACCACCGGCACCTGCGCGCACGCGTTCACCCTGCTGCACGACACCGAACGGGAGGCGTTCGTCACCCAGGTCGAGGCGCTGGGCGTGGACACCACCCTGCTGGTGGACACCTACGACATCACCGCCGGCATCGCGACGGCGATCGAGGTGGCCGGGCCGTCGCTGGGCGCCATCCGGATCGACTCCGGCGACGTCGGCGTGCTGGCCAGGCAGGCCCGCGAGCAGCTGGACGCGCTCGGCGCGCCCGGCACCCGGATCGTGGTGTCGGGCGACCTGGACGAGTACGCGATCGCGGCGCTGCGGGCGGAGCCGGTGGACGCCTACGGGGTGGGCACGTCGCTGGTCACCGGTTCCGGCGCGCCGACCGCGGGGATGGTCTACAAGCTGGTCGAGGTGGACGGTCGGCCGGTGGCCAAACGCAGTTCGCACAAGGAGTCCCGGGGTGGGCGCAAGGTCGCGGTGCGCACGCACAAGCCGACCGGCACCGCGGTGGAGGAGATCGTGCTGACCGGGGAGGCCGCGGCCGATCCGGTGCTCGGCGAGCACGACCGGGTGTTGCAGGTGCCGCTGGTGCGTGCCGGCGAGGTGCTGGCCGAGCCGAACGTGGACGAGACCCGTCAGCTGGTGCGTCGCGGCCTGGTCAGCCTGCCCTGGGAGGGGCTGAAGCTGTCCCACGGCGAGCCGGCGATCCCGACCGTGTACCGAGAGAAGTGAGGCGAGCGATGACCAGGGCGCTGATCGTGGTCGACGTGCAGAACGACTTCTGCGAGGGCGGTTCGCTGGCGGTGGCCGGCGGCGCCGAGGTGGCCGAGGCGATCTCGGCGCTGCTCGCCGCCGGGTCCTACGACCACGTGGTGGCCACCAGGGACTTCCACATCGACCCCGGGTCGCACTTCAGCTCTGAACCGGACTTTGTGGACAGCTGGCCGGTGCACTGCGTGGTGGGCACGCCGGGGGCGTCGTTCCACACCGCGCTGGACGTGGGTCCGATCGAGGCGGTGTTCTCCAAGGGCGCGTACGCGGCCGCCTACTCCGGTTTCGAGGGCGCGTCGCGGACCGGCGAGGACCTGACCGGGTGGCTGCGGCAGCGCGGGGTGGACGCGGTGGACGTCGTGGGCATCGCCACCGATCACTGCGTGCGGGCCACCGCGATGGACGCCGCCAGAGCCGGGTTCGCCGCCACCGTGCTGCTGGACCTGACCGCCGGCGTCTCCCGCTCCACGGTGGACACCGCGCTGGACGCGCTGGCCGGCGCCGGGATCCGCCTGGTCGGCAGGCCGATCGTCGCCCCGGCCGGTCCGGCCGACCCGACCACCGGCTGACCGGTCGCGCCCCACCATCCGTTCCGTCGCGGTCCCGGACCGACGAATCCCGCCGGCCATGGAGCGTCGGACACGGTCCGGACCCGCCCGGCTTGTACCGTCTACCGGGTGCCCGCGTCCCCGCTCCCGCCGCTGCGAGACCTGTTGTCCACCGCGGTGACCGCGGTCGGCGGCACCGAACGTGAGGGCCAGGTGGCGATGGCCGAGGCGGTGGACAACTCCATCGACACCGGCGAGCACCTGGCCGTGCAGGCCGGGACCGGGACCGGCAAGTCGCTTGCCTACCTGGTGCCGGCCGTACGGCACGCGGTGGCGACCGGCTCCACGGTGGTGGTGTCCACGGCGACGATCGCGCTGCAGGGCCAGCTCGTCGACCGTGACCTGCCCCGGCTGGCCACCGCGCTGAGGAAGTCGCTCGGCCGGGCGCCGAGGTTCGCCATTCTCAAGGGCCGGGGCAACTACCTGTGCCGCTACAAGCTGGACCCGGCCGTCCCGGCCGAGCCGCCGGAGGCCGGCCTGTTCGACCCGTTCACCCTGTCCCGGATGGGCCGCGAGGTCACCCGGATCCGGGAGTGGGCGCAGGACACCGAGACCGGCGACCGCGACCAGCTGGTGCCCGGCGTGTCCGACCAGTCCTGGCGGCAGGTGTCGGTGTCGGCCAGGGAGTGCCTCGGCGCGGCCAAGTGCCCGTTCGGCACCGAGTGCTTCGCCGAACTGGCCAAGGGCCGGGCCGGCATGGCCGACGTGGTGGTGACCAACCACGCGCTGCTCGCCATCGACGCCCTGCAGGGGCTGCAGGTCCTGCCCGAGCACGACCTGGTCGTGGTGGACGAGGCGCACGAGCTGGTGGACCGGGTGACCTCGGTGGCCACCGGCGAGCTGAGCGCGGTGGCCGTCGCCGCGGCTGCGCGGCGGGCGGGGCGGCTGGTGTCCGACGAGCAGGCCGACCGGCTGGCCGCGGCCGGCGACGGGCTCGGCTTCGTGCTCGCCGAACTGACGCAGGGCCGACTCGACGAGCTGCCCGAGCCGGTGGCGGGCGCGCTCACCGCGGTCCGCGACGCCGCGCACGCGGCGCTCACCGCGATCGGCCCCGAGCGTTCCAAGGAGGTCGCCGACGTGGCCGCCCGCAAGCTGGCGGTCGCCCTGCTGGACGACGTGCACGACTGCGCGGTGCGGCTGCTCGCCGCGTTCGCCACCGCCGAGGCGGACCGGCGCGAGGTGGTCTGGCTCAGCGGCGAGGCGGGCGGGCGACCCGCCGCGCTGCGGGTGGCTCCGCTGGGCGTGGCCGGGTTGCTGCGCGAGAAGCTGTTCGGCGCGCGGACGACGGTGCTCACCTCGGCGACGCTCACCCTGGGCGGCAACTTCGACGCGCTCGCCGCCCAGTGGGGGCTGGGCAGGCAGCGGCCGGTCGAGCCGGTGGCCGGCATGGCCAGCGCACACCAGCCGCCGTCGGACGCGGACACCGGGCTGCGCTGGACCGGCCTCGACGTCGGCTCCCCGTTCGACCACCCCAAGCACGGCATCCTCTACGTCGCCCGGCACCTGCCGCCGCCCGGCCGTGACGGCCTGCCGCCCGCCTACCTGGACGAGCTGACCGAGCTGATCACCGCGGCCGGCGGGCGCACGCTGGGACTGTTCTCCTCGATGCGGGCCGCGAAGCAGGCCGCCGAGGCGCTGCGTGACCGGCTGGAGCTGCCGATCCTGTGCCAGGGCGACGACAACACCGCGCAGCTGGTCACCCGGTTCGCCGCCGACCTGGACACCTGCCTGTTCGGCACGCTGTCGCTGTGGCAGGGGGTGGACGTGCCGGGCCCGGCGCTGTCGCTGGTGGTCATCGACCGCATCCCGTTCCCGCGACCGGACGACCCGCTCGCCTCGGCCCGCCAGCGGGCGGTGGAGACCCGCGGCGGCAACGGCTTCCTCACCGTGGCCGGCACGCACGCCGCGCTGCTGCTGGCCCAGGGCACCGGGCGGCTGCTGCGCTCCACCGACGACCGCGGCGTGGTCGCGGTGCTGGACCCGCGGCTGGCCACCGCCCGCTACGGCGGCTTCCTGCGCGCGTCGCTGCCGCCGTACTGGCAGACCTACGACCCCGAGGTGGCGCGCGGCGCGCTGCGCCGGCTGGCGACCGCGCACGCCTGACGATCGGTCCCGCCGGTCAGGTCCGCCGACCGGCCCGCTGCGCGACGACCGTGACCGTGCCCGGCGCGACCTCGGTGAGGCCGGCGTCGCGGACCGCGGTCACCGTGTCCGACGCCAGCAGCGCGGCCCATCCGGCCGCCGTGGCGGTACGCACCGCACAGCGGAACCCGGTCGACGCCCAGGCCGCCAGCTCGTCGTCGTCGAGGTCGCCGGCCAGCAGCATGCTGGCGTGACCGACCTGGGCGGCCGCCTTGCCGACCGTCATGCGGCTCGCCGGACTGATCCACAGCACCACCGTGTCCGGCGGTGGCGGGCCGGGCGCGTCCACCGGCAGGTCGCTGCCGGAGATCTGCAGCCGGGCGACCTCCTTCGGCGGGTCGGAGACCAGGCCGGGGACCAGCGCGCGGACCTGGGCGGTGCCGACCGTGACGGTCACCCCGGGCAGCTCCTGCACGGCCAGCCAGTGCGCTCCCCTGGCCCGGCGGGCCAGCTTGCGGATGCGGGCGTCCGCCCAGACCCGCACCTCGTCGTGCCACTCGCCGTCCGGTGCCGACCGCGGGTCGTGCACCACGGAGACCACCGCGGCGGCGGCCGCCTCCAACACGTCGGTGCGCGCCGGCGGGTCGGTCCGTTCGATCCGCAGGATCACCGGCATCGCGCGGACCCCGGTCGGCTCGTCAGGCGGGCCGACCGGCCGATCACCGGCCGGCTCGTCGGTCACCGCTCGACGCGCTGCGACTCGAGGCCGTCCGCGGCGTCGGCCGCCTCGACCTCGGCCCTGGTCACCCCGAGGATGAACAGGACGACGTCGAGGTACGGGTACGACACCGCCGCGTCGGCCACCTCCCGCAGCGCGGGCTTCGCGTTGAACGCCACACCCAGGCCGGCGGCGTTGAGCATGTCCATGTCGTTCGCGCCGTCGCCGACCGCGACGCACTGGCTCAGCGGGATGTCGAATCCCTCGGCGACCCGACGCAGCACGCCGGCCTTGCCGGCCCGGTCCACCACGTCGCCGATCACCCGGCCGGTCAGTCTGCCGTCGACGATCTCCAGCATGTTGGCGGCGGCGAAGTCCAGCTCGAGGTCGGCCACCAGCGGCGCGATGACCTGCTCGAACCCGCCGGACACGACGCCGCAGCGGAAACCGAGCCGCTTGAGGGTCCGGACCGTCGTGCGCGCACCCGGGGTGAGGGTGAGTTCGGCGGCGACCTCGCCGATCACCGACTCGGACAGCCCGCCGAGCAGCGCCACCCGCCGGTGCAGCGACTCGGTGAAATCCAGCTCGCCGCGCATGGCGGCCTCGGTGATCTCGCGGACCGCGGCCTCGGTGTCCGCCCCGGCGCGGGCGGCGAGCTTCTCGATCACCTCGCCCTGGATCAGGGTCGAGTCCACGTCGAACACCACCAGCCGCTTGGCCCGCCTGGTGAGACCGGCCCGCTCGACGGCGATGTCCAGCTCGACCCGCACGGACAGCTCGGCGATCGCGGCGCGCAGCTCGCAGTCGGCCTCCGCGGTGTCCTGCGGGACCGAGATGTGCAGCTCGAGCCCGGTCACCGGATAGTCGGCGACCCGGCGGATCGAGTCGATGTTCACGCCGAGCGCAGCGAGCTTGCGCGCCACCCCGGAGAAGGCCCGCGCGGTCACCGGCCGGCCGAGCACCACCACCACGTGGCTGGAGCCGATCCGGGCCGACGACAGCGGGTCGGCACCCACCTCGACCTCGACGTGCATCTGCACGGTGGCCATCGCCTGCTCGACCGACTCCTGCAGGCCCTCGGCGTCGCGCTCGGTCTCCACGAGCACACCGAGCACCAGCTGACCGCGGATGACGACCTGCTCGACGTCGAGCACGTCCACCCCGTGCCGGGTGAGCACGGCGAACAGCACCGACGACACGCCGGGCTTGTCCGGCCCGGTGACGGTGATCAGAACGGGCGTGCTGGTCGGTCCTGGTCTCGCTGCCACGGGCGTCCCCCCGCCGGTTTGTCGGGTCGCGTCCGGTGAATCCGATCGCGGTGTCCGCGCCCGGTTCGTCACGAACTCCATCGACCAGGCCTGCGGGAGGCGACCTAGTTGGGCTTCCTCGGGTCGCCCTTGTTGATCTCCGGCGGGTTCAGAGCCGCGGCGAGCTGCTCGGACGGAGCTGGCGCGGCATGCTTCGCCGAGCCGGGGCCGATGTACTTGTCGGCCAGCGCCGCCTCCGCCACGTGCGGGTAGTGCAGGTCGAACGCGGGGCTCTCGGACCGGATGCGCGGCAGCTCGGTGAAGTTGTGCCGCGGCGGCGGGGAGCTGGTCGCCCACTCCAGCGACCGGCCGTGACCCCACGGGTCGTCCGCGTCGGTGGTCTGGCCGTAGCGGTAGCTGCGGAACACGTTCCAGATGAACGGCAGCGTCGACGCGCCGAGCACGTAGGCGCCGATGGTGGAGATGGTGTTCAGCGTGGTGAAGCCGTCGCTGGCCAGGTAGTCGGCGTAGCGGCGCGGCATGCCCTCGTTGCCCAGCCAGTGCTGGATGAGGAAGGTCCCGTGGAAGCCGATGAACGTGGTCCAGAAGTGCAGCTTGCCGAGCGGCTCGTCGAGGAACCGGCCGGTGATCTTCGGGAACCAGAAGTAGATGCCGGCGAACGTGGCGAACACGATCGTGCCGTACAGCACGTAGTGGAAGTGGGCCACCACGAAATAGGTGTCCGACACGTGGAAATCGATGGCCGGCGCGGCCAGCAGGATTCCGGTCAGGCCACCGAACAGGAATGTCACCAGGAAGCCGACGCTGAACAGCATCGGCGACTCGAAGGTGAGGGAACCCTTCCACATGGTGCCGATCCAGTTGAAGAACTTCACGCCGGTCGGCACCGCGATCAGGAAGGTCATGAACGCGAAGAACGGCAGCAGCACCGCGCCGGTGGCGTACATGTGGTGCGCCCAGACCGCGACCGACAGCGCCGCGATGCCGAGCGTGGCGTACACCAGACCGCGATAGCCGAACAGCGGCTTGCGGCTGAACACCGGGAAGACCTCGCTGACGATGCCGAAGAACGGCAGCGCCACGATGTAGACCTCCGGATGGCCGAAGAACCAGAAGAGGTGCTGCCAGAGGATCACGCCGCCGTTGGCCGGGTCGAACACGTGCGCGCCGAGCTGGCGGTCGGCCAGCAGACCGAGCAGCGCCGCGGTCAGGATCGGGAAGGCGATCAGGATCAGGATGCTGGTGATGAAGATGTTCCAGGTGAAGATCGGCATCCGGAACATCGTCATACCGGGCGCCCGCAGGCAGACGACGGTGGTGAGCATGTTCACGGCGCCGAGGATCGTTCCCAGACCACCGAGGGCCAGGCCGATGATCCACAGGTCGGCGCCGACGCCGGGCGAGTGGATCTTGTCGGACAGCGGGGTGTAGGCGAACCAGCCGAAGTCCGCGGCGCCGCCCGGGGTGAGGAACCCGGACATCACGATGAGGCCACCGAACAGGTACAGCCAGTAGGACAACGCGTTCAGCCGGGGGAACGCCACGTCCGGCGCACCGATCTGCAGCGGCAACACGAAGTTGGCGAAGCCGAACAGGATCGGGGTGGCGTACAGCAGCAGCATGATCGTGCCGTGCATGGTGAACAGCTGGTTGTACTGCTCCTGGGACAGGAACTGCTGCCCGGGCACGGCCAGCTCGCTGCGGATCAGCATGGCCATCGCGCCGCCCACCATGAAGAAGGCGAACGACGTGACCAGGTACATGACGCCGATCTGCTTCGGGTCCGTCTGCCGGAAGAGCGAGAGCAGGTAGGAACCCTTCACCGTCTGGCGGGCCGGGTAGGGCCGCGTGGCGATCGGCTTGGG
>Ga0307413_10000392_pt1 | contig 13988 bp, 11 predicted proteins | sample DK1Ometagenome_3_FD_203714 | JGI IMG/M metagenome (GOLD analysis project Ga0307413, IMG submission 203714) | Maize rhizosphere microbial communities from greenhouse at UC Davis, California, United States - DK15-O-2 | ecosystem: Host-associated > Plants > Roots > Rhizosphere > Soil | place: USA... | reverse complement strand
CAGCTCGCCGTCCCAGCGGCCGCGGTCCTGGTCGTCCAGCAGTACCGGTCGGCCGTCGGCGTCGGTGCGCGCACCGGCCCGGGAGGACTGCAGCTCCAGCAGCGCCCGCAGGCCGTGCACCTCGGGGTCGGCCGGTTCCAGGGCGGCGAGCATTCTGGCCAACCGCAACGCCTCCGCGCACAGGTCCAGCCGCATCCACCGTGGACCCGCGGTGGCGGCGTAGCCCTCGTTGTAGATCAGGTAGATGACCGCCATGACGTCGTCGAGGCGCTGCTCGCGCTCGTCGCCGGCCGGCGGGTCCATGGTGATCCGGTGCTCGGCCAGCGTCCGCTTCGCCCGCGAGATCCGCTGACCCATCGTCGAGTCCCTGACGAGGAAGCCTCTGGCGATCTCCTCGGTGGTGAGTCCGCCGACGAGCCGCAGGGTCAGCGCCGCCCGCGACTCCGGGCTCAGCACCGGGTGGCAGGTCAGGAACATCAGCCGCAGCACGTCGTCCTCGATGTGGTCGACGTGGGCGGTGAAGTCCGGCAGCGGTTCCCGGTCCAGGTCCGCGCCGAGGTCCGCCAGCCTGCGCCGGGCGGTCTGCGCCTGCCGGTACAGGTCGTACACCCGACGCTTGGCCACCGCCATCAGCCAGGCGGCCGGCTTCGCCGGGATTCCCTCGGCGGGCCACTGCTCCAACGCCGCGACCAGGGCATCCTGTGCCGCGTCCTCGGCGACCGACACGTCGCGGGTGAGCCGGGTCAGCCCGGCGATCAGCGCGGCCGACTCGATCCGCCAGGTCGCGGTGACCGCGGCGGCCGTGGCGCTCACGCAGGCGGGCCCTCGTCCGGGCCGGAGATCCGCCGCACCTCGGCCGCGCCCTCCCAGCCCGGCCAGTGCCGCTGGTGCAGCTCGATCATCCGGCGGGCGCCCTCGACGGCTTCCTCGGCCGAGTCGACCTCCAGGACCGCGTAGCCGCCGATCACCTCCTTGACCTCGCTGTACGGTCCGTCGACAGTCAGCACCGAACCGCGCCGCAACGACACCTCGACGCTGCGTGCCATCGGCGCCAGGCCGCCCGCGTCGACCATCGAACCGGCCGCGAACGCCGCGCTCATCGCGGTGTCCATCGCCTCGACCAGCGCCTGCGGCGGCGGACCGACCGACTCGCTCATCCTCAACAGCACCATGTACCGCATCGCGCGACCCTATCCGGCGACCGAGGCAGCGGCCCGTGAAAATGTTCGGGGTCGATGTCGAAAACGCCCCGGCGTCCGCGACGGGTTCGCGACACACCCCGACATCGCACCGAGAAGGGCCCCGATCATGAGCACCGACCTGCACACCCGGTACGTCACCTCCGCCGACGGCACCCGCATCGCCTACACCCGCAAGGGCAGCGGCCCGGCGGTCGTGCTGGTCGACGGCGCGCTCTGTTATCGCCGGGCCGGCATCACACCGCTGCTGCTCGATCCGCTGTCCGAGCACTTCACCGTGTACGCCTACGACCGCCGAGGCCGCGACGAGAGCGGGAACACCGCGCCGTACTCGCTGGACCGCGAGATCGAGGACCTGCGCGCGGTGGCCGCGGCGACCGGCGAGACACCGTTCGTGTGCGGCTTCTCCTCCGGCGCCGCGCTGACCATGCACGCGCTGGCGGACGGTCTGCCGGTGCGCGGCGCGGCGCTGTACGAGGCGCCCTACACCGTGGTCGACGACAACGACCGCGTGCCACCGGCCGACTGCCTCACCACACTGGAGCGGATGGTGGCGCAGGACCGGCGCGGTGAGGCGGTCCGTTACTTCATGGCCACCCTGATCGGTATGCCCGGGGTGGTCGTCACGGCGATGAAGCTGGTCATGCGCACGATGTGGCGCAACACCACCGCGGTCGCGCACACGCTGCCCCACGACATCGGACTGCTGAACCGGAGCCGGTTCCGCGCGCCGGCCGAGGTGTCCGCGCGGATCGGCGCGCCGACCACCGTGCTGCACGGTGAGCGGACCGCCCCGGCGCTGCGCAAGGCGGCCGTCGCGCTGGCCGGGCAGATCCCGGGCGCACGCCTGGTCGTGGTGCCCAAGGCGAAGCACTACGTCAAGCCTGACGTGCTCGTTCCCGCCCTCCTCGACATCTTCGTGGAGGACAAGCACTACGCTTGACCGATCTGGACAACTGGAAAGAGGGATTGTGGCTGACTTCGGCGGCGCGGGCCGCGGTGCCGGGCGGGACCGCCGGCAGGGCGGTCGTGGCCAGGACGGCGCGGAGCGCCGCGGCGGCGACCGCAACGGTGGCAACCGATCGGGCGGACGGTCCGGCGGTGACCGGTTCGGCACTGACCGAGCCGGCGGCGACCGAGCCGGCGGTGACCGGTCCGGCGGCGATCGGTCCGGCGGTGACCGGTCCGGCGGCTGGGGACGGTCGGGCGGTACCGACGCGGGCCGTGGTGGTGCGTCCGGGCGACCGGCCCGGGACTTCGGACCGCGCCGGGACGACGGTGACCGCGCCGGTCGGCCGGACCGCACGTCCGGCGGCTACCGCGGAGACCGCCCCGGCGGCGGCGAGCGTCGGCCGGACCGAGCCCCCGGCGGTCACCGCGGGGACCGAACCGAGCGGCCGGACCGTGGTGGCGAGCGGAGTTCGGACCGCGGTGCGGAGCGCGGCGGCCGGACCTGGTCCGGCCCGCGGGGGGACGCACCCGCCAGGGGCGGCTACACCGGTGGCCGACCGGACCGCCGGGACCAGCCGTCGGGTGGCGACCGGGGTCGGCCCGCGCGTCAGGACGACCGCGCTGACCGGCCGCAGCGCCGGGAGTGGAGCCCTCGACCGGATCGCGGCGAGCGGCCGGACCGCCGTGAATGGTCCGATCGCGGCCCTCGGCCGGATCGCGGTGAGCGGTCGGACCGCGCGCCGCGGCCGGATCGCGGCGATCGCCCTGAGCGTCGTGAGTGGTCGGACCGTGGACCGCGGCCCGACCGGGCCCAGCGCCCGGATCGTGGGGACCGTCCGGAGCGCAAGGAATGGACGCCTCGGCCGGACCGTGCGGACCGCCCCGCGGCCCGGGAGTGGACGCCTCGGCCCGACCGGGCCGAGCGCCCGGAGCGTCCCGCGCGTCGGGAGTGGACCGACCGGCCGCCGCGGGCCGACCGGGGTGACCGGCCGGACCGTCGGGACGGCGGCGACCGTGCCGATCGCGGTCCGCGTCGCGAGTCCACGGACCGGTCCGACCGCGCCGGGCGTCCCGAGCGGGCGGGTGGTGCTCCGCGTCGGGAGTGGTCCGACCGTGGCCCGCGCGGCCGCGACGAGCGCGGCGACGAGCCGGAGCGGGTCACCGACCCGGCGCCGGAGCTGCCGGAGGGCGCCGAGATCGGCGCGATGGACATCGAGGCGAGGGCCGGCCTGCGCAGCCTGCCGAAGACGCTCGCAGAACTGGTCGGCTCGCACATCGTCGCGGCCGGCATGCTGGTCGATGAGAACCCCGAGGAGGCGCTGAAGCACGCCCGCTGGGCCAGGGCCAGGGCGTCGCGGGTCGCGGTGGTTCGCGAGGCCACCGGCCTGGTCGCCTACCACGCGGGGGAGTGGGCGGAGGCGATCAACGAGCTGCGCGCGGCCCGCCGGATGAGCGGCGGCAACGAGCACCTGGCGATCCTCGCCGACTGCGAACGGGCACTCGGCAGGCCGGAGCGGGCGCTGGACATCGCCCGGGAGGCGGGTTCCGACCTGCCGAAGGAGACCGCCGTCGAGTTGCGGATCGTGGTGGCCGGGGCACGGCGTGACCTCGGCGAGGTCGAGGCGTCCGTGGTGGGCCTGCAGGGCCCCGACCTGGACCCGAAGCGACGCGACCCGTGGAGTGCGCGGCTGTTCTACGCCTACGCCGACAACCTGGCCGCGGCCGGGCGCACCGACGAGGCGATCCAGTGGTTCCTCAACGCCGCGCAGGCCGACGACGATGAGGAGACCGACGCCGCCTACCGAGCGGTCGAGCTGAGCGATCCGGACGCGGTCCTGGTCCACGACGACGCCGCAGAGGACGCCGAGAACGCCGAGGACGAAGCGGACACGGCCGACGAAGACGATGCCGAGGATGCCGAGGATGCCGCCGACGCGGCGGACATCGACGCCGCCAACGAGGCTGACGCGGACGATGTCGACACGGATGAGGACGCCGCCGCCGCCGACGCCGACGAGGAGGCCGGCGAGCCGGTGACGGCCTCGGCCGACGCGTCAGCCGAGGAGTCCGGCGAGCCGAACGCCGGTCGATGACCGATCGGCTGCTCGACCTGCACGACGCGCTGCTGTTCGACCTGGACGGCACCGTCTACCGGGGCGGCACGCCGACGCCGCACGCCGGCCGGGTGATCGCCGAGGCGCGCGAGCTCGGGGTGGCGATCCGCTACGTCACCAACAACGCCTCGCGTGGCCCCGGGGAGGTGGCTGACGCGCTGACGGCGATGGGGGTCGGCGCGTCCGCCGCCGAGGTGAGCACCAGCGCGCAGGCCGCGGCCACGGTGCTGGCGGACCTCGTGCCGGCCGGGGAGAGGGTGCTGGTGCTCGGCACCGCCGCGCTGGCCGCGGAGGTCGGCGCGGTCGGCCGGGTGGCGGTACCGACCGCCGAGGGTTCCGGTGATCGGGTGGACGCCGTCGTGCAGGGCCTGTCCAGGGATCTGGGCTGGCGCGACCTCGCCGAGGCGTGCGTGGCCATCCGCGGCGGCGCGGTCTGGATCGCCTGCAACGACGACAGGACGCTGCCCGACGAACGCGGCCTGCTGCCCGGCAACGGCGCCATGGTGACCGCGTTGCGGGCCGCGACCGGCCGCGAACCGGTGGTCGCCGGCAAACCGAAGCGGCCGCTGATGGACGAGTCGGTGCGGGCGGCCGGCGGTGAGCGGCCGCTGGTGGTCGGCGACCTGCTGACCACCGACATCGCCGGCGCCAACGAGGTCGGTCTGCCGTCGCTGTTCGTGCTCAGCGGGGTGAGCACGGCGGTCGACCTGCTCGCCGCGCCGCCCGCGCTGCGGCCCACCCATCTCGGTGCGGACCTGACCGCGTTGACCGAGCCCGCCGAGGCCCTGCGGATCGCCGCCCAACCGGACTGGCGGGTGACCAGCACCGACGAGGGACTCGTACTGCACGCGACCACGACCGGCGGGGACGGTCACCTCGCCGCGTTGCGCGCGCTGTGCGCCGCCCACCACGCCGCGCTGGGCGGCCCGGTCGACGTCCGACCCGACGGCGCCGCCGCGGCGGCCGCGCTGATCCGGCTCGGCCTCGCCATCGGCTAGCGTGAAGGGGTGCAGGAACAGCCACGTCCGGTGCCCACTCCGCCCGTGCCGGCCGCGCCGCTCGCGGGTCCGCCCGTGCCGCGTCCGCCGGGGGAGTCGGCCGACCCGGTCGCGTCGATCGACGTCGCGCTCGGCGGACTGGATGACCTCGACGACCGGCCGGTGGCCGAGCACGTGGCGCTGTTCGACGCCGCCCACGTCGCGCTGACCGCGGCCCTGTCGAGCATCGACAAGGTCTGACGTGCCGCGACTGGCCCGCTTGGACGCCGAGTTGGTCCGCAGGGGCCTGGCCCGGTCGCGCGAGCACGCCTCGGCACTGATCGCCGCCGGCCGGGTGTCCGTGCAGGGCGCGGTCGCCCGCAAGCCGGCCACCGGCGTCGGCACCGATGCCGCGCTGTTGGTCAGGACCGAGGACGACGACCGGTGGGCCTCCCGCGGCGCGCACAAGCTGCTCGGCGCGCTGGCCGCGTTCGGCCCGCTCGGACTGACCGTGACCGGCCGACGCTGCCTGGACGCTGGCGCCTCCACCGGCGGGTTCACCGACGTGCTGCTGCGCAGCGGCGCGCACGAGGTGGTGGCCGCCGACGTCGGGCGCGGGCTGTTGGACTGGCGGGTGCGCACCGACGAGCGGGTGGTGGTGCTGGATCGGACCAACGTCCGCACGCTGACCCTCGAGCAGACGCGGGGACCGGTCGACCTCGTGGTCGCCGACCTGTCGTTCATCTCGCTGCGCTTGGTGCTGCCCGCGCTGCTGGCCTGCACGACGGACGACGGCGACCTGGTGCCGATGGTGAAGCCGCAGTTCGAGGTGGGCCGGGAGCGGCTCGGTTCCGGTGGCGTGGTGCGCGACCCCGAGCTGCGCGCGACGGCGGTGCTCGAGGTGCTCGCATCGGCGGGCGAGCTGGGCCTGCGGGCGCACGGCGTGGTGGCGAGCCCGCTGCCCGGGCCGGCCGGGAACGTGGAGTACTTCGTGTGGCTGCGTCGAGGTGAGCCGATCGACGCCACCGACCTGGTGGCGGCCGCGGTGCGGGAGGGGCCGGCATGAGTCGCGAGATCCTGCTGGTGGTGCACACCGGCCGAGGCGACAACCGGGACACCGCGGCGAAGGTGGCCGGCTGGTTCGCCGGTGCCGGCGTGGACGTGCGGGTCCTCGCCGACGAGGCGGACGACTTCGACCCGGCCAACCACCACACGGTGGTGACCCCGGGGTCGAAGGCGGCCGAGGGTACCGAGCTGGTGTTCGTGCTGGGCGGCGACGGCACGCTGCTGCGCGGCGCGGGGCTGGCCCGCGCGGCGGGCGTGCCGGTGTTGGGCGTCAACCTCGGCCGGGTCGGGTTCCTCGCCGAGGCCGACTCCGACGGCCTCGAGGACGCGGTCGCCCTCGTCGTCGCCCAGCAGTACGAGGTCGAGGACCGGATGACCCTCGACGTGACGGTGAGTCGGCAGGGCCGGGTCATCGCCGACATGTGGGCGCTGAACGAGGCGAGTCTGGAGAAGTCCAGTCGGGAACGCATCCTGGACGTGCGCATCGAGGTGGACGGCCGGCCGGTGTCGGCGTTCGGCTGCGACGGCGTGCTCTGCGCGACGCCGACCGGATCGACCGCGTACGCCTACTCCGCCGGTGGGCCGATCGTGTGGCCGGACGTCCAGGCGCTGCTGGTGGTGCCGAGCAACGCGCACGCGATGTTCGCCCGTCCGCTGGTCGTGTCACCGGCCTCCGAGGTGGCGGTGGAGGTCGACCCGGACGGTCAGCCCGCGGTGCTGTGCTGCGACGGCAGCCGCACGGTCGACGTCCCGCCGGGGTCGCGGGTGACCGTGGTCGGCGGCGCGCTGCCGGTGAAGCTGGTTCGGTTGCGGGAGGGCTCGTTCACCGACCGGCTGGTGCGCAAGTTCGAGCTGCCGGTGCTGGGGTGGCGCGCCCGACACGGGTGAACAGGTGTTCGGCGCGCCTGTGGACAACCTGCGGCTGCTTGACGTCGACAGCCGGTATGGTGCGGGCGTGCTGGCCGAGATGCGCATCCAGGGCCTCGGAGTGATCGACGAGGCCACGTTAGAGCTGCACCCGGGATTCACCGTGGTCACCGGCGAGACCGGCGCGGGCAAGACGATGGTGGTGACCGGTCTGCACCTGCTCTCCGGTGCTCGCTCGGACGCGTCCCGGGTGCGCAGCGGCGCGGCGAAGGCGGTGGTGGAGGGCAGGTTCGAGGATCTGCCCGATGCCGCGACGGCGGTCGCCGGCGACGCCGGCGGCGACCCGGACGAGGACGGCAGCCTGATCGCGCTGCGGTCGGTGAGCGTCGACGGCAGGTCGCGGGCGCACCTCGGCGGTCGGTCGGTGCCGGTCGGCGTGCTCGCCGACCTGTCCGAGCAGCTCATCGCCGTGCACGGACAGAACGACCAGCTGCGGCTGCTGCGGCCCGCCGAGCAGCGCTCGGTGATCGACCGCTACGCGGGCGACGAGCTGGCGGCGGTGCTGGCCGAGTACCGCGCGCTGCGCCAGGAGTGGGTGCGGGTGGGCGCCGAGCTGGTCGAGCGGACCGAGCGGTCCCGCGAGCTGGCCAGGGAGGCCGACCTGCTGCGGCACGGCCTCTCCGAGATCGAGACCGTGGCGCCGCGACCGGGTGAGGACGACGAGCTGCAGGCCGAGGCCCGCCGGCTGGCCGACGCCGACCAGCTGCGCGAGTGCGCGGGCGCGGCGCGGGGCGCGGTGTCCGGCGCGCCGGACGGCGACCCGGACTCCCCGGGCGCGCTCGCCCTCGTCGACGACGCGGTCCGCCGACTGTCCACATCGGACGACCCGCGGCTGGGTGGGCTGTCTCCCCGGCTGGCCGAGGTCTCCGTGCTGCTCACCGACATCGGCGCCGAGCTCACCGACTACCTCGACGCGTTGGACGCCGACCCGGCCCGGCTCGGCGAGGTGCTGGCCAGGCAGGCCGAGCTGAAGGCGCTCACCCGCAAGTACGCGGCCGACGTGGCCGGCGTGCTGCGCTGGGCGCAGGACGCCGCGTCGCGGCTGGCCGGCCTGGACACCTCCGAGGAGGCGCTGGCCGCGCTGACCGCGCGCCGCGAGGAGCTGGCCGGCACGTTGGGCACGGTTGCCGAGGCGCTCACCGCCCGCAGGATCACCGCGGCGCAGGATCTCGCCAAGGCTGTCAGCGAGGAGCTCAGCGGGCTGGCCATGGCGCAGGCGGTGCTCGAGGTGGACGTCCACCCGTGCCCCGCGGAGCCGACCGACCAGCACCGGCTGCGGGTCGCCGGCCAGTGGGTGCACGCCGGTCCGGACGGCGTCGACGAGGTGGAGCTGCGGCTGCGGGCGCACGAGGCGGCGCCGCCGCTGCCGGTGCACAAGGCGGCGTCCGGCGGCGAGCTGTCCCGGGTGATGCTCGCCATCGAGGTGGTGCTCGCCCACGCCGACCCGGTGCCGACCCTGGTGTTCGACGAGGTGGACGCCGGCGTCGGCGGTCGCGCCGCGGTGGAGATCGGCCGGCGTCTGGCCCGGCTGGCGACGAGCCACCAGGTTGTCGTCGTGACCCATCTGGCTCAGGTGGCGGCGTTCGCCGACCGGCACGTCGTGGTGGACAAGCGAGCCATGGGCGGGGTGATCGGCGCCGACATCCGCACGGTCAACGAACGCGAGCGGGTGGTCGAGCTGGCCAGGATGCTCGGCGGCATGGACTCCACCGAGACCGGTCGGGCGCACGCCGAGGAGCTGTTGGCGGTCGCCGCGGCCGACAAGCAGGCGGCGAACCGCGGTCGGCGCAGGCGCCGCTGAGCCCCGGCGGGGACGACCGCCGGGTGACCGAGGTCGGGTGACCCCCGTCGGTGACGTCACCACACGAGCGGCGAATGCCGCCGCGACGCGGCGTGGCGACCTGCCGATCATGAATTGGTTTGTCACCATCAGGGCCATGAAGCTCACCGGACTGCTCGCTCGGTCGGGACAGACCCAACCCGGTGTGGTCGGGATCGCCCGGGTCGACCGTCGCACCGGGGATCTGCTGCGTCGGGTCGGCCCGGGTGAGGTGGTCGTCCTCGACCAGCTCGACCTCGATCGGGCCACCGCCTCCGCGCTGGTCCGGGCCGGTGTCGCCGGGGTGGTCAACGCGTCGCCGTCGATCTCCGGCCGGTTCCCCAACCTCGGTCCCGAACTGGTCGTCGCGGCGGGCATCCCGCTGCTGGACGAGGTCGGCCAGGACGTGCTGCGGGTGGTCAAGGACGGCTGCAAGGTCCGCCTGCACGAGGGGAAGGTCTACGTCGGCGACAAGGAGGTCGCCAGCGGCGTCCGGCAGACCGACGACTCGGTCGCCGACCTGATGATCGAGGCCAAGGCCGGGATGTCCGCCCAGCTGGAGGCGTTCTCGGCGAACACCATCGAGTTCCTGCGCCGCGAGCGCACCATGATCCTGGACGGCGTCGGCGTGCCCGAGCTGGCCAAGCCGATCCGCGACCGGCAGGTGCTGGTGGTCGCGCCGGGTGCCGGGCACGTGGCCGAGCTCGCCGCGCTGAAGCGCTACATCGCCGAGCACCAGCCGGTGCTGATCGGGGTGGAGACGGCGGCGGACACGCTGCGCGCCGCCGGCTACACACCGGACGTGATCGTCGGCGACCCCGACCTGCTGTCGACCGAGACGCTGCGCAGCGGGGCCGAGGTGGTGGTGCCCGCCCAGGCGGACGGGCACGCCAGCGGCCTCGGCCGCATCCAGGATCTCGGCATCGGCGCGGTGACCTTCCCCGCGACGGGCAACTCCGAGGACCTGGCGCTGTTGCTCGCCGACGTGCACGGCGCCAGCCTGGTGGTGACGGTCGGCTTCCAGGCCACTCTGCGCGAGTTCCTGGACCAGGGCCGGTCCGGGTCGAACCCGTCGACGTTCCTCACCCGCCTCAAGCTCGGCGCCAAGCTGGTGGACGGCTCTGCGGTGGCCGCGCTGCACCGCAGCCGGGTGTCGGTCGGCGTGGTGCTGCTGCTGATCGCCGCCGCGCTGGTCACCATCGCGGTGGCGCTGGCCGTGTCCGGGGTGGGCGGCGCCTACGTCGACTGGGCCGCCGGGGTGTGGCACGACGTCGTGTCCTGGGTCAGGGGGCTGTTCACGTGATCTCCATGCGCTACCACCTGGTGTCCATCGCCGCCGTGCTGCTGGCGCTCGGGGTCGGTGTCGTGCTGGGTTCGACGACCCTGTCCAGGACGCTGCTGTCCGGCCTGAGCTCCGACAACGCCGACCTCGGGCGGAACCTGAACCAGGCGGAGGCCGAACGCGACGCGCTGCGAACCAAGCTGGCCGACGCGGACTCGTTCGCCCAGTCGGTCGGCGCGTCCGCGGTGCGCGGCCAGCTGGACAAGCGCACCGTGATGCTGGTGACCACTGTGGACACCAAGCCGACCGAGCGGGACGCGGTGTCGTCGCTGATCACCGCCGCGGGCGCGACGGTCACCGGCGAGGTGCAGCTCACCGACGCGTTCACCGACCCGCAGAGGTCCGACCAGCTCAAGGACATCGTGACCCGGCTGCTGCCGGCCGGCGTCCAGCTGCCCACCGCGACCGACCCGGGCACCCTCGCCGGCGGTCTGCTCGGTCCGCTGGTGTTGATCAGCAAGGAGAACAACAAGCCGCAGGCGTCGGCCGACGAGCGGGCCGCCGCGTTGGCCGGGCTCGCCGAGGGTGGCTTCGTCCGGGTCGGTCCCGACCTCGCGCCGGGTCAGCTGGTGGTGGTGATGGCCGGCGGCGCGGCGCAGGGCGACGGTGCCGGGGACCGGGCGGCCACGGTCGCGCGGTTGGCGATCCAGCTCGACCAGTCGGGCGCCGGCGCGGTGCTGGCCGGCCCGGCCACCTCGGCGGACGGCACGGGTGCGCTCGGTGTGGTCCGCGCGGACACCGCGGCGACCAGCCTTCTGTCCACGGTGGACAACCTGGACACCGCGGCCGGACAGGTGGTCACCGTGCTCGCGCTGCGCGAGCAGCTGGAGGGCGAGTCCGGTCGGTACGGCACCGCGGCGAACGCCCAGTCGCCCGCCCCCGGGGCGCCCGCCGAGTAGTGACCGACACCGACAGGGCTGCGCAGCACTGGCTCGAGGTGCGCCGGGTCCTGGCCACGAGCCGCCCCGCGCTGACCGCGGCCGTCGTCGGCGAGTACGCCGGTGTGGCGACCGTGGCCGACACCCGGCTGTTGACCGACGAGCGCTGGCTTCCCGAGACGCCGCTGCCGCTCGCCGACGTGGCGCTGCGCTTCGAGCCGGACACGCCGTTCACCGGCATCCGCGGCACCGAGGCCGTGTCCGCGCCGGTCCGTCCGATCCGGCCGGACGGCTCGCGCTACGAGACCTACGCGGCGGCGATGCGCGAGTTGGCCGCCCCGACGGTGTTCGAGGACCGGCCGACCTACCGGCTGCTCGCCACCGCCACCTCCGGGAGCGGACCGGTGCTGACGTTCGGTCGCGGCCGGTACTTCGACGGCATCGACGTCGGCGAGGCCTGCGCGCACGAGTTCGCCGCCGGGGTGGCCGGGCTGCCGCTGCGTGCCGCGGTCGGCGACCCGTGCGATCCGCGGCGCCGGCCGACGAACGTCGCGATCAGCACGCTCACCATCCGGCTGGACCGACACACCGACCGGGCCACCTGCCTGCTGCACTGGCGCGATCCACGCAAGGTCGGCCACGCCGGCGGCATGTACCAGGTACTCCCGGTCGGCATCTTCCAGGCGTCCGGCGACGAGCCGTGCCACGAGCGCGCCGACTTCGACCTCTGGCGGTGCGTGCTGCGCGAGCTCGCCGAGGAGGTGCTCGGCGAACCGGAGATCGGCGGCGGCGACACGCCCGTCGACTACGACGCGTGGCCGCTGGCGAGGCGGCTGACGGACACCGACGGCGTGCGCGCCCACTACCTCGGGATGGGGGTCGATCCGCTGACCTTCGCCACCGACCTCCTCACCGTCCTGGTCGTGGACGCGCCGCTGTTCGACGAGCTGTTCGGCGGCGCGGTCGGGGTGAACGCGGAGGGCCGGGTACTCACCGCCGTCGCGTTCGACGAGGCGACCGTCGACAGGTTCGTCCACCGTGAACCGACGCAGGCGGCCGGCGCGGCGGCGCTCTCGCTGGCCTGGAGACACCGCGCCTCGCTGCTCCGACGGTGACAGTCGCGTGACCGCCATGGGGTCGGCGGCGTGTGGGGCGGGCGGTCTCCGGCACTGGTGTTAGGCTGAAAACCCGTGGTGAACGGTCGAACTACCGCGGGAGCCTTCTTGTCGCATGTGCGCACTACCAAGCACGTTTTCGTCACCGGCGGTGTCGCCTCGTCCCTGGGCAAGGGTCTGACCGCGTCCAGTCTCGGGCAACTGCTCACCGCGCGTGGTCTGCGCGTCACGATGCAGAAGCTGGACCCGTACCTCAACGTGGACCCGGGCACGATGAACCCGTTCCAGCACGGCGAGGTGTTCGTCACCGACGACGGCACCGAGACCGATCTGGACATCGGCCACTACGAGCGCTTCCTGGACCGCGATCTCACCGGCTCGGCCAACGTGACCACCGGTCAGGTGTACTCGACGGTGATCGCCAAGGAGCGTCGCGGCGAGTACCTCGGCGACACGGTGCAGGTCATCCCGCACATCACCGACGAGATCAAGTCCCGGATCCGGGCGATGGCCGAGGTACCGGCCGGCGAGCGCGCCCCGGACGTGGTGATCACCGAGGTGGGCGGCACGGTCGGCGACATCGAGTCGCTGCCGTTCCTCGAGGCGTGCCGGCAGGTCCGTCACGACGTCGGCCGCGACAACGTGTTCTTCCTGCACGTCTCGCTGGTGCCCTACCTCGCCCCGTCCGGTGAGCTGAAGACCAAGCCGACCCAGCACTCGGTGGCGGCGCTGCGCAACATCGGCATCCAACCGGACGCCATCGTCTGCCGCGCCGACCGGGAGATCCCGGACGGACTCAAGCGCAAGATCGCGCTGATGTGCGATGTGGACACCGAGGCGGTGGTCGCCGCGCCGGACGCACCGTCCATCTACGACATTCCCAAGGTGCTGCACACCGAGGGGCTGGACGCCTACGTGGTGCGCAGGCTGGGTCTGCCGTTCCGCGACGTCGACTGGACCGTCTGGGGCGACCTGCTGGACCGGGTGCACAACCCCAAGGAGACGGTGCGCATCGCGGTGGTCGGCAAGTACGTCGACCTGACCGACGCCTACCTGTCGGTGACCGAGGCGCTGCGCGCGGGCGGATTCGCCCACCGGGCCAAGGTCGACGTGGTGTGGGTGCCGTCGGACAGCTGCGAGACCCCGGCCGGCGCCGCGGCCGCACTGTCCGGAGTGGATGGTGTGCTGGTGCCCGGCGGGTTCGGCATCCGCGGCATCGAGGGCAAGGTCGGCGCGATCGGCTACGCCAGGGTGCACGGCATCCCGCTGCTCGGGCTCTGCCTCGGCCTGCAGTGCATGGTGATCGAGACGTCACGCAGCCTGGCCGGCCTCGAGGACGCCAACTCCGCCGAGTTCGTCGACGACACCCCGCACCCGGTCATCTCCACCATGGCCGACCAGCAGGACGTGGTGGCCGGCGAGCGGGACATGGGCGGAACCATGCGGCTCGGCGCCTACCCGGCCGCGCTCGTCGCCGGCTCGGTCGTCGCCGGGACCTACGGCGTTCGCGAGGTCTCCGAGCGGCACCGGCACCGCTACGAGGTCAACAACGCCTACCGGGACCGGTTGAGCAAGGCCGGCGTGGTGTTCTCCGGTACCTC
>Ga0307413_10000391_pt1 | contig 13989 bp, 14 predicted proteins | sample DK1Ometagenome_3_FD_203714 | JGI IMG/M metagenome (GOLD analysis project Ga0307413, IMG submission 203714) | Maize rhizosphere microbial communities from greenhouse at UC Davis, California, United States - DK15-O-2 | ecosystem: Host-associated > Plants > Roots > Rhizosphere > Soil | place: USA... | reverse complement strand
GTCCGCCGGAATCGCGCGCCGGCGGTTCGAGCAGTTCGATCCGCTCGTAGTAGCGCAGCGTGTCGATGGTGAGCCCGCTGCGTCGGGCCGCTTCGGCTATCGAAAATGTCACGCCACCGACGCTAGAACCTGGTGTGCGCTCCAGGTCAACCGAGAGACCGATATGTCCGGTGCCCGCTACAGGTCGTTCTGCTTCGGCAGCGCCCAGGCCTGCAGCTGCCGGGCCAGCTGCGGCACCTCGACCGCACCCTTGCCGACCTTGCCGACCAGCTCCAGCGCGTCGTCCTCGTCGGCGTCGATCCACCAGCCGTTGAGGTCGCACATGGCGACCGCGGCGACCCAGCCGAGCCGCCAGTTGCCCTCGGCGAGCGGCCGGGTGCGCACGACGGAGTCGAGCAGGGCGGCGGCCTTGAGCCACACCGTGTCGTACGCCTCGACGCCGAGCACGGTGGCCCGGGGGCGGTACGCCGCCGCGTCGAGCAGGCCGAGGTCACGCACGACCAGGTCGCCACCGACCACGGCGGCGGCGAGCATCAGCAGGTCACTCGCGTCCAGGTAGACCAGCGTCACGCCGTGCCGATGCGGTCCAGCAGACCGCTGTAGCGCGGCAGCACCCGGCGCAGCACCTCGCCGAGCTGCTGTTCCTTCTGCAGCCGCGACCACCGGTCGGCCAGCGCCAACCGGACGATCTCCTGCTTGGAGCGCCCCTCGGCCTCGGCCAGTTCGTCGAGGCGGGCGTTCTCCTCGTCGGTCAGCCGCAGAGTCATCGCCATGACCGCAACAGTACCATTCTGGTACCAGACTGGTACCGCTCGGTCTCTTCTCGACCTCCCGCGCACGCCGTTCACACCGCCCCGTACTGCCGGTCTCCCGCATCACCGAGACCGGGGACGATGTAGCCGGAGTCGTTGAGCCGCTCGTCGACACTGGCGGTGACCAGCCGGACCGGCAGGCCGGAGTCGCGCAGGTGGGCGATGCCCTCGGGGGCGGCGAGCGCACACACCGCGGTGACGTCGGTGGCACCCCGGTCGGTGAGCAGCCGGATCGTGTAGGCCATCGAGCCGCCGGTGGCCAGCATCGGGTCGAGGACGAACACCGGCCGCCCGGCGAGGTCGGCCGGCAGCGACTCCAGATAGGGCGTCGGCTTCAGGGTCTCCTCGTCGCGGGCCAGCCCGACGAAGCCCATCTGCGCGTCCGGGATCATCTTGTGCGCCTCGTCGGCCATGCCGAGCCCGGCCCGCAGCACCGGGACGAGCAGGGGCGGTTCGGCGAGCCAGTATCCGTCGGTCCGCGCCACCGGCGTGTGGATGCGCTCGACGCGCACCCTGGCCGAGCGCATGGCCTCGTAGACGAGCATCGCGGTGAGCTCGCTCAGCGCGGCCCGGAAGGTGGCCCGGTCCGTGGCGGCGTGCCGCATCACGGTCAGCCGGGCCTTGGCCAACGGGTGGTCGACGGTCAGGACGTCCATGCGCAGACGATAGCGAGCAGCGGCTCCGGCGCCATCCACTACAGTGACCGCGGTTCGTTCCTGTGGAGGCCGAGATGGACGACAGTACCGTCGTCACGCCAGTTGTGACGCCCGTCTTCGTCGACACCAGCGGGCGCCGCCGCAGAAGAGTCCGCGCGCTCACCGTCGTCGCCGCGAGTACCGTCGCGATGATCGGCGGCCTGCTGGCGCTCGCGCTGCTCGGCGCCCCGATCGGTCCGGTGACGTTCCTGCCCGACCAGCCCGCGCCGCACGTCGACGCCGGGCCCACCGCCGGCCATGGCGACACCCCGGCAACCGGGGATCCGACCAGTGAGGAGGCGACCGAGTCGTCGTCTCCTGGCGCCTCGGACGGGGCCTCCCCGACCGGGAGTGACCTCACGCCGGCCGGCCAGTCGAACGCGACCCCGACCCAGGTCACGGGCACGCTGGACAAACCGGACCACACGCCGCCGGGCCGGCCCACCGGGCTGCCCCAGCCGCCGAGCCGCACCCGATAGGGATGGCGCGCCACTACCGCAGGCCGCCGCCGAGGGCGCACTGGTTGCTGCTGGCCCTGACGCTGAGCGTGGTCACCGCGCTGCTCGCCCTCAACGCGCTGGTCTCCGGCGGCCTCGGCACCGACAGCACGGCCGGGGTCGGGCCGGCCGGGACCGTGCCGGACGCGGTGCGCTCCGGCGGACCGGTGATCGACGCGGACCGCGAGCCGCCACTCGCGCTGCGCCCCCCGGACCTCACGCTCGCGCTCACCTTCGACGACGGACCCGACCCACGGTGGACACCACAGGTGCTCGAGGTCCTCGCCAGGCACGGCGCACACGCGACGTTCTTCGTCACCGGCGCCCAGGCCGCACGCAACCCCGACCTGATCGAGACGCTCCTGCGGGCCGGACACGAGGTCGCCCACCACACGTTCACCCATGCCGACCTGCGGGACACCGGTCCGCTGCGGACGTGGCTGGAGATGCGCGCCACCGATCTCGTCCTGGCGCACACCACCGGCAGCAGCACGTCACTGTTCCGCCCGCCGTACTCGTCCGAACCGTCCGCTGTGGACGACGCCAGCTGGCGGGTGGCCACCGAGCTGGCCGGGCAGGGCCGGCTGACGGTGTTGTCCACCGTCGACTCGGAGGACTGGCGCACCCCCGGGGTGGACGCGATCGTGGCCAACTCCACACCGCCGGACCAGCGCGGCGCGGTACTGCTGATGCACGACGCGGGCGGTGACCGGTCGCAGACCGTCGAGGCGCTCGACCGGCTGCTGCCCTCGCTGTACCGCGCGGGCTGGCGGGTCGACACGGTGAGCCGCGCCATCGGCGCGAGCGGCAGCAGCCACCAGGCGAGCATGCTGGACCGGGTGTCCGGCGCGGTGCTGGTCGGCGCGGTGCAGGCGGCCAAGATCGCCGCCGACCTGCTGCACATCCTGCTGACCGTGGCGATCGTGCTGGCCGCGGCGCGCACGGTGGTGATGTTGGTGACCACGTTCGTGCACGTCCGGCGCACCCGGCGCACGCGACCGGAGTACTGGGACGCGCCGGTGACGGTGATCGTGCCGGCGTACAACGAGGAGGCGGGGATCGCGGCGACCGTGCGGTCGATCCTGGCGTCGCGCCATCACGTCGAGGTGGTGGTGGTCGACGACGGGTCCACCGACCGCACCGCGGCGGTGGTGGCCGGCCTGCGCGAGCCCAGGGTGCGGCTGATCCGGCAGGCGAACGCGGGCAAGGCCGCCGCGCTGAACACCGGGATCGCCGCGGCACGCACCGAGCTCGTCGTCGTGGTGGACGGCGACACGGTGCTCGATCCGCGCGCGGTGGGCGCGATGGCCGGGCATTTCGCCGACCCGCGGCTGGGGGCGGTGTCCGGCAACGCGAAGGTCGGCAACCGGGGCGGTCTGCTCGGCCGCTGGCAGCACATCGAGTACGTGGTCGGATTCAACCTCGACCGGCGGATGTACGACGTGCTGCAGTGCATGCCGACGGTGCCCGGCGCGGTGGGCATGTTCCGCCGTTCGGCGCTGCGCGAGGTCGGCGGCGTGCCGGAGGAGACGCTCGCCGAGGACACCGACCTGACGATGTCGCTGGAGCGGGCCGGCTGGCGGGTCACCTACGAGCAGCGCGCGATCGCGTGGACCGAGGCCCCGGCGTCACTGGGGCAGCTGTGGAAGCAGCGCTACCGGTGGTGCTACGGCACCCTGCAGGCGGTGTGGAAGCACAAGGGTGCCGTGCTGGAGGGCGGCGCGGGCGGCAAGCTGGGCCGACGCGGGTTGCCGTACCTGCTGCTGTTCCAGGTGGCGCTGCCGGTGATCGCCCCGGTGGTGGACGTCGCGACGGTGTTCGGTCTGCTGACCGGGGACGTGCTCGGCACGGCGCTGGTGTTCATCGGCTTCCTGGCCCTGCAGGGTCTGCCCGCCGTCATCGCGTTCCGGTTGGACGGCGAGCGGCTGGCTCCGCTGGCCGCGCTGCCGTTGCAGCAGTTCGTCTACCGGCAGCTGATGTACCTGGTGGTGTTCCAGTCACTGGCCACGGCCATCAACGGAGTGCGGCTGGGATGGCAGAAGCTGGACCGGACGGGCTCCGCGGCGCCGGTTCGCTGACTCGGGGCCGAAGCAGGCTTCGGACCGGCTCGCGACCGCGATAGTCTCGCGGGCGTGAGCAACCAGCCTGCCGTGCCGGACCCGAGCGAACTGCGCGCCTCGAACGCCGATCGGGAGCGGGTGGCCAAGATCCTGCACACCGCGATGGCCGAGGGCCGGCTGACGGTCAGCGAGCTGGAGGAGCGGCTGGACTCGGTCTACGCGGCGAAGACCTTCGGTGAACTGGTGCCGCTGACCGCGGACCTGCCGGTGAGCCGCGCGGACCTGCCGGCCCAGCCGATGCCCGCCCTCCCCCGGTCGAACCCGCGTGTCGGCGGTCGAGGCACGTCGAGCACCGCCATCGCGATCATGTCCGGCGCCGACCGCAAGGGCCCCTGGACGGTGCCGCCGACGTTCAACGCGATCGCCATCATGGGCGGCGTCGACATCGACCTCACCCAGGCCAGGTTCGAGGACCACGAGACCACGATCCAGGCCTTCGCCTTCTGGGGCGGCATCACCATCGTGGTGCCGGACGACATCGTCGTGCGGGTCACCGGCTCCGGCTTCATGGGCGCCTTCGAGGATCACGCCAACCAGTCGTCCGGCCACCCGGGCGCCCCGGTCGTGCGCATCACCGGCCTCGCCGTCATGGGCGGCATCGAGGTCAAGCGCAGGAAGCGGTCCACGTGCGAGATCGCCGATGAGCGGCGCCGCCGGCTCGAGGACTAGGTAGAGACACGACCCGGGTCGCGGCCGGCGCGACGCCGGGTCCCTCGCCGCGGCCACGGCCTAGACTCCACGGCATGGCCGCACCGACGAAGCTGTCGTTACCTCCCGAGCTGGCCGACGCCACCCGGGACGAGTCGTCGCTCACCCGGTTCCTGCACGGGCTCCCCGGCGTGGACCAGGTCGGCGTCGAGCAGCGGGCCGCCGGGCTCGGTACCCGCAGCATCAAGAAGGCCAGCAAGCTGTGGGCGATCGACACCGCGATCAGCATGGTGGACCTGACCACGCTGGAGGGCGCGGACACCGACGGCAAGGTGCGCTCGCTGTGTGCGAAGGCGCGCCGGCCCGACCCGGAGCGGCCGGACGTGCCGTCGGTGGCCGCGGTCTGCGTGTACCCGGACCTGGTGGAGACCGCGGTGGCCGGCCTCCGCGGGAGCGGGGTCGGGGTGGCGAGCGTGGCGACCGCGTTCCCGTCCGGCCGGTCCAGCATGGCGATCAAGATCGCGGACACCGAGCTCGCGGTCGCGGCCGGCGCGTCCGAGGTGGACATGGTGATCGACCGCGGCGCGTTCCTGTCCGGCCGCTACGGGCAGGTCTTCGAGGAGATCGCCACCATCAAGGCGGCCTGTGGGTCGGCGCACCTGAAGGTCATCCTGGAGACCGGCGAGCTGGCCACCTACGACAACGTCCGGCGGGCGTCGTGGCTGGGCCTGCTGGCCGGCGGCGACTTCATCAAGACCTCGACCGGCAAGGTGTCGCCGGCCGCGACGCTGCCGGTGACGCACGTGATGCTGCAGGCGGTGCGCGACTGGCACACCGCGACCGGCGAGCTGCGCGGGGTCAAGCCGGCGGGCGGTATCCGCACCACCAAGGACGCGATCCGTTACCTGGTCGCGGTGCACGAGGTGGCCGGCCCGCAGTGGCTGACCGCGGAGCTGTTCCGGTTCGGCGCGTCCAGCCTGCTCAACGACCTGCTCATGCAGCGGCGTACCCAGCTCGACGGGCACTACAGCGGCCCGGACTACGTGACGGTGGATTGAGATGACGACCGAGAACGGCAACCCCGTGTTCGACTACGCGCCCGCCCCCGAGTCGCGCGACATCGCCAACCTCAGGCCGAGCTACCGGATGTTCCTCGACGGGGAGTTCGTCGAGGGCGGCGGTGAGCCGCTGAAGACGATCAACCCGGCCACCGAGGAGGTACTCGCCGAGATCAGCACCGCCTCCGCGTCCGATGTGGACAGAGCGGTGAAGGCGGCGCGGCGGGCCCAGGACCGGGTGTGGGGCAGGATGGCCGGCGCCGAGCGGGCCAAGTACATCTTCCGCATCGCGCGCATGGTCGCCGAGCGGTCCCGCGAGCTCGCCGTGCTGGAGAGCCTGGACAACGGCAAGCCGATCAAGGAGTCCCGCGACGTCGACGTGCCCACCGCGTCCGCGCACTTCTTCTACCACGCGGGCTGGGCGGACAAGCTCGAGCACGCGGGCTACGGCCCGGCGCCGAAGCCGATCGGCGTGGCCGGTCAGGTGATCCCGTGGAACTTCCCGCTGCTGATGGCCGCCTGGAAGATCGCCCCGGCGCTGGCCTGCGGCAACACCGTGGTGCTCAAGCCGGCCGAGACCACCCCGCTGTCCGCGCTGGTGCTGGCCGAGATCATCCAGCAGGCCGAGCTGCCGGCCGGCGTGGTGAACATCCTGCCCGGCGCCGGCGACGTGGGCGCCGAGCTGGTGAACCACCCCGGCGTGGACAAGATCGCGTTCACCGGCTCGACCGAGGTCGGCAAGATCATCCAGCGCTCGCTCGCCGGCAAGGGCCGCAAGGTCACCCTGGAACTGGGCGGCAAGGCCGCGAACGTGGTGTTCGACGACGCCCCGCTGGACCAGGCCGTCGAGGGCATCGTCAACGGCATCTTCTTCAACCAGGGCCACGTGTGCTGTGCGGGCTCGCGGCTGCTGGTGCAGGAGTCGATCGCCGACGAGCTGCTCGGCAAGCTGCACGCCAGGGTGTCGACGCTGCGGGTGGGTGACCCGCTGGACAAGAACACCGACGTCGGCGCGATCAACTCCCGCGAGCAGCTGCTCAAGATCCGGGAGCTGGCCGAGTCCGGCGAGGCGGAGGGCGCGGTGCGGTGGACCAGCCCGTGCCCCGTGCCGGACAAGGGATTCTTCTTCGCCCCCACGGTGTTCTCCAACGTGAGCCAGGCGATGCGCATCGCCCGCGAGGAGATCTTCGGCCCGGTGCTGTCGGTGTTGACGTTCCGCACCCCGGACGAGGCGGTGGCCAAGGCGAACAACACCCCGTACGGCCTGTCCGCCGGGATCTGGACCGAGAAGGGGTCGCGGATCCTCTGGATGGCGAACAGACTGCGCGCCGGCGTGGTGTGGGCCAACACGTTCAACAGGTTCGACCCGACCGCCCCGTTCGGCGGGTACCAGGAGTCCGGCTTCGGTCGCGAGGGCGGCCGCACCGGTTTGGAGGCGTACCTCGATGTCTGACCGGGTGACGGTGGCGAAGACGTACAAGCTGTACCTGGGGGGCACCTTCCCGCGATCGGAGTCCGGTCGCTCGTACCAGGTGAAGGACTCCCGGGGCGGTTTCCTGGCCAACGCCGCGCAGGCGTCGCGCAAGGACGTCCGCGAGGCGGTGGTGGCGGCGCGTGGCGCGTTCGGCAAGTGGTCGGCGGCGACCGCCTACAACCGCGGCCAGGTGCTGTACCGGGTGGCCGAGGTGCTCGAGGGCAGGCGTGAGCAGTTCATCGCCGAGGTCTGCGCGAGCGAGGGCGTGCAGCAGCGCCGGGCGCAGGCCGTGGTGGACGCGGCGATCGACCGCTGGGTCTGGTATGCGGGATGGACGGACAAGATCGCCACCGTGCTGGGCGCGTCGAACCCGGTCGCCGGCCCGTACTTCTCCTTCAGCGTGCCGGAGCCGTCCGGTGTGATCGGTGTGCTCGCACCGCAGTCGTCGTCACTGCTCGGCCTGGTCAGCGTGCTCGCGCCGGTGCTCGCCACCGGCAACACGGCTGTGGTGCTGACCAGCCAGGACCGGCCGCTGCCGGCTATCACGCTGTCCGAGGTGCTGGCCACATCGGACGTGCCGGGCGGGGTGGTGAACATCCTGACCGGGCGTACCGCGGAGCTGGCCCCGTGGCTCGCCTCGCACGCCGACGTCAACGGGCTGGACCTGTGCGGCGCGGCGGCCGCGCAGCGCGCGGACCTGGAGCGGGCGGCCGCGGACACGGTCAAGCGGGTGCTGCGCGCACCGGCGACCGAACCGGACTGGACGAAGGCCGCGGACATGTCCCGGATGCGCGCGTTCCTGGAGACCAAGACGGTGTGGCACCCCATGGGAGTCTGACCGGGCGGAATCGTGTCGGACCAGTGATCGCACCCGCCGGGGCGACCCCGTAGGCTGCCGACGCCCACATCGTGGTCACGCGAGGCGGAGGATCCCCACATGGCCCAGGACATCGTCCCGATCGAGCTCGGCCTGCCCCAGGGTGATGTCGTGACCCTGTGGGCACCGCGCTGGCGCGAGGACGGCGAGGAGTGGGAGGCGTTCCTCGGCAACGAGGACGACCTGTTCGCCTTCCCCGACGCCGCGCACCTCGCCGCCTTCGTGCGCACAGTGCGCGAGCACGACCTGGCCGACCACCCCGCGTGGGAGGTGGTGCCCGCGCTGTCGGTGGCCGAGCTGATGCCGGACGAGGCGCACCAGTTCGACCTGGTCGGTGTGCCGGAGCTGGTGGCCGAGGACCCGGACACCTGGGTGGTCGGCGAGCTCGCCGACATCGTGGCGATCGTGCGCTCGCTCGCCGACGTGTGCGAGCTCGACGACGTGCACGCGGTGCTGAACTCGGCGGACGGCTTCGCGCTGCTGTCGGAGGGAACGCTGCCGTTCTCCGGTCGCGAGGGCGAGAAGCTGTGGACCGACCTGGCCGAGACGATCTCGTCCACCTGGGACACCGTGCTCGACGCGCTGGACGAGGTGGTGGCCACCCCGGAGGTGGACGCGGCGACCCTGGAGGCGACCAGCGAGGAGCTGGCGGCGTTCCACGAGGAGGCCGGGGCGCCGAAGGGCGATTCCGACGAGGACGACCTCGACGTGGTGGACGTCGAGGAGGACGACGTGGACCCCGACGGGGACGTGGAGACCGACGAGGACGACGAGGACGTCCCGGTCGGCTTCTGGGCCGAGGTCGGCATCGACCCGATCAAGATCATCACCGACGGGTCGGAGTACTACACGCTGCGCTGCTACCTGGACGACGAGCCGATCTTCCTCGGCGCCAAGGGCAACATCGACGTGTTCACCTCGGCGCGGGCCCTGGCCAACCACATCGCGCACGGCGCGGGCGATGACAACGACCTGGCCGAGGTGTCCACCTGGGACGACGTGGTGGTGCGGGCCACCGACGGCAGCCTCGACATCGAGGTCGACACCGACAACACCTACGTGCTGACCGGTCTCGCCGACGACATCGCGGAGGGCCCGGAGGCGGTCGACCCGGTGCAGCTCGACCTCGCGGTGGAGCTGCTCACCGACGCGGCGGACTGGGCGAACGACGACAGCGTCGTCGAGGCGCTGTCCCCGTCGGAGAGCCTGGGCTGGCTGGTGTCGTTCGTGCTGCGGCCCGATCCGACCCGGCTGGCGCCGAGCGCGCCGTTCGACGCGGAGGTCGCGTCCTGGCAGCGGCTGGTCAACGGCCTCGAGGACCGGCTGACGACACACTGACACAGTGCCGAGAACGGCGACGGCGCCCGTCCACCGAGAAGGTGGGCGGGCGCCGTGCCGTCCGGCCCGGACCGGCCGCTACCGCGGACCCATCAGGGCCGCGTACCCCGGCTTGATCTGCTCGTTGATGATGGCGAGCCGCTCGTCGAAGGAGATGAACGCCGACTTCATCGCGTTGATGGTGAACCACTGCAGGTCCGCCCAGCCGTAGCCGAACGCGTCGCAGAGCGCCGCCATCTCGCTGGACACGCTGCAGCCGCTCATCAGCCGGTTGTCGGTGTTGACGGTGACCCGGAAGCGCAGCTTCGTGAGCAGCCCGATCGGGTGTTCGGCGATCGACGGCGCGGCACCGGTCTGCACGTTGGACGACGGGCACATCTCCAGCGGTATGCGCCGGTCCCGGACGAAACTGGCCAACCGTCCCAAGTGGATAGTGCCGTCCGCGTCGGTCTTGATGTCGTCGACGATGCGCACGCCGTGCCCGAGCCGCTCGGCACCGCAGTGCTGGATCGCCTCCCAGATCGACGGCAGCCCGAACGCCTCGCCCGCGTGGATGGTGAAGTGGGCGTTCTGCTGGTGCAGGTACTCGAACGCGTCGAGGTTGCGGGTGGGCGGGAAACCCGCCTCCGGGCCGGCGATGTCGAACCCGACCACACCGCTGTCGCGGTGCCGCACGGCGAGTTCGGCGATCTCCAGGGACCGCGCGTTCTGCCGCATCGCGCACAGCAGGGTGCCGACCCGGATGTTGTGGCCGGCCGCGGCGGCGCGCCGCTCCCCCTCGCGGAAGCCCTCCTGCACGGCCTCCACGATCGCGTCGAGCCCCATGCCGCCCTCGGTGAACAGCTCCGGCGCGTAGCGCACCTCGGCATACACCACGCCGTCGGCGCCGAGGTCCTCGGCACACTCGGCGGCGACCCGCACCAGCGCATCGCGGTCCTGCATCACGCCGCAGGTGTGCGCGAAGGTCTCCAGATAGCGCACCAGCGAGTCGGAGTCGGCGGCTTCCTGAAACCAGGTGCCGAGCTCGTCGGCGTCCGTGGTGGGCAGCTCCGCGTAGCCGCTCGCCTCGGCGAGCTCTATCACGGTTCGCGGGCGCAGCCCGCCGTCCAGGTGATCGTGCAGCAGCACCTTGGGCGCGCTGCGAATGCTCTCCGGAGTCACCGGAGTCTCCATCGATGTCGACATGAGCACACGTTACCCGCACGTACGGGTCACCTGATCCAGTAAGCGGACGGGCACCTGCCGTCAAGGAAAAGACCAACGAACGTCGTACCAACGCTACACCGAACGGCCCAACCCTTCGTGTCGTCACCTGGCAACTACCTACGGGTCGTGTATGGGCGCATTCCCGCAGTGGTTAGGCTCCAGGGCATCTCCGCTCCCCTCCCCCGACGAAGGCCAATCCCGTGAACGAGAACAACAACGCCACGGTGTCGTTCGACCGGATGCGCAACATGATGGTGCGTGCGGCCGAGATCCGTGAGAGCGAACAGCAGCAGATCTTCGACGCGCTGGACGAGATCCATGCCCGGCTGACCCCTCTGGACTCGATGGGATCGGTGCGCAAGCGCCTGTCCGAGCTGCCGGACCGCACCGAGGTCGGCGTGCTGGCCGAACGGCTGGACGAGGCCCTCAGCAAGCTCGAGGCCCAGGACGCGGCGCTCGTCTCGGTGGCCCGCGCGGTGGAATCGGTCGTCGACAAGCTGGCGACCCCGTTCGCCCAGCTCGACGGCCGACTCGACGGCGTTGTCGGCAAGATGGAGGGTGTCGTCGGTCGGATGGACGGGCTGGAGGACAAGCTCGCCAACCTGCACCGGCGCCTCGACTCGCTGGACACCCATCTGGACAAGCAGGACGGCAGGCTGGACGTCCTGCCCAGCGCGGTGCACGGCCCGGTACGGGAGCGGATCGACGTCATGGAGAGCGGCATCCGCGGCCGCATCGACGAGTTCGACGCCACCATGCGGGGGCACGTCACCGGCGCCAGGGACACCCTGGCCCGGATGGTCGACGAGAGCACCGAGGCGGTGCGGGCCACGGTCGGCGAGCGGACCGACTCGCTGCACGGCAAGCTCGATGCCGCAGCCGGCGAGCTCAGCGGCACGCGCGAGGCGCTCGACGTCGCGATCACGCGGAGCCGCGACGCGGTGCACGGCAAGGTGGACGAGGCACGCGACATGTTGCGCCGCGCCGTCGACGAGACCCGCGACACGGTGGACGGCACCGAACGGCTGACCGCGCTGGCCGAGCGCCTGGAGCAGGTGACCGGCAGACTGGACGGTCTCACCACCCGGCTGGACACCGTCGAGGACGGCTTCACCGCCCGCCTCGGCGATCTCGGCGGCTCGATCCAGCAGAGCCTGGCCAAGGTGGACGCCACGCTCACCGCCCGGCCGGATGCCGACTCGGTGGCATCGATGGTGCGGCGCAGCAACGACGACTCGGTGCGCATCCTCGGCGGGCACCTGGACGAGGCGATGGCCACCTTCGCCGAGCTGATGCTCGGCGGCGGCGCGCCGCCCCCGCCGCCGCCCACCACGCTGCCCCGGCAGAGCCGTCGCCGCAACCCGAGCAAGGGCAAGGCGGAGAAGACCACTCGCGGCGAGGACGACGACAACGACCTCGCCGCCGGCTGAGTCCGCGCGACGCGAAGCGAACGGGGTGCCCGCCGATTCGGCGGGCACCCCGTTCGTCGTTCTCAGGAGCGGATGATGTCCGCGACCAGCGGCGCCGGCTCCGGTGCGGTGTCCCCCACGTCGATCGCGCCGTCCAGCGCGGCCAGCGCGTACGGCACAGCGTCCGGGGTGTCGGTGTGCAGCTCCAGCACCGGCTCGCCGGCCCGCACCGGCTCGCCCGGCTTGGCCAGGCACAGGATGCCCGCGGCGGCCTGCACCGGGTCCTCCTTGCGGGCCCGCCCGGCGCCGAGCCGCCAGGCGGCCACGCCGACCGCGTAGGCGTCCAGCCGGGTGAGCACGCCGTCCGCCGGGGCCGGCATGTGGTGCACGTGCCTCGCGGTGGGCAGCGGCGCCTCGGGGTCGCCACCCTGCGCGGCGATCATCCGGCACCAGGTGTCGTAGGCGCCGCCCGAGGCCAGCACCTCCGCCGGGTCCACGTCGGACAGGCCGGCCAGCGCCAGCATCTCTCGGGCGAGCGTCACGGTCAGCGCCACCACGTCCGCCGGGCCGCCGCCGCGCAGCACCTCGACGGACTCGGCGACCTCCACCGCGTTGCCCACCGCCCGGCCGAGCGGGGTGTTCATGTCGGTGAGCACCGCGGTAACCCCGCGGCCGTGGGCGACACCGATCTCCACCAGCGCGTTCGCCAGCTCGCGCGCGCGGTCCGTGGTCTTCATGAACGCGCCGGAGCCGAACTTCACGTCCAGCACCAGCGACGACGCGCCCTCGGCGATCTTCTTGCTCATGATCGAACTGGCGATCAGCGGGATCGACTCGACCGTGGCGGTCACGTCGCGCAGCGCGTACAGCTTGCGGTCCGCGGGCGCCAACCCCTCGGTCGCGGCGCAGACAACCGCGCCCACCGACGCGAGCTGTGCCTGGATCTCGGCGGTGGACAGCGCCGCCCGCCAGCCGGGCACCGACTCCAGCTTGTCCAGCGTGCCGCCGGTGTGCCCGAGGCCCCGGCCGGACAGCTGCGGCACCGCCGCGCCGCACGCCGCCACCAGCGGCGCCAGCGGCAGGGTGATCTTGTCGCCGACCCCGCCGGTCGAGTGCTTGTCCACGGTCGGCCGGTCCACGGTGAGGTCCAGCCGCTCGCCGGAGTCGATCATCGCGGCGGTCCAGCGCGCGGTCTCCGCGGCGGTCATCCCGTTCAGGAACACCGCCATGGCCAGCGCGGACATCTGCTCGTCCGACACCGCACCGCGGGTGTAGGCGTCGATCACCCAGTCCACCTGCTCGTCACTGAGCGTCCCACGGTCGCGCTTGACGCGGATGACGTCCACCGCGGCCATCGGTTCGGTCACTGTGGCAACCCTCCCCCGGTTGACTGGATCACGGCAGGTCGGCCGGACCGAACGCGTCCGGCAGCACCTCGGTCATCGGCGCGGGTCCGCGCGGGGTGTCCACCAGGCAGTCCGGACCTCCGAACTCGTAGATCACCTGACGGCACCGCCCGCACGGCATCAACAGCTCGCCGGTGCCGGACCGGCAGGCCAGCGCGACCAGCGTCCCGCCGCCGGAGAGCCGCAACTGGCCGACGAGCGTGCACTCGGCGCAGATCCCGAGGCCGTAGGAGGCGTTCTCCACGTTGCAGCCGACGACCAGCCGACCGTCGTCGACGATCGCCGCGGCACCGACCCGCAGGCCGGAGTACGGGCAGTACGCGCTGGCCGCGACCTCGGTGGCGGCCGCGCGCAGCGCGTCCCAGTCCACCGTGGACGCGGTCATTTCCCTTCGCCCCGTCGATAGACCTGCCCGTCGGCCTTCGGCATCCGCAGGCGTTGCGCGGCGA
>Ga0307413_10000389_pt1 | contig 14000 bp, 10 predicted proteins | sample DK1Ometagenome_3_FD_203714 | JGI IMG/M metagenome (GOLD analysis project Ga0307413, IMG submission 203714) | Maize rhizosphere microbial communities from greenhouse at UC Davis, California, United States - DK15-O-2 | ecosystem: Host-associated > Plants > Roots > Rhizosphere > Soil | place: USA... | reverse complement strand
CCGTGGCGGACGGGGGGAGGCGATCGCCGCGCACGTCGGAGAAGTTGACGCCGGCACGCTCGAACAGCGCGCCCTCCTCGAGCACCCGCGAGCATCCGCCGCCGCCTTCGGGCCGCACCCAGCGGTCCTCGCGAAACGGCGCGCCGTCCAGCGCCGAGAGCCGCGCGACGATATGGTCCTGCAGTGCGGCCAGCCAGTCGTGCGCCGCGTCGAGGTTCATGACGGGCGCGACAGCGCGCGAAAGCCGATGTCGCGGCGGAACTGCATGCCGGGAAAGCGGATCGCCGGGATCGCGGCGTAGGCGGCGCGCTGCGCCTGCTTCAACGAATCGCCGAGCGCGGTCACGCACAGCACGCGCCCGCCGCTCGTCGTCACCGTGTCGCCGTCGAGCTTCGTGCCGGCATGGAACACGTGCACGTCGGGGTGGGTGTCGGCGGTGACCGCGTCGAGTCCCTCGATCGGCTGGCCGCGCTCGGGCGCATCGGGGTATCCGCCCGCCGCGAGGACGACGCCGAGCGCGGCGCGCCGGTCCCATTCGGCCTCGGCGCGATCGAGCGTGCCCTCGACCGCATGCTCGACCAGGTCGACGAGATCGCTCCGGAGGCGCATCAGGATCGGCTGCGTCTCCGGATCGCCGAGCCGGCAATTGAACTCGAGCACGCGAGGATTGCCATCCGCGTCGATCATCACGCCGGCGTAGAGGAATCCGGCGTACGGCGTGCCTTCATCGGCCATGCCCTGCACGGTGGGGAGGATCACTTCGCGCATCAGGCGCGCGTGCACCGCGGGCGTCACGACGGGCGCCGGCGAGTACGCGCCCATGCCGCCGGTGTTGGGTCCGCGATCGCCGTCCTGCAGCCGCTTGTGATCCTGCGACGTCGCGAGCGGGAGGACGTGGCGGCCGTCGGCCATGACGATGAAGCTCGCCTCCTCGCCGGTCAGGCATTCCTCGATCACGACGCGCGCCCCCGCCTCGCCCATCGCGTTCCCGACGAGCATCGCGTCGATCGCGGCGTGCGCCTGCGCGACGGTCTCCGCGACGACGACGCCCTTGCCGGCGGCGAGCCCGTCGGCCTTGACGACGATCGGCGCGCCTTCGCGCTCGACATGCGCTCGCGCCGCGGCGGCGTCGGTGAACGTCGCGTATCGCGCGGTCGGAATGCGATGGCGCAGCATGAACGCCTTGGCGAAATCCTTCGAGCTCTCGAGTTGCGCCGCGGCGCGCGTCGGGCCGAAGATCGGCAGCTTCGCCGCGCGGAACGCGTCGACGACGCCGGCGGCGAGCGGCGCCTCGGGTCCGACGACCGTGAGCGCGATGTCCGAGCGCTGCGCGAACGCGACCAGCGCGTCGTTGCCTTCGAATGGAACGTTGACGAGCCCGTCCTCTCGCGCCGTGCCGGCGTTGCCGGGCGCGACGTACACGCGCGCCACGCGCGGGCTCTGCGCGAGCTTCCAGGCCAGCGCGTGCTCGCGCCCGCCCGCGCCGATGACGAGGAGGTTCATCGCGCTAGTGGCGGAAGTGGCGTACGCCGGTGAACACCATCGCCACGCCGCGTTCGTCGGCGGCCGCGATCACCTCGGCGTCGCGCACGCTGCCGCCCGGCTGGATGACGGCCGCGGCGCCCGCGTCGGCAACGACGTCGAGCCCGTCGCGAAACGGGAAGAACGCGTCCGAGGCGACGACCGACCCGGCGAGCGACAGCCCCGCGTTGGCCGCCTTGATCGCCGCGATCCGGGTCGAGTCGACGCGGCTCATCTGCCCGGCGCCGATGCCGAGCGTGCGGCCGCCACCGCAGAACACGATCGCGTTCGATTTCACGTACTGCGCGACGCGCCACGCGAACAGCAGGTCGTCGACCTGCGCGGGCGTAGGAGCGCGATGCGTGACGGTGCGAAGGTCGGCCGCGGCGATGTCCACCGCGTCCGCCGTCTGGACCAGGAGTCCGCCGCCGACGCGCTTGAAGTCGAGCGCCGGCGCGGCGTCGCCGCGATCGGGCAGCGCGATCTCCAGCACGCGCACGTTCGTCTTGCGCTCGATCGCCTGCAAGGCGTCGGCGGTGAACGACGGCGCGATCAGGACCTCGAGGAACTGCGCGGCGACCGCCTCCAGCGTGACGGCGTCGACCGGGCCGTTGAACGCGATGATCCCGCCGAACGCCGACGTCGGATCGGTCGCGAACGCCTTCCGGTACGCCTCGAGCGGTGTGTCGGCGACGGCGACGCCGCAGGGATTCGCGTGCTTGACGATGACGCAGGCGGGACGACGCAGCGCCTTCGCGCATTCCCAGGCGGCGTCGGCGTCGGCGATGTTGTTGTACGACAGCTCCTTGCCCTGCAGCTGCCGGTAGCGAGCGATCGTTCCCGGCCGCGGCGCCTCGTCGCGGTAGAACGCCGCCTGCTGGTGCGGGTTCTCGCCGTAGCGAAGCGCCTGCACCAGCTCGCCGGAATAGCGGAACGACGTCGGGAACGCGCGCGGAGCGCCGTCGACGTCGCGCGCCGTGAGCCAGTTGGCGATCGCGCCGTCGTACGCCGCCGTATGCGCGAACGCCTTCTGCGCGAGCCGGAACCGCGTCGCCTCGGTGAGCATCCGGCCGTTCGCGTCGAGCTCGGCGACCAGCGCCGCATAGTCGTCGGGATCGACGACGATGCCGACGTGCGCCCAGTTCTTCGCGGCCGAGCGCACCATCGCCGGCCCGCCGATGTCGATGTTCTCGATCGCGTCGTCCAGCGTGACGCCGGCCCTGGCCACCGTCTCGCGGAACGGATACAGATTGACGACGACGAGGTCGATCGGGGGAATGTCGTGCGCGGCGAGCGCTTCGCGGTGCGAGGCGACGTCGCGGCGCGCGAGGATGCCGCCGTGGACGCGCGGGTGCAGCGTCTTGACGCGGCCGTCGAGGATCTCGGGATGGCCGGTGTAGCGGCCGACGTCGGTGACCGGCAGGCCGGCGGCCGCGATTTCCTGTGCCGTGCCGCCGGTGGACAACAGCGCCACGTCCCGCGCGACCAGCTCGCGCGCGAGATCGACGACGCCTCGCTTGTCCGAAACCGACAGCAGCGCCCGCGCGACCGGCACTACAGCAGCTTGTACTTGGTGAGCTTGGCGCGCAGCGTGTTGCGGTTGACGCCGAGCATGTCGGCGGCCTGCGTCTGGTTGCCGTTGGCGCGCGCCATGACGTTCTCGAGCAGCGTCCGCTCGACGTGCCCGATGACCATCTCGTACACGCCCGACGGGCACTCGCCGTCGAGCCGCCTGAAATATTCGTCGAGCGACCGCTCGATGCTGCGGCCGATCTCGTTGCTGCCGTTCAGCCTGATGTTCTTTTTCACGCGGCGAGGGCCTCCCCTACCCAAGGCGCCGGTGCGCGACGCGCCGTAGCGCTGGCGTCGCGCGCGAAATCGCCGTCGACGACCGCGCCCGTCCGGTAGACGAGACGATCGCCCGCGTCGGCGAGCCGGTCGAAACAGCGGATCACCGCGGCGGTCTGCGCCGCCGCGCTCTCGGCGCGATTGAACTCGGCGCGGGCCTCGAGGGCGCCGTCGAGATCGCGCGTGTACCAGCCGAGGTGCTTGCGCGCGATGCGCACGCCCGCTTCCTCGCCGTGGAAATCCAGATGGTCCTGCAGGTGCTCGAGGATCGCCGCGCGCGCCTCGGCGACCGTCGGCGGCGGAAGGTGCTCGCCGGTCGCGAGGAAATGCGCGATCTCGCGGAAGATCCACGGACGACCCTGCGCCGCGCGGCCGATCATGATCGCGTCGGCGCCGGTGCGCGCCAGCACCTCGCGCGCGCGCTGCGGCGTCGCGATGTCGCCGTTGGCGATCACCGGGATCGCGACGGCGCCCTTGACCGCCGCGATCGTGTCGTACTCGACCGGCGCGACGAACATGCAGGCGCGCGTGCGCCCGTGCACGGTCAGCGCGGCGATGCCCGCCGACTGCGCGATCGCGGCGACGCGCAACGCGTTGCGATGCGCCGGATCGGGACCGGTGCGGATCTTGAGCGTGACCGGCACGTCGACGGCGCGCACGACGGCGTCGAGAATGTCGGCAACGAGCGCTTCGTTGGAAAGCAATGCCGAGCCCGCGGCCGCATTGCACACCTTCTTCGCCGGGCAGCCCATGTTGATGTCGATGATCTGCGCGCCGCGATCGACGTTGTAGCGCGCCGCATCCGCCATCGATGCAGGATCCGCGCCCGCGATCTGCACGGCGATCGGCGCCGGCTCGCCGGCGTGATCGATGCGCTTCCTCGACTTGCCCGTGTCGCGCAGCCGCGCGTTGCTCGACACCATCTCCGACACCGCATAGCCTGCCCCCATGCGTCGGCAGAGCTGCCTGAACGGCCGGTCGGTCACGCCCGCCATCGGTGCGACGGCGAGTGCATTGGGCAATTCGTGACGACCGATGCGCACGGGAGGGAAACGGGGAGCCACGCGTACTGCGAAGGGGAGCGGATTATAACCACAACCCGGCGGCGCGTGCGATGCGCGCACGGCGCGTGGCGACGCTGCGCTTGACAATGCGAACGAGGTCTTGCACGCGGCGCCGAAGTGAGCACTTCGATGCCGCTCCGGCACGTTCGATGCAGTGTCGACGCCGGGCGTCAGCGCACGGCCGCACCGCGGCGATCAGCGCACGCCGAAGAGCATCGTGCGCGCGAACGCGCGCTTCACCGGCGGCACCGCGTCGAGCGCGGCGAGCGCCAGTCCGCGCGGCCAGCGCAGCAGCGCCGAATCGTTGCCGAAGATCCTGACGAGGCCGTGGGTGAAGGCGATGCCCGACGTCCGATCGCGCGCGCGTCGCGCGGCATGGCGCGCCAGCATGGCCGGGCTGCCCAGCGCATCGCGGGGCGTGTCGAGCACGATCGATGCGAGCTCCCAGGCGTCGCGAAGTCCGAGGTTGAACCCCTGGCCCGCGACCGGATGCAGCTGCTGCGCGGCGTTACCGATGACGACCGCGCGCGCCGAGACGATCGGATGGGCGCGCTCGAGGACCAGCGGAAACGTGCGCAGCGAGTCGACGCGCGTGAAGCCGGTCACGCGCGACCCGAACGACCGCGCCAGCGCGACGAGGAAGGCATCGTCGGCGAGCGCGAGCAGCGCCCGTGCGCGATCCGGACGCATCGTCCAGACGAGGCCGTAATGATCGCGCTCGGGAAGCAGCGCCATCGGCCCCGCCGGCGTGAAGCGCTCGTAAGCGACGCCCGCGTGAGGCCGATCGGTCCAGACGGCGCCGACGAGCGCGACCTGGTCGTAGGCGTGGCGCTTGCGCTCGATGCCGGCGACCGACGTCCCGGCGCCGTCGGCGACGACGGCGAGCCTGGCGCTGATCTCGCCTTGCGTCGAATCGACCTGCACGCGTGCCGATCGGGCATCGCCGTCGACACGGGACACCGGTGCGTCGAAGCGGACGTCCGCTCCGAGCTGCTCCAGCGCGCGATCGATCTCCTGCTGGAGCGCCGCATACGCCACGACGTACCCGAGCGCCGGGACGCGCTGCTCGTCCGCTTCGAGGCGCGTGAGGCCGAAACCGCCGGCCTGCGACACGTCGATCGCGTGAATCGGCGTCACCGCCCCTTCGCGTGCGGCGAGCGTTGCCCAGACGCCGAGCCGTTCGAGGATCAGTCGCGCGCCATGCGACAGGGCAAGCGAACGATCGCCCCGCGGGCTGGCGCCACGCGGACGCGCGTCGAACGCGACGATGTCGAGGTCGGCGTGCGCGAGCGCAAGCGCGAGCGTGCCGCCAACCGGTCCGGCGCCGACGATGGCGAGATCGTGCATCGACCGGGCGGGCGAAACGATCAGCGCGCCGGCAGCGCGCGCACGACCGGTGCGGCGCGAGCGTGCGAGTGCACGACCGCCGCCGTCACCGCGACCCGCACGCGGCCTCGACGTCGGCCACCGTCTTCGGCGTCGCCGCCGTCAGGTTGTCATGGCCCTCGGCCGTCACCAGCACGTCGTCCTCGATGCGCACGCCGATGTTCCGGAACGCGATCGGAACGTCGTCGCCGCCGCGGATATAGCAGCCGGGCTCGACGGTCAGCACCATGCCCGGGCGGAGCGCCATCGACTCGCCGCGCACCTGGTAGAGGCCGGCGTCGTGCACGTCCATGCCGAGCCAGTGCCCGGCGCGATGCATGTAGAAGCGCTTGAAGCTGCCGCTCTCCAGCGCCGCCTCGAGCGGACCGTCGATCAGCTTGAGATCGACGAGGCCGCGCGCGATGACGCGCTCGGCGGCCTCGTGATACGTCTTGAAGGCCGCCCCCGGCTTGACTTCTTCGAGACAGGCCGTCTGCGCCGCGAGCACGAGCTCGTAGATGTCCCGCTGCGGCCCGCTGAAGCGGCCGTTGACGGGGAACGTGCGCGTGATGTCCGACGCATAGCCGCGGAACTCGCATCCCGCGTCGATCAGCAGCAGGTCGCCGTCGAGCATGACGCGGTCGTTCTCGCGATAGTGGAGCACGCAGGCGTTCGGCCCCGACGCGACGATCGACGGATAGGCGACGGCCTGCGCGCCTTCGCGGAGGAACTCGTGCACGAGCTCGGCCTCGACCTGGTACTCGGCCATGCCGGGTCGCGTGGTCTGCATCGCACGACGGTGCGCGCCGCTGGATATCGCCGCCGCACGGCGCATCAGCATGATCTCGTGCGAATCCTTGACGAGGCGCTGCTCGTCCAGCATCGCGCGGATGTCGACGACCGCGTCGGGCGCCGCGACACCGGTGCGCACGCGGGCGCGCACGTCGTTCAGCAGGTGCGTCACCTGGCGGTCCCACGCGTCGAACAGGCCGAGCGGCGTGTACAGCGCCGGCCGGTCGGACGCGAGCTCGGCGAGACGCGATTCGAGCTCGCCGATCGGATACGCGGCATCGAACCCGAACGCCTCCTTCGCGCCGTCGGGACCATAGCGGAACCCGTCCCAGATCTCGCGCTCCTCGTTGCGCTCGCGGCAGAAGAGCAGGTGGCGATCGCCGTCGGGGCCGGCGATCAGCGCGACGACCGCCTCGGGCTCCGGAAAGCCCGACAGGTAATAGAAGTAGCTGTCGGGCCGATATGGGAACAGCGAGTCGCGGTTTCGCGCGACCTCCGGCGCCGTCGGCACGATGGCGAGGCCGCCGCCGCTCTGCGAGCGCATCGCGCGCAGCACCGCTTCGCGGCGCTGGCGGTAGATCGGTGACGCGTCGCGTATCGAACTGTCTTTCATCGCTGTCTCGTGTCGAGGGCAACGTCGGCGGCGTTGCGGGGCCGCGTGACCGGCCGCCCTGGCAGCGGTCGGCGCACGGGTCGTCGCGCAATTATAGGTGCGCGCGTGGCGCACGAACTGCATCCGCTACCATCGCAGCATGCTCCCGGGTCCGTCCGCGCGACCGGGCGGCCTGCACGAGGCGAAGCGGGCGTTGCGCGCGCGCGTGCTCGCCGAGCGCAACGCGCTTGCCGCTGCCGTCCATTCCGACCAGTCGGCGCGCATCGCCGCGCGCCTCGCCGGTCTCGATTCGTTCCGTCACGCGGGGGTCGTGCTCCTGACGCTGCCGTTCGGCAGCGAATGGGACACGCGTCCGCTCGCCGTCGCGGCGTTGTCGCAGCGCAAGACGCTGGCGATTCCGCGCGTCGATGCCGGCGCGAAGATGCTCGTGCTGCACGCAGTCACCGATCTCGCACGCGACATCGCGCCCGGCTTCAGGGCGATTCCCGAGCCGCTGGCCGCCACGCCGGTCGTCGCGCCGGACGCGCTCGACTGGATTCTCGTGCCGGGCGTCGCGTTCGACGCGAGCGGCGGCCGCCTCGGCTACGGCGGCGGTTACTACGATCGCCTGCTGCCGTTGTGCCGCGCGGGCGTGCCGCGCATTGCCGGCGCGTTCGAGCTGCAGTTCCTCGACCGCGTGCCGGCAGCGCCGCACGACGCGCACATCGACGCCATCGCCACGCCCGACCGGTTCGTGATCGCCAGCCGCCCGTGAGCGAGCGTCCGCGCACAGGGGGCTTCGTCGCGCTCGCCGCGACGCTCGCGATCCAGGTCTACGTGTCGCTCGCGGCCAGCGCGACCGCCGTGCTGGCGCCCGTCATCGCGCCCGAGTTCGCGCTCTCGCCCAAGCTCGTCGGTCCGTTCATCGGGCTCGTCTATGCCGGATCGATGGTCGCGAGCCTCGTCTCGGGCAGCCTGATCGCGCGGTACGGGGCGATCCGGCTTTCGCAGATCGGCGTGTTGGTGTGCGCGATCGGCCTCGCGCTCCTGCCGGCCGCGTCGTGGCTGCCGTTCGGCACTGCGCTGCTCGTGCTTGCGCCGCTCGTCATCGGCGCCGGGTACGGTCCGATCACGCCGGCGTCGTCGCAGGTCCTCGCGCGTACCGCGCCACCGTCGCGGATGGCGCTCACGTTCTCCATCAAGCAGACCGGGGTCCCGGCCGGGGCCGCGCTCGGCGGCGCGATCCTACCGGCGCTCGCGCTCGGTGCCGGCTGGCGCATCGCATTGATCGCAGTCGCGACGGTGGGCATCGCCGTGACGCTTGCCGCGCAACCGATCCGGTCCGATCTCGATCGCAGCCGCGACCGCGCGCGCCCGGCCGTGTCGGTGCGCGGCCTGTTCGCGCCCGTCGCCATCGTGCTTGCGAGCCGCACGCTCCGCGAGCTCACGATCATGTCGTTCTTCTACGCCGCCATGCAGGTTTCGCTGACGAGCTACCTCGTCGTGTTCCTCACCGACGCGCTCGGCCAGTCGCTGGTGGCGGCGGGGCTCGCGCTCACCGTCGCCACGATGGGTGGCGTCGCCGGACGCATCGTCTGGGGCATCGTCGCCGACAGCTACCTGCGGCCGCGCACCGTGCTCGGGATCGTCGGCATCGCAGCGGGCGCGTGCGCGTTCGCGACCGCCGCGTATCCCGCGGATGGTTCGCGGGTCGCTCTGCTGCTGCTGTGCGCCGTGTTCGGTTCGACCGCGATTGGCTGGAACGGCGTGCAACTGTCGGAGCTCGCGCGTCACGCGCCGCGCGGCCAGGCCGCGGCGATCACCGGCGGCGCCGGCTTCATCGGCTTCGCCGGCGTGATGCTCGGTCCGCCGCTGTTCGGATTGATGGCTTCGCTGACCGGCGACTACCGCACCGGCTTCGTCGCGATGGGATTCGCCACGCTGGCGTTCGGCGCATGGCTGCTCGTCCGCGAGCGGTCGGCTCGCTGATGACTGCCGGCGTTTTGCGCACTGCAACAACACGCCCGCTATCCCGCTCACTACAATCGAGTCCATCCCGTTCGTCCGGCGAGTGTCTCCGCTGCCGGCCGCGCTCTCCCCCGAGGACCTTCCCATGGCACCGCTCGACGCCACCCCCGATCGCGACCCCTCCGAAACGCAGGAATGGATCGACGCGCTGAAAGGCGTGCTCGCCGCCGAAGGCCCCGATCGCGCGCATTACCTGATCGAGCGGCTGATCGACACGGCCCGCAAGGATGGCGCCTACCTGCCGTTCTCGGCGAACACCGATTACATCAACACGATCCCGCACGACCTGCAGCCCAAGTACCCCGGCGACGCGAGCATCGAGGAGCGCATCCGCGATTACGCGCGCTGGAATGCGATGGCGATGGTGGTGCGCGCGAACAAGCACACGAACGTCGGCGGTCACATCGCCAGCTACGCGTCGGCGGCGACGCTCTACGACGTCGGCTTCAACCATTTCTGGCACGCGGCCTCCGACGACCACGGCGGCGACCTCGTGTTCATCCAGGGCCATTCGGCGCCAGGCATCTACGCCCGCATGTTCATGCTCGGCCGCTTCAACGAGGGCCAGCTCGACCAGTTCCGCCAGGAGGTCGACGGACAGGGCATCTCGTCCTATCCGCATCCCTGGCTGATGCCCGACGTCTGGCAGTTCCCGACGGTGTCGATGGGGCTCGGACCGCTGATGGCGATCTACCAGGCCCGCTTCATGAAGTACCTGTCCGACCGCGGCATCGCGAAGACCGAAGGCCGCAAGGTGTGGGCGTTCATGGGCGACGGCGAGATGGACGAGCCGGAATCGACGGGCGCGCTCGGCATGGCGGGGCGCGAGCACCTGGACAACCTGATCTTCGTCATCAACTGCAATCTCCAGCGCCTCGACGGCCCGGTGCGCGGCAACGGCAAGATCATCCAGGAGCTCGAGAGCGTCTTCCGCGGCGCCGGATGGAACGTCATCAAGGTCGTCTGGGGGACGAAGTGGGATTCGCTGCTCGCGCGCGACAAGAGCGGCATGCTGCACCGCCGGATGATGGAAGCCGTCGACGGCGAGTACCAGACGTTCAAGGCCAAGGACGGCGCCTACGTCCGCAAGTACTTCTTCGGCAAGTACCCGGAGCTCCTCGACATGGTCGCCGACTGGAGCGACGACGAGATCTGGTCGCTCAACCGCGGCGGCCACGACCCGTTCAAGGTGTACGCAGCCTACCAGTCGGCCGTCAATCACCGCGGCCAGCCGACCGTCATCCTCGCCAAGACGATCAAGGGCTTCGGCATGGGCACCGCCGGCGAGGCGATGAACATCACGCACCAGCAGAAGAAGATGGACGTCGACGCGATCCGCCGCTTCCGCGACCGCTTCCACCTGCCGGTGCCCGACGACACGCTCGAGCAGGTGCCCTACCTCACGTTTCCCGAGGGCAGCAAGGAGCTCGAGTACATGCGCGAGCGGCGCATGAAGCTCGGCGGCTACCTGCCTCAGCGCCGTCGCCAAGTCGCGCCGATGCCGATCCCGGCGCTGTCCGCGTTCGAGCGCCTGATGAAGAGCAGCGACGACCGCGAGATCAGCACGACGATGGCCTTCGTGCAGATGCTGCAGATCCTCGTGCGCGACAAGACGCTCGGCAAGCTGGTCGTCCCGATCGTTCCCGACGAGTCGCGCACGTTCGGCATGGAAGGCATGTTCCGCCAGCTCGGCATCTGGAACCAGCAGGGCCAGCTCTACACGCCCGAGGATGCCGACCAGCTGATGTTCTACAAGGAGAGCAAGACCGGACAGATCCTGCAGGAGGGCATCAACGAGGCCGGCGCGACCGCGGACTGGATCGCGGCGGCGACGTCGTACTCGACGCACGGCGTGCAGATGATCCCGTTCTACATCTTCTACTCGATGTTCGGCTTCCAGCGCGTGGGCGACCTGCTGTGGGCCGCCGGCGACATGCGCTCGCGCGGCTTCCTGCTCGGCGGCACGGCCGGTCGCACGACGCTGAACGGCGAGGGTCTGCAGCACGAGGACGGTCATTCGCACCTGATCTCGGCGACGATCCCGAACTGCATCTCGTACGACCCGACGTTCGCCTACGAGGTGGTGGCGATCATCCACGATGGCCTCAAACGCATGGTCACCGAGCAGCAGGACGTCTACTACTACCTCACGCTGATGAACGAGAACTACACGCACCCCGCGATGCCGGAGGGGAGCCGCGACGGGATCATCAAGGGCATGTACAAGTTCCGCGACGGCGGGAAAGCGGCGAAGAAGAACGCCCCGCGCGTGCAGCTCCTCGGCTCGGGCACGATCTTCCGCGAGGTGATCGCCGCCGCGGAGCTATTGAAGAACGACTGGGACGTCGACGCGGACCTGTGGAGCTGCCCCTCGTTCACCGAGCTCGCGCGGGAGGGCTACGCGGTGCAGCGGGCGAACCTGCTCGCGCCGACGGCACCGCCGAAGCCGACGTACGTCGAGCAGTGCCTGGCCGCAACGCAGGGCCCGGTCATCGCGGCCAGCGACTACATGCGACTGTTCGCCGACGAGATCCGCCCGTTCGTGCCGCGCCGCTACGTCGTGCTCGGCACCGACGGTTTCGGGCGCTCGGACACGCGCGAGAAGCTTCGCCATCACTTCGAAGTGGATCGGCGCTGGGTGGCGGTCGCGGCATTGAAGGCACTCGCCGACGACGGTGCGCTGCCGGCCGCCCGCGTCGCCGAAGCGGTGAAGAAGTACGGGATCGACGCGAAGAAGCCCGCGCCGTGGACCGTCTAGCGCATTCGATCGCGCAGCTGCCAGGGGAGACAATCGTTCCATGAGCACGATCGAAGTGAAGGTGCCCGACATCGGTGACTTTGCCGACGTGCCGGTGATCGAGGTGCTGGTCAAGCCGGGCGACGCCGTGAAGGCCGAGGATTCGCTCGTCACGCTCGAGTCCGACAAGGCGACGATGGACGTGCCGTCGCCCTCCGACGGCGTCGTGAAGGAGCTTCGCGTCAAGGTCGGCGACAAGGTGAGCCAGGGCACGTCGATCGTCGTGCTCGAAGGGAATGGCGCGGCAGGAGACGCGCGGCCATCGACGCCGGCGCCAGCGCCCGCGCGTACGCCGGCCGCGGCCCCACCTGCGCAAGCGAACGCGACGGCGCAGGCCGAGCGCTCGCCGCGCGGCGAGAAAGGCCTCGCCGACGCGCCGGCGGAAGGACCCACGTCGACCCCGCCGTCGGGATCGACCGTCGAGGTGAAGGTGCCTGACATCGGTGACTTCGCCGACGTGCCGGTGATCGAGATCTTCGTGAAGCCCGGCGACATCGTGAGCGTCGACGATCCGCTGATGACGCTCGAGTCGGACAAGGCGACGATGGACGTTCCGTCGCCGATCGCAGGTGCGATCGAAGGCGTGCGCGTGTCGGTCGGCGATCGCGTGAGCGAAGGCACGGTGATCGTGTCGATCGCGCCGAGCGGTGGGGCGATGCCCTCACCCCAGCCCTCTCCCGCAAGCGGGAGAGGGGGCAGTGGATCCCAACCCTCTGCCGCAAGCGGGAGTGGGAGCAGTGGATCCCAACCCTCTGCCGCAAGCGGGAGAGGGGGCAGTGGATCCCAACCCTCTGCCGCAAGCGGGAGTGGGCACAGTGAAACCCAGGCCTCACCCCAAGCCTCTGCCGCAAGCGGGAGAGGGAGCAGTGAAGCGCAGCGCTCCGCCGCAAGCGGGAGTGGGAGCAGTGAAGCGCAGCGCTCACCCCAGCCCTCTCCCGCCAGCGGACGTGGGAGCAGTGAAGCCCAGCCCTCCCGCGAGCCCGGTTCCGCGACCGGGAGAGCGAGCGCCGAACCCTCCCCTCGCCCGCTTGCGGGAGAGGGGCCGGGGGTGAGGGACGAGCAGGCGTTCCGGATCGCCCACGCATCGCCATCGGTGCGCAAGTTCGCGCGCGAGCTCGGCGTCGACCTCTCGAAGCTGAGCGGCAGCGGACCGAACGGCAGGATCCTGCACGAGGACGTGCAGCGTTACGTGAAGCAGGCGCTCACGGCGGCGCCGCCGGCGGCCGCCGCGCCGGCCGCCGGCGCGGGCCGCGGAGGACTCAACCAGCTGCCGGGGCCGAAGGTCGATTTTGCGAAGTTCGGCCCGGTCGAATCGAAGCCGCTGTCGCGGATCAAGAAGATCTCCGGCGCGAACCTCGCCCGCAACTGGGTGATGATCCCGCACGTCACGCAGCACGAGCACGCCGACATCACCGAGCTGGAAGCGCTGCGCGTCCAGCTCAACAAGGAGCACGAGAAGGCGGGCGTCAAGTTCACGATGCTCGCGTTCCTGATCAAGGCATCGGTTGCGGCGCTGCGCCGGTTTCCCGATTTCAATGCCTCCCTCGACGGCGACAATCTCGTCTACAAGCAGTACTACAACATCGGCTTCGCCGCCGATACGCCCAACGGCCTCGTGGTGCCGGTCGTGAAGGGCGCGGACCAGAAGGGGCTCGTCGCGATCGCGAAGGAAATGGCCGAGCTGTCCGCGAAGGCGCGCGACGGCAAGCTGGGCCCGGCCGACATGCAGGGCGGATGCTTCTCGATCAGCTCGCTCGGGGGCATCGGCGGCACGGCGTTCACCCCGATCGTCAATGCACCCGAGGTGGCGATCCTCGGCGTGAGCAAGAGCGCGATGCAGCCGGTCTGGGACGGCAAGGCGTTCGCCCCGCGGCTGATGCTGCCGATGTCGCTCTCGTACGATCACCGCGTGATCGATGGCGCGTCCGCCGCGCGCTTCACGACCTATCTCGCGCAGATCCTCGCCGACTTCCGGCGCGTCATCCTCTAGGGC
>Ga0307413_10000387_pt1 | contig 14022 bp, 12 predicted proteins | sample DK1Ometagenome_3_FD_203714 | JGI IMG/M metagenome (GOLD analysis project Ga0307413, IMG submission 203714) | Maize rhizosphere microbial communities from greenhouse at UC Davis, California, United States - DK15-O-2 | ecosystem: Host-associated > Plants > Roots > Rhizosphere > Soil | place: USA... | reverse complement strand
TGAGCGTGGGCGAGGACGGTAAAGGCCGACTGAATCCGCTTGAGCATCGGCTCCGATTCGCGATGGTGGCGGTCGGGGTGAAACATCTTCGCGAGCGAGAAATATGCGTGCTTGATCGCGGTCGCGTCGGCATCGGCCATTACGCCTAGAGCGTCATAGTGGGTCTCGGCGTTTTCGATCTGCTGAAGGTATTCTTCGAGCGAGATGGTGATCTCGGGAAGTTTCACGGCTTCGGGCTCGGCAGGTTTGACGTTTTCTTGTGGAGCCGAAGCGGACGTGACGGACGCGGCAGCGACGTCCGAAGCCTCCTTTACCCTGGCCATTCTGGCGGTCAGGATCTCGCCCATCTTTGTGGCGGAGAATGCCGAATTCCAGTCACGGCGAATCAACAGCCCCCCAAGCCAAAGCACATAAAGTGCTTGGAACATCCCGCCGTCGGGCATCGCGCATTCTTCGCGAAGCTGCCCGATGGTTAGAGATCTGCCTTCGAATCTGGCGAGGACGAAGGATTCATGGGGCTGAAGATTTACGCTCAAACGTCGGTCGGGGATCATCGAGAACGATTCCTCAACGCTCTTAAAGCGCCGGTAAACGTGCTCGGCGGAAGCACATCGAGCGTAATCGATGAGGATCTGGTAGGCATCGATCGAGTACGCCAATTCATCGCGGGCCTTTACGAGCGGGCTGAATGTCCATTCGCCCGCGGACCATGTGAGCACGTCTATAACGATGTCGTTCATCTGCGAGGTGAACGCCTCGTCGATCTGCTCTTTGGAAACGATCCGGCCGCCGGTTAGGCTGGCGGAAAATTCCATATCGTTGGCGAAATGCGGGTAGCGAGAAATCACCTTGGTGTCGATCAGTTTCTTGCGGAGGAGAAGATTGAAAAGCCGGAGAGTTTTGGAATTGGAGACGGCGTAAACGATCCGGCCGCTGCGAAAATAGATGATCGCCTTTTGATCGTTATCGTGCACCTTGAGGGAACCGCTGAATTTGGCCTGGATTATCTCGACGAGAAGCTCGGCGAACGGGTGCGCGATAAAGTTTCCATGTTGTTCGAGGTTATTTTGGGCGGTCATCTCGGGACGAGGCTCGGCGTTGATTGGAAACGAGAGCGGGAGCTCTGTTGATAGAATGATAGCAGAAGCGAGTGATGAAAGGGCAAAATTTTTTGTGGAGTTAGTCGAGTGATTTTGGCTTGCTTGAGATAATTTTCCACAAAGTCGCAAAGAATATAGTTGAATCCGGTAATTAGGATTTCAGTTGGATGATCCATAATTTTGAACTAAGCGGGAGGAAGGTGAGGCTTTGGCAGACGAGGGGAGAATCGTACGGGCATGTGTTGATGAAGGCCCTTGGTTATGCGATGTTCGCGCCCACGTATCCTCACCTAGAGATCGAAAGGCGGGTGGGTCTGCGATACAAGCCGGATCTGATAGCCGTGGGGGCAGACGGCCGGTTCGATCTTTGGGGCGAATGCGGGATCAACTCGATCAGGAAGACAGTTTGGTTGATGAAGCATTCCGGGGCGAGGCGGGTCGTGCTTTTCAAGATAAATTACAGCGCCGAACAACTAGCGGCTCAATTGCGTGAGGCCATCGCGGCAAAATATCGCGAGCCCGGGCGGCTGACATTGATCAATTTTGCCGAGGATATCAGTGATTTGACAGCCACAAAGCAAATTGCGAAAGTTTCAGCAGACTGGTTCTCCGAAACGATCATTTAACGTGGAAAATACGATAACTATTCGCGAATGCACCACGCTCGACCAACTCGCGGAATGTGTGCAATTGCAGCGAGAAGTGTTTGAACTGCCCGAAGTGGAGCTGTCACCGGTGCGGCATTTTGTCGTGACGAAGAATGCGGGCGGTTTTACCTTAGGCGCCTATGATGGCGGTAGATTGGTTGGTTATGTGCTGAGCGTGCCGGCATTCATGCGCGGCGAACGGGCGTTTTATTCACATATGACCGGCGTCCGGAAAGAATATCAGAGTCTCGGCGTCGGACGGCAGCTGAAATGGGCACAGCGGGAACGCGCTATGTCCGAGAACGTGAAATTCATTAAGTGGACCTTTGAACCGGTGAAGGCGAGAAACGGTTATTTCAACTTGGAAAAGCTCGGAGCGGTCGTGACCGAATACGAACGGAATTTTTACGGAACCGATTACGCCGTATCGCCCGAAAGCGGCAAGCAGATCGGGCTCCAAAGCGACCGCCTGTTCGCCGAATGGCAATTGGAAAGTGATAAAGTCACGACGCTTGCCGGCGGCGGCATATGGAAGGAAGCTCGGAAACCTGAAGGGGAGATCGAGGTCGTTAATGACTGGCCAGGCCTGGTCGGGGTTGATCCGGCAGCCGGGTTAGAACTTCAATTGCGTGTTCGCGGGGAATTTGAGGCGGCGCTAGCGAAGGGGCTGCATGCGGGCGGCTTCGAGCGCGACGAAGTTCGGCCGAGGTATCTGCTCTTCAGAAATTAGATCTTCAGGCCAGAGTCCAATTTTTAGGCTTCCAGCCCACAGTTTTGTGTTTGAAGTTGATCAGGACATTCGAAAAGCAAAGACATTGCCATCGGAGTTTTATACCGATCCGAAATACTTTGAGCTTTCCAAAGAGCGAATCTTCGCGAGGACCTGGCAGTTTGCGGGGCAAATTGGCGATCGCGGAAGTTTTCGGCCGTTTACTATGTTGCCGGGATTTCTCGACGAGCCGCTATTGATCTCCACGACCGATTCCGGCGTGCAGTGTATGTCTAACGTGTGCACGCACAGGGGGAAGATACTTGTGGAAGAACCATGCGTCGCAAGCCTGATACGCTGCGGTTATCATGGGCGGCGGTTCTCGCTGGAAGGAAAGTTTTTGTCAATGCCGGAGTTTGAGAGCGTTGAGGACTTTCCGTCGGAAAGCGACGACCTGCGTCAAATCGATGCGTCAACGCGCGGGGGATTTGTATTCCTGTCGCTCGATCCGGTCGCGTCGTTTGCGGATTTCACCGACGAGGCTGCGGCCAAACTTGAGGATATCTCACCAGATAATTTGAAATTCGTCTCAAAGCGCGAGTATGAAATCAACGCTCATTGGGCGCTTTATTGTGAAAACTACCTCGAAGGGTTCCACATTCCATTCATCCATAAATCGCTCAACGAGATCGTTGATTACGGAACCTATTCTACTGAACTGTTCAGATATTCCAGCTTGCAGACGGGATTCGACGCGGACGGAGGGATAGCGGGGCGTTACCTGTTCATGTTCCCGAATACGATGTTCAATTTTTACCCATGGGGGATATCGGTGAACATCGTGCGGCCGATTTCGCCGTCGAAGACCGTGGTCGAATATTTGACTTATGTAAGCGATGAATCGCTAACCGGTGAGGGGGCCGGAGCGGATTTGCATCGAGTCGAACTGGAGGACGAAGCGGTGGTCGAGAGCGTGCAGCGGGGTATTCGTTCAAGATACTATTCTCAAGGTAGATACTCGCCGACCCGAGAGCAAGGGACGCACCATTTTCACCGGCTTATCGCGGAGTTCATGAATTGATGAGTTCGAAGATCGAAAAAGAGTTGACAGCCTTGCGCCGCGAGATAGACCGGCACAACGAGCTTTATTATCAGAATGCACAGCCGGAGATCTCGGACTACGAGTTCGACATGCTGCTGGAACGGTTGAAGAATCTGGAAGCGGAGCATCCGGAATTCGTGACGCCGGACAGCCCGACGCAGCGTGTTGGCGGGAAGGCGGACAGCCTCCGGCCATTCCAACATAAAATTCCGTTAATGTCGTTGGATAACTCGTATGACTTGGCCGAGCTGAAGTCCTTTACCGAGAGATGCGAGCGGCTGGCGGAGGGGCGAAAACTCGAATATGTGGCTGAGTTGAAGATAGACGGCCTAAGCGTCGCGCTGCACTACGAGAACGGATTATTGACAGCGGGAGCGACTCGAGGCGACGGCAGGACGGGGGACGAAGTGACGCCCAACGTCAGGACCATCAAGAGCATTCCGCTTCGATTGAAAAAGGATGGCGTCGGGCACGCGGAGATCCGGGGGGAAGTTTTTCTCTCACGCTCGCGTTTTGCAAAGATAAATGAAGAATTGGAAATGCTGGGCGAAAAGACGTTCGCAAACCCGAGGAATTGCGCGTCCGGCACTCTCCGGATGCTGGATTCGCAGATCGTCGCGGCTCGGCGACTGGATATGTTCCCGTATGACGTGCTGCGGGGAAATCAGAAAATGTTCGCGAGCCACTGGGAGAATTTCGAATGGCTGACGTCAAACGGGTTTCATGTCAATCCGCACCGTGGACTTTGCACGAATTACGACGAACTCCGAGAATTCGTCGAGCAGATGGAACCGATGCGTGACGAGCTGGATTACGATATCGACGGCGTAGTGGTGAAGGTCAATTCTGCAGCCCTCCAGCAGGAATTCGGAGCAACGACGAAGTCCCCAAGATGGGCGATCGCGTATAAGTACCCGGCACGAAAGGCAATGACGAAGCTTGAGGACATTCAGGTTCAAGTCGGGCGTACCGGTGCCCTGACGCCGGTCGCTTATCTGACGCCGGTGCTGCTCGCGGGGACGACGGTTGCCCGGGCATCGCTGCATAACGAGGACGAGATCAAGCGGCTAGGGATCAAGATCGGCGACACGGTCGAGATCGAAAAGAGCGGCGAGATCATTCCTCAAGTGCTCGGCGTGGTGGAATCGAAACGCGACGGTACGGAGAGAGCCTATGTATTCCCTACCGAGTGCCCGGAATGTGGTTCGCCGGCGTTGAGGCCGGAAGGCGAAGCGGTGCGGCGATGTTCGAACCCGGACTGCCCGGCGAAGGTTAAAGCCCGCATACTTTATTTCGCCTCTCGGAAAGCGATGGATATAGAAGGGTTGGGTGAAGTGCTGGTCGATCTACTTGTCAGAAGTGGCCGAATCCAGAATGTAGGTGACCTATATTCACTGACGATCGGCGAGATCTCGAACCTGGAACGTAAAGCCGAAAAATCGGCCGTAAAATTGATCGAACAGATAGAAGCCAGCAAAACACGCGGTTTGCAGCGGCTTCTACTGGGCATAGACATCCGGCACGTGGGCGAACGGTACGCGAAGATATTGGCCAATCATTATCGCAGCGTCGACAAAATTGCGTCCGCTTCGATCGAAGAACTGGATGCGATTCACGAGATCGGACTTGCCGTCGCCGTGAGTGTGCACGAATGGTTTCGCAATCCGCATCATATAGAGCTGATCAATAACCTAAAAGATTCGGGCGTCAAAATGGAAACCGACGGTGCGGGCGCCTCGAACTTCGACGATAGATTTGTCGGGAAGACGTTCGTTCTGACCGGACGGATGGAAAACTATACCCGCGACGAAGCGGCTAAGCTTATCGAAGACCGGGGCGGGCGGGTGTCGTCATCTGTTAGCAAGAAAACTGATTATGTGGTGGCGGGCGAGGACGCCGGATCTAAGCTGACAAAGGCGGAGAGTCTAGGCGTTGGGATACTTTCCGAAAGTGACTTCACCGAAATGCTTAGTTAGGTCACAGCTTGTATAATTGATCGACGCTAAAGTTTAATCGAGGCCGAAAAATGAACGACTTTTTCAAAGCAAACATTTCCGAGGCTGATCCGTTGATCAGTGGAGCGATCGATGATGAGGTGAGGCGGCAGGCGGACGGGCTCGAGCTGATCGCGTCGGAGAATTTTGTTTCGGAGGCGGTGCTGCAGACGATGGGCACGGTGTTCACGAACAAGTACGCCGAGGGTTATCCGGGTAAGAGGTATTACGGCGGGTGCGAGTTCGCGGACGTTGTGGAGCAGGCGGCGATCGACCGTGCGAAGGAGATATTTGGGGCGGAGCATGCGAACGTGCAGCCGCATTCAGGTGCCCAGGCCAACATGGCAGTTCTGCTGACGGCTCTCGAACACGGTGATCAGATCCTTGGGATGAACCTCTCGCATGGCGGGCACCTGACCCACGGGCACCCGTTGAATTTTTCGGGGATCAACTACAAGGTCGCCGATTACGGGGTCAGAAAGGACACAGAGCAGATCGATTACGACGAGCTGCAGCGGATAGCGGAGGAAAGCAAACCGAAACTGTTGATCTGCGGTGCTTCGGCTTACCCCCGCACGATCGATTTCGCTCGCATCGGAGAGATCGCGCAAAGCGTCGGGGCAAAGGTGATGGCGGACATCGCGCATATTGCGGGCCTCGTTGCGGTTGGCCTGCATCCCTCCCCGATGCCGCACTGCGAATTTGTCACTACAACAACGCACAAGACGCTGCGGGGACCGCGCGGCGGGTTAATACTGACACGCGAAGAATTTGCAAAAGATATTGATCGAACCGTATTCCCGGGCGTACAGGGCGGGCCACTGGTCCATATTATTGCGGCAAAGGCGGTGGCTTTCGGCGAGGCTCTCCAGCCAGGCTTTAAGGTTTGTCAGGAGCAGGTGATCGCGAATGCGAAGGCTCTCGCGAAAACCCTTGCCGACGCGGGGCTGAGGATCGTTTCGGGTGGCACTGACAATCACCTAATGCTGGTGGATGTTTATATGGACGGGAAGGGCATCACCGGGAAAGCCGCAGAGAAAGCTCTGGATGAGGTCCACATTACCGTGAACAAGAACACAATTCCGTTCGATACTCAGAAGCCGTTCGTCGCTTCGGGTATACGGCTCGGAACGCCGGCATTGACGACTCGCGGGATGAAGGAATCGGAAATGAAACTGATCGGCGAGATGATCGCAGCGATCATTCGCGAACCGGAGTCGGACGATGTTAAGGCGAAGGTGAAGCGGGATGTCGCTGAGCTTACTTCGAAGTTTCCTATGTACCCGAACCGGTACAAGACCGTGCAAACCGAATCGATATCAGCCAGCTGATGAAGCAGATCATTGTTCTATTGCTGGCCGCTGTGATTATTGCTTCCCCCGGATTTTCGCAAATGAGCATGCGCGTCGAGCCGCCCGTGGATTTCGTCGGTGACGGCTGCACCCTATTTCCGGACGGTAATTACCGGGAATGCTGCTACATGCACGATCTCGATTATTTCCGCGGCGGCAGGGGCGAGGAGCGAAGGGCCTCTGATAAACGGCTTTACCGCTGCGTCCGCGGAAAGAAGGGGTGGCAAAACGAGATCGCCGCTCCGGTAATGTTACTTGGAGTTAGAATTTTAGGAGATTCGTGGATGCCCGCATCGTTCCGGTGGGGATTCGGCCAAAAGAAACCTAAGACTTGATCATTCGCCCCTCATTTCCTGTTCGAACTCGTACTGTTCGAGCACGTCTCGCGCTTCATCCGAATCGAATTCGAAGGCCTTCTGTTCGAGCGAGTTGGCGGCGATGTCGGCGTAAAGCGGATCGTCAAGAAGCGGCGTTAGAAGAGAGACCGGCAGCATCGCCAGTGTTTCGTAAGCGATCGCACGTATCTGCGGAACGTCGGTCTGACGAACCACTTCGGCTATCTCGCCAGCGGAAAAACGCTCGGAAAGGCGGTCGGAAAGGGTATCCAGCTTGTTATAATCGTGCTTCTTGATCGCTCGTTCGGCAAGCTGGATGAAGACCTCAGCGGAGCCGCTTTGGGATTCGAGCACGCGAACGCAAGTTTCCGCGAGCTGAGATATTTCATTCAGGATCTCAGTGTTCTTTCGCGACCCGGGATTCTTCGACTGTTCATCAAGAGCGGAAAGCAACCTGGAGAGTTCCCAATCGGCGTGAGCGTCGTATGAGTATTTCTGCGTCGGGGTCTGTACAGGGACGGACTTTGATTCGAGCACGCCCACCAACATTTTCTTTGTCTGCGGCCGCAAGCCTTCCCAAACGCTGACGACTCCGGAACCGAGATCTTTGATCATCATTTTCAACAAACTCAAGTTTGCTACCGTGCGAATCGCTTGTCAAGCAATAGGCATAAGTGCCGGGCAAGAAGACGTTTTATCCAATTTATTGCGGTCAATGGGACGTGGGCTCGGGGTACGAACCGTTAAACATGCGCTCTTCGGTCTCGTGCAGAACGGTGTCCTGGTCGGATGCCGACATCGAATCTTCGATCACGGCCATAAGTGCGAAAGGGGAGCCGGAGAGCCGCCGAAGCTCCCAGGCCTCGCGGTCGGGGAGCGAGCGACGTGAAAACCAAATACCGCTTTCAATTCCGGTATGGATCTCTACTCCAGGGTGGGCGTTAATTAAATGTTCTTTAAGTAAAAGGGAATCGTTGTTCGAAAGCACGGCACGCCTGACGGTCCAGCCGTGACTTTTGTACTGACCGATAATGTCATCGAGAACTTCAGTTTTCACTTGATTTCAAACTCTTAAAGAAATAGCGATCAATGGGAAATTATAAGTTTGCCGGCCGTTTATTGTAAATTTCGACATTATGAAAGCGTTGCGATTCGAAAAGGGTGAACTGAAGGTAAAGGAGGTGCCACGGCCTGATGAGGCCGGAGAGGCCCTGGTCCGCGTGTTGAAAAGCGGAATCTGCAATACAGACATCGAGATAGTTAAGGGTTACGCGGGATTCCAAGGGACGATAGGGCATGAGTTTGTGGGTGTGGTCGAAAGCTCGCCAGGAAAACCCGAACTTGTCGGCGAGCGCGTTGTCGGCGAGATCAACTCGGGTTGCGGGAAGTGTCCGCGATGCATCGGCGGGGACCCGAGGCACTGCCCCGGGCGAACAGTGCTCGGCATAAAGGTTCGGGACGGTGCGCACGCTGAATTCCTGAGTTTACCCGTTCGGAATTTGGTCAAGGTTCCGGAAGCCGTCAGCAACGAGCAGGCCGTTTTTGTAGAACCGCTTGCGGCGGCTTTCGGCATTACCGAACAGGTCGAGATCGGGCCGGAGACCCACGTGGCCGTGATCGGCGATGGTAAATTGGGGTTACTGTGTGCGTTCGCCCTGTCGCTGCGGACGAAAAACTTGCTGATAGTCGGGAAACACGAAGAGAAATTGGAACATGCAGAGTCGCGGGACATCGAAACGGTATGGCTGCCAACGGTGGGCAAATTTGAGCCAGTATGCGATGTCGTTGTGGAAGCGAGCGGTTCGGAGTCGGGATTCGCGACCGCGCTCGACCTGGTAAAACCGCGCGGGAAGATCGTGCTGAAATCCACGTTCAGCGGAAAACCGCAGTGGGAAGCATGGCGGGTCGTGGTGGACGAGATCAACATTGTAGGGTCGCGATGCGGGAGGTTCGAACCGGCATTGCAGCTTTTGGCCGACGAGAAAATAGATCTCTCGGATATGATCTCGGCGCAATTTCCGCTGTCTGAAGGCGTTGAAGCGATGGCGGAAGCGCAAAGGGACGGCGTGATGAAGGTGCTTCTATCAATGTAATGGCGGGGCCAAACGGCGAGAAACGGTCTTAACATAGGAGGTACCGCAAAGTCGTAAGGAGCCGAGTGCGGTTTTACAGTGCGTTTCGCAAAAAATGCTGACGCGAAATAATCTAGCCTTATTTGACCTGTTTGATATACTTAATCGAACTTGTAAACCCCGCATTTCTCGGAGTATTTGGGAGACGCATTTATGTTTGTTGATAATCGGACCGGCCCGAAGACCAGCCCATTCCTTTTGATTCTAGCCGCGATATTTTCTATCACGGGCGTGAGCGGCCAGACGCCGAATTCGGCGGCCGCATTGTCGGATTCATTCGCGGAGGTCGCGAAAAAGGTTGAGCCCGCGGTGGTGAGCATCGATACGAAGGGCCGGACGCCTGAGACCGCAGCACGTGGAAATACCACCCCGGCAAATCCCGACGAGATCCTAGAATTTCTAAGGCGCCAGGCACGGAGGCCGTCGTACGCTGTGGGCAGCGGATTTATTGTGGAAAAATCGGGCTACATTCTGACCAACGAGCATGTTGTGCAAAGCGCGGCGCGAATTACGGTTCGGCTCGAAAATGGGGAAGAATTTCCTGCCAAAGTAATCGGCACCGATAACGAGACGGATATCGCCGTATTGAAGATTGAAGCGGGCAGGGACCTGCCGGTGGTCGAACTAGGCGACTCGCGTGCGGCGAGGGTTGGAGAGTGGGTACTGGCAATCGGTTCGCCGTTCGGTCTCGCCAGGACCGTGACAGCGGGTATCGTGTCGCAAACCAACAGGGATACTGAAGTTTCGAGGGTTTTTCAGAGGTTCATTCAGACCGACGCGGCGATCAACCGCGGCAATTCAGGCGGGCCGCTTGTGAACATGAAGGGGCAGGTGATCGGCGTAAATTCGCAGATCGCAACCTCCACCGGCGATTACAACGGCGTCGGGTTCGCCCTTCCGTCGAATGAAGCCAAATACGTTTTCGATCATATTGTGAAAAACGGCCGCGTGAAGCGTGGTTTCCTCGGTGTCGCTTTGGAATCTGTAAAACCCGAATTCGCCAAGGTTTACGGCCTGTCGGAAGCGAAAGGAGCGATCATCACCGACGTCCGCGATCCGAACAGCGGAGCGGCACTCGCAGGGCTGAAAGCCGGGGACATTATCACGACGTTCAGGGGCGAACGGATATCCGACGCACAGGACCTTATCGCGAAAGTGGCGGGAACGAACCCGAACGAATCAGTGGGGATCGAATTTCTAAGGGAAGCGGGAACAACCTTTGAACGCAAGACAGCCCAGATCCGACTGGGCGAGAGGCCGGTCGCAACGAGGACATCAACGGACGACCCGGAACCGGCAAGGCTTCCGCTGGATGCAAAAAAGGAAGACACGCGGCCATTCGGGCTTACCGTTGACAACCTTACCGCAACTCTAGCGGCGACTTACAAGCTCGAGGGACAGAAAGGCGTGCTGGTGAAGGATGTGAACCCGGACAGCTTCATCGCCGATGTGAAATCTTCGAACGGCATCACCGCGGCACTCGGTGCCGGCGACCTGATCCAACGGATCAACCGGATCAGCGTGGCCGATACCAAAGCGTTTGCCGAGGCAGTCAAAAAGCTTCAAAAGGGCGACGCCGTGGTGCTCCACGTTCTGACTTACGATTCCGAAAGGTCCAGGCCCGCGCTGCGGGTGGTCCAGTTTACGGTTCAATAATCAAAGCGTCTCAGGTCGAAATCCGAAGGTCCCAAGTTGCCGCCGAATGTGCGCGCTTGGGACTTTCGACTTGTTCGCTATAGACTCATAAAAATATGGCACAAGCTAAAACAGCGAAAATCAAACAGAAGAACAAATCGGTGAAGTCCTATCACAACTATATCGGCGGTGAATGGGTGAAGTCGGAGTCGGGCGAGACGTTCGATAACGTAAACCCGGCTGATACCGGCGATATCGTGGGTCGATTTGCGAAATCGACGCCGGAGGACGTGAACGCTGCGGTCGCCGCCGCGAAAGATGCCGCGACGAAATGGAGGCTCACCCCCGCACCAAAACGTGCGGAACTTTTGTTTACCTTAGGCGAGATCCTGCGGGCCAATAAAGACCGTTACACCCAGGAAATGACCCGTGAGATGGGGAAGGTCCTGAAAGAAGCTGGCGGCGACGTGCAGGAAGCTATCGACTGCACATACTACACGGCGGGCGAGGGGCGAAGGCTACACGGATTTACGACGCCGGCCGAGATGAAGGACAAGTTCGCGATGTGCGTCCGGCAGCCGGTGGGTGTTTGCGGGCTGATCACGCCGTTCAATTTTCCGATGGCAATCCCTTCCTGGAAGCTGATCCCCGCGTTGGTTTGCGGCAATACGGTCGTGATCAAGTCCGGCGAGGATGTACCGCTTTCAGCGTTGAACCTGGTCAAAGCCTGTGAGCAGGCCGGTATTCCCGCCGGGGTCGTAAATCTCGTGAACGGCGATGGCGGTGAGATCGGGCCGACCTTAGTGGGGCATAAGGATGTCCGTCTCATTTCATTTACAGGATCCACCGACACGGGGCGTGTGATCGCCGAGCAATGCGCGAAAGACAATAAGATCGTCTCGCTCGAGATGGGCGGGAAAAACGCGATCATCGTGATGGACGATGCGGATATTGATAACGCGGTGGAAGGCTCGCTTTGGGGTGCATTCGGCACGAGCGGCCAGCGATGCACGGCCTCATCAAGATTGGTGGTGCACAAGAAGATCTATAAGAAATTTGTAGATAAACTTGTCGAGAAAGTTAAAGGACTTCGCGTCGGCAGCGGACTTGACCCGAAAACGGATGTTGGGCCGGTGATCCATGAGGACGCAATGCAGCGGATACTCGGATACATTCACATTGGTAAAAATGTCGATAAGGCGACGCTTGCGGTGGGCGGGAATCAACTCACTAAGGGCGATCACGCGAAAGGCTGGTTCATCGAGCCGACGGTTTTCACCAACGTGAAACCCGGAATGCGGGTGGCACAGGAGGAGATCTTCGGGCCTGTTACCTCTGTGATTCCGTTCTCGACTTTGGATGAAGCCATTGAAATTGTGAACGGTGTGCCGTACGGCTTATCTTCCGCGATCTATACACAGGATGTGAATAAGGCCTTTCACGCGATGCAGGAGCTTTATACCGGTATTTGTTACGTTAATTCCGCGACGATCGGTGCGGAAGTCCACCTGCCGTTTGGCGGCACGAAAGGGACCGGTAACGGACACCGCGAAGCGGGAACACAGGTGCTGGACATCTTCACCGAATGGAAATCGCTGTACGTCGATTACTCCGGAAAGCTGCAAAGGGCCCAGATCGATCAGGTCGAAATCTAAAGGCAATGGCCGCTCGTACACGAGCGGCCATTTTAATAGCGGGCACGCGAGGAAATTCCGGTCACTCACGGTAAGCGGAATCCTATGAAGAATGACAATTTGGGCTTATGCGGTTTCAGCTAATAACAAAAACGCATTATAATTACAGTTTTGTTATTTCACTATTAGAATCTAGGAGTTACTGAATGAAGATCGGATTACCGAAGGAAATAAAGGATAACGAATATCGCGTGGGGCTGACGCCGGCGGGCGTGCATGCGCTGGTGAATGCCGGCCATGAGCTGTTTGTGCAGAAGACGGCGGGGGAGGGGTCGGGGTTCACCGACGATCAATACTCGAAAACGGGGGCTACGCTCTTGGATACGGCGGACGAGGTCTGGGCGACGGGCGACATGATCGTAAAGGTGAAAGAACCCGTTGCGCCGGAATATCCGCGAATGCGCGAAAATCAGCTTCTCTTTACCTATCTTCATCTCGCTCCCGAATTTGAGCTCACAAAGCAGATGATGGAAAGGAATGTGACCGGCGTCGCTTACGAAACGATCACAGACAAGCAGGGCCGCCTGCCGCTTTTGACGCCGATGTCCGAAGTCGCCGGCCGAATGTCGGTGCAGGTGGGCGCGACCTATCTTGAGAAGATGAACGGGGGCCGCGGTATTTTGCTTGGCGGTGTTCCCGGAGTTCCGGCCGCAAACGTTGTGATCATCGGCGGCGGCATCGTCGGGACCGAAGCCGCGAAAATGGCGGTCGGTTTGGGCGCGAAAGTCACGATCATTGACCGGAATCTTGATCGGCTTCGCCAACTGGACGATATTTTCCTTTCGAAGGTTCAGACTCTTGCCTCCTCTAAATACGCGATCGAGGAAGCGATTTCGCATGCTGATCTGGTGATAGGTGCGGTTCTTGTTGTTGGGGCTGCAGCGCCGAAGCTGGTGACTCGCGAAATGCTGCATCTCGTGCCAAACGGCGCGGTGCTTGTGGACGTGGCGGTGGATCAGGGCGGGTGTTTCGAGACAACTCACGCGACGACGCACTCGAACCCGACGTATTACGAGGAGGGCGTGCTGCACTATTGCGTGGCGAACATGCCGGGTGCTGTACCGCGAACGTCGACCTTTGCCTTGACGAACGCGACGCTGCCGTATGCTCTCGATCTTGCTAACAAGGGATTCGAAAAGGCGATACAGGACGACTCCGGGTTAAGGGAAGGCGTGAACACCTACGCGGGCAAACTGACATACGATGCGGTTGCGGAATCGCAGGGGCTGGAATACACGCCGCTCGATTCGCTGCTTGACATCAAGGCCGCGTCGGCGAGCTAGAGCAATTTATCGATCGCGGCAAGAAGCTGCGATTTCAGG
>Ga0307413_10000386_pt1 | contig 14031 bp, 8 predicted proteins | sample DK1Ometagenome_3_FD_203714 | JGI IMG/M metagenome (GOLD analysis project Ga0307413, IMG submission 203714) | Maize rhizosphere microbial communities from greenhouse at UC Davis, California, United States - DK15-O-2 | ecosystem: Host-associated > Plants > Roots > Rhizosphere > Soil | place: USA... | reverse complement strand
GATCGCGCTGGACCGCGGCGACGATGCCTACATCGTCACCGTCCCCGGCCGCAACCTGGTCTTCGCCGCCGTGACGCACGGCGCGCAGCCGGCGTTCTCGCTCTACCGGGCGAGCCTCGCCGATGCCGTGTCGGGAAGCGATCGGTGGACGCGTGTGTTCGATGCGAGCGCCGACGTGCACGACATGGCGATCGGGGATCGCTGGCTGTACGTGCGAAGCGCGCACGACGCGCCGCGCTTTCGCGTGCTGCGCATGCCGGTCGATCGACCCGTGCTCGCCGAGGCGACCACGCTGATTCCCGAGGGCACGCAGGTGATCACCGCGATCAGCGGCGCCAGGGACGCGCTGTACGTGACGCGCCGCGACGGCGCGGTGAAGCGCCTGCATCGCGTGGCGCACGCCCTGCGGCCGGACATACGCCCGATCGCGTTGCCGATCGAGGGCAACGTGCGCGTCGTGGCGGCCGATCCCGAACAGACGGGCGTGATCGTCGCGCTCGGCGGCTGGACGCGCGCCACGCGTCACTTCGCGCTCGATGCGCACGCCCGCGTCGACGACCTGGCGATCGCGCCGAAAGGCCCGTTCGATGCCCCCGAGGGCATCGAAGCGCGCGAGGTGCGCGTGCCGAGCCACGACGGCGTCGAAGTGCCGGTCTCGATCCTGATGCCCCGGGGAGCAAAGCTCGACGGCAGCGCGCCGCTGATCGTCTACGGTTACGGCGCGTATGGCATGGTCGACGAGCCCGGCCTGTCACCGCGCCTTCTCGCATGGCTCGAGCGCGGCGGCATGTACGCGATCGCGCACGTGCGCGGCGGCGGCGTGTTCGGCGATGCGTGGCGCCGCGCCGGCTGGAAATCGACCAAGCCGAACACATGGAAGGACGGCATCGCCGTCACCGAGTGGCTGATCGCGCAGCGCTACACCAGCCGCGAGCGCGTCTCGATCATGGGCGGCAGCGCCGGCGGGATCTTCGTCGGGCGCGCGATCACCGAGCGGCCGGACCTCTATTCGGCGGCCGTGATCGCCGTGGGCAACGTCGATTCGATCCGCTCGGAGACCCGCGCCAACGGGGCGGGGAACGTTCCCGAGTACGGGACGGTGACGCGCGAGGACGAGTTCCGGGCGCTGCTGGCGATGAGTCCGTATGCGAACGTGAAGCCGGGAGCGCGTTATCCGGCGGTGCTGTTCGAGCACGGTGTCAACGACAGCCGCGTCGATGTGTGGATGGCGACCAAGCTCGCCTCGCGCCTCGCGGCCAGCACGACGGGGGACGCGCCGGTGCTGCTGCGTCTCGACTACGAAGCCGGGCACGGCGTCGGCAGCACCCGCGATCAGGTGCAGCGCCAGCTCGCCGACCGGTGGACGTTCCTCCTCTGGCGAGCCGGCCATCCGCAGTTCCAGCCGGCGGCGAATCAGTAACGCATCGCCCACCGGGCGCCGCGAGGCGCGGCTACTGCCGTGAACGCGTGCCGGACGTCCCGCCGGCGCCGCCGCCGGCTCGCTTCACTCGAGCCGGATCTGGCCGTCGAACGTGACGTCGAGCCCGATCGCGGGCACGGTGAGGCGCATCTCGGCCGGAAACGACTCGCTGCCCCCGACGCGCTGCTCGGCGATCGCCTTCGCGACCGCCTGCTCGATCTCGCGCTGCGAATTCACGCCAACCATCTTCAGGAACTTCCGCAGGCTGAGGTTGAACGTTTCCTCGTTCATGATCGCTCGACAGGTGAAGGGATGCGCGCAGCTTGCCATGCGGCCGCGCCGAGATCCAAGCAATGACGCCGGCACGGGGCCGGCGTCGGTTCGCAAGGCGCCAACGCGCCGTCAGTGGCGGGCGGGCGAGCGGCGCCGGTGGAGCAGGAACGCGCCCGACGCGAGCAATGCCGCGAGCAGCGCGGCGATCGTCGCCTGCGATGTCGCCGGAATCGCCTCGGTGACCCGCGCAAGGCCCTGGGCGGCGGTCGTCGGGCAGCTTCCCAGGTTGCCGCTGCAGCGATAGACGACCTGCCGCGTCGTGCAGTTGTAGAGGACGAAGAACTCCGCCGTGTTGGCCGTCGTGCCGGCATTGTCGCCCGCGCCGCCGTAGCTTCCGATCAGCGTGTTCGGCTGCTGCGGCAGCGTGATCGGCTGCTGCCAGGTCCCGGAGAACGATCCGCCCGACAGCGGGCTCGCGCGCGTGTAGCTGCCGATCACCGTGCCGGCCAGATTGGTCAGCGTGCCGAACTCGCGCGCCGGGTTGGTCGTGTACGTGAACGACCACTGGACGTCGGCCGCGGTCTGGCAGTCCGCGCTCGGCGCGAGCGAGACCGGACCGGAGACCGAGTCGGCGAAGGCGGTGACGGAAACGAGGGCGACGAAAAGCGCGCCCAACGCACGGGAAAGCATGAAGCGAGGCCTTGGAAGCTCGAAGTTGAGCCGATGGTACGGGGACCGCTTCGTCGTCAGCAAGGTTCCGGTCCGGGCAGTTGCGACTCCCCTGCGCGACGTCGCGGCAGCGACACACCGCCTTGTCTCTGCGAGGCGACATGCGAGGCGAAGCCGCGGCTCGCGAGGCGCAAGCGGCGGCGACTACCGTATACTTATACGGATGTCCGCCGCCGCCCGACCGCTGGAGCGCGATCCGTTCGACGCGGCGCGCGCCTGGTTCGCGGACCAGGGCTGGCGCCCGTTTCCCTTTCAGGAGGCGGTCTGGCGCGCCTACGCGGACGGCCGTTCCGGCCTCATCCACGCGCCCACCGGCATGGGCAAGACGTTCGCCGCATGGCTCGGGCCGCTGGTGCTGGGGCCGGAAGGGACGCCCGCTGCAGCTCCGCCCCTCACGGTGCTGTGGATCACGCCGCTGCGGGCGCTGGCCGGCGACACCGGTCTCGCGCTGCAACGCTCGGCCGCCGCGCTTCGGCCGCACTGGAGCGTCGACGTGCGGACCGGCGACACGAGCGATGCGGCGAAGGCGCGCCAGGCCCGGCGCCTGCCCACGGCGTTGGTCACGACGCCGGAGAGCCTCTCGCTGTTCCTGTCCCGATCGGACTGGCGCGAGCGCTTCGCCCACCTGCGGGCCGTCGTCGTCGACGAATGGCACGAGCTCCTCTCGACCAAGCGGGGCGTGCAGGTCGAGCTCGCGCTCGCGCGGCTGTTCGGCGCGGTGGCCGACGTCCGCGTCTGGGGGCTGTCCGCGACGCTCGCCAACCTCGACGAGGCCGCGGCGGCGCTTCTCGGCCCGGCGCGTGCCGCCTCGGCGCACGTCGTCAAGGGCATCGAAGCCAAGACGATCCGCATCGACACCGTCGCGCCGCCGACGCTCGAGCGCTTTCCATGGGCGGGCCACATCGGCGTCAAGCTGCTGCCGCAGGTCGTCGCCGCGATCGAGCGCGCGCAGACCACGCTCGTGTTCACCAACGTGCGGTCGTCGGCCGAGATCTGGTACCAGGCGCTGCTCGAGGCGCGCCCGCACTGGGCGGGACAGATCGCGCTCCACCACGGCTCGCTCGAGCGCGACGTCCGGACGTGGGTGGAGAACGCGGTCCGCGACCGCAAGCTGAAGGCGGTCGTCTGCACGTCGAGCCTCGACCTCGGCGTCGACTTCGCCCCGGTCGACCAGGTGCTGCAGATCGGCAGCCCCAAGGGCGTTGCGCGGCTGCTGCAGCGTGCCGGCCGCAGCGGCCATCGTCCGGGCGAGATCTCGCGCATCACCGTCGTGCCGACGCACGCGCTCGAGCTCGTCGAGGCCGCCGCCGCCCGCGAAGCGGCGCACGAGCGGAAGATCGAGGCGCGCACGCCGGTCGAGCTCTCGCTCGACGTGCTCGTCCAGCATCTGGTCACGTGCGCGCTCGGCGGCGGATTCGCGCCGGATGCGCTGTACGAGGAGGTCAGCGGCACGCACGCCTACCACCGCCTGACGCATTCGGACTTTCGCTGGGCGATGGACTTCGTCGTGCACGGCGGCGCGAGCCTCAACGCCTATCCCGAATACCGCAAGGTGGTCGTGCGCGAGGAGGACGGCATCGCCTTCGTGCCCGACGCCGCGATCGGCCGCAGGCATCGCCAGTCGATCGGCACGATCGTGTCCGATGCGTCGATCGCCGTGCAGTACCGCAACGGCGCGAAGCTCGGCACCGTGGAGGAATCGTTCATCGCCCACCTGCGCAAAGGCGACTGCTTCGTCTTCGCCGGGCGCGTGCTCGAATTCCTGCGGGTGCGGGAGATGACCGCGTGGGTGCGACCCGCGCCGGGCAACCCCGGCGTCATCACGCGCTGGATGGGCGCGAAGATGCCGCTGTCGACGCTGCTCGCCGACCGGACCCGCCGCCTCATCTCGGAGGCGCGCCATGGACGCTACGATTCGCCCGAGCTCGAGCTCGTGCGGCCGCTCCTCGAACTGCAGCGCCGCTGGTCCGCGCTGCCGCTCGACAGCGAGTGGCTGATCGAGCGCATGACGCTTCGCGACGGCCATTACCTCTTCTTCTATCCGATGGAGGGCCGGCTCGCGCATCTCGGCCTCGCGACCCTGTTCTCGTACCGGCTCGCGCGCGAGCACGGCCGAACGTTCACGATCACGGTGAACGACTACGGCTTCGGTCTCCTGTCGCCCGAACCGATCGCGTTCGGGCTGGGCGACCTCGGCCGCCTGCTCGCGGCCGATCACGTCGAGCGCGACATCCTCGCCGGGCTCAACGCCGCGGAGCTCGGCCGGCGGCAGTTCCGCGAGATCGCGCGCATCGCCGGGCTCGTGTTCCAGGGCTATCCCGGCCAATCGCAGTCGAGCCGCCAGCTGCAGGCGTCGAGCGGCCTCATCTACGACGTGTTCGCCGAGTTCGACCCCGACAACCTGCTGCTCGCGCAGGCGGTGCGCGAAGTGCTCGAGCGCCATCTCGAGGGCCCGCGTCTGGTCAACGCGCTCGGACGCCTGCGTCGCAGCCGCGCGCTCGTCACGTCGCCGCTGCGGCCGACGCCGTTCGCGTTCCCGCTGATGGTCGAGATCTTCCGCGAGAAGCTCTCCACCGAGGCGCTCGAAGCCCGCGTCGCGCGCCTCGTCGGCGAGCTCGAGAAAGCGGCCGCGGCCGGTTGAACGCGCCAGGTATGCGAGCATCGCGCTTTCCCGTGCGTTGAGGACTGCGATGCCCTACCCGCTCGATCTCACAGGACGCGTCGCGCTCGTCACGGGCGCGGCGCGCGGCCTCGGTTTCGCCATCGCGAGCGGGCTCGCGCAAGCCGGCGCGCTCGTCGTGCTGAACGGGCGCGACCGCGTCGCGCTCGAGGAGGCGAAGACGCGGCTCGAGCAATCGGGCGGCCGCGCCGATACGTCCGTGTTCGACGTGACGCAACGCGACGCCGTGCGTGCGAGCGTCGGCGCGATCGTCGCCCAGCACGGCACCATCGACGTGCTGGTGAACAACGCCGGCATCCAGCGGCGCCATCCGGTCGAGGCGTTTCCCGAGGACGACTGGGACGCGATCGTCGCGACCAACCTCACCGCGCCGTTCCTGTGCGCGCAGGCGGTGATCCCGGTCATGCGCGAGCGCGGCCGCGGCTCGATCATCAACATCGCGTCGCTGATGAGCGAGCTCGGCCGGCCGACGATCGTCCCGTACACCGCGGCCAAGGGCGGTGTGCGGCAGCTGACACGCGGCCTCGCGACCGAGCTCGGTCCGACCGGCATCCGCGTCAACGCCATCGCACCCGGCTACTTCATCACCGAGATGAACCGGGCGCTCCTCGACAACCGGGACTTCGACAGCTGGGTGAAGTCGCGAACGCCGATGCGCCGCTGGGGCGACCCGGCCGAGCTCGCCGGCATCGCCGTGTTCCTCGCGTCGGACGCGTCGAGCTACCTGACCGGCCAGACGATCTTCGTCGACGGCGGAATGAGCGTATCGGTCTGATCGCAAGCGACGCACGCGTTCGACCGCAACGTCGCATCCGACGCCCGCGCAGCGATGCGGGCGACGGTTCGTTCTAGGCCTAGGCGAGCGGCACGCGCATCAGCACGTGATCGTCGCGCCGCGCCCATGTGACGCCGTGCGCGCGCGCCAGCGCGTCGACGTCGGCCCAGCGGAAATCGCGGTACAGCGACACGCGCGCGCCATCGCCGTCGCGCGGCGCGGCGCGGCCGCGCAGCGACACGACGAGCTCGCTGCCGCGCTTGCGCACGTTGAGCGTCACGTCGGCCGAGCCGGTCATCGCGTCGCCGAGCGCGACCAGCAGCGCGGCCAGGAGCTCGCGGAACGCCGCGCTCTTCACGATCAGGCCCGGCTGCGGCACGTTCGCCTCGACCTCGATCCCGCGCAGGCTCCATTCGGTGCCGACGAGGTCGAGGCAGGCGTGGACCGCTTCGCCGACGGTCGTCGTCGCGTTCGTATCCGGGCGCAGCCAGTCGGTGATCTGCTGGCCGCGTCCGACCGCCGCGTTCGCCTGGTCGCCGATGCGCGCGATCGCCTCGACCGTCTCGCCGGTGCCCTTGCTTCGCTCGCAGGTGCGACGCGCCAGCGACACGGCGAACTGCACGCTCTGCAGCTCGCCGACGAGCCCGTGGCGGAGCACCGGCAGGATGCGGCGGAACAGTGCATAGCGCGCGGCCTCGACCTGCGCCTCCGCATCGGGCGCGCGCACGAGGTCCTCGTCGTTGGTGGGCGACGGCTCGGGCACGAGGTCGCCCGTCTCGACCGTCACCGCGGCCGGCCGCACGGCCGGCGTTTCGTCGCGCCCGCCGATCTCGGCCAGCATCGATTCGAGCAGCGCGGGGTCGAACGGCTTCACGAGGTGCAGGTCCATGCCCGCTTCGCGCGAGCGCTGCTTGTCGTGGTCCTGGCCCCAGCCCGACAGCGCGATGATTACCGCATCCTGACCGTTCGGGCCCTGCCGGATATTACGGCAGGTGTCGTAGCCGTTCATCCTCGGCATGCCGATGTCGAGGAACACGAGGTCGGGGGCGAACTCCGCCGTGGCCGCGATCGCCGCCGGTCCGTCGTGCACGACGCGCACCTCGTGACCGAGCATGCCGAGCATCATCGCGAGGCTGTCGGCGAGATCGACGTTGTCGTCGACGACGAGGATCCGTCGCTTCGAGGGCGTCGCTTCCCGCCGCATCGGCGGCAGGCGCGGCTCGGACGGCGCTTCGACTTTCGGCTCGTCCAGCGAGCGCGCGAGATGCACGATGAACTCGCTGCCCTTGTCCGGCCCGTCGCTCCTCGCCTCGACGCGACCGCCGTGCATCTCGATCAGGCGCCGGACGATCGCGAGTCCCACGCCCAGCCCGCCGCGGCTCTTGTCGAGCGAGGTGTCCACCTGCGTGAACATCTCGAATACGCGGCCGAGCATTTCCTTCGGCAGCCCGATGCCGTTGTCCCTGACCGAGATCTCGACGCGCTCGTCGCCGACGCGCACTTCGAGCGCGATGCGCCCGCGCGGCGGCGTGTACTTCGCCGCATTGTTGAGGAGATTCGAGAACACCTGCGCGAGGCGCGCGGGATCGGCGCTCACGTACACGGGCGCGGGCGGCATGACCACCTGCAGCACGTGCCCGTAATGGTCGAGGAGCGCGCTGCTCGTCTCGACCGCCTGGCGGACGACCGACTGCAGCTCGACGCGCTCCTTGCGCAGCTCGATCTTGCCGCGGCTGATGCGCGAGACGTCGAGGAGGTCGTCGACCAGGCGCACGAGCTGGGCGAGCTGCCGCTCGATCATCGAGCGCGTCTGCGCGACGGCGGCGCGGTTGTCGCCCGCGAGACGGATCACGTGCATCGCGTTGCGGATCGGCGTCAGCGGGTTGCGCAGCTCGTGCGCGAGCGTCGCGAGGAACACGTCCTTGCGATGGTCCTGCTCGCGCAGGCTCTCCCGGCTCGCGATCAGCGCGGCCTCGGCCGCCTTGCGCTCGGTGATGTCGACGAGCGCGTTCACCGCGCCGGTGACGCGGCCCGCCGTGTCGCGGAACACCTGCGGATACACCATGACGCTGCGCCGCGTGCCGTCGGGACGCTCGATCACCGCTTCAGCGCCCTGCATCGACATGCCGTGACGGATCGCCATCGCCATCGGGCACGAGTCGAGCGGCATCGGCGTGCCGTCGAGCTCGTACATGCGCAGCGACCCGCACCACATCTGTTCGCCGAGCACCGGCGTGCGGCCCCAAAGCTGCACGGCCGCGTCGTTGAACAGCGTCACCCGGCCGTCGGCGTCCGTGGCGTAGAACGCGATCGGCAGCGACTGCACGAGCTGCCGGTAGCGTGCTTCGCTATCGCGCAGCGCGAGCTCGACGGCCGCGAGAGGTTTGTGCGCGGGGCGCGCCCGGCGGCGGACAATCCCGCGGGATTCGTCCACGACTTCGCGCCCCGCTCGGGGATGGCCCACGAGGGAGTCGTTATCCATCGATTTCCAGGGAGGACGGCCACGCGCCGTCCGCGGTGCTCTTCCGAGCGTTGCACCGAAGGTAGGCGCGCGCCGTCCGACGGCCTATCGGCCCGGTCCGAGAGCCGTGTCGGCCAGGGTCCTACAGTGACTACGGCCGCGCGACCCGGCGGTCGATCAGCCGGTAGAACCAGTGCAGCCCCTCGTGGGTCGCCGCCAGCGGCTTGTACTCGCACCCGACCCAGCCTTCGTAGTGCAGGTCGTCGAGCAGCCGGAACAGGTACGGATAGTTCACTTCGCCGACGTCGGGCTCGTGGCGGCCGGGCACGCCGGCGATCTGCACGTGCCCGATGTGCGGCTGCCAGCGCCGGAATTTCTCGGCCAGGTCGCCCTCGACGATCTGGCAATGGTAGAAGTCCATCTGCACCTTGAGGTTCGAGGCCCCGACCTCCTCGCGTATCGCGTGCGCCTGCGCCTGCGTGCGAAGGAAGTAGTTCGGCATGTCGCGCGGATTGATCGGCTCGATCATGACGGTGATCGCGCTCGACGCCGCTTCCTCGCAAGCGAAGCGCAGGTTGCGCACGAACGTGCGCGTGCGGCGCTCGCGCTCCTCGGCATCGGCCTGCGCCGGCATCAATCCCGCCATGACGTGCAGCCGCGTCGTGCCGAGCGCCTGCGCGTAGCGCAACGCGTGGCTGAACTCGGCGGCGAATTCGTGCTCGCGTCCGGGCAGCGACCCGAGCCCGCGCTCGCCTGCCGCCCAGTCGCCGAGTGCCGCGTTGAACAGCACGATCTCGAGCTTGTGCTCGCGTGCGCGCGCGGCGATCTCCTGCGGCTGGTAGTCGTACGGCGACAGGAACTCGACGCCGCGAAAGCCCGCCTGGGCGGCTTCCGCGAAGCGCTCGAGGAACGGCGCCTCGTTGAACATGAACGTCAGGTTGGCGGCGAAGCGCGGCATGTCTCACGGGGAGCGCGTCGGGTGCGACGTCCGCGCGACACGAAGCGCGCGCCCCTCGGATAGAATACGTACCGCCTAGTGTGGCGACAACGCGCGCGCGACGCAATGCAGCGGCGCGCGGTGATCGCCGCCGCGTCCTTCTCGCCGCGCGTGTCTGCATCGCTCCCCGGATTTTCGCCAGCGTTGTGTGGCCCCGCGCACGCGCGCGGCCGCCTGGCGGCCACGTTCGGCGGCGAAGCCGTCGAGCTCCTCGCCGATCGCGCGCTGTACTGGCCACGCGGGCACACGCTGTTCGTCGCCGACGTGCATCTCGGCAAGGCGGCGACGTTGCGCGCCGGCGGCGTTCCGATCCCGCGCGGCACGACCGCGCACGATCTCGCCCGGCTCACGCGGCTGGTGCAAGCCACTGGTGCATCGAAGCTGGTCGTGCTCGGTGATTTCCTGCACGCGGCGGCGGGCCGCGTGGACGGGCTCGACGTCGCGTTCCGCGCCTGGCGCGACGCCCATCTGGACCTCGAGGTCGTGCTGGTGCGCGGCAACCACGACGCGAAGGCCGGCGATCCGCCGGCGGCCTGGCGGGTCGCCGTCGTCGCCGAGCCGCATCCGCTGCCGCCGTTCCTCGCCTGCCACCTGCCGCAGTTCCCCCCCAGCGGCTACGCGTTGTGCGGCCACCTGCACCCGGGCACCTGGGTCATCGGCCGCGCCCGCGAGTCGCTGCGCCTTCCCTGCTTCGTCCTCGGTGCGCGCCGCTTGTTGATGCCGGCGTTCGGTCGCCTGACCGGCCTCGCGATGGTGACGCCGTTGCCCGACGAAACCGTCGTCGTCGTCGCGCACGAGGCGCTGTTCCGGTTGCCGCGATCCGACGCTCGCCCGGCCCGCTGATCGCAACCGCCGGCGCTGGCCGGTTGCTGCATTGCCAAGCGAACATCCGCGCGCTTTTAGCCGCGGACGCTGCTCGTTTTGCAAGCAATCGTGGTGCGCTGCGTCATGGCTCGCGTGTCGCAAACATGCAACGTCCTACGGAAAGCGGCCGCTTGCGAAGAACGGCGGGAAAAAGCGGTGGATAAGCGGTTGACGAGACGGGGATCGTGCGCGACACGTAATCCACATGGTTGTTTCTACACGCCTTTTCCGGGCTGCATCGTGTGCATCGAATTCAAGTAAACGCGGCGCGCGCCTCCACTAGGCTTTGTGTTGACCCTTTACTTCAGCACAAGATATAGTGGATTCTGATTCGCAAGAGAGAACGGTCGTGCCTAGGTCACGGCCGTCGCCGCCGCCCCCGGCGTTGCCCGGGAAGCCACGCCGGATGCGGGAATCGGCGGAAGCCGGGCCAAAACACCGTATCGCGTGGGAAGAACGACGAATGATGCAGAACGAGGAGAAGCGCCCCATGCAGATCACGCCCGCCGCCACCGCCAGCCCCACCCTCCCGCCCCGCGACCTGATCGCCGGCGAGCCGGGCAGTCCGGTCGGCAGCGGCTCGGACCCGCGGTTCGCCCAGTACAAGGTCATCCGGCGCAACGGCTCGGTGGTCGGCTTCGAGCCGGCGAAGATCTCGATCGCGATGACCAAGGCGTTCCTCGCGATTCACGGCGGTCAGGGCGCCGCGTCGGCGCGCGTGCGCGACGAGGTCGTGAAGCTCACCGACTCGGTGGTGAGCGCGCTGATGAAGCGCAAGCCCGAAGGCGGCGCGATCCACATCGAGGAGATCCAGGACCAGGTCGAGCTCGCGCTCATGCGGGGCGGCGAGCACGAGGTCGCGCGCGCGTACGTGCTGTACCGCGAGAAGCGCGCGCAGGAGCGCGCGGCGCACAAGCCGGCGAAGGCGGAGGCGCAGGCGACGATCCAGGTGATCGACAACGGCGTCCGGAAGCCGCTCGATGTCGCGCGCCTCACCGCGCTCGTTCGCACGTCGTGCGCCGGCCTCGCCGACGTCGATGCCGACCGCATCCTCAAGGCGACGCAGAAGGACCTGTACGACGGCGTTCCGATGGACGAGGTTCGCAAGTGCGTCGTGCTCGCAGCGCGCACGCTCATTGAAAAGGATCCGCATTACAGCTACGTGACGGCGCGGCTGCTGCTCGACGCGCTGCGCTTCGAGGCGCTGGGCGAGGAGGCGACGCAGGACGACATGGCGACGAAGTACGCCGAGTACTTCCCGCGCTTCGTCAAGCATGGCGTCAAGATCGGCCTCCTGAACGAAGCGCTGCTGCAGTACGACATGACGAGGCTCGGCGCCGCGCTGAAGCCGGAACGCGACCTGCAGTTCGGCTACCTCGGCCTGCAGACGCTGTACGACCGGTACTTCCTCGTCGACCAGTACGCGACGCACGGCAACGCGGGCCGCCGCTTCGAGCTGCCGCAATGCTTCTTCATGCGCGTGGCGATGGGCCTCGCGCTGAACGAGATCGACCGCGAGGCGCGCGCCATCGAGTTCTACGACGTGCTGTCGACGTTCGACTTCATGTCGAGCACGCCGACGCTGTTCAACTCCGGCACGCACCGCTCGCAGCTGTCGTCGTGCTACCTGACGACGGTCGCCGACGACCTCGACGGCATCTACGAGGCGATCAAGGAGAACGCGCTCTTGTCCAAGTTCGCCGGCGGGCTCGGCAACGACTGGACCAACGTGCGCGCGATGGGCTCGCACATCAAGGGGACGAACGGCAAGTCGCAGGGCGTCGTCCCGTTCCTCAAGGTCGTCAACGACACCGCCGTCGCCGTGAACCAGGGCGGCAAGCGCAAGGGCGCGGTGTGCACGTATCTGGAGACCTGGCACCTCGACATCGAGGAGTTCCTCGAGCTCCGCAAGAACACCGGCGACGACCGGCGGCGCACGCACGACATGAACACGGCGAACTGGATTCCCGACCTGTTCATGAAGCGCGTCACCGAGGGCGGCGACTGGACGCTGTTCTCGCCCTCCGACGTGCCCGACCTGCACGACAAGTGGGGCAAGGACTTCGAGAACGCATACGTTCGCTACGAGGACAAGGTCGCGCGCGGCGAGCTCAAGCTCCACAAGAAGATCCCCGCGGTGCAGCTGTGGCGGAAGATGCTGTCGATGCTGTTCGAGACCGGGCATCCGTGGATCACGTTCAAGGATGCGTGCAACGTGCGCTCGCCGCAGCAGCACGTCGGCACCGTGCACAGCAGCAACCTGTGCACCGAGATCACGCTGAACACGAGCGAGACCGAGATCGCCGTGTGCAACCTGGGCTCGGTGAACCTGCTCGCGCACATGAAGGCGGGCAAGGACGGCGGCTTCGCGCTCGACTACGAGAAGCTCGAGCGAACGATCCGCACGGCGATGCGGATGCTCGACAACGTCATCGACATCAACTACTACGCGGTCAAGAAGGCGCGCGACAGCAACCTGAAGCACCGGCCGGTCGGGCTCGGCATCATGGGCTTCCAGGACTGCCTGCATGCGCTGCGCGTGCCGTACGCCTCGGAAGCGGCGGTCGCGTTCGCCGACACGTCGATGGAGGCCGTCTGCTACTACGCCTACTGGGCGTCGACCGACCTCGCCGAGGAGCGCGGCCGGTACAGCTCGTTCAAGGGCAGCCTGTGGGATCGCGGCATCCTGCCGCAGGACTCGCTCAAGCTGCTGCGCGACGAGCGCGGCGGCTACGTCGACGTCGACGAATCGTCGACGCTCGACTGGAACGCGCTGCGCGAGCGCATCAAGGCGGTCGGCATGCGCAACTCGAATTGCGTCGCCATCGCGCCCACGGCGACGATCAGCAACATCATCGGCGTGTCCGCCTCGATCGAGCCCGAATACCAGAACATCTACGTGAAGTCGAACCTGTCGGGCGAGTTCACCGTCGTGAACGAGCAGCTCGTCAGGGACCTGAAGCAGCTCGACCTGTGGGACGACGTGATGGTGTCGGATCTCAAGTACTTCGACGGGTCGCTCGCGAAGATCGACCGCGTGCCGGCCGCGCTGCGCGAGCTGTATGCGACGGCGTTCGAGGTCGAGCCGAAATGGATCGTCGAGGCCGGCGCGCGCCGCCAGAAATGGATCGACCAGGCGCAGAGCCTCAACATCTACATGGCGGGCGCGTCCGGCAAGAAGCTCGACGACACCTACAAGCTCGCCTGGCTGCGCGGGCTCAAGACGACGTACTACCTCCGCACGCTCGCGGCGACGTCCGCGGAGAAGTCGACGGGCAAGGGAGGCGAGCTCAATTCGGTGCCGGCGTCGGGCGGGATGGCCGGTGCGGCGTCCGCCGCGAAGTCGGCGGCGCCGGCGAAGACCGTTGCGCCGGTGGGTGCGACCGCGGCGACCACCGTGCCGCCCGAAGCGCCGGTCAAGTTCTGCTCGATCGACGACCCGACGTGCGAGGCATGCCAGTAGGCCGCGCGAGCGATCGGGCATGAGGACCGCTCGCATCGCATGCGACCGCCTGCCCGTCGTGGCGCATCGTTCGTCGGCGGCGCCCACGTGATCGCTGGCGGCGCACAGCGGCGGTTCGCTTCGGCCCGCGCGCACGCGGCGGCCCGGCGTCTCGACTGTCTCCTGTCGGCGACAGTATCGAACCGTGCGCCTCGTGCCGATAACAGCGTCGTATGCCGCCGATCGATGTCTGGAACCGTTACGAAATGAAAGTGCGCCGGCCACGTCCCAACCGACGTCGGCCGGAACGCCCATTGAAGCGTTTCTAGCTCCACCACCCGACGCGAGGTCACCGTGCCTTCCTCTCCGAAACCGGCCGCCACCGACCGC
>Ga0307413_10000384_pt1 | contig 14117 bp, 15 predicted proteins | sample DK1Ometagenome_3_FD_203714 | JGI IMG/M metagenome (GOLD analysis project Ga0307413, IMG submission 203714) | Maize rhizosphere microbial communities from greenhouse at UC Davis, California, United States - DK15-O-2 | ecosystem: Host-associated > Plants > Roots > Rhizosphere > Soil | place: USA... | reverse complement strand
TTCTAGCGTGAGCGCGATCGACGAGCTGGCCGCCGAGCTGGCGAAGCTGCCCGGCATCGGCCGCAAGACGGCGCTCCGCCTCACGTACCACCTGCTGAAGCAGAATCCGGAGCAGAGCCGCCGCCTCGCGCACGCGCTCACCACGCTCTCCAGTCGCGTGCGAAGCTGCTCGCGCTGCTTCAACCTCACCGAAGACGACCCGTGCGCCATCTGCCGCGACCCGCGGCGCGAGGCGGCGGTCATCTGCGTCGTCGAGGAGGCGTCGGACGTCGGCGCGATCGAGCGCGCCGGCGAGTTCCGGGGGCAGTACCACGTCCTCGGCGGCCGCCTCTCTCCCCTCGACGGCGTCGGCCCGGAGGACCTGACCATCGCCCAGCTCGTGCAGCGCGCCGCCGACGGCGGCATCCGGGAAGTGATCCTCGCCACGAACCCGAGCATGGAGGGGGAGGCCACGGCGCTCTACGTCCAGCGCCAGCTCGCCCCGCACCAGCTGTCGGTGACGCGCATCGCCCGCGGCCTCCCCGTGGGCGGGGACCTGGAGTACGCCGACGGCGTGACCATCGCCCAGGCGCTGACCGCCCGCCGGGAGATGCGCTAGTGCGCGGGCGGAAGGGACGGAGCTGGCAGGGCGAGCGCGGGCGCCGCGCCCTCGACCGGGGGGCGCGCGAGCACGCCTTCGGCCGCCGCGCCTACGACGATGGGCGGCCGCCCGTCGACGCCCTCCGGATGGCCGCCTACGGCTTCCTGGGGGGGCTGGCGCTCGGGATCGTGGGGTGGAGCCAGCAGGTCCACCAGCACCGGAAGGGGCTGTTCAGCGCCTCCCCCCTGCGGCGGCTGGCGGCGCTTGGTTACCTCGGCGGGCAGCCGAGTGTCGATACGGCGAGGCTCCTGCGCGACTACGTCGGGTGGGAGCGTCAATCCGTCCTCCGACGCCGCGGCGAGCTCGTGCTGCGGCAGATGGAGCAAGACCTCGAATAAGCCCGCCAATCCAGGGACGTACATGCCCGTCCGTGCCGCGAGCTGGTCGTTCACCGAAGACGACTTCGGAGCGATCACGCAGTCGCTCCAGCGCTTTCTCCACGACAGCAACGCTCGCTGCGCCCTCCTCGTCGACCGGACGGGGCAGCTCGTCGCGACCGTCGGGGAGCAGCCGAACTTCGACGCCACCGCCTTCGCGACGCTCACCGCCGCAGACTTCAGCGCCAACGATCAGCTCGCGCGGCTCATCGGCGAGTCGGACTTCACGACGCTCTTCCACCAGGGGGAGCGCGAGTCGATGTATCTTGCCGACATCGCGCGGCGGGTGATCCTCGTGGTGCTCTTCGACAACCGCACCACCCTGGGCCTCGTGCGCCTCAAGATGAAGCAGGCCGTGGACGACCTCACCGACGTGTTCACGCGCGTGTTCGCGCGGCCGACGGGGGAGGGCGCCGCGCCGAACGTGCTCGCCGGCGCCGACGACGAGATCGACAGGCTCTTTCAATAGCGGAGAGACGCCATGTCGATGATCAACTACGCCTCGCGCGAGATCAACTGCAAGATCGTCTTCTACGGCCCCGGCCTGGGCGGCAAGACGACGAACCTCGAGCACGTCTACAGCAAGGTGCAGCCGGACACCCGCGGCAAGCTCATCTCGCTCGCCACGGAGACGGAGCGCACCCTGTTCTTCGACTTCCTCCCCGTGGACCTGGGCACGATCCGCGGCTTCAAGACGCGCTTCCACCTCTACACCGTCCCCGGGCAGGTGTACTACAACGCCAGCCGGAAGCTCATCCTGAAGGGCGTGGACGGGATCGTGTTCGTCGCCGACTCGCAGACGGAGCGCATGGAGGCGAACATGGAGGCGATGCAGAACCTGTACGACAACATGGCGGAGTACAGCTACGACCTGACGCGCATGCCGTTCGTCGTGCAGTACAACAAGCGCGACCTGCCGAACGCGGCGCCGATCCGCGAGCTGCAGGCGGCGCTCAACCCGGGGTGGGAGGTGCCGGACGCGGCGCGGCAGCGCGTCACGCCCGACCCGTTCCGCCCCGGCGAGAACCTCGTGGAGCAGATCCCCACCGGCGAGTGGGTGGAGCGCGCGCCCTACTTCGAGGCGGTGGCGGTGGCCGGCGACGGCGTGTTCGACACCCTCAAGGCGGTGAGCAAGCTCGTGCTCAAGTCGCTGTCGTGACGTGCGCGGGCGGCCGTAACGCCTCATGAACCTTCCGAACTCGCTCACGGTCGCCCGCATCGTCGCCTCGCCGGCGGTCGCGCTCCTCCCCTTCGCGCCGTCGTGGGGGCTGCGCTTCGCCGGCTTCTGGCTGTTCATCGCCGTCGCCGTCACCGACTACTACGACGGCCACCTCGCGCGCTCGCGCGACCTGGTCACCGACCTCGGTCGCCTGCTCGACCCGCTCGCCGACAAGCTGCTCCTCCTGGCCACCTTCATCCCGATGTTCCTGCTCGTCGGGTCGGGGTGGGAGGCGGGCTTCCTCTCTCCGCACCGCACGCCGCTCGTGGAGGGCGTGCTCGGCCCGATGCTCCGCCAGGGCACGGAGCGCGGCGTCGCCTTCCCCTTCGTCACCCCGTGGGGGCCCGTGGGGCTCCCCTGGTGGGTGCTCGCCGTGGTGCTCGGGCGCGAGCTGTTCATGACGCTCTTCCGCCAGGCGGCGGCGCGGCGCGGCGTGGTGATCGCCGCCATCGGCCCGGCGAAGTGGAAGACGGGGTTCCAGTGGACGTGGGTGGGGGCGACCTTCTTCTGGTTCGCGGCGGCGACGGCCGCCGCGCGCTACGAGTGGACCGGGCTGGCGTGGCGGGCGTTCGCGTACTTCAACGCGCTCGTGGGCGTCGTCGCGATGGCCGCCGCCGTCTACCTTACGCTCTACTCGCTCTGGCTCTACATGCGGCGCTACGGCGGCGTGCTCGCGCGCGGAGGCGCCGGGCGCGCCTGAGCGCCCCTCCCGCCAGCCACCCGCCCCGCGCATGCGCATCGAGATAGTCACGATCGGCGACGAGCTGCTGCTCGGCTTCACCATCGACACCAACGCCGCCCATCTCGCGCGCGAGCTCGCCGCCCTCGGCGTGCAGGTGGTGCGCCGCGCCACCGTGGGGGACCGGGCGGAGGAGATCGCCGCCGCCGTCCGCGACGCGCTGGACCGCACCGGCGCCGTGATCATGACCGGCGGCCTCGGCCCCACCGCGGACGACCTCACCAAGCCGGCGATCGCCGCGCTGTTCGGCCGCTCGCTCGCGCTCGACCCGGCGATCGTCGCGCACCTCGAGCGCATCTGGAAGGAGCGCGGCCGCCCCGGCGCCCTTCCGGCCACCAACCTCCAGCAGGCGATGATCCCCGAGGGGGCGCGCGTGCTGTTCAACCGCCACGGCACCGCCCCGGGCATCTGGCTCGAGGACGGGGGCGGGCGCTGGGCCGCGATGCTCCCCGGCGTGCCGCGCGAGATGCGCGGCATGCTCGCCGACGAGCTCCTCCCGCTCGTCGCGGCGCGCGCCGGCGCGGGCGCGGGCGTCGTGCGGTCGCGCACGCTGCGCACCACCGGCATCGCCGAGTCGCAGCTCGCCGTGACCCTCGGCGACCTGGCGCAGCGCGCGGAGGGGCTGCCGGTGGCCTACCTGCCGGGCGTGGACGGCGTGGACCTGCGCCTCACGGCGCGCGGCCTGGGCGCCGACGAGGCGGAGCGGACGCTCGCCGCCGGCGCCGCGCGGCTGCGCGAGCGGCTCGGCCGCTTCGTGTACGGCGAGGACGACGCCGACCTCGCGGCGGTGGTGCTCGACGCCTGCCGCGCGCGGGGGCTGCGCGTGGCCGTCGCCGAGAGCTGCACCGGCGGGGTGCTGGCGGCGCGGCTCACCGCCGTCCCGGGGTCGAGCGACGTGGTGGAGGGCGGGGTCGTCGCCTACGACAACCGGGTGAAGCGGGAGCTGCTCGGCGTGGACGACCGCGACCTCCAGGCGTACGGCGCCGTGAGCGAGCCCGTCGCCCGGCAGATGGCCGCCGGCGTGCGGGAGCGGCTCGGGACGGCGGTCGGCGTCGGGATCACGGGCATCGCCGGCCCCGGCGGCGGCACCCCCGAGAAGCCGGTGGGGACGGTGTGGATCGCGGCGAGCGTGGAGGACGCCGCGTGGGCCGCGCGCACGCTCTTCATCGGCGACCGGGAGGAGATCCGCCGCCGCGCCGCCCAGGCCGCGCTCGACATGCTCCGCCGCATGCTGCTCTTTCCCGCCGAGCGGGGGTGAGCGCCGGCGCACCGCGTCGCACGGGTGCGCGGCAGCTGCGCGGTCCGGCGGGCGCCGGAGTTGCCCGCGCGGGCCTCGCGGGAGCAACTTTAGCGCGTCGCACCGCGCGGCCGCACGCCGCGGGCGCATCACCGCACAGGGCACACGGGGCACCCCACCATGGCAGATAGACAGGATCGCTCGTTCGACGACGACGGCGCCGCGCGCGGCGAGCCGGGGTCCGAGGACGCCTACGCGCGCGGCGCCGCCGCGGGCGCCGACGGAACCGTTGCCGGCGAGTTCTCGGACGCGCCGGCGGCCGCCGCCGAGGGCGACCAGCGGCGCGCGCTCGAGGAGCAGCGGGACAAGTACATGCGCCTCGCCGCCGAGTACGACAACTACCGGCGCCGCAGCGTGCGGGAGCGGCAGGAGGCCGCGTGGCGCGGGCAGAGCGACATGGTGAAGGGGATGCTCGACGCCCTCGACGACCTCGGCCGCTTCGCGCACGTCGACCCCGCGTCGGTGGACGCGCCGACGGTGGTGCAGGGAGCGGAGATGGTCGAGAAGAAGCTGCTGAAGACGCTCGCCGGTCACGGCCTCGAAGTCGTGAACCCGGTGGACAAGCCGTTCGACCCGGCGCTGCACGAGGCCGTGGCCACCGAGCCGGCGGCGTCGCGCGAGGACGACCACGTCGTCGCCCGCGTCTACCAGCCCGGCTACGTCTTCAACGGCCAGCTGCTGCGCCCCGCGCGCGTCGTCGTCAGGCAGTGGAACGGCTGACCGGGCTCTGACCGCCATGGCCCAGACGAAGGACTACTACGCGGTGCTCGGCGTCGCGTCGTCGGCCACGGCCGACGAGATCAAGAAGGCGTACCGGCGGCTGGCCAAGAAGTACCACCCGGACGCGAACGCGAGCGACGAGAAGGCGGCCGAGCGGTTCAAGGAGGTGTCCGAGGCGTACAACGTCCTGGGCGACGCCGAGAAGCGGAAGCAGTACGACGACATGCGCCGGCTCGGCGCCTTCGGCGGGTTCGCGGGCGCGGCGCGCCCCGGCGCCGGCCGGCCGGGCGCGGGCGCGCCCGGCGGGGCCCCGGGCGGCGGCAGCTTCCGTTTCGAGGACTTCGACGTGGGCGGGCTGGGCGGGCTGGGCGACATCTTCGGCTCCATGTTCGGCGGCACGGCGCGCGGCGCGCGCGGCGCCAACGCGCGCACGGCGGAGCGCGGGGAGACGCTCGAGACCACGGTCGAGATCCCGTTCCGCACCGCGGCGGTGGGCGGCAAGGTGCCGGTGGAGCTCGAGGCCACCGAGGAGTGCAGCACCTGCACCGGCACCGGCGCCGCGCCGGGCGCGACGATCCGCACCTGCCCCGAGTGCTCCGGGCGCGGCACGATCTCCTTCGGCCAGGGCGGCTTCGCCGTGAACCGCCCCTGCCCGATGTGCCTCGGCCGCGGGCAGATCCCGAGCGAGCGGTGCCCCACCTGCAAGGGGATCGGCGAGGTGCGCGGCCGGAAGCGCGTGGTCGTCACCGTCCCGCCCGGGGTGGACACGGGCTCGCGCATCCGGCTCAAGGGGCAGGGGGCCAAGGGCACCAACGGCGGCCCGCCGGGCGACCTGCTCATCACCTTCCAGGTGCAGCCGGACCGCTTCTACACGCGCGAGGGGCTCGACCTGGTCGCGACGCTCCCGCTCAACATCGCGCAGGCGACGCTCGGCACGAAGGTGAGCGTGCGGACGCTCGACGGCCGCAAGGTGGCGGTACGCATCCCCCCGGGCACCTCGTCGGGGCGGCGGTTCCGCGTGCGCGGCCAGGGGATCGCCAAGGAGGGGCGGACCGGCGACCTGCTGGTCGAGGTGACGATCAGCGTGCCGGAGAAGCTCTCCGAGGAGCAGGAGCGCATCATGCGCGAGTTCGCCGCGGCAGGCGACCTGAAGTACTGACGCCGCGCGAGCTGTCGAGGCCGTACCACAAGGGGGGCGCCGGCGACGCGCCCCCCTTGTCGTGTTCGGCCGGACACTGCATATAGCCGCTGTACCATTCGCGTAACGACCCGACCACCAACGCGGCGCGGCGCCCACCGCCGGCGCCCCGCGACTGCGCCACATCCCACGCGACGAGGAAGCCATGTACATCGATCCGGCAGCGGGAAGTCTGATCTTGCAGGTGCTCGTCGCGGGCATCCTCGCCATCACGACGACCGTGCGGACCGTTCGTGAGTCGGTGAAGGGGTTCTTCCGGCAGCTCTTCCATCGGCGCAAGGACGGGTGAGCGCGGCGCGCGTTCGCGGCTCGCCGGGAGGCGCGAGCGGCGGGCGGCGGCGTGACTAGAGTGCGGCGGGTCGCCGGACTGTTCTATCCGCTGCTCTTCGCCGCGGCGCTCGCGCTCGGCATCGCGGCGCGGAGCGCCGGCCAGTTCCGCGCCGCCGACTTCGCGGTCGTGCTCGCGGCGGTGCTGGCCGCCGCGGCGCTGGCGGTCGTAGTCGCGGTCGCGGCGGTGCGCGCCGTCGACCGGTCGGACCGCGCGGAGCCGCTCGCCGCCGCCCTCGCGATGGTGGCGGTCGCCTGGTTCTTCTACTACGCCCCCGCGCAGCTGGCGCTGGAGGGCGTCACCTGGCGCTTCTCGCGCGACCGCGTGCTCGTCCCCCTGGGGCTGCTCGCGACCGCCGCCCTGGTGGCCTGGCTCGTCCGACAGCGGCGCGAGCGGCTGGTGACCGTCAACGCGTTCATGGCGCGCTTCGGCCTGCTGCTCGTGGCCGTCATCGCGGTCAACGCCCTCGTGGCGCGCAGCGGTGAGCCGCGCGCGGCGGCGCGAAGCGCCCTCGCGCGCGAGCTCGCGCGCCCGGTGCGAACGGTCGGCGCGCCGCCGCCCGGGCGCAACACGCCGCCGCGCGACATCTACCTGATCGTGACGGACGGCCACGCGAGCTCCCGCGTGCTGCGCGAGGTGCTCGGCTTCGACAACACGGCGTTCGAGGACAGCCTGCGGGCGCTGGGCTTCGTGGTCCCCGCGCGCGTGCGCAGCAACTACACGCAGACGGTCACGTCGCTCACGTCGCTGCTGAACGCCGCGCACGTGACGGGGATCGCGAAGGACGTCGGCGAGACGACCACCGACTTCACGCTCCCCAAGCACCTGGTGGCGAACAACCGCGTCGCGCGCTTCCTGAAGGCGCGCGGCTACCGGTACGTGCTCTTCCCCTCCGCCTGGTGGAACGTCACCGAGCACAGCCCGCTCGCCGACGTGGAGTTCGACGCCCGCCCGGAATTCCGCCTCGCGGACGAGGTCCGGCGCACGGAGCTGCGCCTCGCGGTGCTGCGCTCGACGCTGCTGCGGAACGCCTTCCGCCGCGCGCGCGGCGACGCGGACTTCTACCGCCGCACGTTCGCCGGCCTGCGCGAGGTGCCGGCCGACACGACGCCGACGTTCACCTTCGCGCACGTGCTGCTGCCGCACATCCCGTACGTGTTCGACGAGCGGTGCCGCCCGCTGGCCTCGCCCATCCCCTCCACGGCGGAGGACGACTCGCCGGCGCAGCGCGCCGCGTACCTGCGCCAGCTGCGCTGCGTGGACAGCATGGTGCTCGACCTCGTGACGACGCTGCTCCGCCGCTCCGCGACGCCCCCGATCATCCTCGTCGTCGGCGACCACGGCAGCCGCTTCACCGACGTGCACTACTACGAGCGCCCCGACCGGGTGTCGCCGGCGTTCGTGCGCGAGCGCTTCGGCGTGCTCGGCGCCTTCTACCTGCCGGCCGGCGGGGCGGCGGCGTTCGAGGAGCCGGTGAGCCTGGTGAACGTGATGGGGAACGTGCTCCGGTACTACTTCAACGCGGCCCTGCCCCGGAGCTCCGACGAGATGTACGTGTCCGGCGAGCGGCCGTACCGCTTCTACCGCGTGGACGCGAGCCAGTACTCCGGGCGGTAGCGCGGCCGCCTGGCCGCCCGGCCGGACGGCTACGCGGCGAGGACGGGGAGCGCGGCGCGGGCGCGGCGCGCGCCCTCGATGATGCCGCCGCCGAGCACGCGGTCGCCGTCGTAGAGCACGAGCGACTGGCCGGGCGTGATCGCGGACACCGGCTCGTCGAGCGCGAGCTCGATCTCTCCGCCCTCCGCGCGCACGATCTCGGCGGGCGCCGGCGGCGCGCGGTGCCTCACGCGCACGCTCACGGCCGCGCCTTCCGGCGGCGGGTCGGCCAGCCAGTTCACCTCACGCGCGACGACGCCGGAGCCCAGCAGCTCGGCGCGCGGGCCGATGACCACCGCGCGCTCGGCCGGGCGGATGGCCACCACGTACATCGGCTCCGCGAAGCCGCCGGGGAGCCCGCGGCGCTGCCCGACGGTGTAGCGCGCGAAGCCCTCGTGCTCCCCCACCACCCGGCCGTCGGCGAGCACCACCGGGCCGGGGCGCAGCGCGGGCGCGTCGGCGCCGAGCCGGCTCGCGATCACCCGCGCGTGGTCGCCGTCGGGCACGAAGCAGATGTCCTGGCTCTCGACCTTGTCCGCCACCACGTCGAGGCCGAGGGCGCGCGCACGCGCGCGCGTCTCGGCCTTGGTGAGGTGCCCGACCGGCAGGAGCATGCGCGCCACCACCGCGCGGTCGATCCCCCACAGGAAGTACGTCTGGTCCTTGTCCGGGTCGAGCCCGCGGTGGAGCGCGCCGCCGGCCGCGCGCGCGTAGTGACCGGTGGCGATCCACCCGGCGTCCACGGCGTCGGCCTTGCGCAGCAGGTCGCGGAACTTGGTGAAGGTGTTGCAGCGCACGCAGGGGATGGGCGTGCGCCCGCGCGCGTACTCGCTCACGAAGTCGTCGATCACGTCGCGGCCGAACGCGCTCTCCAGGTTGAGCACGTAGTGCGGCACGCCCAGCCGCTCGCAGACGCGCCGCGCGTCGTTGATCGAGTCGAGGGAGCAGCAGGGGCGGTCGGGGACGTCCTCTCCGTAGCAGAAGAGCTTCATCGTCGCCCCCACCACGTCGTAGCCCTGCTCGACGAGCAGCGCGGCGGCGACGCTCGAGTCCACGCCGCCGCTCATCGCCACCAGCACCCGCCCCTTCGACATGGCCGGCGCTACGTGGCGGCGCCGGCCAGCCGGCGCGCCTTGCCGATCAGGGCGGGGAAGAGCTGCGCCACGCGCTCCACGCAGGCGTCGGTGGAGAGCGCGCCCAGGCTCATGCGCACCGCGGCGCTGGCCAGGTCGTGCGGCACGCCGAGCGCCGAGAGCACGTGGCTGGGCGTGACGCTCCCCGTCTGGCAGGCGGAGCCGGAGCTGGCCGCCACCCCCGCCATGTCGAGCGCCATGAGGAGCGACTCGCTGTCGGTGCCGGGGACGGAGATGTTGAGGATGTGCGGGGCCCGCGGGGCGCCGCGCCCGTGCACCACCGCGTCGGGGATGCGCTCCAGGAGCGCGGCCTCCAGCCGGTCGCGCATCCGCTCCAGCCGCGCCCACTCCTCCTCGCGCTCCGCGACGGCCAGCTCGGCGGCGCGCGCGAGCCCCACGGCGGCGGCCACGTTCTCCGTGCCCGGGCGGCGCCCGCGGTCCTGCGACCCGCCGTGCATGAGCGGCTCGAGCACGGTGCCGCGGCGGATGTAGAGGGCGCCGATCCCCTTCGGCGCGCCGATCTTGTGCCCCGAGACGGTGAGCGTGTCGAACGGCTGGGTGCGGGCGTCGATCGCGACCTTGCCGAACGCCTGCACGGCATCGGTGTGGAAGACCACCCCGCGCGCCCTGGCGCGGGCCGCCAGCGCCGGCACCGGCTGCACCACGCCGATCTCGTTGTTCACCCACATCACGGAGCACACCGCCACGTCCTCGCGCACGAGCGCGTCGAACGACGCGTCGTCCACTATGCCGGCGGCGTCCACGGCGACCAGCCGCTCCTCGGCGCCCTCCCGGGCCGCCTGGTGCGCCACGGCGAGCACGGCCTTGTGCTCGATGGGGGTGGTGACCACGGCGTTGCGCCCCGAGGCGCGCACCGCGCGCCACGCCCCGAGGACGGCGAGGTTGTCCCCCTCGGTGCCGCCGGAGGTGAAGCACAGCTCGTCCGGGCTGGCGCCCAGGCAGCCGGCCAGCCGCTCGCGGGCCTCGTCGAGCGCCGCGCGCGCCTCGCGCCCCCACCGGTGCGCGCTCGACGGGTTGCCGAAGCGGGGCCCCAGGAAGGGCTCCATGGCGGCGAGCACCTCGCGCCGGATGGGCGTGGTGGCGGCGTGGTCGAGGTAGATGGGCTCGGGCATGGGTGGAAGTTAAAGCCTTCGGCCGGCCCGCGCAGCAGGCGCCGGGGCGCCGCGGACGCCCGCGCGCTACGGCGCCGGCGGCGCCAGCTCGCGCAGCACGGCGCGCACCGGCGCGGCGTCCAGCGCCATCAGCTTGAGTGGCGGAGCGATCAGCTCGTACTCGCCGGGCAGCACGCGGCGGAGGTCGAGGTTCTCCAGGTTGTACGCGCCCCCGTCGAACAGCATGTGGTGGACGGGGAGGCTGGTGCTCTCCCGCTGGTCCACGCTCGGCGTGTCCACCCCGAGCAGCCGGAGGCCGCGCCCGAGCAGCGCGCGCACGCACCCCTCGCTCAGCGTGGGCCACCGCGCCGGGAAGCGTCCGGCGGCGATCGTGCACCCCGACTTGAGCAGCAGCCGCTCGACGCGCGCCAGCGACGCCACCCCCTCGAGCTGCGCGATGGTGATCTCCCCCTCGAAGCGCGTCACGTCCACCACTGCCGCCCGCCCGAGGAACGGCTCGAGGGGCAGCTCGTGCGACCCCGGCCACCCGTCGCGCACGTGCAGCGGCGCGTCCGCGTGCGTGCCGACGTGGGGGCTCATGGTGATCGCGCTCACGTTCACGCTCGCGCCCTGGGCCATCGACCAGGCCCACCGGCAGGAGTAGGGGGTGTCCCCCGGCCACTCGGGCGTGCCGTCGCGCACGCTCACCGAGATGTCGCGCACGGCGAGCGCGGCGCCGGGGAGGCTCGCGCTCACGCGCCCCCGCCCTCGCCCCCGCTGCTCGGCGCGCCATAGAAGCGGCTGCGCACCGCCCACAGGTTGGGGAAGAATCGCTGCGCGACGGTGCGCTGCAGGTAGCGCGCCCCCATCGTGCCGCCGGTGCCGCCGGTGACCGGGCCGATGATGCGCTCCACCATCTGCACGTGCAGGAAGCGCCAGCGCGCGAACTGCTGCTCGTACTCCAGCAGCCCCTCGGCGAGCAGGAAGAGCGGCGTGGGGGCGGGCCCCGTGTACAGCGACTCGAGCGTCGCCCCCTCGTGCTCCAGGTGCCGCTCGAAGAGCGACTGGAGCGTCGGCCGGTCGAGCGCCTCCTGCACGAGCGGCGGCATCGGCCCGTGCTCGGTGAGCGCGTGGAGGAAGTGCGGCTCGCGCAACCCGCTCAGCGCCTCGATCGCCCGGAACTGCACGCTCTGCGAGCCGCTCGAGGTGCCCAGGTAGCCGCGGAACTGCGCGAAGCGCTGCGGCGGGAGCGTGTCGAGCGCCGAGAGCTGCCCGGTGACGATGCGCACGAGCGCGTTCACGCGGCCGATGGCGATCACGGCGAACATCGTCTCGTGCCGCTCGAGCGCGGCGAGGAGCGTGCGCAGCTCGTGGAGGATCACCTTGAACCAGAGCTCGCTCGCCTGGTGCACCACGATGAAGAGGAGCTCGTCGGGGTGCTCGGGCTCCGAGCGCGGCCGCTGCAGCGAGAGCAGCTCGCCGAGAGCGAGGTACGACGGGTAGCTCACCTCGTCCGCGGCGCCCCCCGCCGGCGCGCTCGTGCCGCCCGCCTGCTCGTCGCCCGCGCTCAAAACGTCGACACCTCGAGAGCCGCCACGTCGTCCACGCGCATCGTCTCGGTCGTGTAGAAGGGTTCGCCGTAGCGGCTGCGGATCAGCGACCCGTAGTGCGCCGCCTGGTGCCGTACGATCTCGTACAGCGGCTCGCCGTTGGGGTACACCTCGCCGGCCTGCGTGACGCCGTCGAACTGCGAGCCGTAGCAGCGCACCGCCTCCAGCTTGCGCTCGAACTCGTCGGTGACGTCCACCACGAAGGTAGGCTTCTCGTAGTCCTCGCGGTAGGCGAGGGTGTGCAGCACCTTGTGCGGCCGGTGCTTGGGCACCTCCGGCGCCACCTTGGCCAGCCCGGCGACGAACGCCGCGTCGCGCACCAGCTCCGCCGTCACGCGGTGGTCGGGGTGCCGGCCGCGCGGCGCCGGCGCGATCACGACCCGCGGCGCGAAGCGCCGGATCGCGCGCGCCAGCGCGGCGCGCGTCTCCGGCGTGTTGACGATGCCGGCGTCGGGCAGCCCGAGGTTCTCGCGCGCCTGCAGCCCCAGGATCTCGGCGGCGCGGTGCGCCTCGCTCGCCCGCAGGTCGGCGGAGCCGCGCGTGCCGGTCTCGCCCGCCGTCAGGTCGAGGATGGCGGTGCGGCGGCCGAGCGCCGCCGCCTTGATGAGCGTCCCGCCGCACGTCAGCTCCACGTCGTCGCGGTGCGCGGCGATCGCCAGGATGTCGACCCGTGTCATGGGCGGGAAATCTAACCGCGGAGGCACGCGGCACGAGGTGAGAGGGACGAGGGAACCGCAACCGCGCTCGCAGTTCCCTCGTCCCTCTCACCTCGTGCCTCGTCACTCGTATCTGAGCGCCTCCACCGGGTCCAGGCGCGCGGCGCGGAAGGCGGGGAGGAGGCCGAAGAGGATCCCCGTCAGCGCGCTGGCCACGAGCGCGGCGACGACGGCGAAGCCGGGGATCTCGGCGGGGACCGGCGTGGCCTGCTTGATGACGAAGGTCACGAGCGCGCCCGCCGCGAGGCCGATCGCCGCGCCCACGCAGGTGAGCGTCGCCGCCTCGACGAGGAACTGCCAGAGGATCGTGGTCTTCGTCGCGCCGAGCGCCTTCCGCACGCCGATCTCGCGCGTGCGCTCGGTGACCGAGATCATCATGATCGCGATCACCCCCACGCCGCCGACGAGCAGCCCCACCGCGGAGAGCGCGACCATCACGAGGAAGAAGACGCCGAAGAAGCCGTTGTACACCTCCATCAGCTTGTCCGAGGTCACCACGGCGAAGTTGTTCTCGGCGCCCGGCTTCAGCCCGCGGCGGCTGCGGATGAGCGCCGTCACGTCGTCGATCGCCTCCGCCTGCGCGACGCCGTCGCGCGGCTTCACGGTGAGGTCCACCCAGCGCATGCGCACCTTGAGCACCCGGCGCGCCGTCTCCAGCGGGACGATCCCCTTGGCCGCGTCGCCGCTGGACGACGAGCCCGGCTTGCCGAGGAAGCTGGCCGTGTAGTGGTAGATGCCGATGACGCGGAAGGGGACGCCGTTCACGTCGACGAACTTGTCGATCGGGTCGGAGTCGCCGAACAGCCGCTCCGCCATCTTCTCGTTGATGATCACGACGCGCGCGGCGTTCTCGTTCTCGGCGTAGGTGAAGCTGCGGCCGGGGTAGATGTCGCCGCCGTCCACGTCCGTCCAGTTGGCCGAGTAGCCGTCGAGCCCCGCCCCCGGGAGCGAGCGGTCCTTGTACTTGAAGGCCGCGCTCCAGCCGATGTGCGCGGCGGTCGCCTGCACGGTGGGGAGCGTGGCGATGGCGCGCGCCTCGTCGAGCGTGATCGACGGGTTGCGGCGCCAGGGGCAGGTCTCGTCCGTCCCGTCGCAGGCGTTGAAGCCGATGGGGATGCGGTAGACGTAGAAGCTCGTGGGCCCGGCGGACTCGAGGTCGCGGGCCACGCTCTGGTTGATGCCGTGCACGGCGGCCGACATCGCGACGACCACGAACACGCCCACGGCCACGCCGAGGATCGTGAGTGCGGCGCGCACCTTGTTGGCGCGGATCGAGTCGAAGGCGATCCCGACGCCCTCGAAGGCGGTGAACAGCCGGGCGGAGAAGGCCACGCTCACTCCTGCCGAAGGGCGGCGATGGGGTCGAGCCGCG
>Ga0307413_10000383_pt1 | contig 14132 bp, 14 predicted proteins | sample DK1Ometagenome_3_FD_203714 | JGI IMG/M metagenome (GOLD analysis project Ga0307413, IMG submission 203714) | Maize rhizosphere microbial communities from greenhouse at UC Davis, California, United States - DK15-O-2 | ecosystem: Host-associated > Plants > Roots > Rhizosphere > Soil | place: USA... | reverse complement strand
GCCTGCGCCGGCCAATAGGCGACCGGGTACTCGATATGGGCCAGCACGGCGAACGCCTCAAAGCTCGCGATGAGACGAGGTATCTCCGCTAGATACTCTCGCACGACGTCTGGCGCTGGCCGCCGCCGATACAGCTCCGGCATCTCAAAGAATTGCTGGCCGATCGGCAGGGAGTGCAGGGAACCCAGCACGCGCTCAAACTGTCCGGCATCGAGTAGTTTCCCCACGACATCGCTGTGCCAATGTGGTTCACCTAGCTCCACGCCGCTGATGATCCGCAGGTCCGGAAACCGATCACGGCATTGCTGGAGGCACTCCAGATATCCGTTGAGATTCAATTTCGGCGGCGTCAGCGTTCCATCTGGCGTGATCAACGGCCGCAGGCGCTCGTCGAAGTCGCTGGCGGTAACCGGCCAGGTCAGGTAATCAGCATGCTCGGTGAAGGCGACAGCGGGGAGGCCTATCTCTACCGCTCGAGCACAGGTTCGCTCCATTGAACCGTCCGGCGCGTCCCAGGACCACTCGCTGTGAACATGACTATCCGCAGGCAACGCCACGACTAATCCTCACAGCGCGGTCAAAGATCAGACGGCGGCGGATTCGGAATTGCGGCGCCGCCGGTGCAACAGATACTCGATCCCCATCGGAAGCAGCGAGGCGAGCACGATCAAGATCAGCACCAGTTCGATGTTGTTCTTGATAATGGGAATGTTGCCTAGGAAATAGCCCGCGATAGTCACCCCGCATGCCCAGAGCACGCCACCGATCGCGGTATAGGTAATGAAATGCCGGAAATCCATCTTGCCGACGCCGGCAACCAAGGTGACAAAGGTGCGAACGATAGGCACGAACCGCGCCAGGATGAGCGCACGGTTGCCATAGCGCTCGAAGAAGTTGTGGGTCCGCTCGACATAGGACTGCTTGAAGATCTTGCCCGCCAGCCCTGGGCGTTCTTTGAACAGCGGCGGCCCAATCTTGCGTCCGATCGCGTACCCGCTGACATTACCAAGCACGGCGGCAACGGTTAGCACGACGCAGACGAATACCAGGTTGTGCGGAATGACACCCGTCGCCGTCAGGAGTCCGACGGTAAACAGCAATGAATCACCTGGCAAGATCGCAAAAAGCCCGCATTCGGCGAAGACCACGAATGCCACACCCCAGAGGGCGTACGGTCCGAAGGACCGAATCAGCTGCTCTGGGTCCATCCAGGACGGCAGCAGCATCGGCAGCAGCGCGGCGGCCTCGAGTGGCGTCACGTCGGCAAACGGTACCGTCGCACACTGTGAGTTTCCTAAGCGACCAGCAGATGACCGAGGCTTCTGGCGAGCCCGGTGTAGGACCGCATCCCAATCCGTGGCCCGATGACGAGAGGCTTGATCCAGAGCTGCTGGAGCACGGCGACCGACGCAATGTGATCGATCGCTACCGTTACTGGAAGGTCTCCGCCATCGTTGCTGATCTTGATACTCGGCGGCATCCGCTGCAGATAGCGATCCAGAACTGGGAACACGACTTCAACATCGGTTCCATCGTGCGAACGGCGAACGCCTTCAATGTGTCGGGCCTGCACGTCATTGGCCGACGGCGTTGGAACCGGCGTGGCGCAATGGTCACCGACCGATATCTGACAATCTCGCACCATGCATCGGTGACTGAGTTCGCCAATCGGATGGCGACGGATGACTACATCGTCATCGGGGTGGACAACCTTCCAGGTGCCCTGCCCTTGGAGCGATATGGCCTGCCGCAGCGTACCTGTCTGGTCTTCGGCTCTGAAGGTCCTGGACTAACCGATGAACTCGTAGCCATTTGCAAGAATGTCGTGGCGATCACGCAGTACGGCTCGACCCGATCGCTCAACGCCGGTGCGGCCGCTGCTATCGCGATGTATCACTGGGCTATGCGCTGGACCAGCTGACATCTTGTCGCCGCTCCCGAGGCTCCGCATACTGACACTCACGGTCTATCAGCTGGATCGGACCCAAGGTGGTGAGGAGACGCAGTGCAGCACGACCAACCACCTTCGGCAACCACCAAACGCGTCCATGTCCGCGGCATCCTCGAAGAACTGATCGACACCGAACTCAACCCTGGCGATGCCATTCCTTCAGAGCGGGCGTTGGTGCTACGTCTTGGTGTCAGCCGAGTCACCGTACGGCAGGCAATCGCTGACCTTGTTGCCGCCGGCACCTTGGAACGCGTACACGGCAAGGGCACCTACCTGACCGGCCCGCAGGTTGACTCTCGGCTGCATTTGACGTCGTTCTCGCGCGAGATGCGCGCTCGAGGCCTCATCCCAGCAACAGTCGTGATGTCCGCAGTCGAGCAGCCGGCCGATGATGATGTTTCTTACGCGCTGCGGATCCGTCCCGGCCAGTCCGTGGTACGCGTGGAGCGGCTCCGGACTGCGGACGGCACCCCCATGGCGTACGAGGTAGGTCACTACCCGTCGGCGTTGTTTCCCGGGCTGCTGCAGCGAGAGCTCGGGTCGCTGTACGACGTGTTTGCAAGTGAGTACGGCGTTGTGGTCAGCAGCGGTGAGCAGACCGTGCGGGCCGAATCCGCCGATGCCCATCGGGCACGGGTTTTGGGCATTGCGAAGCGGGCGCCGCTGCTCGTCCAGGAACGCGTGACGTATGCGGGTGATCGAGCCATTGAGATGTCAACCTCGTGGTATCGCGCCGACCGATATCGAATCCACATGGCGATCACGCCACGGGGTGCTCGAGAGAACTAACCTGTGGCCTCATGAGCACCGGTCCGATCTCTGAGTTGGTCATTCCCTACGACCCAGGACCGCTCACCGCAAAGGTGGAGCGGCGCAGCCGCCTGATACGGACACGGCTGATCAGTCTCGGGATCACCATTGCGCTGCTGGGTTTGATCTACCTATGGCGCCGAGAAGATCTTGGCGGCTCCGGATTGATCATCATTTTCGCGATCGTGTTAGGGGTATCGCTGACCTGGCTGGCGGCCAGCATCGTTTTGTACTTTATGGCGAAACGCGAAATGCGAACCGTCGGAAATGGCGTCGCCATCCGGATCGGCCCGCCCGGCATCCAGGTTGCCGGCGTTAGCGCATCGTGGCGACAGGTCGCGAAGATCGACACGATGAAGGGTGGCCTCGATCGCGGCCCACAACTTCGGCTTACTCTCACTGACGGACGACACGCAGCCGTGCCGCTTGATCAAGTCACAGTATTCCCCGCAACGCTCGACAGCACAGTCCGGGCCTTTTCGGCCGGCCGCCATGGAGTGGACTTGTCTGCACTGGAAAGCTGAGACAAAGCACCGCAGTCACCACTACTTAAGCTTTTTTGACAGACTATGCAATCGCCAAATGAACCACCGCAGAACTCTAGAGCGGTAGAAAAGGAGCTCACCGAGCATGCCCATTGCCACGCCCGAGGTCTATGCCGCCATGTTGGATGCGGCCAAGCAGGGCTCTTTCGCCTACCCAGCGATCAACATCAGCTCGTCACAGACCCTGAACGCAGCCCTTCAGGGCTTTACCGAAGCCGGCTCCGACGGCATCATCCAGGTGTCCACTGGCGGCGCGGAATATCTATCTGGTGCGACGATCAAGAACATGGTTACCGGCGCAGCCGCGTTGGCTGAGTACGCACGCGAGGTCGCAAAGAACTATCCGATCAACGTGGCGTTGCACACCGATCACTGTCCCAAGGACAAGTTGGACGGGTACGTACGGCCACTGCTCGCGCTCTCCGCCGAGAGGGTCAAGTCCGGCGGCGAGCCACTGTTCCAGTCGCATATGTGGGATGGTTCGGCTGTGCCGCTTGAGGAAAACCTGTCGATCGCTGGGGAGTTGTTGCAGCAGACCTCGGCCGCGAATGTGATCTTGGAGATCGAAGTCGGTGTCGTCGGTGGCGAAGAGGACGGCGTCAGCGCAGAAATCAACGAGAAGCTCTACACAACCGTTGAGGATGGGCTGCGGACTGTTGAGGTGCTTGGTACTGGGGACAAGGGCCGCTACATCACCGCACTAACCTTCGGCAACGTGCACGGCGTGTACAAGCCGGGCGCGGTCAAGCTCCGTCCGGAGGTGTTGAAAGACATTCAGGACGAGGTCGGCGCCAAGATCGGCAAGGAGCGGCCGTTCGACCTGGTGTTCCACGGCGGATCAGGATCGACGCTAGAGGAGATCCGGGCCGCGGTCGATTACGGCGTGATCAAGATGAACATCGACACCGACACCCAGTACGCCTTTACCCGGCCCGCCGCCGGGCACATGTTCACCAACTACGACGGTGTGCTGAAGGTCGACGGTGAGGTAGGCAACAAGAAGGCGTACGACCCGCGGGCCTGGGGGAAGGTGGCCGAGGCCGGCATGGCACAGCGCGTGGTCGAGGCCTGCGAGGACCTGCGTTCGGCTGGTACGTCGCTGAACAAGTAATCGCCGTCGGGTTGCTCCTCTCTGCCCTTTACTGGTCCGCATTAACTCGGGAGTCCCGGCGAAGGACGACCGGATGGGCCCGCCCCAGAGGTTTGTGGTTGGGTTCCGCGGTCGTGAGGAGTTATGCGCCGGTTCCGCTTCAAGCGTTCTTAGCCTTTGGGGCGGGCCCATCCGGCCGTCCTGCCTTGTTGGGGTGTTCCGTCGCACAGCCCTCGTACCAAGCGACCTGGATTCGTGTTCATCGGGGTGCGCCGAGCACTGTGCCGCAAGGCCTCGATGGGTGCGCTCGGGCTATATCGATGTCCGGCGCACCGGTCGGCTCACGAGCCCTCACTGCGTCCGGCTCGACTGATTGTGCTTTAGGCGTGTCCTTTCTCTCGAGATTAGGAGGAAGGACACACTCAAGTGGGCGGCCGCCGTTCTTTCAGGCTTGAGATTCAGCTGGGCGGTGCCGTCCCGGGAGAGTCGTAGTCTCTGACCGCCTGTGCTCTGCACAGGTTTCTGGCGGTTTGCACGGGTTGCAAGCTGTGCAGACCGTCAGCAAGCTACGTGAACGCAGGTTCCCGCGTCCCCGTCCTCTAGAGCAATAGGCACATTCGCAGACGGGCGATCGTTCCACGCACAAAGAGGCGGCAAACAAGGAGGTTTGGCATGGCGCTGCGCAATTACCTCGTTGGTGAGGTGGCGGAAGATTTTGTGGATGGACTGCTCAGCCGGAGGGAGGCGTTACGGCGATTGGGCCTTCTTGGCCTCAGCATGAGCAGTGCGACTTCCCTACTAGCCGCTTGCGGCGACGGCGGCGGTGAACAGACAGGCGCATCTGGAACGACATCCCCGGCGGCGGCCGCCACGTCGGCTCCGGGGCGTACCTCATCGACGAAACTCGGGGAACCCGTACGTTTCGCCGGCCCTGCCGGTGAGCTGCAGGGAGCCTGGGCTGAAGCGAGCGATCCCCAGGGCGTGCTGCTCGTCATCCACGAGAATCGCGGTCTGACTCCGCACTTCGTCGATCTCGTAGGAAGGTTCGCGGGCGCTTCATACTCGGCGCTGTGCGTAGACCTGCTTTCCTCACAAGGCGGCACCGCGCAACTGCAGGATCCGGCGGCCGCACCGACCGCGCTGGCAAACACCCCGCCTGAGCAGCTGGTTGCGGACCTCAAGGCTGGGATCGATGAGCTCGAGAAGCGAGTGCCGGACGCCAAGATCGGAGTAGTCGGGTTCTGCTTCGGCGGTGGCATGACCTGGAACATGCTCCAAGCCGGCGAACAACGTCTGGCAGCTGCTGTCCCGTTCTATGGCCCGGCGCCCGAGACCCCGGATTTCAGCAAAGCCAAGGCAGCGGTGTACGCGTTCTATGGAGAACAGGACGAACGCGTAAACGCGACCCGGGACCGTGCCGAGGCCGCGCTCAAGGCGGCCGGGCTGACATACGAGATTCGCACCTTCGCAGGGGCTGGCCACGCGTTCTTCAACGACACCGGACAGCGCTACAACGCGGAGGCCGCCCAGCAGGCGTGGCAGGAGATGCTGGACTGGTTCAACCAGCACCTGAAGTGAGTGAGCGGCCCCACCGAGAGGTTCGGCCGGGCCTTGTCCCTCCAGCTAGAACGATCCGATAGCGATCTCGCCGGCCGGCTCGTACGTGCCGATCACGACGCCCGTCGTAGAGACCTTGCTGTCCACCAGCCTCAGCCCGACGGGGATGGCGCCGTCGGAAAACAGCCGCTTGCCCGACCCGATGACGACCGGGAATACCCAGAGCCGGTACTCATCAACAAGGTTGTGGCGCAAAAGTGACTGGATCAGGTTGCTGCTGCCATGCACCTGCAGTTCCGGGCCGTCCTCCTGCTTGAGCGCCGCCAACCCGTCCGCCGCGTCGCCCTCGATCAGGACCGAGTTGCTCCACTCGAGCGCGGGGCGACCGCGTGACGCGACGTACTTGGTTGCCTGGTTAAAGATCGGGCCGCCCTCTTCCTCGCTGGCGTGGGGCCAGTGCGCGGCCATGATGTCGTAGGTCTTGCGCCCCAACACCATGGCGAATGGCTTGCTGGTTGCCTCGCCCATCTCCTGTCCCATCAGGTCGTCCCAGTAGTTCACCGACCAGCCGCCGTACTTGAAACCGCCCTCGTCGTCTTCTCCGGGTCCGCCGGGTGCCTGCATGACGCCATCAAGAGTGAGGAACGTGCTCACAATTAGCTTTCTCATCGGTGTCCTTTCGAGTGGGTCTGCACAGCTTGCTGACGGTCTGCATAGGTTGCAAACTGTGCAGACCGTCAGAAACCTACGTGCACGTAGGTTTCATCACCGAGCCGGGGCGTAGGTTTCATCACCGAGCCGGGGCGTAGGTTTCGTCATCGAGCCGGGGCTAGTCTTCGAGGGTGTCCACCACTGTTACCGACCGGCCCGCGCCGCTGAGTCGGGTGTGGTCGGGCAACAAGATCATCGCCGAGGATCTCACCGGCGAAGATCTGAGCGACGTACTAGAGCTGCATTCCGACGCTTCGGCATGGTGGGTGCTGCCCAGAGATCACGAGTACGGAGCGGTGGAACTCCGCCATGTCGCACATGCTCTTGATCTTGATGAGCCGGCGATCAAGGACCTGCTTGCGGAGGACAGGCGAGCCAAGTTTGAGACGATTGGTCAGGCGCGACTGTTGATCACCAACGCGGTATCGGTCGACAAGGACAGGGCGCAGATCATGGTGCACCCGGTCTCCATGATCGCGACTGATCGGGCAGTGATCTGCCTGGTGGATCCAACCCCAGACTTCCAGCCCGCCCAGCTATTCCTACAAAAGCAGGATCTGATCGCAAAGGGCGGCATCGAGGCAGCGGTCCACGTCGTGATAGCGGCTGTGATCCGCAGTTATGAGGACGCGCTGCAGTGGCTCGAGGACTCCAGTGACAGTTTGGCAAATGTCTTGTTCGGGGAGCGGCCGCTCGATAGGCCCGAGCAGCTGTACGCCTTCAAGCTTCGGTCAGCCCTCTCCCAGCTACGCCGGCTCACTGATCCCATGCGCACCGTTATGACCGACATTCTCGACAACCCGCCGCACGCTCGAAAGGGAAAGCCAGGCCGAGACCCCGCCATCAGTCGTCACTGGGTGATGCTGGCAGAGCACCACACCCGAGTAGCCAACGCCGCTGATGCGCTTCGGGAGGCCCTGTCATCGATCTTCGACACCAGTCTTGCGCTCGCCGATGTACGGCTGAACCAAATTGTAAAGAAGCTCAGTTCATGGGCGGCAATCATCGCCGTTCCTACGCTGGTCACCGGCTTTGTTGGGATGAACGTCCGGTTCCCGCTGGCGGCGACTGCAACCGGTTTCTGGGTCTACCTGCTGCTCATGGTGGCGGCGAGCGTCGTGCTCTACTTCGTCTTTCGCGCCAAGGACTGGCTCTAATCGGATCGCGCCGCCCTCGCCGTGCTGAGGAGGAGCGCGGGGACATGCTCTTCGTCCGGAGCGACGACGAAGTAGGCGAGCTGTAAGGCGCGATCCGCGCGGAGCGAGCGAAGCGAGCGGTGCAATCAATTCGAGCTCGTGCGACACTCAAAAGTTAGGTAGGGTTTTGTCGCAAGAGTCCCCGTGGCGAATGCGCCCGGGGGCTTCGGTCTTTCTCTCCGTACTGGACATCTAGGGCTGGAGATCTAGGGCTGGAGAGCTAGGAAGGCGGCGATCACATGCCGGCAATTGTGGTGATGGGAGCCCAATGGGGCGACGAAGGCAAGGGTAAGGCGACCGATCAGCTTGGGGATCGGGTCGACTATTGCGTCCGGTACTCCGGGGGCAATAACGCGGGCCACACGATCGTGGTGGACGGTGAGCGCTACGCCCTGCACCTGTTGCCCTCCGGCATCCTGAACCCCAACTGCGTTCCCGTGATCGGCAATGGAGTCGTAGTCGACCTCGACGTGCTGTTTACCGAGATCGAGGAGCTGGCAGCGCGCGGAGTGGATGCCTCCCACATGGTCATTTCTGCGAATGCGCACATCCTCACCTCCTACCACCAGGTGATCGATAAAGTCACCGAGCGGTTCCTCGGCAAGGCCCGGATTGGGACGACCGGACGGGGGGTCGGTCCGGCGTACTCGGACAAGGTCAACCGGATTGGTGTACGCGTTCAGGACCTGCTGGACCAATCGATCTTGCGCAAGAAGGTCGAGGCGGCTCTGGAGCAGAAGAACCATCTGCTCGTCAAGGTCTATAACCGGCGCATGATCGATCCCGATGAGGTCACCGAACACCTGCTGTCCCATGCGGAGCGGATCAGACCGCATGTCGTTGATGTCAGCAAGCTGCTCAATGACGCGCTCGACGCTGGGAAAGTGGTGCTCTTCGAGGGCGCCCAAGCTCATCATCTCGATGTTGATCATGGAACCTACCCGTATGTGACCTCTTCGAATCCGGTTGCGGGCGGGGCGTGTGTGGGCACGGGGGTCGGCCCTACGCGGATTGATCGTGTCGTAGGGATCGCAAAGGCCTACACCACGCGGGTCGGCGAGGGCCCAATGCCGACCGAGTTGCACGACGAGGATGGCGAAAGGCTCGCGCGGGTCGGGGTCGAGTTCGGCACGACAACAGGACGCAAGCGCAGGTGTGGTTGGTTTGACGGATTGGTTGTGCAGGCGGCTGCGCGCGCCAACGCCTTTACCGATGTCTTTTTGACCAAGCTCGACGTGCTAACCGGGTGGGAGAAGATTCCGGTCTGCGTTGGCTACGAGGTGAACGGCGTACGGCAGGACACCATGCCCCTCACTCAGTCGGAGTTTCACCATGCCGTTCCGATCTATGAGGAGCTCGACGGGTGGACCGAGGACATTAGTGGCTGCCGGGAATTTGACGACCTGCCGAAGAACACTCAGGTGTATGTGAACCGGGTCGAGGAACTCTGCGGTGTCCGGATCTCCGGCATCGGCGTCGGACCGTCCCGTGAACAATCAATCGTGATCAACAATCTGCTGTAACCGAGTCGGGGAATCCCATCCGAGGATAAAGATCATCACGGTGGAAACGGGTCATGGCCCGGATGCGATCTTCCGCGAGGGTGAGCACGAACAATCCAGCCGGCCACGCAATCGGCTCTTCGCGATCACTGAGGTAGCTCGCAAAGGCCGGCTGATTGTTAGCCCTGCCAGCAAGCAAGTAGACCGCACGCTCTCCACGAAACCCGAAGCTGGCCGACAGGAAGGACCGGATCGCGTCCACGCCGTAGTACTGGTGCGGTGCCGGAGGCATGGACAGCCACGCATCGTCAGTCAGGAGCGTGACTACGCCGTCAATGTCGGCGGCGACGTACGCGTCGGCGAAGCGCCGGGCAAGATCACGCTCCGCGGCGGACTTCGGCGTCGGTTGGCGCTCGGCATCGCTCCGCGAACTTGCCAGCGTCGCGCGCCCGCGTTGCAGGGTTCCCTTGACGGCCGTCTGGCTCGTCTTGAGCATTGCCGCCACCTCATCGGTGCCGAAGCCGAGGACGTCGCGCAGCAGCACCGTCGCAGCCTGCCGAGGGGGCATCCGTTGCAGTCCAGCAACGAACGCTAGCTGGATCGCTTCGGTCTGGCTGTAGCGCGCCTCCGGACCCGGCGCCCTGTCGGGAATTCCATCGAGCAGCCTGTCCGGGTACGGCTGCAACCACCTGATCTCATCGCGCTGAGTCGGTTCCGGCGGCTGAAATGGTGGGGTCGGTTCGCTGGGCACTCGCCGCGCAGTCGAGCGCATCGCGTTGAGACAGGTGTTCGTGGCAATGCGGTACAGCCAGGACCGGAGCGAGGAACGCCCTTCGAACCGCGACAAACCGCGCCACACCGACAGCAATGTCTCCTGCAGCATGTCCTCGGCGTCGGTCAGCGAGCCGAGCATGCGGTAGCAGTGGGCCAATAGCTCACGCCGATATGGGTCAATGAGTTCGCGAAACGCCTGCTCATCGCCAGCGCGTGCTCGCTCCAGCCCTGCTTGTTCGAGCGTGGACTGCTCCACGTTGCTCAGCATGCCATTGGGCCCTGACCTCCAAAGCCGGCAAGTCGGCGTTCCGTTTCGGAGTGGCGTGGTGTCTACATAGGCAGGAGGACAGACTTGCCTCCGATTCCCGACAATCACAAGGAGAGCATGATGACCGAAACCACCAGCGCAGCACTCGATGTCGCACTGGCCTATTTCCACGCGTGGACCGGCCACGACCTGGACAAGGCGATGAGCTACATAGCCGGCGACATTGTCTGCGACGCTCCGGCTGGTCGTCTGGAAGGTGCTGCGGCGTACCGGGACTTTATGGGTCCGTTCGTACAGCTCCTCACTGGTTCAGAACTAGTTGCCGCCTTTGGTGACAGCGAGAAGGCGGTCGTCGTGTACGACACTGAAACGGTGCATGTGAAGAGCGCGCCCGGAGCCGAATGCGTGACCGTCAAGGACGGGAAGATCATTCGCAGCCTGTTCATCTTTGATCGAGCCCCCTTCGACGCCGTCCGAAAGGCCCAGGCTGCGGCTGGTGCCTGAGCCGCGCAATTCAGTGGCGCATTCGCGTAGCTGCATACAGTTGTTGAAAGGCAGGTGCACGAGGGGGCAATGTGGCACGCAAGGCGACCGCGCAGGACGTAGCTGATCTTGCTGGCGTGTCGCGGAGCGCCGTCTCGCTCGTCCTCAATGGGCGTGCCAAGGGCCACATTGCCTCTCACAAGCAGCAGGCGATCATCGAAGCAGCGCGCCGGCTGAACTACACCCCAAACGCAGTGGCCCTCAGCCTGCGCAGCCGCCGCAGCCGCACGATCGGCGTACTGACCTGGCCCGGCCAAAGTGGCGTCTCGGTGCCCATGCTCCATGCCACGCTGGAGAAGGCCACGGCCGAGGGCTATCTGCTGATCTTCATGGACACCGCCAATGATCGTGATCATCAGAGTCGCGCTTTGTCGACACTTCATGATCGTCAAGTGGATGCGCTGCTAGTAATCGCACCTGATCTCATCGAGTATCGGCCGGTGGAAGTCATGTCGACCACGCCAACGATCTTGGTCAACTGCTTCGATCCCAATGGTGGCCTGACCAGCGTTGTTGCCGACGAGTACGCCGCAGGATCGGCGGCGGCACGAGTCCTGATCGACGCCGGGCACACCTGCATTGGCGTGGTAGCTGGATCGCTCGACGCGATGGACAGCCGGCTGCGCTTGGAGGGCATCCAAGCGACCGCGGCGGCCGAGCACATTGACATTTCGGTCCACATAGTTCCCGAACGCGACATCAAGTCAGGCTTCGAGGCGGCCAGTACCCTATTGCTCGCGCCGAACGCTCCTACGGCATTGATATGCATCCACGAACGGCTTGCTCTGGGCGCGGTGCTCGCCGCAGCAAGCCTCAACATCGCCATCCCGACCGAGCTGTCGCTGGTCAGTCTGGAGGACGGTGAGCAGCTTGGCTCGCAACTCGTTCCGCGACTGACGACGATCGAGCGGCCGGACCGAGCCATGGCCGAGCAGGCGGTCACCCTGACGCTGCAGCGCTTTGATGAGCACAGCGACGAGTCGATTCAACAACTCACCTTCAGCTGCTCAGCCGCTCTGCGAAACTCGGTCGTCGATCCGCGGCGGCGGTTCAGTCGCGGCCCCTGCGGGCCAGGCGATAGGCGGTGACTGCGGCGCCCTCGACGACCCAGCTGCTGCAGAAGGTCGGATAGGCGCGTGTGGTGTGGCTGGCCCCCCGATGGAAGGTCTCCACGATGCTGCCGTCGACGAAGATCCTGGCGGGATCCGCGGCCGTGGCCTCTGCTACAGACACCAGCTGATCCATGCCTTCATCAATCAGCCGCAGAGCTACCGGACCGGTGGCGACAAGTTCGAAAGCAGGCGCCTGAAATGGCGTTGCCGACCGAACGTCCACTTTCTGCAGACGCAGCCCGTCAAGCTCCGCCGCCGGCCGCATGCCCAGCGCGCCATCGCGTACGTAGAGCTCACGCGGAAAGGTCAATACGCCGGCCCAGCCTGCATCCGCGGTGTATTGGTCTGTGCGGCCGAGTTCCCAAGCCCAGCCCCACAGCAGCGTACGGCCCGGCTCGGCCAGCACCTGCGGAGCGTAGAAGGCGGGACCGTCGTCGAGTACGCCGCCTGAGGTCGCCTTGAACGTCCAGCCCTGACCGCTGGCAACCAAATCTCCAAGCAGATATCGCACTCCTGCCAGCAAGCCGACAGCATTCCCGCTGCGCCACAGCGAGACCAACAACACCCATTGGCCGTCAACCCGCACGAGATTGGGGCACTCCCAGATGTTGGCTGCTGCGACTTCAGCGGCAATGGGGTCATCGGCAGTGAGCAAGGCGCCCAACTCGGTCCAGTGCGTGAGGTCGTCGCAACCATAAAGGAGCAGTTGTGGACGTCCCGATGGTCGTCCCGCTCCTTGCACGGCGTAGCGACGGCCTTCATGAACGAAGATGAACGGATCCCTGATCTGATTGATCGCTGTCGCCTTAGAAAGGCCGACAACCGGTGATTCGGTTTGTTGCCAACGCATGAGGGACCGATCTGACCGAGCTAGAGCTACCACAGCATTCCAGGCATGATCAGGATTTGCTGTGTACACAGCCGTCGGCACACCGTCATCGTCGACTATGCAGCCGCTCCAGCAGCCGGCTTGATCAATAAGCCCGGGTCGCGGTGTCAGCGCGATGAGGTGCTCTTGCCAGTTAAGTAGGTCCGGCGAGCTGACGTGACCCCAATGCATGGCGCCGAACACCGGAGCGATCGGGTTGTACTGAAAGAAGACATGGTAGCGGCCGTCAATCCGGCAGAGACCGTTCGGGTCGTTCAGCCATCCTCGCCGTGGCCGGATGTGCAGCGAAGGAAAGCTTGGATCGGCCACGGAGCCAAACGCTACTCGACCCACCAGCCCGTCAGAGTGCAATACAGCAGAGCTAGGCTGTTGGCACGTGGTGAATCCGCTGCGCGTGCTCGTGATCGGCTCAGGGGGCCGTGAGCACGCGCTCAGTTTGGCTCTCAGCCGCGACCCAGCGGTGATCGATGTGCATGCCGCACCCGGGAATCCCGGCACTGCTGAGTTGGGCACGAATCATCCCATTGACCCTGTCAACGGTGCTGACGTGGCGAGTTTGGCAGCCCAGCTTGGAGTCAATCTGGTCGTCGTCGGCCCCGAGGCACCGCTGGTGGCAGGTGTTGCCGATGCCGTACGCGAGCGCGGCATCGCCTGCTTCGGACCATCGGCGGCCGCAGCACGGCTGGAAGGCAGCAAGGCATTCGCTAAGCAGGTGATGGCTGCGGCAGGTGTGCCCACTGCTCGTTCCCGAGAATGTCTAACACCGGCTCAAGTTGATCAAGCGCTTAGTGAGTTCGGGCCGCCCTATGTTGTCAAGGATGATGGGCTGGCAGCCGGTAAGGGCGTCGTCGTGACCAATGATCGGCAGGCTGCTGTTGATCATGCCCGGACGTGCGGCCGGGTGGTGATCGAGGAGTTCCTCGATGGGCCGGAGGTGAGTCTGTTCGCGATCACCGACGGCCGCGCCGTACGGCCCCTGCAGCCGGCGCAGGACTTCAAGCGTGTCGGAGATGGGGATAACGGACCTAACACCGGCGGCATGGGCGCCTACACTCCGCTACCGTGGGCGCCGGATGATCTTGTCGAGGAAGTCAATCAGACGGTGCTGCAACCCACGATTGATGAAATGGCGCGGCGTGGCACGCCCTTCAGCGGACTGCTGTACGCCGGCCTGGCACTGACTT